>Ga0114931_10007282_pt1 | contig 13518 bp, 15 predicted proteins | sample 2SBtaG_FD_89579 | JGI IMG/M metagenome (GOLD analysis project Ga0114931, IMG submission 89579) | Deep subsurface microbial communities from Kolumbo volcano to uncover new lineages of life (NeLLi) - 2SBTROV14_V59a metaG | ecosystem: Environmental > Aquatic > Marine > Volcanic | place: Kolumbo... | reverse complement strand
TATTACTCCCTTGCCAATTGAACGTCCTTGGATTCCGATGCCACTCGCGTCTTTTCCTTCATGAACACCGTGGACCATGGCAACGAAGGAATGTTCATGCCTGATCGAGAACGGAGTTGTTCAATTCGATGAGAATCATCAACCTTGGTCAAGAGGGTGAGTTCTTTTGACGTCGCCCCTAGCACCAAGACCTCCCCTGCCAGTTCAACCAAGACGACAGACTTGCCAGGCCCCAATCGGAGGCCTCCCACCACACGCAAGGCTGGCGCGCCACCAATGCCTCCTACCCCGAGGTACCGCCTGATCAACACCGCCGCTCCTCCCATGAGAACCAACACCACGATCAAGGCTCCGGCCATTTTCAATGCCTCAGTGGCAAAATCCATGAGTCCCTCGTTATTCGTGAAGGGTGGAACGTGAAGCGTAAAAACAAGTCATCATAATTTCTGGTCCATTGTTCTAGCTCTTTTTTTATCTTTCTTTTTTTACGCTTCACACTTCACGAATTACGCTTCACGTTTGTTTATCGTAGCTTTTGCACGCGCTCCGTTGGACTGACGACATCGGTTAACCGAACCCCAAATTTGTCATTCACCATCACCACTTCACCGCGCGCCACAAGCTTGTCATTCACCAACACCTCTAACGGTTCTCCGGCTAATTTATCCAACTCCACCACCGAACCTGGACCCAATTGAAGTAATTCCTTTACCAACATTCGCGACGACCCTAACTGTGCAGATAACACCAGTGGAATATCGAGAATCCGTTCCATTTTTTCAGAATCCGCACTCGACAATCTGGCGAGCCCTTTTCCGGTTTTCGTCGGCCTGGCGGGTTTGGAGGACTTGCTGTTCTCCTCCTCTACCCCGTCTGTCTCCACCAACTCATTGGCTTCCGCCGTGACTGTCGCTCCGCTTTCTAATTCATCGCCTTCATCACTCATAACCACTCCTCACCAAACATGATTAAACGACCTTTGGGAAACGCGTTGCTGTTCTTCAATGCCCAGACCACCAAATTTCCTTCATTCTTCCAGAAAGCTGTTCTTTCCCGTCGGGGCTATTCCGGCGGCATCAACATGCGTTCCACACGGAATTGCTGGATGCCATTTGATTTCACCCCATACCCCAAGAACTTTGGCGTACCTTCAATACTGCCCAGCAACGGTTGATTGGCGGCTTGCTCCAAAACCACCACATCGCCAGCCGAAAAATTCAACAAGTCTTCAACCGCGATCGTGGTTGAGCCTAATTGGACATCCATGGTCACCGACGCTTCTTGCACGCGTAAGCAAAATCGTGACACCCAACTCTGATCGACTTCATACAGATCACTTTGAAAACTGGTCTGGAGTTTTTCCCGAAGAGGTTCCAACATCGCATAGGGAAGACAGAGATGAACGTCGCCGACGGCATCACCCAACTCGATTCCCACCGTGATCACAATAACGATTTCCGAGGGAATCACGATCGCCGCCAACTGCGGGTTCATTTCGGATCGAACGGCCTTGATATCCACCTGATGAACCGGTTCCCAGGCTTTGGCCAAATTCGACAAGGCCATCCCTGTCACTCGGGTCAGCACACGTTGCTCAATCAGGGTAAAATCCTGTCCCTCAGGTTTCACGTGAGTCTGCCCCGATCCACCAAAAAAGTGATCCACCAATAAGTACACCGTCGCCGCATCAGTCGCCATAAGGGCAAACCCGCGCAGTGGCTCCATTGAGATGATGGTCAAAAAGGCTGGTAACGGCAGGCGCTTAATAAAATCGCCAAACTTCATGACGGCTTGGTTCGTGACCGTCACTTCTACAGGCTTTCGCAAGGCATCGCCCAACCCCATGCGAAACAAGCGGGCGAATTGTTGATGGATAATATCGAGGGTCGGCATTCGCCCTCGAACAATCCATTCCTGATTGCCCAAATCATACGGAACCGGACCATCCGTGGGTTCCTCGGGGTCCGGAGTTGTATCAACGTCGCCACCCGTTACCCCCCGAAGGAGGGCATCAACTTCGTCTTGTGAAAGAATCTTATCCATGGGCCTTAAAAAAACGTGAAGCGTGATCCGTGAAGCGTGAAGTGTGGATGAAACCGCGTGGCTCTTTTGGCCAATGCTTCACGGCAGTTACTGAATAATGAACTCTGTAAAGAACACTTGTTGAATCTTGCCTTTTTTCATGATGGTATTGACCCGCCCTCCGATTTCATCTCGAACCAACATCTTGCCATCAATCGTTCGCAAGGATCGGGATTCCTTGCTCGTTAAGAGGACCAGCAAGGCATCCCGAATCGCCGGGAGTTTGTCAGTGAAGTCCGTTTCTTCTTGAGGTCGATCCAATTGAAGCTTAATTGATACTTTGAGATAGCGCAGGTGATCATGGTCTGCCAGATTCAAGACAAACGGGTCCAAGTCTAAAACCGGCCCTGCAATTTTAGGATCGGGCTCATGTTCTGCCTCGGCATCGGCATGCTCATCGGCCTTCACTTTTTTCCCTGCGTCCCCTCCAGACATAAAAAAGAACCCGGCGCCGCCTCCCACCACCAGGAGACCGAGCAAAACGATCAATAATAATTTTTTGTTCATCCCGGCTTTCACGGGTTCGTCAGCTTTTTCTGCTTCGTCTGCCATAATATGCCCCCACTGTGTCAATGATCTCACTTTTCCTTAGTTCTAATAGAGCAACCTTTATGCCAAAGACGCTTTCAAAACATTGGCAGTGAACCTTACGAAAAAATCCAAAAACCCGAGAAAAAACAATGCTCTTCGTCGCATCAATTTGTAGACTTGCCTTCTATCGCCTAGAGCATGTGTCAAAATATTCATCACGTGGTTAAAATTCTGACGTCATTGACCACATGCCCGACAAGGTATTGAACAACTGCTTACCAACGATTGATTAAAAAAAATGGGGGACTTCCTTGTGGTAAACAAGAGAAGTCCCCCAATGTGAAAAACCTGATGAAATATCTACCTGATCAGATTCACGATGTCCCCTAACAGGGTATTAGTCGTCGTGATGACTCGCGAGTTGGCTTGAAAAGTTCGTTGCATCGTAATCATGTTGACGAGTTCGTCTCCTAAATCCACATTCGAGGATTCTAACGTGTTCGCCACGACACTGCCAAATGCTCCGGTACCTGGCGCCCCCGTGAGCGTGGTTCCAGAATCAGGGGATTCAATAAACAGATTACTGCCAACCGCATCAAGCCCATTAGGATTGGTGAATCGCGATAAGGCAACCTGCCCCAAGGATCTCGTTGTGCCATTTGAAAAACGACCAACAATGATCCCGGTATCACTGATGGAGGTGCCCGTTAGAGACCCGCTTGTTTTTCCATCCTGTGCCAGGGTTAATAATGTGGAGGTAGAACCAAACTGGGTTGTGCCATCCAGCCCCGCCGTGGATCCACCACTATCGGTGGTAATACTGGTTCCAAAATCAAAGGTGATGGTTTGATCCGCCGCCGCACCGCCGGTGAAATCAATACCTCCAGCTGATGCTGAAGAGGCATCATAATACGCCACGGATGTTTCCGTATCTAAGGCTCCTGATGTCGTGAAGGTTAAAGATCCCGTAAAGATCAACGCATTGGTCCCTGACAAGGCCGACGCATCCACCGTGACGGAGCTTGATGGCGCAACGACGTTATAGTTCCAGGCCAGATTGGCCGTCTTCGTAAAATAAATGGTGAGATCATGGGCTGTCCCCAATGAATCAAAAACCGAAATGCCAGTGCTGAATTGCGAGGTGCCAGTTGGATTCGAAAGGGCAAACGTGGTCGCCGTAGACGAAGCATCCAGATTGGCGCCAACATCAACCGTGGTCGTTGCCGACGCTGCTTCTTGAGTAGTCGACAAAACGAGGCTACCCGTCGTGCCAAGAATGGTTCCACTGGAATCCGCCTGAAACCCCTGTAAAAGGTATCCCTTGGCATTCACGATGTTCCCGGAAGTATCGACACCAAACTGACCATCTCGAGTATAAAAATTATTACCCGCCGAATCCTGAACATGAAAGAATCCGTCACCATCAACCGCCAGATCTAAAGAATTGGAAGTACTTTCCAATGAACCCTGAGAGAAAATGGCGTCAATCCCCATAACGCTGACACCCCGCCCTTCAGTCACGCCCGTCGACGTGCCTCCCCCCCCAATGGTTGCGCCAAAAAGATCACCAAACGACACGCGCCGCGACTTGTATCCGGTCGTCTCTGCATTGGCAATGTTGTTACCAATTTCGCCAAGCGCTCGCCCCGTGGCGCTGATTCCACTGATGGCCGTAAAAAATGCTGATTGCAGTCCCATGATTCACCTCACTTCCCAAAAGAATCTGTTGAATAATTCCCATTTATTTCAAACTGAGAAATCGTCACTCGCTACTCGTCGCTAAGGAAAAAGTGTGCATAAGATCCTTCATCCCTAGCGACCAGCGACTAGCAACAAGCAACTTTTCTAAAAGACCGATAAGACATCATCCGTGGACAAGGATCTTCCACTGGCTAACGTTAATTGGGTTTGTCCATTTTCCCAAAGCGCACTCTTCACGGATTCCCGCAAGAATGTTGTCACGCTCACACTGGCTCCCTCCGCATTAAGGGGATTGACCGAAAATTGATAGACACCGGGAGAAACCGGCTGTTCGTCAGCATTTAATCCATCCCATTCAAACGTGTGCTGTCCTGCCCCTTGAGTGCCAAGCGCCAAGGTCTGCACGAGATTCCCTGCCAAATCTGTAATAGAAATGGTCCCAGATGAAACGTTACCGGACAATTGATATGCCAAGTTTCCCTTTCCCGTCTCATCCACCTCAAGGGTGTTGCCCGTGGCCAATACCTGATGACCGATCAGACCGACGGAATCGAGGCGTCCGCGTTCATCGCCTTGGGCAATCAGGTTTTGAAGCAGTGAGGTCGTCTGTGTCGCTTGCTCTAAAGAGGAAAATTGCGCGAGTTGTGCGACAAATTGTTCGTTGTCGGTGGGATTGAGAGGATCTTGATTTTGCAGCTGCGTAATAAACAACCGAAGAAACGTATTCTGATCAAGCGCCTTAGGTGGACTCGCTTGTGTCGTTAAATCCTGTGTTACCCCAAGACTATCGAGAACACTATTGACTGCCATGTTGACCTCGCTTTGTAATGTTTCCCTGATTGACCAGTACCGAGCCTTGATCACCGACCGCAGAAGCGTGATCAGGCCACATAGTGCAAACGACCATCAGCCTCCACACCTGCACTTAACAGGACTTCGGGCCCTTGGGATTCAGAAGCTTCATGACCGCCGCCACCCAATGAATTCCGTGAAGAAGAGTCAGACAAATGCTGCCCAAATAAACCCTGCTCGCCAACTTCCGCACCAAATTGCTTTAACTCAAGACCGACCGAGGATAGCTGCGTCGTCAATTGCGGTTCCTGTTGGATCGCGAGATTCCTGAGCATCATTTGATCGGTCAGCAAATGCGCGGAGACCAGTTGCTGCTTAACGGATACCTCAACCTGAACCTTGCTCTCGTCAGACAGCATGACTTCCAGCTGCATGCGTTGCGAGGACAACATATTCATCGTTCTGGTGCGATCGGCAAGCATATCAGTCCGTGCCGCCGATAATGTATCACTCCCACGAAATTCATTGACCGACTCAGAGTGAAACGAAAACCCACCGAGTCCTTGTCCTGACGCTTGCTGTTTGTTGGCAAAGACGGACCCATTTTCCTGACCACTTCGTTGGTCAGACCCAAGCGAACTTCCACCTGTCTCCGTATGCCCTTCACCCACAACAGCGTGAGGGAAATTCCCCGTGCTATCAATCACTGTCACGCCTGATGTCCCAGGCAACGTACCCTGAATATTCTGAGAAATAGCCTGGGAAAGATTGAGCGCCTGCCCCGGATCCACAAACGGCTTCCCCTGTGAAAGCACAGAGTTCCCAAAGGAGGAGGGAACACTTGATGCGGAAAACCGAAGGCCAGACTGCAATGACACCGGCGCCTCACGAGTCAAGGGTAGTACAACCGGTTGGTCATTGGTATTTGATTGAGGTGCCAATTGAAGGGATTGACTCTTGATTGACTTACCCGCATGTGTGGAAATCTGCGAAACAGCTGAACCCACCACACCTTCAAGCGGGGCATTTGTCTTACCCGCCAATGGAAACAGAGAAGCCCCCGAAGGCGTTTTCACGTTCCCGGGTTCATCAGCGACCCCTAGTGAGGTCTTGGGGGCCACGACTATCTGTGAGGGATCTCCCGTGCGATACTCCCCGAGAGCTTTCGTTGCTGACGAAAGCATCAGAGGATTCTCCACTGACTTTTGACCTGCCGCCGCGCCCAACTGTTGTAGGGTCAACGGTGTGACTGGCAACTGTCCCCCGTCAGTACTTTCTGAACCAATGATTCCATTACCCTCGACTTCTCCCTGAGACCCTGACGAGGAAGTCGCACCCCCCGAAGGATCCTTTCCACCCGATACCGCCTTTGGCGGTCCCCCTTGTTGATTGGCTTGCGCAAGAGCACCAGGGAAGGACGATTGTGCAGCGTGATCAGCTGTTCCACTGTTTGATAATGGAGCACCACTCGCGACGGGCTGAGCTTTCGCTTCACTTAATTGGGAAACCACTGGTGGGGGAAGAATATTCATATCACGTGACATTCACACAGTTATTTAAGTATCGCTCTCGTCTAAGGATTCGCCTGTGGTTTCCGTTTATGATAATGCCGCAATCCTTTGGTTAACTTTGCCGCTTTCGTCGGCTCCACGCCCGCGAGCATTCCCGCGGCCTTTTTGTCCTTGATGCCGGCCAAAATATCCAGCGCCAACCCCTCCTCCATCTTACTAATTCGTAAAGCGGCCTCATCTGGATCCATGGCTTCATAGACTTTAATTAAATGATTCAAGGATTCTTGTGATTCATCAACCTCACTCGTCGATTTCTGCGATTCACGAATGGCCATGGCTTCGGCAATCGCTTTTTCCTGTCGTGTCGCCAAGCTTTCCAGGTCTCGACGCAATGCCCCAAGCCGCTGTTCATCCTCTTGAATTTGCTGTTCCCGTTCCTCAAGTTGTTGTAGACGAACCTGAAGCTTTTCCACTAACTTCAGCTCAGGCGTCGTCGCTTCAGATTCTTGGGACTCGGCAGCAGAATTTGAAGTCGGTGCAGAAGTATCCGCAGGCTGCTCACTCTTCACTTCATGTTCAGGTGAAGGGACTTCTTGTTCACTGCCTGTTCCATGCTCTGGCGTAACGACAGAAACGAATACCGCCAACCCCAATCCAATCCACCATGGCATCTTGCGCGATGAGAGCATTATGCCCCTTCCTTCCCTGCTAAGAGACGAAGTGCCGACAGATCGTCCTGTTCTCGCTGTTCGTGCTTCAATATTCGTTGATGTCGTTCGGCCTGCTGCTTCGTCATCACCATCTCAATCATACGTCTCTCGTGATAGGCCTCTTTCAACTTGTCCTGCAATTCCTCTATGGTTTTCTCTCGTTGCCCAATCACTTGGGCTTGACGTTCTAATCGTTGACCAGTTGCTTCCAACCATCGATATCGTTCCTCGGTAAACGCTCCTTCAATGCCATGAGGCAAGTTTCGTTCCAACTCTGAAGAAATGACTTCGAGATCTTCTTGAAGAATCTGTTGTTTCGTGATTTCCTGGCTTTTTTCCCATTCTGCCAAGGCTAATTCTTCTTTGATCATGTCTTCCACTTGCTTGCGAAACCGAACAATGTTGCCCCAATTCATAATTTACCCATGAAAATTATTCCTAGTCGGAAAAAATTGACCTACTGAAAATGCCTCTTTTTGTCGTTGTCAGATTTCCATTGTCGTTTTCGTGAGACGTAAGACGTAAGGCATGATGCGTAATGGGTTATGGGAAAAAATGGGCTTCTCTCTTTACGCTTCACCCTTCACGCACGACGCTTCACGTTTTTGATCCGCCAAGTTCCTGTGCTTGTGCCACAAGCTGATCTAAGCCTTGCAAACTCGTTGCCAAATCAGCGCGCTCGGAAATTCCCTGACGAAGAAATTGTGTGATCGGATCCATCATGGCCACGGCTAAGTCTAATCGAGGATTCGATCCACTTCGGTAGGCACCCAAATTTATGAGATCCTCTGCATTGCGATAAAGGGACATCAGTTCTTTTAAGGCCCGTGCCGAGTTCATGTGTGATGGGTCAGAAATATCAGGCATCACGCGACTCACACTTTGGAGGACATCGATGGCGGGAAAATGTGCTCGCGCTGCTAAATCTCGACTTAAGACAATGTGCCCATCGAGTATGGCTCGGACAAAGTCCGCGACGGGATCAGCCAAATCATCACCTTCCACCAACACCGTATACAGGCCCGTTAAGGTGCCTTTGGTCGTCGGACCCACTCGTTCCAATAATCGGGGAAGGATGGTAAACACCGAAGGTGGATAGCCTTTTGACGTCGGTGGTTCTCCCACGGCTAGACCGACTTCCCGTTGGGCATGCCCCACACGAGTTAATGAATCCATGAGTAACAGAACATCTCGCCCTTGATCACGAAAGTATTCGGCAATCGCCGTCGCGATAAATGCGCCACGCAATCGGACTAAGGGGGGCTGATCGGATGTCGCCGCAATGACCACGGTATGTTTTAATCCTTCCTCCCCCAACTCTTTCTCGATGAACTCCTTGACCTCACGGCCACGTTCCCCAATCAGGGCTAAGACCGTGACATCAGCCGCAGTTTGCCGGCACATCATGCCGAGCAACACACTTTTGCCGACCCCGCTCCCAGCAAAAATTCCAACCTTTTGCCCTCCTCCACAGGTCAACAGCCCATTGATCGCACGAATACCCAAATCCAACGGTTTAGTAATACGGGCTCTGTCTAGGGGATTTAAGGACGGTGAATACAAGGGATACGTGGTGGTGGAAGACACCGGCCCTTTTCCATCAAGGGGATGACCTAACCCATCCAAAACCCGACCGAGCAATTCTGGCCCCACGGGTACGCTTGGATTGTCGGGTTGGTACATCAATCGACTGCCAGGGCCGATGCCGCGCACTTCCCCAAGCGGCATCACTAGCACACGGTTATCTCGAAATCCGACCACCTCCGCTTCCACGCAATCACCCGCCGGAGAAATAATTTGGCAAATTTGTCCAATGGAAGAGACAGGCCCCGTGCCCTCTATCGTCAGCCCAACGGCTCGACAGACACGACCATGAACTTTAATGGGACGAATGTCGTCAAGACGTTGAAGGAGGGTCGATCTCGGCATCGGACACCAGCATTTCCTGCCAGATGGCTTCGAGTTGTTTTTCTATGGTCGCGTTGATGAAGTATTGACTGGATTCGATGATACATCCGCCAGGCTGGATGGTCTCATCCCCTTCGATACTAAGCTGGACGGGCTTTCCATCCGCACCGGCAAATGAGGGTCGGAAGGTTTGGAGGTGCTCGACTTCACCAGGATGAACAAGCACCCGAATCACCCCGACTTCGATAATAGTGGAAATAATCTGCCGAACTTGCGTCACGACAATTTCCGGGTCTAATGAAACTTCGCGGTGAATCACTTTGCGAGCCATGGCCAATGCCAATTCAACGATATCCGACTCTGATTGCTTCGCTGATTTCAGTCGCATGTCTTCGACATGCGCCACCATATTCAAGGCTCGCGCGATTTCAGCCTCAGCCGGATCTTGAACCTCAGCACGACCTTGCTGTTTGCCGCTTTCCATACCCGACGCAAAGGCTTCTTGTTGCAAGTGGGAACAATCATGCGGAGGCTCCTTCTCTTGTTCTGCCCGTTCTTTGGCCAAACGCTCTTCTTCTAAATCCAGCGCTTCCCAACTTTCAATGGCCAAGCCCCCTTCCTTAATGATCTTAGACCATTTGCTCGGCATCTTTGCCTCCGAGCGTTATCCGACCTTCCGCCGCCAGCTTTTGAGCCATTTTCAAAATCGTCCGTTGACTCGATTCAACATCACTGAGCTTCGCGGGCCCCTTGGCCTCCATATCATCCTTTAAGGCATCTGCCGCCCGACTGGACATATTCTTGAAGAACTTATCGCGCAAGATATCATCCGCCGCTCTCAAGGCAATCATCAGATCTTCCTTACTCACTTCACGCAACAATTCCTGCATGCCGCGATCATCCACATATTCCAAGTCTTCAAAGACAAACATTTTCGCCCGAATTTCTTCGGTGAGCTTTTCGTTACGCGATTCCAAGGAGGACAGAATGGTGTCTTTCACTTCCTTCCCAACGGTATTCAAGACTTCGGCCACCATCCCGGCTCCGCCAACGGGCACTGCGTTCCGCCCCACACCCACCCGCAATTCTTCCTCAATGACGGTATTCAATTCTTCCAATACGCTGGGCAAGACATCTTCCGTGCATGCCATCCGATACATGACCTCTTCGCGTTTTTTCGCATTCAACAAGCCAAGCACTTGCCCGGCCTGATCCGCATCAAGATTGGCCATGATTAAGGCACCGGTTTGGGGATGTTCATGAGACAGCATATTGGCAATCGACGCCGCATCAAGAACTTTGAGCGCTTCAAATCCTGCATTGTCAGACGTACTCAATGACGCCAGAATTCGACGAGCTTTATCCCGACCCAGGGCTTTGTTCAACACTTTCGACAGAAAGGTTTTGCCTTCGACCGAAAGGCCTGATGAAGACGCCAGCTTGGTGAATTCCGACATCACTGTCGAATGATCTTCACTGGCCACACTGGCGATGCCACCGATTTCTTGCCCCACTTGCCGAATATCCTTGGGGTCAAGCATTTTCATCACTTCGATGGCCGCCTGTTCACCCATAGCCAAAAGAAGGATCGCGGCTTTTTCAGACCCTGATAATTCTCCGCCAGCCATTATTTCGCCTCAGTTACTGCTTCAGTCTCATCTTTGATCCATTCTCGAATCACAAAGGCCGCGGCCTGAGGATTTTGAATCGCCAATTGTACCGCCTGCTGTTCAGGAGTAATCACTTCCTCCTGAGCCTCTAATTCACCAACCGTCGCCGGTAAACCCTTAGGCAAGGCCGCTACTGCGGCTGCCGGAGGAGTCACTAAATTTTTGATCAACGGTCTGACGACCAACATCAACACCGACAAGCCCAACAACAAGAAGACGAGGGGTTTGAGATAGCCGCCCCAGGTAATCAGAAAATCTTCTACGACATTGATCGCGGATTGGTCTTCAGCGTCCAGGGCGGTGTTCACAAAGGGATGATTGACGACTTCAATTTGGTCTCCACGGGCCTCTGAAAATCCAACGGCTTTCTTGATGCTTTCGACCAACTTGGTCATTTCCGTCTCGGAGCGTGGCACGTATTGAGACGTGGTTTCTCCGGATTCCTCATTGACGACATCCTTGTAGGTTCCATCGACGAGCACGGCCACCGACAAGCGCTGGATGGTTCCACTTGGTTCAATGACTTTGCTCACTTTTCGATTCATCTCGTAATTGACGGTTTCTGATTTTCGCTTTGCCTCTTTGTTCCCATTACTTCCGTCAGGAGACTCTTCATTAGGCACATTCGAACGAGTTCCAGGCACACCACTTGGCCCATCATTGCCCGACACCTTTTCCTGACTCCGCTGTTCGCTTCTGACCACCTGCGTATCAGGATCAAACTGTTCTTCTGTCACTTCCACCTGACGAAAATCTAAAGCCGCCGACACACGAACCACGGATTTATCCGGTCCCAAAACTTGATCAAGCATCGTTTGCACGCGACGCTCAAAATCGGTTTCAAGGGATCGTTGCATTTCCAATTGCGATCCGCTCAGCTCTACTTGACCTTCCTGTTCGGGTTTACTCAACACCTGACCGCGACTATCCACAACCGTCACGTGTACGGGATCAAGGCCCTCGACACTACTCGCGACCAAATGCACCACACCTTGGATCTGATTTTCATTCAAGGTTCCGCCACGCTTCGGTGTCACCACAACCGCTGCACGAGACGGCTCTCGATCATTCGAAAATAAGCGACGCTCTGGAATCACCAAATGCACACGCGCCCGTTGCACGCCAGGCATTTGCCCAATCGTTCGCGCCAATTCCCCTTGCAACGCACGACGGAAATTTATCTTTTGGGCATATTCCCCGACGCCAAGGTTCGTCCGGTCGAAGATTTCAAAACCCACACCATTGGCTTCAGGAAGCCCTTCACCTGCCATTTGTATGCGCAGCTCATGGACTCGTTCATTGGGCACCATGATGGTATTGCCATTTCCCACCATCGAGAAGGGCACTTGTTGCGCTTCAAGACGTCCCGCGATGGCCTGCACATCTCCATCTTCCAGGTTCGAGAATAACACCGTCATGTCAGGCTCACGCCCCATGAGCATCAGCACGGGAATTGCGGCAATCGCCAAGGCCAACAGTACCAACAAACCCATCCGCTGAATAGTGGGAAGTCGTTGAAAATTTTCCTTGGCAGTATCCAGGAGAGATGTTGTACCCTCTATGTCCTCAGCCATAATTTACCCTTTGGATCGTTGCTAGTGACTCATCGCGAGTCGCAAGTATCTTCGGACCTTTGAAATTTCTGATTTTCATGCGACGAGTCACAAGCGACTAGCGACTTCTTTTTACACCTGCATTCGTGAAACTTCTTGATACGCATCAAGCAGCTTGTTCCGTACTTGCATCATCAATTGAAACGACAACCCTGCCTTTTCGCCAGCAATGATGGCTTGATGAATATTCATGTTTTCGCCACGAGCCACGGCATCTTCCAAGCGTCCCGACTCATGCCCTAACTGATTCACTTTATCGACAGCGCCTTTCAATAGCTCCATGAAGTCTTGGGACTCCACTTGACGGCCAGGGGTCACCACGCCACGCTCGTTAATCCCAGCAAGGGATTCAAACCCTCGAATCGTTAGATTATCCATCGGAACTCCTTATCACAACTTCAACAGTTGAATATTCTGGTGACGCTTCTGCCATGCGGCTGGGGCATTCGTAACCCGAAATGCGTCAATCGTATCTCGTCGTTCGTATTTCGTGAAAAACGAGATACTAAATACGAGATACGCTTCACGTTCTTAGCGAGCCAAGTCTAATACTCGCAAGGCCATACTCTTCCCGGTATCCAACACGGCCAGGTTGGCTTCATAGGATCGTGAGGTAGATAACAGATTGGTCATCTCCTCCATAGGATTCACGTTTGGCAACGCCACAAACCCTTTGGGACCGGCATCGGGATGTTGGGGATCATATACTTGCCGAGGAGGGCGTTGATCCGCAATGACCCGTGATATCCGCACGCCACTCGGTTCGGCCACGCCTCCGAATGCCGCCGAAAACACCTGCTTAAACGGTGAGCCCTGCTGAACTGACTTAAACACCACATCACGACGAGTATACGGACCACCATCCGGAGAACGAGTAGACCCTGCGTTCGCTAGATTGCCAGCAATAATATTCAGTCGCTGACGCTGCGCACTCAGCGCTGACCCAACAACTGAAAATAATCGATCAACATTCATCTTGTCCTCCTTGGGTTGTATCTCG
>Ga0114931_10007281_pt1 | contig 13519 bp, 12 predicted proteins | sample 2SBtaG_FD_89579 | JGI IMG/M metagenome (GOLD analysis project Ga0114931, IMG submission 89579) | Deep subsurface microbial communities from Kolumbo volcano to uncover new lineages of life (NeLLi) - 2SBTROV14_V59a metaG | ecosystem: Environmental > Aquatic > Marine > Volcanic | place: Kolumbo... | reverse complement strand
GCAGATATCCAGAAGCGGGCGAAAATGGCTCTTGCGCCGGTCGGGCGGATAACAGGAGGCGATCGGAACCGATACGACTCCATAGCCGTGTCGGCAGGCTTCGATCAAAACCTCGCTTTCGAAGACGAACCCCTGGCTATGGTCCAAAGAGTCGTGGACGTCATCGAGCAGCGCCAGAGGATAAAGACGGAAGCCGCACTGCGTATCGGCAATGGCCCGGCCCGCCGCCCAACCGATCCAGAAATCGCCGAACCCATTGGCAAACAGGCGGATTGCGGGCGCCCGGTTCCGATTGAGCATCCGAGCGCCGATAATAAGCGCCCGAGGATTCCCCGCGAAGGCAGCGAGAAACTTTTCGACGGACCGCACATCGTGCTGGCCGTCGCCATCGATCGTCACCACGCACTCGAGCTTCATCGCACGAGCTTTTTCGATACCGCTCATCAGCGCCGCCGCCTTGCCCAGGTTGGCCGCATGCCGAATCAGGATCACCGGCTTTTTCGCCGCGAGTTCGGCGGTTTCATCCTGCGAGGCATCATCGACAACGATGACATGATCACACTGCGCCAGCGCCGTTTCGATCACCTGAACGATGGTTCGCGCTTCATTGAACGCAGGAATGACGATTGCAAAACGGTTCATTCAGGTGATTCTATCGAGCATTCTTTGATTTCGGGTCAGCTTCGCCCAATACTTTCCGGTATAGAACCAGTGCAGGAAAAACGCTTCGTTCAGACATTTTTTCACGGTCCCGAGATTCCACCGAAAACAACCCTCGGCGGCACACAGACGATAGGAGAATCCCAGGCTGTCGGCCAGCACGGCACAGCGCAGCAAATGATAGCGGTTGGAGACGATAATGACCAACCGATCTTTCCACGGCGCTATCATCCGTCTGGCGTTTTTCAGATTTTCCAACGTATTTTTCGACTTCTCTTCGAGATGGAGATGCGCCAGCAAAAAGTCCCACCCTTCAAGATACTCACGCCCTGCCCGGGCTTCGGTCATAGGCCCGCCGGTATCACCACCGAGCAGAATAGTGGTTCGGTGCGGCAAATGCAAAAGACGATCGAGCCGGCGACGGTAGTCTTCATCGACCGAGTCGCCGATCAGCTTCTTGCCGAACACCAGATAGATGCCATCCCCGTCCGCCGAAACAGGCGCCTTCAGCGCTTGTCGAACCACTTTGAAAAGCAGCACAAAATATAACGTGCCAAAAGAAGCAGCCAGCAGCAAGCAGGAGAGCAGAAAAACAAGAAAGGCATCCCAATCCACCCCGTGCTTCAAGAAATCTGTCGAAAACATTGCATTCAAAGAGCAATGGCGTAGGATGCGGTGAGAGCAACGAACCGCATCAAAAACCCTGTCCCCTGCCCTCTGTCTTCTGTCCTCTGAATCAAGCCATCGCCCCATCGATGCCGATGATCTGGCCCGAAATGTAACCGGCCTCCTCGGAGCAGAGAAAGGCAACGAGCACCGCCACTTCGTCCGGCGTCCCGGCTCTCCGCATCGGCACCAGTGCTTTGACTCGCTCCTTGTCGAATGTCGCATCACTCATTCTCCCTTGAATAATCCCCGGCGCCACGGCGTTGACCGTTATCCCGCGGGAGGCGAGCTCCCGAGCGAGCGATTTGGTGGCACCATGCAGGCCCGATTTTGCCGCCGCATAGTTGACCTGCCCCCGGTTCCCCATGACGCCGGCAATCGATGACATGTTGACGATGCGACCCCAACGGGAACGAATCATCGGCATCAGCAAGGGACGGGTGGTATTGAAAAAACCGTTCAGCGACACGTCGATGACCTTGAACCACACATCGGACGCCATGCCGGCCATCGGCGCATCCTCATGGATTCCGGCATTGTTCACGATAATTTGTATCGGCTCCGGCTCAGTCGCCCGCTCCAGAACCGAAGCCGCCATCTCCGGCCGGGTGACATCGAACACCACCGCTTCGGCGGAGCCGCCGCGACCGATGATCTCATCGACGACTGCCTCGGCACGTTCGATATGTCTGTTCGCATGCACCAGCACGTGGCAGCCCTGTGCCGCCAGACGCTGGCAGATCGCCGCGCCGATGACGCCGCTGCCTCCGCTCACCAAGGCCCTTTTCATCAATTTCGCACCTCCGCAGCAGTCGGCGGCGTCGAATCGGCTACATGACCAGTGCCGCCGGACGCAACCGCGATCAACCGCTCCAGCTCCGCCTTGACCACCTTGCCCAGCGCGTTGCGCGGGATGCGATCGACAAAAAGCATCGGCCGCGGCAAAAACAGCTCGTCGAGCGAGCAGCGCAGCGCCTGAACGATCATCGACCTGGGGAGCTCGGACACGACGATCGCACCCAGCCGGTGCGTCGACGCATCATCGTTACGGTTAAAAAAGAGACCGTCTTCGACACCTTCGATATCGGTCAAGCGACGATTCAGTTCGGCAAGCGAGCTGCGCTTGCCGCCGATCTTGATGATGCCGGAACGGCGTCCTACGACCGAAAACTCATGCTCCGAATGGATCGCCAGCAGATCATCCAGCGGGACCGCCCCAGGCAGATGACCGCCCTGCAACAAGACGCATCCATCCTGCTCAGTCAGCTCCATCCCGGAATACAACCGCCAGCGCTGCTGCTCGACGGAATGCCGCCAGGCGAACGAAAGCGTTTCGGTGCTGCCGAAGAGCTCATACAACGGTGCCTCGAACCTTTGTTCCACCTTTTCAGCCAAGGCTTCGTCCATCGCGGCGGTGGACGAGAGCACCATGGCGACGTTGCCCCAGCGTATATCGGACTCGATGCAGGCTTTCAAATGACAGGGTGTGGATACCAGCAAACAGGGGAACGGCGAGGATGTCAGCGTCCGCCGAATATCTTCCGGAAAAAAAGGACGCCCGGCATCCATCACCAGATCCGAAAAAAAGGGCCAGACGATCGATGTTTCCAGCCCGTACATATGCTGTGGCGGGACGGTGGCGACCACAGTCCATGACCGGTACTTCAAGTCCAGGCTTTTCAGCGCCAATTCGGCGCCTTTCTGAAAGACGCCCCAGCTTTTTTCATGGCCGACAGGCAAGCCGGTGCTGCCGGATGTGTAGCTGATGGCAGCAATCGGATCCGAACGGACAACCGGCGGCTGCGCCATTCGGTTGCGCCCCGGATCATCGACATCCGGAGCGACGACAAATCGTTCGGCAGCGGCGTCACGGCGATCTTCAGGATCCGTCAGCAAATAAGCAGATGGGTAGCGATCGATCAATTCGGCGATGACCTTTTCCGTCTGATTGGGCGGCAAGACAGTGCGCTGACCACGCAGCTGCAGAGCAAGAAAAGCCACCAAAAAGCGATAGCGATCCTCACACAGATTCAATCCGCAGACGGCAGCAGGCAGGCTCTGGCTGATCTCATGAACATGCGAAAAAAATCGGCCCTCAGAAATCACCCGGCCATGCCATAGTGCTACCGGCTTGTTTTGCTTTGGCGGAACCAAGCGAGATCAAGCAATCATTGGTGAAATAATCGGGCTAAAAAAGCCCCTTCGATAAAGGCAGAACGACAGCGGCAATAACAACGCCAAGCATCCATTTTATCAACGTCAACTCTTTTTCAATTCTTCTCATATTATCTTTGGTGGCCAAACGCTCCGCCGAAAGCGCTTCCGCTGCAAGGCGGGCTTTCCCTTCGGAAACACCAGCCTCACGAAAAGCCGTATACACTTCAGAAATCATCGTGGTCACTGTTTGTTCCTCCTGGAGAGAATGATTGTTCATTTTTGCAAAAGATCGGACCGTGATCAACAAATGAGGTTCAAACCCAACAGTTCCCGGCGCGATGTGGTGCATCCGTAATAGCACCATTCCGCGTATTCCGTGTTCAGCGCTGTCCCACCCAAGGCACGAAGTTTCAGGGGCTGCGAAAAGACATCGCCGGAGGCGATGGCATTCTTGCGGACGCTCCGTTACACTGCCGGCATTTCGAACAAAACATGGCATTCGGATCTATTCGACCGGCTCATCGCGGTCGAACTGATCAGTACCTTGTGGCTCATCCCGTTGAACGAACATCTGGCTGTCACCGGCATTTCGGCATTTATCTGCTTCTCGTTTCTCTTTTATACTATGCACTGTTCCAAGCTTAATACGCCGGAGCCGCTCCCGGTCGAACGCCGATGAAAGAGATACGGTTCGAGCTCCGTGATTCATTGTCAATTGCAAAGGGGAAAACAATGCGCGCCACCCTTCAACACCTGTTCGTCTTTTTCATTTTCTTGACGCTGGCCGCCTGTGCCAAGAAGATTCCGCACGAGTCGCTGCCGCAAAACATTCGAATCGGCGGCCTTTATTACACTCAATTCGCGCTGCAGTATGAAAAAGACCGCCATCGAACCACCAACTACCGTCGCGGTTTTCTGCTGCCGATCAATACTGAAGTCAAATTGATCGACATCGACTCAAAAAAGATCAAGGTGCAGATTCCCTCCAGCGGCAAGGAGCTGCTGATCGAAAATGTCGAAAAACATACCAACGACAATACGATTCAAGCCTTCGACAAACTGTTTGCACCGGTCAAAGTCAACCTGTCTCGATTCAATGCCATGGAACGAAAACATATCAAAACCGGCACCGTGACCTTAGGAATGCGCAGGCAAGCGGTCATCGCCGCCATCGGCTATCCACCGGCCGTCGGTACCCATTCGCTGGACCAGGATCAGTGGAAATACTGGAATTCCCGATTCAACACGTTCATCGTCCATTTCAAGAATGGCAGGGTCTCGGAAATTCAGGAGTGATTTGGCGTTTTAGTCCCGTCATGGTGCGCACGGAGCGCCCTACGCTTCGCTTCGACACCCCGCTTCTCCATTTGGAGCCAGGCGTAGGGTGCGCCGTGCGCACCGAACCATTCCAAACATGGTGTGAAGAGCAAAACGTTCCGCCGGGTACGTCGCCTCACTGTTGGGGCGCGAGATGCACGGTTCGATCGGTGAATCGTGCAATTCAGCTTTGAAAGTCACCCGCCCCACAATCCGGCCAGCGAAAATTCGATCGCATCGAATGGGGCAAGTGACACCGATTTGTCGCCGTCGAGCGCGGCCAGCAGCGCCCAGCGTCCTCCCTGCAACTCATAGGCCTCCAGCATGCGCAAATCCGGGTCGATGAGCCATAGGTGCGCCACACCGAATCGGGCATAAATCGGCATCTTCTCCACCCGGTCCAGCCGCACAGTCGAAGGCAAAAGAATTTCGCACACCCAGTCCGGCACGACATCGAACCAGGCGGTTTCCGGCAGCACCGGCATCTTTTGCCGACGCCATCCGGCCAAGTCAGGCACGAGAACATGCGGTCCCAGATGGCACTCCGGTTCGTCGATGATCCACCAGCCGCCCGGACCGCCGGCCCCCTTTTGATACGGTCCGCCCAGCTCGAAGCCCAGCGACGACGCGGCAACAGCATGTCTCGGTGCCGGCCGCGGATGGGTCTCCAAACGCCCGTTGACGATCTCGGCAACCAGATGTTCCGTCACGCGCAACAGATCGTCATACGTTGCCGCCTTGACCGCTGAATCGCCCACCCCTATCTCCCGTCAATCGTGCGTAACCTGCTTATTGTACCAAACGGCGATCATGCCGATCCGGGTTCAAGCGGTGCGTCCATGTCCGCGGACCCGTGCTGCACGACAACGTATCCGTTGCATTGGGCTATAATGACCGCCAACGATCAGACACACGGGCGCCTCTTCTTCCTGCCTGAAAGCCTTACCATTCGAAAACACTGACGCATTTCGTCGCTACTCGATGCAACAAACCAGCGTGATCCGCAGGACCATCCGATCCACACTCCTCACCCTGCTGTTTTTGGCCTACCCCTATCTCGTCTTTTATTGGCTGGCGCTTGGCCAAGGCGCCCTGGCGCCTGCGATGCTGGCGATATTATTCGGATTCCGGGCGTTGACCGCTCGCGGCAAAACACAGGTTGGATTCCTCGTGATCACTCTTATTCTGGTCGCCGGAGCCGCTGAATACCCGAGGCTGACGGCCAAGCTCACGCCGGCGGCGGTGCAATTGAGCCTGGCGCTGCTGTTCGGCAAGACGCTGCTGCATGCGCCCTCCCTCGTCGAACGTCTGGTACGCCTGGAACATCCGCAATTTCCTCCGGGGGTCGTCCGCTACTGCCGGGAGGTTACGATCGCATGGACTGTTCTTTTTGCCTGCAACTTCCTGGTCTGTCTGTTTCTCGCATTTGCTGCTCATGACGGCTGGTGGGCCATTTATAATGGCGGCATCGTCTTCGTGCTGATGGGCCTGCTCGGCATCGGCGAGTTCATCGTCAGGCGCAGACGTTTTCCAATGCTGCAGGAACCCGCACCGGCGGCGAGCATGTTTCGCATCATGAAAAACAGCCGTTGGGTCTGGCAGGATGTTTTATTTACGACGAACAGCGGCCCGGCGAGCGGCAGGGGCTGAATGACGTGCCTCACCGATGGCGTGCGTGGCTCCTGGTTCCGTTGTTTGCTCTGGTACTCGGGTTGACGCTCTGGAAAGTCGAGATCAGGACGGACGTTTCCTCTTTCATTGTCGCCGGCGCCAGCACCGAAGAACTGCTGCTGGCCAGCCAGATGCAGTCGGGCAAACTCTCGCGGCGTTACATTCTGTCACTGGGGCATGGGAACGACGACCGCATCGAACTGGAACGGTTCGCACGCCGTTTTGTGAGCAAACTCCGCGAGATGGATGAAGTGGTCGATGTTTGGATCGCGGATGAACCGACGGATCTTATCGAAACCGTCGCATCGCTTTATCCGCCTCATGCTTCCGCAATCTACAGTTTGCAACCGGAACAGGATGGTGCCACACTTTTCGAGCCGGAAAACCTCGATCGACGGGCACTGTTCATCAAAGAGAGTCTGCTGGCACCATCCGGGCGCATCGTCAAAAGAATCGTCCGGCAGGATCCTCTGCTACTTTCGCTGGATGCCTTTCGTACCGTGCTGGGACAAAAAAGAGGCGACCGTCCCCGCGATACGAGACGTTACGTCAATATCATCCTCGAAACGCGGCACTCCGGACTGGATGTCCCGGTACATAAGAGACTGCAGCAGGAAATCCGCAGCCTGTTTGCCGCCGTCCGTCCGAGTGATGACAACATGACCCTGCAGATGACCGGCATCCCGGTGTTCGCGGTCGCCACACAGTCGTTGATCGCCGGCGATATTCAGCGTGTCACCGTTTTGGCCAGCGTGGCGCTGTCGGCTCTTTATCTTTGGCTGTTCCGTTCATGGCGATCGCTCTTCTGGGTGTCGATCGTATTGGCAGGCTCCTTTGCGTCCGCCCTCTTGATCACGCAGCTTGTTTTCGGCTACGTGCATGGCCTCACCATTGCGATCGGTGCGACCCTGATCGGCGTCTGCATCGACTACCCCATTCACGCCATCGCCCACGCTGCCGCATCGCCTGCCCCTGGAAAAACGTCCGCCGTCGTGAAAATCTGGCCCGCTCTGCTGCTCGGCGGCATCACCACGATCATCGGCTATGCGGCGCTCGGGTTGTCGGGCTATCCGGGCTTTGAGCAGATCGCCGTCTATGCCGGCAGCGGCATCCTTTTCGCGCTGCTGCTCACCCGCTATTTGCTGCCAAGCCTGCTTTTCGGCTGGCATTCGCGCCGCTACGCCGTGGCGGAACCGCCATTGTGGCTCGGCTGGTGTGATCGGCGGGCAACACTGTTCAGGATCGTGCTGGTGCTCGGCATCATCGTCTCGCTGTTTTTTCTCACCCGGCTGCAGTGGCTCGATGATCTGCAGCAACTGACGCCCGAACTCGACTCGATCAAGGAACAGGACCGCGCGATTCGATCGCGCCTGTCGGTCAGCATCGAACCCGGTCGCTTCCTTCTGATCACCGGGGATGATCTGGAATCGGCGTTGCAAACAGGTGAACGGCTCTACCCTATTCTGGAGCGATTAAAACAGGAGGGCGCCTTGGCGCATTACTATGGTCTTTATCCCTGGCTGATTTCGAGCAGCCTGCAGCAGCGCAATCAAGCGGCATTCGACCGCCGGCTCACCGTCAACAACAAGGAACGCTGGCGCGAAGCGTTGAGCCGAGCCGGCCTCTCGACCGTCCGGTTGGCGCAACTGAACGATAGCAGCATGGAACTGCTGTCGCCGCAAACGGTGCTCGACTCACCGGTGCAGCAGCTGATATCAAGCCAAATCGTTGCCGGCCCGAAACAGACGCTGCTGATCGTCTGGCTCGCCAAACATCAGCCTGAAGCGGTGACCGCCGCCATTCGGGATCTTCCCCGTGTCCGCTATTTCAGTCAGCGAGCGATGCTCAACCGGCTGGCGGCGGACTATAGGCAGCGCGCCGTGCTGATGCTGGGGTTGGGTGTCTTCATGATCCTCGTTCTACTCACCGCCCGCTACCGGCAGCCGTTGCAGGCGCTGACGGTCTTGGCACCGGCGCTCTGCGCCGGCCTGATTGTGCTGGCCTGCTGGTCCGCCGCAGGATTCGCTTTGAGTTTCCTGCATCTGGTCGGTCTGCTGCTGGTGGTTGCGATCTGCGTGGATTATGGTATTTTCTTCTTCGAAAACCGCGGCGGCGACCGAACCCTCACCTATCGGGCCATGAACGCCTCCATGCTGACCAGCGTGGTCGCTTTCTCCAGCCTGGGCGCGGCACAAAGCGCGTCGCTTCGAACACTGGCGGTCACTGTCGCATTCGGCGTCGCATTGGGCTTTCTGCTCTGCCCGGTGGTCATCAGGGGACAGAAAAGAGTGGACAGTGAACAGTGAACAGTGGACAGTGAACAGCGTTGAGAACCCATACCGGCGCCAACCCTATTCATCGATTCCAAATCGGTGGCTTGCCGGGCTAGAAATCCGAACATGCCTATGATGCAACCGATTCGTTTCGTTTTCCGCCCTCTGTCCTCCGTCTTCTGTACATGAAACCAGCACCCCAGCATCGATCCATCGAGCCGGTCCGGATCACCGCCTACAGCTGCGTCAGCGCCTGCGGCGAAGGCTGCAAGGCCCTTGCCGATCATCTTCTGCACAATCGCAGCGCCTTGGGAAGGTTGAGACTGTTCGACCTTCCCTTCGACACGCCGGTCGGAGAATTTCGGGGCACTTTGCCGGCTGTTCGTCGCGATCTTTTCGCCTATCGATGTCGCAACGCACGACTGGCGCTGGCAGCCCTGAACAATGCGCAGGACGGTCTGCGCAGCTCGGTCGAAGCGGCTCGGGAGCGCTTCGGACCGGACCGAGTCGGGGTCATTATCGGCACCAGCACATCAGGCCTGCTGGAAACGGAAAAAGCGTACCAAAGGTTGCTGAACGAAGGTAAAATGCCCGCCGATTTCCACTTTTTGACCCGGCATGCGTATCAAGCCACCCCGCGTTTTCTGCAGCACGAACTCGCTCTTGCCGGTCCGTGCTATGCCATTTCCACCGCCTGCTCCTCCAGTGCCAAAGCGTTGGCAGCGGGGCAGCGATTGATTCACAACGGCGTCTGCGATGCAGTCCTCGTCGGCGGTGCGGATTCCCTATGCCGCCTGACCCTGCGCGGATTCAACGCTCTGGAGCTGATTTCCAACCGGCGCTGCAAACCGATGGACAGGGACCGGAACGGGATCAATATCGGCGAAGCAGCTGCGCTGCTGCTGCTGGAAAGAGACGGGTCGAGCACGGATCCGCTGCTGCTGGCGGCAGGAGAATCATCGGATGCGCACCACATGAGCCATCCACATCCACAGGGCAAAGGCGCCAGAGAGGCGATGAAGATGGCATTGCGGCAATGTGGCCTGACACCGGAATCGATCGACTATATCAATATGCATGCCACGGCGACACACATCAATGACGCCATAGAAGCCAAGGCGGTGGAAGCGCTTTTTGGCGACAGCGTCCCATGCAGTGCGACCAAGGGCATTACCGGCCACACGCTGGGCGCCGCAGGTGCACTGGAGGCGATCGTCTCATTGTTGGCGCTGAAGAGGCGATTGATACCCGGCAGCTGCGGGCTCGAGGCGCCCGACCCGGCGTTCGGCTGCGAGATTGCCGCTCAGCCACGAATCGCTCAACGATTGAACACCGTCATGAGCAATGTGTTCGGCTTCGGCGGCAACAACATCAGCCTGATATTTTCGCTTGGCGATGGCTAGGAGGCTGTCCGAGAATAGAGAGCCTACTGCGGAAAAGCGGATTTTGGTCCATTTTCCCGATTCAACTCGTTAAATATGCCCAATATTCGCCTCGTTTAATCGACAAAATGGCCTCAAAACCGCTTTCCCTCGTTACGACTTCCATTCTCGGACAGCCTCCTAGAGCCCTCACCATTCTGGCAACCGGGCTTTGCTGCCACACGCCCGAAATTCTGGAGCCTTTCGGTGTAAAGGCCGGCCTTCCCGACAAATCATTATTGCCGGCTGCCATGCGGCGCCGAACCAGCCTGACGACGCGCCTGGCCGTCACCGCGGCCACTCACGCCTGTCGGCACGCCGGCCTGGAGCCGAAAACCCTGCCTTCCGTGTTCGCCTCGGTCGGAGGAGAAATTCAGGTTACGGACAGCCTCTGCCGAAATCTGGCCGACTCCGATGGAATGATCTCGCCGACGCAGTTCCATAACTCGGTTCACAACACCACGGGCGGCTATTGGACCATTCTTCACCAGTGCCGCCGGCCATCGACCGCGATCGCCGCTCTCGACGATACCTTTGCCATGGGGCTTCTGGAAACGTGGAATCAGGTGCAATTCGGCGGCGATCCCATTCTTTTGGTCTGCTATGATGAAGAATGGCCCCAGTATCTGGCACCGCCGACCGGAAAAGCGGCGCTGGCGTGCGCTTTTATCGTGGCGGATGGCAAACAGGCGGGCCCGAAAATCACACGACCGGTGAGACAGGAATCAGGAATCAGGAATCAGGAATCAGGGGGTGAAGAGCGAGAGCGTACCGATTCGCAATTGGATGCACTGGCCAAAGAGGCGCCGGCCGCTGCCGCACTGCCTCTGCTACAGGCATTGTCGAATAAAACAGCTCGCAGCAGCGTACCTTTGAATCATGCCGAAGCCCGTTGGCACACCGATCTCTGGTTCGATTGACCCGGCCCACAACGAACAGACAGTACGATGAGCAACGATCGCAACCGAGCAAAAAGGAACTTCGACTACGACGTCATCGTTGCCGGCGGTGGTCCGGCCGGTTCCATTGCCGCAACCCTCCTGGCGCGATACGGACACTCGGTACTACTGCTGGAGCGTAACCGCCACCCCCGATATCATATCGGCGAATCGCTGCTGCCAAACATGACGCCGATCATGGATCGGCTGGGCATGGACTGGCAAGAAGGGAATCTGCGCAAGCAGGGCGCTGAGTTCATCGACGAATCGACGATCGGGCGCGTCTGTTTTTCATTTGCATCACAAGCACCCACCTTTCAGGTGGAACGTGCCCGATTCGATGCCGGATTGTTCGAGAATGCCGCCCGACAGGGTGTCGACACACATCAGAACGAGGCGATCGTTACAGTTGACTGCCAAGCCGACAGCGTCACCGCGACCAGCAGCCGCGCCAGCTACCGCTGCCGTTTTTTCATCGATGCCACGGGGCGCGGCATATTGATGGGTAGGGTGAAAAGGAGCATCCAACGCCTGGACAACCTGGGGCGGTTTGCAACCTACAGCTGCTACGGCAAGGTTGGCAGCCCGGCAGCGGCACGCCTATTCGCGACCGGTATCATTCAAATCCTGCTGCTGGATATCGGCTGGCTATGGATCATACCACTGACGGGCCGACGCCTCAGCATCGGGCTGGTGGTAAAGACGAAGCGCCCGCACGGCGTCGCCAAACAGGAACTGTTTCAACGCTCGATCGAACAGTCGGCCACCCTGACCGGGTTGCTCGAGGGTGCGGAACCGATTTTCGAACACCGCATCGATGCGGATTTCAGCTACATCAACCGGAAGCGACACGGACTGCGCTACGCCTGCTGCGGCGACGCCGCCGGGTTTCTCGATCCGGTCTTCTCTTCCGGCGTCTTTTTTGCCGCCAAGAGCGCCGAAATGATCGCCGACCGCCTCCATCCCGCACTCATCGAAGGCCGCGAAGGCGACCCGAACTTACACCTTCCCGACGATGCCGTTTATGCCCACGGTTTTCAAACGATGCATCGAATGATCGAGCGCTTTTACCACTCCAGCCTGGTTCACAACCTCTTTTTCGAAGCCGATCGCGACCCGCGCATCAAAACCGAAGTCACAGGCCTGCTCGCAGGCGATTTATGGAGTGAAAACAATTTCTTTCAGCAGAGTCTGCTCACGGGACGGCGCACGAGTTTCAGAAGACAGAGAACAGAGAAGAAGCGACAGAAAACGGCACCCGGAAAGCAAGCGACAAGCAGTAAAATATGATCGCCCTCCCTCCGTCCTGTGATGTCGTCGTCATCGGCGGCGGCCCTGCCGGCAGCAGTGTTGCCGCTCTGCTTGCCAAAGCCGGCATCGCAGTCGTGCTGCTGGAAAAAGCGCAATTTCCCCGCAACCAGGTCGGCGAAAGTCTGATCCCTCACTTCTGGAAGTTTGCCGACCTGACCGCAGTGTCGGAGAAAATCGAGCGCGAAGGGTTCATCACCAAGGCCGGCGGCATCATTGCGTGGGATGGAAACATCCACCGGATCGCATTTTCCCGCTTCGGCTATCGGCGTCCGGCGCTGCACGTCGAACGCGACCGGTTCGATACGATTCTGCTGCGCCACGCGGAATCGCTCGGTGCGCAGGTCTATGAGCAGGTCTCGGCAAAAAAGACCGATCTGAACCACGACCGGCAGGTGGTCGTCCACTATCATGATAAGGGGGCCGACAGAAAAGAGCGGATCGCTTGCCGCATCGTGGTGGATGCCAGCGGCCCAAGTTCACTGCTGGCCAACCAACTCGATGTCCGGCGATCGATCAGCTCCCATCTCAAATTCATCGCCTTGTGGGGTTATTTCAAGAACGCCCGCTATCCGGGGCTGGACGGCAAAAGTTACGGCGCGGAACAGCTGCCAGAGGTCAAGCCGGCAACCTTCGTACAATCGTACCGGGACGGTTGGATCTGGCACATCGTCTTACGGAACTCGACCAGTGTCGGTATGGTGATTCATACCGACCGCCTCAAAGGAATGGACAACGATGGCCGCAAGCGCTTTTTTCTCGATACGCTGCAGGGTCTGCCATACCTGCAGAAATTGCTCGCGCCTGCCACATTCCTCGATGGCTCGATTCGGTTCCGGCCCGATTACTCCTATTACTCGACCCGGCCATGCGGGGCGAACTACTACTGCATCGGCGACGCCGCCGGCTTTGTCGATCCGATCTACTCCCACGGCGTACAGAACGCATTTTACAACGCCGCCACCGCCGCTGCCGCCATTCAGGCAAGCCTGCATGATCCGAAGAACCGGGAACGGTACAGTCGCATCTGTCAAAGCCGAATGCAGCAATTCTACAGCTTTTCCCGCTCACTTGCCCTCGGCGACTACGGAAAGGAAGGTATCAACCG
>Ga0114931_10007280_pt1 | contig 13519 bp, 16 predicted proteins | sample 2SBtaG_FD_89579 | JGI IMG/M metagenome (GOLD analysis project Ga0114931, IMG submission 89579) | Deep subsurface microbial communities from Kolumbo volcano to uncover new lineages of life (NeLLi) - 2SBTROV14_V59a metaG | ecosystem: Environmental > Aquatic > Marine > Volcanic | place: Kolumbo... | reverse complement strand
CGCATGAGCCGGCTGTTCGGCGTTACCATGGCGGAACGCGGGATCAGCCAGCTGGTGTCGGTCGATCTTGAACAGGCGGCAGAGTATCGCGAATCCGCCTGAGGACCATGTCAGTCCAGCGGACGCCATCAAATTGCCAATAATAACAATAACTTCGATTAAATCAGGCTGTCTTGACAGGGTTCTGGCGGCACACTATTGTTCGCCGGACTTTGGCGGGCTGAAGGCGGCTTGTAGCGCCGGATTTTCGAGGGACTCGAAAGTGGGCGGAAAGCGCGATCGACGGCCCCCAGGCGAACTGAAGAATTTCGGCGACCGGTTGCAGCGGGCGCGCGAGGATATTGAACGAAAGGACAGGCCGGCGAGCGGCAAGGGCACCGCATTCGGGGTCGCTTTACGGATCTCGAGCGAGTTGATTGTCGCCGTTGTGGTCGGCACCGGCATGGGCTGGCTTCTTGATCGCTGGCTTGGTACGATGCCGCTGTTCCTGCTGATTTTTTTCGCGCTGGGAACGGCCGCCGGCATCCGTAACGTGATGCGCAGCGCCCGGGCGATGCAGGAGGAAGCCGGGGCCGGGACCACCGGCGGTGTCGACGAGAGGGGGCGTCCGGAAAACGGGTCGTCTGCAGATTAACTGACAACAGGGCGGCCGGACGGGGCCGCCTGATCGGGGCAGAGCAAAGTGTCAGCGGATAGTGCCAAGGAGGCAGCGGGAGGCGGCGGACTCGGTCTCGACCCGATGCATCAATTCCAGATCGAGCGGTTCGTTCCGATCAAGATCGGCGGCGTCGACCTGTCCTTCACCAATGCCAGTCTGTGGATGCTGATCGCGATTGGCGTGATCGCCGCGGTGCTGCTGCTGGGGTCGCGCAAACTGGTGCCGGGCCGGCTGCAATCGGTTGGCGAACTGGCCTATGAATTCGTCACCAACATGCTGCGCGATATTGTCGGTGAAAAGGGCCGTCCGTTCTTTCCCTTCATTTTCACGCTGTTCATGTTCGTTCTGACCCTGAACATGCTGGGCATGGTGCCGGGCTCGTTCACGGTCACCAGCCATATCATTGTCACATTCGGGCTGGCGCTGATCGTATTCATCGGCGCGACCATCGTCGGTTTTGCCAGGCATGGATTCGGCTATCTGAAAATGTTCGTGCCGAGCGGCGTTCCAATAATCATGGTCCCGCTGCTGTCGGTGATTGAGGTTATTTCCTATTTCACCCGCCCGATTTCGCTGTCGGTGCGGCTGTTCGCCAACATGATGGCCGGTCACACCATGCTCAAGGTTTTCGCCGGCTTCGTGATCGCGCTCGGGGTACTGGGCGGCTGGGCGCCGCTCGCCTTCATGGTCGCGTTCACCGGACTTGAGGTGCTGGTCGCATTCCTGCAGGCCTATGTGTTCGCGGTGTTGACGTGCATCTATCTCAACGACGCCATCAACATGAACCACTGACCAGCCGCCAGGATACAACAAACCATTATCAATCGCATTTAACCGGACAGATCACCAAGAGGAGTTCAATACCATGGAAGCTGAAGCAGCAAAACTGATCGGGGCGGGCCTTGCGGCCATCGCGCTTGCCGGTGCCGGCGTCGGCATCGGCCATATTTTCGGCAATTACCTGGCCGGCGCCCTGCGCAATCCGGCCGCCGCGCAAAGCCAGTTCCCGAACCTTCTGCTGGGGTTCGCGCTGGCTGAAGCGACCGGCCTGTTCGGCCTCGTCGTCGCCTTCATCATCCTGTTCGTGTTTTAAGCATTGCACCGGCAATGTCGGCGCCGGACCGGCTGATCGCCGGAGCCGGGGGCGGATGAGACAGGTTCCGGATGCACCATGAAGGCGGCCGCCCGCGGTCCCCGACTTCGGGAAACGGGGTGGCCGGAGAACGGAAATGCCACAACTTGATCCAACGAATTTCGCACCTCAGCTGATCTGGCTGGCGATCACGTTTATCGGCCTTTATCTGCTGATGTCCCGGGTCGCCCTGCCGCGCATCGGCGGCATGATAGAGCAACGCCGCGACCGCATCGCCAGCGATCTTGATGACGCGGCCCGTTTCAAGGACGAAACCGAAAAGGCGATTGCGGATTATGAGGTGGCACTCGCGGAAGCCCGCGCCAGGGCCCATGCGATAGCCCAGCAGACCCGCGACGATCTCAAGGCGGCCACCGATCGCGAGCGCGCCACGCTCGACAGGGAAATCGCGGAAAAACTGGCGTCGGCCGAAACGCGGATTGCGGCAGCCAGGGACGCCGCACTGGCCGACGTCGACACCATCGCGACGGAACTTGTCGGCGATATCGTCACCGGCCTGACCGGTACCGCACCGACGGCGGCCGCGCTCGAGCGGGCCGTCAAGACGGCGACGGACGGTTAGCGCCTGTCCGGTTCGTCCACCTACGGGGAAAGGTCATTTGCCATGTTATCGGATCCGGTTTTCTGGGTAGCCGTCGCATTCGTGTTCTTTGTTGCGCTGCTGGTCTATTATAAGGTGCCGGGTCTGGTGCTGGGTGCACTTGACGAACGCGCCGACAACATCCGCAACGAACTCGATGCCGCGCAAAAGCTGCGCGAAGAGGCCCAGGCCCTTCTCGCCGAATATCAGCGCAAACAGAACGACGCCGGCAAAGAAGCGGAAGCCATTATCGAACAGGCCCGGCGTGAGTCCGAACTGATTGCCGCCGAGACCCGTGAAAAAATGGCCGAGACCGTTGAGCGCCAGACCACCATGGCCGAACTCAAGATCGCCCAGGCAGAGGCCCAGGCGGTCAGGATGTCCGCACCGCCGCATCGGAGCTCGCAATCGAGGCCGCCCGCAGGGTGATCGCGGACCAGGTGGCCGGCGCCAGGGGCACCGCCCTTGTCGACCAGAGCATCAAGGACCTGAAATCACGGCTCAATTAGGGGCTCCCGCTCCTTGAGGCATCAAGCCTACCCCAGCATCGGTAATTTCACTCCCCGTACCAGTAGTCATGCTCAGAATTTTGCAGGTTCTCCTGCTCATAAATGCTGGCGCATCTTTTGCGGCTTCTATTCCGCCGCCGCCTTGTACGCTTCCATCGGCGGGCAGGCGCATACCAGATTGCGGTCACCATAGACGTTGTCAATGCGGCCGACCGGTGGCCAGTACTTGAATTCATTCGACCATTTGAGCGGGAAAAACGCCCGTTGCCTGTCGTAAGGCAGGGTCCAGTCGTCGATCAGCTGTTCGTGGGTGTGGGGTGCATTGCGCAACAGGTTGTTTTCCGCATCGGCGGTGCCCGCCTCGACTTCCGCGATCTCCGCGCGAATCGCGATCATCGCATCACAGAACCGGTCGATTTCCTCCAGCCCCTCGCTTTCGGTCGGCTCGATCATCAGCGTATCGGCCACCGGGAACGACATTGTCGGGGCGTGGAAACCGTAATCGATCAGTCGCTTGGCGACGTCCTCGGCGGCGATGCCACAGACCTCCTTGATCTGGCGGATGTCAATGATGCACTCGTGAGCGACATAGCCGCCGGGGCCGGTATAAAGCACCGGATAATGATCGCCGAGACGGCGCGCGATATAGTTGGCGCTGAGGATCGCGACCTCGGTCGCGCGTTTGAGGCCGGCTGCACCCATCATCGCGATGTAGGCCCACGATATCGGCAGGATTGCGGGCGACCCGAACGGTGCCGCCGATATTTCACCCACCGTGCCACCGGGCGCGGCCACGGGATTGACGTCCGCGACAACCGCGTGGTCGGGCAGATAGGGCGCCAGATGCGCCCTGACCCCGATCGGGCCGACGCCCGGCCCGCCGCCGCCATGGGGAATGCAGAATGTCTTGTGCAGGTTCATATGGCAGACATCGGCACCGATTTCAGCCGGTCGCGCGATCCCGAGCAGCGCGTTGAGATTGGCGCCGTCGAAATAAACCTGGCCACCGGCGTCATGGACGATCTCGCAGATCTCGCGGATCGCCACCTCGAACACGCCATGGGTTGAAGGATAGGTCACCATCAGCGCCGCCAGCCGGTCGTTGTATTCGCTGGCCTTGGCGCGCAGATCATCGACATCGATATTGCCGTCATCATCACACGAGACCACCACGACCTTGAGACCGGCCAGTACCGCGCTCGCCGGATTGGTGCCATGAGCCGATTGCGGGATCAGACAGATATCGCGATCGCCCTGATCGCGCGATTCATGATATTTGCGGATCGTCAGCAGACCGGCATATTCGCCCTGGCTGCCGGCATTGGGTTGCAGCGATACCTCATCGAACCCGGTACATTCGCACAGCCACGCCCTGAGATCGGCGAACAGCTGATGATAGCCGGCCGCCTGCTCGCGCGGCACGAACGGGTGCAGATGAGCAAAATTACGCCAGGTGACCGGGATCATTTCGGTGGTCGCGTTGAGCTTCATGGTGCACGAGCCGAGCGGGATCATCGAGCGGTCAAGAGCAATGTCTTTCGATTGCAGATGGTACAGATAGCGCAGCATCCGGGTTTCATCGTGATAGCGGTGAAACACCTCATGGGTCAGAAACGCGCCGCGGCGGCGCAGCGGTTCGGGGATCGTGCCGGAAATATCTGCATCAAGTGCCGCTACGGAAACCGCCTGCGGCACCGCATCGGCAAAACACGACCACAGCCGCTCGACCTCCTCGCGCCGCGTGGTCTCGTCAAGCGAAATGCCGATCCGGTCGCCATCGACGTGGCGCAGGTTGATGCGCGCCGCCCGTGCCCGCTCAACGATCTTGTCGGCACCACCGGGAATCGAAACCGTGATCGTGTCAAAAAACGCATCGGTCACGACGTCGAAACCGAGCCGGCGCAGGCCTTCCGCCATGATCGCGGTGAGCCGATGCACCCGCGTGGCAACCCGCCTGAGCCCGTCCGGTCCATGATAGACCGCATAAAACCCGGCGATCACCGCGAGCAGGACCTGGGAGGTGCAGATGTTGCTGTTGGCCTTGTCGCGGCGGATGTGCTGTTCGCGGGTCTGCAGCGCCATGCGAAACGCCGGACGCCCGCTGCGGTCGACTGAAACGCCGATAATCCGCCCCGGCATTGCCCGCTTGCCGGCGTCCGTCGTTGCCATGAACGCGGCGTGGGGCCCGCCAAAACCCATCGGCACGCCAAACCGCTGGGCGCTGCCAATCGCGATATCGGCGCCTAGCGCTCCAGGCGGCGTGAGCAGGGTAAGGCTCAGCAGATCGCACGCCATGATCGCCAGCGCACGGACCTCATGCAGGGTTTCGATGACGCCTGAAAAGTCGCGCACCTCGCCGCTCGATCCCGGATAGGACAAAAGTGCTGCAAACACTTCGCCGGCGTCGAGATCGCGCATCGGATCGCCGACAACCACCTCAAGCCCGAGCCCGTGAGCCCGTGTGCGCACCACCGCGAGCGTCTGCGGATGGGTATCGGCATCGACAAAGAAAGTCTTCGATTTCGACCGCGTCATCCGCCACGCCATCGCCATCGCCTCGCCCGCGGCCGTGGCTTCGTCAAGCAGCGACGCATTGGCCAGATCAAGACCGGTAAGGTCACAGACCATCTGCTGAAAGGTCAACAGCGCTTCCAGCCGACCCTGGCTGATTTCCGCCTGATACGGCGTATAGGCGGTGTACCAGCCGGGGTTTTCGAGCACCCTGCGCAGGATCACATTGGGGATTACCGTGCCGTAATAGCCCATGCCGATCATCGAGACGAAGACCTCGTTGCGCTCGGCCATCTTGCGCAATACCGACAACGCCTCGCGCTCGCCCAGCGGATCCGGCAGATCGAGCGGGCGGCGGCTCCGGATCGAGGCCGGAATGGCCGCATCGATCAGATCATCGAGGCTGCCGGCGCCAACCGCCGCCAGCATCTGCTGAACCTGATCGCCTCTCGGCCCGATGTGGCGGGAAATAAAATCCGCCCCCGGTTCCAGATCCTTCAGTGTTTGTTCGCTGCTGGCCATGGCCGGTTCCTCGATCCCATTGAACAATCTGTCTACAGAGCGGCGATGAACGCCTTGTAGGCATCGTCATCCATATCGCTCTGGTTTTCAGTGCTGTCGGCAAGTTTGATCTTGACGAACCAGCCGGCGTTCATGGCGTCCTGATTGACCTTGGCGGGCTCGTCTTCGAGGTCGCTATTGACCTCGATCACCTCACCGCTCACCGGGCTGTAGACTTCCGCTGCCGCCTTCACCGACTCAACCACGGCGATCTCGTCACCGCGCTTGATCTCCTTGCCAACCTCGGGCAGATCGACAAACACCACATCGCCCAACTGCTCCTGGGCATAGTCGGTGATGCCGACGGTTGCGACATCCCCGTCAATGCGGGCGAATTCGTGGGCCTCGGTATAACGCGTGCTGGACATATCGGTGATCCCCTGGATTTTGAGTGAATGGTGCGGTTGCTGCCGTTATGGCTTGTAGTAGCGGTGCGGAACGAACGGCAGGGCCGTGACCGTGCCCGGGTTCGGCTTGCCCCGGATCATCAGGGCAAGATCGGTGCCGGTCTGCGCATAGCGGCGCGTGACGTAGCCCATGGCGATCGGTCCGCCGAGCGTTGGACCAAAGCCGCCGCTGGTGACAACACCGGCGGCATCGCCGTTGCGATCACATATTTCCGTGCCCTCGCGTGCCGGTGCCCGGCCCTCGGGGCGAATGCCGACGAGCAACCGTTCCGGCCCGTCGCGCAACTGGCCAAGCACGATATCAGCCCCCGGAAAGCCGCCCTCCTCGCGCCGCCGCTTGCCGATCGACCAGGCAAGGTTGGCTTCGATGGGCGTTGTCGTCTCGTCAATGTCATGGCCATAAAGGCAAAGTCCCGCCTCCAGCCGCAATGTGTCGCGGGCACCGAGCCCGATCGGCTCGACCTCGTTTTCCGCGAGCAGACGCCGCGCGAATGTGGCGGCACGCTTTTGCGGAATCGAAATTTCGAAGCCATCTTCCCCGGTATAGCCGCAGCGCGAGACAAGCAACGGCTGGCCGTCAATGCGGACCGTACGCGCCGCCATGAAGGCCAGGTCGGAAACCGCCGGGGCCAGCCGCTCCAGTGCATTGACCGCCTGCGGCCCCTGCAACGCCAGCAACGCCCGGTCATCGAGCACGTCGAGATCCACCTCATTCCCCAGCGTGTCGCGGATCAGCGCGAAATCGTTCTCCTTGCAGGCCGCATTCACGACCAGCAACAGCACCTGGCGTCCTTTTCGGTCAGGCAGCCGCGTGACCATAAGATCGTCGATAATACCGCCGCGCGGATTGAGCAACTGGGTATAGCGCATGCGGCCGGGCTTGAGCGCCGCGATATTGCCGGGCACCAGCTTTTCCAGTGCCGCCGACACATCGCCTGACGAGGTCAGATAGGCCTGGCCCATATGCGAGACATCGAACAGCCCCGCCGCAGTACGGGTATGCTTGTGCTCTTCGACAATGCCCATCGGGAAACTGACGGGCATTTCGTAGCCGGCGAACGGCACCATCCTGGCGCCGGCTTCAAGGTGCAGGTCATAAAGCGCGGTGCGCGACAGGCTGGCCGCATCGCCGGTTCCAGAGGAGGAAGAAGAGGTCATAAAAGGGCTCCGCGCTGCCAGAGATCTGCACCAGCGCAAAACACCGGCACAGCGCCCCCTCTGTAGCGAAACCTGAGAGATTGGCCCGGCTCAAAGAGGATCACGCGCACAGCACGCACCGTCATTCAGCCAGGTTTACCCCGTCGGTGAGCCGTGCAGATGCCCGGCTTCTTTCCAGAGTGTCATCCCCCTACGGTCCTTTTGCCTGAGAGTTTCCGGGGCGGTTGCTCCTTCGGCGCCGGCTCTTTGCCGATCTCTCCCACAGGGTTCGAATGATATGGTAATCAACGACAAGCCGCCGACGATCATGCCGGGCAGCTTAAAGTTACCCCGAGACAAGGTCAACCGCGCGCAGGACAACAGGCACCGGCGCCGGACCGTCATTCTTGACAATACCGGGAGCGATCCATCTATTACCGGCACCTGAGAAATCCGCCGCCGGCAGGGAGCGAGCAAGTCAGATGGGCGCGAAGCCTCAACTTAATCTAATACTGTGTGCCCCGCGGGGGTTCTGCGCGGGCGTCGACCGGGCGATCCAGATTGTCGAACTGGCACTCCAGAAATATGGCGCACCTGTCTATGTGCGCCACCAGATCGTCCACAACCGCTTCGTGGTCGAAGCCCTCACGGCCAAGGGCGCAATCTTCGTCGAACAACTCGACGAAATTCCCGATGGCGATGCACCGGTGATTTTTTCCGCCCATGGCGTGCCCAAATCGGTTCCCGCCGAAGCCACAAGACGCAGCATGTTTATTCTCGATGCGACCTGTCCGCTGGTATGGAAGGTCCACAAGGAGGCCGAACGCCACCACAATCGCGGCCGCGAGGTCGTGCTGATCGGGCACCGTGGCCACCCGGAGGTTATCGGCACCATGGGGCAGCTGCCCGCCGGCGCGGTCACACTTGTCGAAACCGCCGAAGACGCCCGTTCGTTCGAGCCGCGCGACCCGACATGCCTCGCCTACAGCACCCAGACCACCCTGTCGGTTGATGACACCGGTGAAATCATTGCCATTCTGAAGGAGCGTTTCCCGGCCATCGCCGGGCCGCGCCGCGAGGACATCTGCTATGCGACCACCAACCGCCAGGAAGCAGTCAAGCAGATCGCGGCGCGATGCGATGCGCTATATGTGGTCGGCGCGCCCAACAGCTCCAATTCACGGCGCCTCGTCGAGGTTGCGCTGCGGTCCGGCTGCGCCGATGCACGGCTGATCGAGAACGCCGGCGATCTTGACTGGTCGATGATCGACACCCTTGGAACTCTCGGCCTGACCGCGGGCGCATCGGCACCGGAGATTCTGATCAACGAAATTGTCGAAAGGCTCGGCGAGCATTATGAACTCAACCGTGAAACCGTCACGGCGGCCAGCGAATCGCTGACGTTCAAATTGCCGCGCGAACTTCAACCCGCCACGGCCATGACTGTCGACGGGTCCTGAAACATGGCCGTCTACACCGAGGTTTCCGACGAACAGCTGAAAGACCTGCTGCGCTGTTACGACATCGGCGAACTGACATCGTGCAAGGGTATTGCGGAAGGTGTCGAAAATTCCAACTTTCTGCTCCAGACCAGCGCCGGCAACCACATTCTGACGCTGTATGAGAAGCGGGTCGAACGGGAGGATCTGCCCTTTTTTCTGTCGCTGATGCGCCATCTGGCGGCCCGCGACATCCCCTGCCCAACGCCGGTCGCGGACCGCGACGGCAATCTGTTGGGTGAGGTCGCCGGACGGCCTGCCGCGATCATCACCTTCCTCGACGGAATGTGGGCGCGCAACCCGCACACCAGTCATTGCCGGGCGCTGGGGGCGGGCCTGGCACGGATGCATGTCGCGGGCGCCGATTTCACCGGCACCAGGCGCAATCGCCTGTCGGCACACGACTGGCGTGCCGTCTACAACCCGGTGCGTGTCGGGGCCGATACGCTGGAGTCCGGCCTGACCGCCGAAATCGACCGCGATCTCGAAGTGCTCGAGCAGGCCTGGCCGGATGCCCTGCCGACCGGGGTCATCCATGCCGATCTGTTCCCGGACAACGTGTTCTTTCTGAACCAAAAACTGTCCGGCATCATCGACTTCTATTTCGCCTGCAACGATGCACTCGCCTATGACATCGCGATCTGCCTCAACGCCTGGTGTTTCGAACGCGACGGCGACTTCAACATCACCAAGGCGCGCGCCATGCTGGCGGCCTACGAAACCGTACGCCCGCTTGATGACAGCGAATATGATGCGCTGCCGCTGCTCGCGCGCGGCGCCGCCATGCGGTTTTTCGTAACCCGCCTTTACGACTGGCTGAACACGCCGGAAGGCGCTCTTGTGAAGCCGAAAGATCCATTGGAATATGTCCGCAAGATCCGGTTCCATCGCGATATCGCGAGCGCCCGGGAATACGGCCTCGACAGGTAGGCTGATGACGCCTTCAGAGGAAAAAAGGGTCACAATATTCACCGATGGCGCGTGTTCGGGAAACCCGGGTCCGGGCGGCTGGGGCGTGTTGCTGATCTTCGGGGATTCAGAAAAGGAACTGTGCGGCGGTGAAGCGGAGACCACCAACAATCGCATGGAGCTGACCGCCGCGATCCGCGCCCTGGAAGCGCTGAAGCGGCCGTGCGTGGCGGATATCTATACAGACTCTTCCTATGTCAGGGACGGCATCACCACCTGGATCAGGCGCTGGAAGCAGAACGGCTGGCGCACGGCGGCCAGGAAACCGGTCAAGAACGCCGAACTGTGGCAGGCGCTCGACCGGCTGATTTCAAACCACAAGGTCGACTGGCACTGGGTCAAAGGTCACTCCGGGCATCCTGAAAACGAACGCGCCGACGCGCTCGCCCGTCAGGGCATGGCGCCCTATCAGCCCTGAAGCTGATCGAGCAGGTTGGCGGCGCCCGAGACCTCGGCCTGACCGGCCGCCGGTTCAATATTGAGTACTGTGACCTTGCCGTCCTCGACGATCATGGAATAGCGCCGGGAGCGCTCGCCCATGCCGAAACCGGTACCGTCCATTTCAAGTCCGACCGCGCGGGTGAAATCGCCATTGCCATCGGCGAGAAACAGCACAGCACCGTCGGATCCCGACTGGGCATCCCACGCGCCCATGACAAACGCATCATTTACCGACACGCAGGCGATGGTGTCGACGCCCCTGGCCTTGATCCGGGCGGCATGCTCGATGAAGCCGGGCAGATGATCGCGATGACAGGTCGGGGTAAACGCGCCTGGAACCGCAAACAGCGCGACTTTCTTGCCGTCGAACAGATCCGCGCTGGTGATCGGCTGCGGCCCCTCGCTGGTCAGGGTCGTGAATGTGGAATCCGGAATTTTGTCGCCAACCTGAATGGTCATGAATCAAGGCCCTCTTCTGGCGGCCGCGTGGCCACTCACATGATAAGATGAAACCCTATTCCATCACCCATCCCTGTTGCAATCGCTTATCACCAGCAACAATCGTGAGAGTCAGTTTCTTGCCGCTGAGCGCCGCGGCATCGCGCAGGCCATCGACCGGCACGGCAAACCGCCTGCCCGCCCCCGGCTTCGGGGTCTCCGCCGTCGGCGCACCGAAATAATATTCCTCCGGACCTTCAACGAAGATTTCGGCGGGCGCGGTGATCGCGTCGTCTTCCAGTTCGATCAGGAGCCGGGCATTTTCCTTTGTCCCGACAACGCGGATGCTGCGCACGGGCCCGGATTTTTGAGGGCCACCGATGTCGGGAACCAGCGCCTGGTAACTGGCGACGGCCGTCGCATGGGGTGATCGCCGGAGCGAGGACCGCGACACTTCGAGCGACAGGCGCGATTGTATCGGCACGCAGATTTCACGGCATGTCGCATAGGCAAGCTCGAGTCTGGCGACGACCGGCTTGCCGGCATCGGCCGGCATCAGCGCCACCGGGAAAACAACATTGTTCTTGTAGCCGATGGTTTCGCCATACTGGTCGCGGTAGCGGCGTGGCACCGGCCATTGCACGGTGGCCTGCTTGAGATTGAGCGAACCGGAGAAATCGAACAGCGGCGGAACGCCAGCCTCACCCGGCACCCGCCAATAGGTCTTCCAGCCGGGCTTCAGATCAATTTCCACCCCGACAATAAGCGGCGCCCCCGGATCAGACGAAGCAACGCCCGCCACCAGCCGCGCCCGGCCATAGGGTGTCTCGTCCCACGGCGAAGCGCTGGTATCCTGCGACGCGGCTGATGGTCCAGCCGCACCGGAAGCGATGCCCAGCACAATGGCACACACGCCCAGGATGCGTCGCAATACTGACGGTTTGGTGTCGTTCATCGTTCTCCCATAGCATCATATTGTGAAAATATCGCGACTCATGGTGTTCGCGCGCTGTCAAACTGTCGTGAGCTGCCGTCCGGGTCAACAGTCCGTGACATCACGCCAACCGGTCAAAAATCGCAACCCACCGTCACGGTCTTTCCAGATACCTGAAAAATGCGATAGGCTTTTTTCATGTCACCGGTATCAGAGGAGATAACGTGGCGGACAGCGAACTGAAATTCGACGGACTCGACGGCAAGCTGCTGATCTCGATGCCCGGCATTGGCGATCCCCGGTTCGAACGCGCCGTGATCTATATGTGTGCCCATTCGGACGAAGGCGCGATGGGGATCATCGTCAACAAACCGGCTGAGGACATCAGCTTTTCGCAACTTCTCGCCAAGCTCAACGTGATGCCCGGCGATGAAACGATCCAGCTGCCACAGGGCGCGGATGACATGCCCGTTCATGTCGGCGGCCCGGTGGAAACCGGGCGCGGTTTCGTGCTCCATACCGCGGACTATTTCGCCGAGGATTCCACCCTGCCGGTCGACGACCAAATGGGACTGACCGCCACACTCACGATTCTGCGTTCAATCGTCGATGGCAGCGGACCACGTCTGGCGCTGCTTGCGCTCGGTTACGCCGGCTGGGGACCCGGCCAGCTCGAACGCGAGATTCAGGACAATGGCTGGCTGCATTGCGATGCTGATGAAGCGCTGATTTTCGACCTCGACGACACCGCGAAATATGATCAGGCTCTCACCAAGATCGGCATCGACCCTGCCGCCCTGTCATCGATCGCCGGTCACGCCTGACCTCGGGGTCACGCCTGGCCTCGGACGCGCCGGGGAAATGTTGAGAAGACTCCAAACCGCGTCACCGTTCGGGACGCGGCACTGGCCGGAGAACAGCCATGCCCGAGCAGGCGCCACTTGTACTCGATGAGCATTGCCGGGCGCTGCTGACGGGCAGTGCCGGACCGGCCATGAAGCTGGCGATGGACGTCGTCATGCGCGCCGCTCACATCACGAGGGCCGAGAGCCTGATCGATGTCTCGTTTGCCCATATCGACGCCTGTTTCTACAACGGTCAGGCTCATGTCGATTTCGCCCGGTTCATGGTCGACAATGGCGCCCGGCTGGCGGTGCCGGCCTGGACCAACAGCGGGCTGGTCAGCCTCGCCGAGCCTGACTTGCGCCCCGCAACGGGCGATGCCGCGACGGTTGCCGGCGCGCGGGAACTGATGGCGCTTTATGCAAAGCTCGGCTGCCGCACCGTATGGACCTGCGCGCCCTATCAGCTTCCCGGCCGCCCCGGCCTCGGCGATCACATCGTCGGCTCCGAATCGAACGCCGTGACATTCTACAACTCGGTCATTGGTGCCCGGACCGAAAAATATGGCGACTTCCTCGACGTCTGCGCCGCCGTCATCGGCAAGGTGCCTGACAGCGGGCTGCAACGCACCGAAAACCGACGCGGCCAGATCGTTTTCACGCTTGACATGATCCCCGACGCGCTGCGCGAATAGGACATGTTCTTCCATGTGCTGGGCCATCATATCGGCGCGCGCGCAGGCGCCGGCATCCCGGTGATCGAAGGCCTGCCGGCAACAACAGATGAGGATCAGCTCAAGGCTCTCAGCGCGGCGGTGGCGTCATCCGGCGGTGTCGCGCTGTTTCATGCGGTCGCGGTTACGCCCGAGGCGCCCGATCG
>Ga0114931_10007279_pt1 | contig 13521 bp, 12 predicted proteins | sample 2SBtaG_FD_89579 | JGI IMG/M metagenome (GOLD analysis project Ga0114931, IMG submission 89579) | Deep subsurface microbial communities from Kolumbo volcano to uncover new lineages of life (NeLLi) - 2SBTROV14_V59a metaG | ecosystem: Environmental > Aquatic > Marine > Volcanic | place: Kolumbo... | reverse complement strand
TGTCCGATCATCGTGGTCGAGGGCATTCTGGCCCTCTACGGCGAGGCCCTGCGCCGCCACTACGACCTCAAGGTCTACGTGGACGCCGAGGCCGACGAACGCATTTTGCGCCGTCTCGAACGCGACACCCAGGAACGCGGACGTTCGTTCAGTTCGGTGATCGAGCAGTACCGTAACACCGTTAAGCCCATGCACGAGGCGTTCGTCAAGCCGACCAAAGCCTACGCCGACATCATCATCCCCGAAGGGATGAACAGGGTTGCTGTGGACCTCGTGCGCGCAAAAATCGAAAAAGTCGTCCAGCTAAGACAGAAGTAAGTTTGTAGGGGACCCGACCGTGGCGCTCAGACGAGCAGAGAGCATAGCTGGAAAATACCCAAAAACCCTGAAACAAAGGGATGTTTGACGGGGTTGTACAGCCATGATACAATAAACGCATCATGATCTAAGTACCGTTCACCCACCGTCGATTTGGGTGCAGGAGGAGTTCGTTGAAGGATCCAAGAAAAATTGGTGAGCCCAAGAAACTGGACGACCTGCAACGGCGAAACCGTAATTTTCGCAACGTAGCTTTCGTGATCGTCGCGGTCATTTTTTCGCTCATATTGCTGCAATCGTTGTTCAACAGCACGGACACCAAGTCCGAGATCACCTATTCGCAGTTCATCGAATCGATCAAATCTGGCCAGGTCAGCCAGGTCACGATCAGCGGCAACGACATCGAGGGTATCCGTTCGAACGGCGACCGCTTTAAGACGATGCTGCCCCTGCAAGACAACAAGCTCATCGGTCTGTTGCTGGACAACAACGTCACGCTCAAGGGCGAGGCGCCCAAAGACCCCTCGTGGCTGTTGTCCATCCTGATCTCGGTGTTACCCATCCTGCTGTTGGTGATGATCTGGGTGTACATGATGCGCCGCATGCAGGGCGAGGGGGCTAACGCCTTGTCGTTTTCTCGCAGCCAGGCCAAACTGGTCGACAAAGAATACCCCGATACCACGTTTCGGGACGTGGCGGGCATCGACGAGGTCAAAGAAGAAGTGTCTGAAATCGTCGACTACTTGAAACATCCCAAAAAGTTCACGGACATCGGTGCCCAGATCCCCAAGGGCGTGTTGCTCGTGGGGGCGCCAGGCACGGGGAAAACGTTGTTGGCGCGGGCGATCGCGGGCGAGGCCAAGGTACCGTTTTTCTCGATGACGGGTTCGGACTTCGTGGAGATGTTCGTGGGGGTGGGCGCGGCCCGCGTGCGCGACCTGTTCCGTCGTGCCAAAGAAGAGGGCAAAGCCCAGAGCGGCACGATCGTGTTCATCGACGAGATCGACGCCGTGGGGCGCAAGCGTGGCGCGGGCATCGGCGGCGGTCACGACGAGCGGGAACAGACGCTCAACCAGCTGCTCAGCGAGATGGACGGGTTTGAAAAGAGCGAACACGTTATCATCATCGCCGCGACAAACCGTCCAGATATCCTCGACAACGCGCTGCTGCGCCCGGGGCGTTTCGACCGTAAGATCACGGTGAACAGTCCGGACGTTCGCGGTCGAGAGGCCATCTTGGGCGTCCACATCAAGGGCAAAAAAATGGCTCCAGACGTCGACCTCAAGCTGCTCGCGCGGCGCACGCCGGGGTTCGTGGGGGCGGACTTGCAGAACCTGTGCAACGAGGCCGCGCTGTTGGCCGCGCGGCTCAACCACGACTTGATTCACATGCAGGACTTTGAAGACGCCATCGACCGCGTGATCGCCGGCATCGAACGCAAGAGCCACCTCATCAGCGAGCAGGAAAAAGAAAAGGTGTCCTACCACGAGGCGGGACACGCGCTCGTGGGGCGTCTACTACCAAAATCTGACCCCGTCCACCGCATCACGATCGTGCCCCGAGGGGAGGCGGCGTTGGGCTATACGCTGTCGATCCCCGAAGAGGACAAGCACCTCTACACCAAAGAGGAGTTGGTCCAGCGCCTGACCGGCATCATGGGCGGGCGGGCGGCCGAAGAGGTCGTGTTCGGTGAGGTGAGCACGGGAGCGTATGACGACCTGAGAAAAGCGACCGATTTGGCCAAGCGCATGGTCGTTAGCTACGGCATGAGCGACGCCATCGGCCCCATCAACCTGTCCCAAGAAAACGGCAACGTGTTCTTGGGACAAGACCTCGTGCTCAACAAAGAACACAGCGAGGAGATGTCCTCGCTCGTGGACAAAGAGATCAAGGGCTTGGTCGAGGGCTGTTACAGGAGCGCGGTGCACTTGCTGAAAAAACACGTCGACATGCTGCACACGTTGGCCAAGAAGCTGCTCGAGGTCGAAACGCTCGAGGCAGAACAGCTGGAGACCCTGCTGGGTCCTGTCTTGCGGCAGCAGTCACAACCCCAACCTTAAAGCGCGTGAAGCTCGCCATTCTGGGGTCGACGGGCTCGATAGGCACCCAGGCGCTCGAGTTGCTATCTGTTGACGAAACCCACCCTGTGGTTGCCCTGAGCGCGGGGCGCAACGTGGCTTTGCTCGCGGAGCAAGTACGGCGTTTCGAGCCGCGCTACGCGTGTGTGTACGGCGCGCCACAGGCCCAACAACTGGCTGGCTTGCTCGGCGACAACCGTGACGTTGAAATTTTGCACGGCGCAAACGGGCTCGTCGCGTGTGCCGCCCAGTCGGGCGCGGGGTGTGTGCTCAACGCGCTCGTGGGCGCGGTCGGTCTGGCGCCCACGCTGGCGGCGCTCGAGGCCGGCCTCGACGTGGCCCTGGCTAACAAGGAGTCGTTGGTCGTTGGCGGGGCGCTCGTGCGCCGCGCGTTGCAGCGTTCGTCGGCCAAATTGATCCCGGTCGACAGCGAACACAGCGCGCTGTGGCAACTGCTTGCGGGCCGGGCGCCCGAAGAGGTCGAGCGCGTTTGGATCACGGCCTCGGGTGGGGCGCTGCGCGGTTGGCCCGTTGAAAAGCTAAAGTCAGCCACGCCAAAGGACGTATTACAACACCCCAACTGGTCGATGGGCTCGCGCATCACGGTGGACTCAGCTACCTTGGTCAACAAGGCTTTTGAGCTGATCGAGGCACGCTGGTTGTTCGAGTTGCCTTTTGAGAAAATCCGCGCGCTCATCCACCCCCCCAGCGTGGTCCACGGCATGGTCACGTTGTGCGACGGCGCCGTGCTCGCGCACCTGGGCTCACCCGACATGAAAATGCCCATCCAATACGCGCTTAGCGCCCCTGAACACCGGCCGTTGCCTGTACCGCGGCTGGATTGGGAAGGCCTCACGCTGGGCTTCTCAGCGGTCGACGTGGCGCGCTACCCTGCCTTCGAGACCGTGCTGGCCGCGGGTCGCCTGGGCCACACAGCTCCCGCCGCCCTCAACGCTGCCGACGAGGTGCTCGTGGAACGCTTTTTGGCTGGAGAGCTTCCTTTTACCCAGATCAGCGCGGGGTTGGAGGCCGTACTGCAGTGCTACACGCCCGAACCCCTCAGCCTGGCCTCCATCGAGCGGGCCGACCGCTGGGCGCGCCGGCAAGCCACGCTATTTGCCCGCGACACCCTTTGACCTCTGCCTATCCCCCAGCTGTCCCCTACATACCCTCTCAACGTCCACCCCGCGTTTGAAACATGGCCTGTCTCGAACGAAACAACTGGATTACCCTGGTGGGGAGTTCGATGGGGTTTTGATGAGCTACTTAGGTCATACCCGCGAAGCTTCGATACCGGGAGGTTTCATGAATAGACTGATGCAATCGCGCATTCTTTCGTCGTTCGTCGCCGCCGTGCTGCGACCCGCCCTGGCGTTGTCGGTCGTGCTGGCCCCGCTAGGCCTGGCGGGTTGTCTGGGGGCCGTGGCCCTCGTCATTACCCCTTCAAGCGTTATCGTCGGGGTAGGAGAAACGGTGACCTTCACCGCGACCACGCCCACAGGAACGCCCGTCACCGGGGTCACCTGGACGCTGAGTTCCGGGGTGGGCAGCGTCGTGGCCACGACGGGCGTGTACACCGCCCCCCTCACGGGCGTGACGGGCGTCACCACGGCCGTGGTGCAGGCAACGAAGGGCACGTCCGTGGGCACGGCGACGGTCGTGGTCCGTCCGTCTCCGGTGCTCCAAGACCCTATCGGTGACATGTTCGCCCTGAGCACGTGGAGCGCGCTGGCCGGGGTGGGCAACCCCTACGCCACCCACCTGGGCACGCTGACCCTGCCCCAGACCCCCACGGTGACCTACGACGTCACGCGCGTCGAAACGGTGAGGACGGCGCTCGCCTTAGACGTCACCTTGACCGTATCGACTGCCCCCACGTTGGCGGCTGCGGGCGCTACGGTAACGGCCAACAACCTGGCCGGGTTCGTCGACTTTGACACGGACGAAAATTCCGCAACCGGCGTGGCTTCATCCAACACGCTCTTCTGTCAGAACCCGCCTTTGACCTCGTCGATGGGGGTCGATTTCTTCCTGTCGTTGTTCGCCCGCAACGCGGACGGCACGTTCAACGTGTTCAACGCCACGGCTACGGTCAGCGGCACGGCTACCGTGGCCGTCAGCACGAACATGGTTACGTTCAGTGTGCCCTTAACGGCGTTGGGTGGTGACGACGGCCGTCTGGCATTGAGCACCGTGGTGGGCAACGGACAGACGCCCAACGACTGTGCGCCGGACCAAGGTGGTGCCATCGTGACCGTAACGCACGAGTAGATTCTCTCACGCTCTACGTCATGAAACCTCGAGGACGGGGATGGGCTCTTGCCCGTCCCCGTTGCTTTGGGGGGTGAGCGACACTGGTATCGGGAGGAGGAGAACGGTCGAACTCGTTGAGTTGAGCACCGAAAGGCTGCGTTTACGACAGTGGAAACGGTCCGATTGGGAGGCGTTTGCCGCGTTGAACGCCGACCCACAGGTCATGGCGTTCTTCCCCCGCGTGCTGGGGCGCTCTGAAAGCGACGCCATGGCAGAGCGGCTGTGCGCCCAGATCGCCGAGCGTGGTTGGGGACTCTGGGCGGTTGAGGTCGTGGGTGGAAAGCCCTTTGTGGGGTTTGTTGGCCTGTCCGTTCCGGGGTACAAAATCCCTGCCTCGCCTTGTGTCGAAATCGGTTGGCGCCTTGCCAGGGAACAGTGGGGGAAGGGGTACGCTACCGAGGCCGCTCTGGGAGCGTTGCGCGTCGGGTTTGACACGTTGGGTTTAGACGAGATCGTTTCCTTTACTGCCGTACAGAATTTCCGTTCGAGAGCCGTGATGGAACGCATTGGCATGAACAACACCGGCCAGACTTTTGAACACCCGCGTCTTCCAGTGGGCCACGCCCTGCGTTTGCACGTACTCTATCGACTGACAAGAGGACGGTGGTCGGGTCAAGTTGTGCTGGAATAGAAAAAATTGCAACCCACGCAAGTAGGCTGAAAGGGCGAGGTTTCGAAGCCCCAAATTTGCAACAGAGAAAAGGGCAAACACGAAGATTAGAAGGCCCTAATCGCCGTTTTTTGGGTTGACACGGGGTGTGACGCTCGCGTATAGTGTCCTTTGGCGAAAAGGAAACAAATATGCGATTGTTGCGTTGGCTCAGGCGTACTTTTCTGGGAGGGGTGTTGGTGGTGTTGCCCCTGGCTCTGACGAGCTACGTGTTGTGGCTCCTGTACCGCGTGAGCGACAGTTTGTTCGGGTACGCTACGCCCATCGGAGAGCTCATCCGCACGACGTTGGGCGTGTGGATCCCGGGGATGGGGTTTTACGTCACCCTGGTCCTGGTGTTGTTGCTGGGCATCTTTATGCGCAACTACGTGGGGCGCACGCTCTACCACCATTTTGAGCAGCGCATCATCTGCTCTATTCCCATCGTGCGCAAGATGTACAGCACGATCAAACAGATCATCGACGCCGTGTTCGCCCGCGACACCTCGGCGTTCAAGCGGGTGGTGTTGGTCGAGTACCCCCGTCGCGGGGCCTACACCATTGGCTTTGTGACGAACGCGGCCGGCGGGGTGTTGGGGGAGCACCTGCCCGAAGCGTGCCTGTCCGTGTTCATCTTCACCGTGCCCAACCCCATGAGCGGGTACTACGTGATCGTGCCCGAAAAGGACGTGATCGACCTCAACGTCCCGGTGGAAGAGGGGATCCGCATGACGGTCTCGATGGGCATGGTGCTCGACAATAGGGGCACGACAGGGGCACGATCTCCTCGGAAGGAGTTGAACCCAGATGATGTCGCTGTTCAACAAAACGTACTTTAAAGTCAAGCTGGAGCAACAGCCGCAACAGGCCGACGGGGTGTTGTGGTTGAAGTGCAAAGCGTGTAAAGAGTTGGTGTTCAAAAAGCGCGTCCGAGAAAACCACAACATCTGCCCCAATTGCGGCCAATATTTTTTCCTTACGGCCAAAGAACGCGTCGCCCTGTTGGTGGACGAGGGGTCTTTTTTCGACATTTCTCGCCCTATTGTGGCCGGCGACACGCTGCAGTTCGTCGACACCTTGCCCTATACACAGCGCCTACAGCAAGCCTTTGACAAGACGGGTCTGCACGATGCGATCATCGTGGGCCAGGCCACGATAGGCCACGTCCCCGTGGTGTTGGCCACGATGGACTTCCAGTTTATCGGGGGCAGTATGGGCTCGGTGATGGGCGAGCAAATCGCCCACGGCATCCGCACCGCGGCCCACGAGAAACATCCCTTCATCCTCGTTTCGGCCACGGGAGGGGCGCGCATGCAGGAAGGCATCCTGTCCCTGATGCAAATGGCCAAAACCACGTCGGCCAGGCAACTGTTGGCCCGGGCCGGCGTGTTGTTCGTCTCGGTGATGACCTACCCCACCACGGCGGGCGTGCAGGCTAGCATCGCAAGCCTGGGCGACATCATCCTGGCGGAAAAAGGCGCGCTGATCGGCTTTACGGGCCGTCGCGTGATCGAAGAGACGATCAAAGAAAAATTGCCGCCCGAATTTCAGACGGACCGTTTTGCCTTCGAGCATGGTTTGGTCGACCGCGTCGTGCGGCGCCGGGAGATGCGTCAGGAACTGATCCAACTGCTACACTTTTTTGCCGCCCCCCAGAGCGAGCAGGATAAAGCGCTCAAAAAATCGGGGTTGAACTTGCTCAAGCAAGGGAGCGCGCGTGGCTAAACAGCGACTCGAAACGACCCTGCAACAGCTCAAGGCGCTCGAGCGAAAAGCGGGCCTCGATTTGAGCGAAGAGATCGACAAGATCGAACGCAAGCTGGCCCAGTTCGACGACCAAGCTTCGTCGCTCGAACCCCGAGAGGTGGACGACTGGGCGCGCGTCAAGCTGGCGCGTCACCCCAAGCGGCCGCACACTTTGGACTACGTTCACAAAATGTTTGAGGGCTTTTACGAATTGCACGGCGACCGGCTGTTCGGCGACGACGGCGCGATGGTCGCGGGGCTCGCTAAGCTCGACGGACGCACCGTGGCCCTCGTGGGCCAGCAAAAAGGGCGTGATCTGGAGGAAAACCAAAAGCGCAACTACGGCCTGCCCCACCCCGAGGGCTACCGCAAGGCGCAACGTCTGATGAAACTGGCCGAGCGCTTTGGCTTCCCCGTGGTTACGCTGATCGATTCGGGCGGGGCCTTCCCCGGGAAAAGCGCGGAGGAGCGCAACATCGGCGGCGCGTTGGCCAAGAGCATCTACACCATGAGCGCGCTGCGCGTGCCGATCGTGGCCGTGATCATCGGGGAGGGCAACAGCGGTGGCGCCATTGGCATCGGGGTAGGGGACCGCGTGCTGATCCTGGAAAACGCGTACTACTCCGTGATCACCCCGGAGGGTTGTGCGGCGATCTTGTGGCGCGACCGGGCCAAGGCACCCGACGCGGCGCGCGCGTTGCGCTTAACCGCTCCTCACTTGCTCGAGCTTGGCATCGTCGACGAGGTCGTTCCAGAGCCGGAAGGCGGTGCCCACAACGACCCCGACAAGGCAGCCCAAGCGTTGCGGCGGGCGCTCAAAAAACACCTCAATCAGCTCTCGAAACTCGACCCTGACACGCTGTGGCAGCGACGCTTTGAGCGCTACCAGGCCCTCGGCATTTACGAGGAACTGCCTGAGCAAGTCGAGGCGGACGCTTAGCGATGGCCGAACACCCCACGTCGTGGCTGTTTGAGGGCTTGGACGAGCACGCGCTCGACCACCTGAGCAAATTTAGCCGCAAAGTGCAGTACGGGCCCGGAGAGATGATCTTTCAGGAGGGCGAACCGGCCTTTGGGCTCTACATCATCTTTTCCGGCAAGGTGAAACTGTCCAAGTACGGCAGCGCCGGCAAAAAACAAATCCTCAAGCTGTTGGGGCCGGGCGAAATTTTGGGCGAAAAGACGATGTTCGACCGCGAGGTTTACACCGCCCACGCCAAAACGCTCGAAAAAGCCACGCTTTACTTCCTCGAACGCAACGACCTCGTCGCGTTTTTAAAAGCATACCCCGGGGTCTCGTTGCGCCTGATCGAAAAGCTTTGCCGTGAAATCAAAGGCTTCCAGCGCAAGCTGATCGAGATCACGTACGAAGGGAGCAACGAACGCTTGGCACGCCTGTTGCTGCTCATCGCCAGGGAGTACGGGGTGGACGCGCCACAAGGGGTGGATATCGGCCTCGAGTTGTCGCGCGCAGAGTTGGCAGAACTGGCTGGCGTGTCCACCGAAACGGCCATCCGCACGCTGAGCAAGTTCAAAGAAAAAGGGATGCTCAAGCTTGTGGGGTCCAAAATCTACCTTGTGGACAAGGCCCAACTCAACACGCTGGCCGAACCGTTCGTGGTCGCGCTCAAAGAGAACTTGATCTAGGGTGTTTGATTGTTGCGGCCCGCACAGCGGGCCCTACCCTAGCCCCTACAAGTGCTAAAAATCGTCGGGGTAGAGCTTGTCCAGGTCGATCAGGCGCTTGGCGATCGTTTTGAACACCGAGCCCGCCGTGCGCCCGCCCCACACCGGCCGCTCAGCCACCTCGTCCAACACGACCAAGATGAGAAAACGGGGTTGTTGAGACGGGAAAAAGCCCACGAACGACGAGATAAACTTGTCGGGCAAGTACCCTTTCCCGGGCACGGCTTTTTGCGCCGTGCCCGACTTGGCCGCCACCGAAAAACCGTCCAACTGAGCGGCCGTGCCCGTACCCGCTTTCACCACGGCTTCCATCATGTTGACCATCGCGCGCACGTTGCTCGCCGTGGCAATCCGACCCAGGGAGCGGGGGCGGAAACGTTGAACGGACGTGCCATCGGGGTCTCTCACTTCCAACAGCACGGAGGGTTGCATGAGCTTGCCGCCGTTGCCCAGGGCGGCGAGCTTCGAAGCCAACTGGATGCCCGTCACGGACACGGCTTGTCCAATCGAGATCGAACCCAGTTCCAACGGGGACCAGCGTTTCAGCGGGATCAGCGTGCCGTTCAGTTCGCCCGGCAACTCGATGTGCGTGATACGCCCGAACCCCACGCGCTTCAAGTAGTCGTAAAAGCGCTGTTTCCCCACGCGCTGCGCCACCTGGATCATCCCGATGTTGATGCTGTTTTGGATGATCTGCTTTAACGTGACCTGGCCGAATTTGACGTCGTCCTCGGCGTTGCCGAAGGCGTGGCCCGCCACGCGAATTTTGGTGTCGCCGTCGAAGGTTTGGCTGAGGGAAACGGCGTTGTTCTCGAGCGCGGACAGCCCGGAGAACACTTTGAACAGCGAGCCCGGCTCGTACGCGCGGGCCACGGCCTGGTTCAGGCGTTGGGCGGCCGTGGACTGACGGTAGCGGTTGAGGTCGTAGCGCTGGCGCTGAGCCATCGCCAGCAGCTCGCCCGTTTTGGGGTTAAGCACCACCACGAAGCCGTCTTTGGCCCTAAAACGCTTGATGCCCTCGTCGAGTTTCTGTTCCGCGATGCGTTGGATGCGCGCGTCCAGGGTCAACACCACCGCTTTGCCTGCGCCACCGTCACCCGTCACCTGGCGCACGAGTTCCGTGCCGAAGGCCGTGCGCTGCACGTGGACGTTCGTGTCCGAACCACCCAGCAACGCGTCGAAAGCCAATTCTGCTCCCTCGAGGCCGTGGTGGTCCACCCCGGTAAAGCCGATCACGTTGGAAGCCAGCGCGCCCTGGGGGTAGACGCGTCTGGGCTCGTCTACGAACAGCAAGCCCACGATGCCCGCCTCCCGCGCCCCGTTGCGGATGGCCGTGGCCGTGGCGTAGTCCACTTGGCGCGCGATCCAGGTGAAGTAGCCCTCTTTGTAGATTTTCTCGGCGAGCGCTTGGCGTGATAGGTCCAGGTGGCGTTCGAGCAAGTCCAGCAACACTTCGGGCCTTGTCATGTGGTAGTTGTCGAGCGCGATCGAGGTCGCGGGTACGTCAGAAGCCAACAACACCCCGTTGCGGTCGAGCAGACGTCCGCGCGCGCCTGCTTGAACGAAGTCCCGCTCCTGGATGCGTTTGGCCAACGCCGTCCAGCGGTCGCGTTCCACCACCTGGAGGGCAACCAAACGCGCGGTGACCCCCACGAACAGCAGGCCGAACAACAGCGAAATCACGACGAGCCGTCGCTTCATGGCAGCAGCGGCCAGTAGTACAACTCGGGTTCCACCATGCCCAAGGTTTCTGTGGCGTAGCGCTGGATGCGGTTGAGCGAAAAGGCGAAGGCGACCCGTGCTTCCAGGGTTTGTTGTTCCAACTGGAGTTGTTCTAGCTGCGCGCGCTCGGTCGTGACCTGGTCGGCCCAATACACCCGCTGCCAGGACAGCCACAAGAACAGGGCAATCAGCCCAACGGCCACCAAGAACGCGCCCACAACACCGACCAACGTCCTCAGAGCCCGACGACGCCTGCGCTCGTCCAGCGGCGTGATGACCGATTCCATCTCACCCCGAACGATGGAGGGCTGCGGCCTCAACGACAAGGACAGGGGTGCGTTGGGCGTTAGATGTGCGTCAACGCGCGGCTACGGGCGGGGCTTGGCCACGGGGTCCGTACACTGAACGGGCTGGTCGGGTTTGAACCTGAGTTCGGCGATCCAACGCACGTCGTTGACGTCGATGGCGTTGGGGTCGGGCTGGCAGGCGACGATCACGTCGGCGGCGAACTGCTGTTGCAAGGTCAGTTCCACGTTGCCCACGATGTAGTCGGCCACCAGCTGGGCGTCCACGCCGTCCACCACGCCGTCAACGTTGACGTCGCCCTTCGTGAGTATGAACACGCTGACCTGGTCCGTGGCCGAGGCGCCCGTCGTGGCCGTAACGGTCAACTCGAACACGTACTCCCCCACGACGTCGGCCGTGAAGCCGGGAGCAACCACGGTTGGGTCGTCCAGGGTCACCGCGCTGCCCTCGGGTTGAGACACGAGGGTCCACCCGTAGGCCAAGGGGTTGCCGTCCGGGTCTTTGGAGCCGCTGCCGTCCAGGTTCAGCGTCGTGCCCGGCACGACGCACAGGTCGGCTCCAGCGTCGGCTGTGGGGCTGGTAGGAGGTTCGGTAGCCACGGTCAAGAACACGTAGACCAAACCGGAGTCCGTGCGCCCTCCGGGGCCGTCCGCGCCCACCGCGCCCACGAGCAGGTTGCCCTTCTTCGTCCCTTCCAGGGCCCCAACGGCCAGGGCGCTGCCCAACGCGTCCCCCGTCTTGGCGCCGCGGATCATGGTGTTGTCCTCGTCGTTGGCCAGGTCGAATTGCGGGGGGAAACTGGGGCGTCCTTTGATCACGTAGACCATACCGGCGCCAGCCCCTTCGCTCTCGCCGCCCTTGGCGTTGCTGGCGGCGAGCACGAGTTCCGCCGCGTCGTCTTCGTCGATGTTCTCGATCAACACGGCGTTGCCCAAACCGTCCAGGGCCTTGGCGCCGAAAATTTTGATCGCGATGTCGCTGTTGTCAGCGATGTCGATAACGGGCGGCAAATTCTCCCGTCCCAGCACCAAATAGGCTTCCCCGCTGAAGCCGCGCAAGTTGTCCGGACCCGCAGCCATAGGGGCGCCGATGAGCAAGTCGTCGATGCCGTCCTGGTTGGCGTCCCCGCTGTCGATGGCCGTTCCCAGGTGGTCGTTGGCGTCCGCGCCGATGACCTGGAGCGAACCCGTGCCCGTCGTGCTCGCCGAGGCCAGGTCGACGATGGCAGGCAGGTTCGCAGCACCCGCAAGGACGTAGACCGCGCCCGCGTTGGAGCGTCCAGGACCCGCGGCCAACGGCGCGCCGATGGCCAGGTCGCTCCTCCCGTCGGCGTTGAAATCGCCTTGGGTCAGCGCGGCGCCCAAGTTGTCGCCCGTTTGTACGCCGTAGATCACGATGTCGGGCCGTTTGAACCCGACGTTGGGGATGGGAGAGATCAGGTTGGGCGCGCCGAAGTACACGAACACCACCCCGCCGCCCGGCCGGCTGCCGCCGGGCCCGTTGCCCTGCGGTTGGCCAACGACGATGTCCTTGATGCCGTCGGCGTTGAGGTCAACCGTGGTCAGCGTGCTGCCAAAGCCCGCGTTCGAGGTGTTGCCGTCTAGGGTCACGGGGGGCTGGGTTTGGGCCAGGTCGATCTCGGCGGGCAGGGAGGTAGAACCGAACACGACGTAGACCTCGCCCGTCTCGCTGTCCTGGTTGAGCGGGCCATCGGCGTCCGGGGCACCCAGGATGATGTCTGAAATGCCGTCCCCGTTGACGTCGCCTGCGGCCACGGCCGTGCCCAGGTGGTCGACAAAATCTTTGCCCACGATGACCACGTCCGCGTTCGTGAAGCTCTTCAAATCGATTTTGCTGGGGAACGGGTTTTTGCCGTAGATGATGTAGGCGATGCCGTTGTCCGAGGTGTTGGATCCGTTGGGTTGGTCGGCGTTGGGGGCGGCGATCAAGATGTCCTGAAACCCGTCGTCGTTGAAGTCGGCCACGGCCATGGAGTTGGGCGCGCCCAGGTGGTCGTTGGCCGAGGTGGGGATGATCAACGTGCTGTTGTCGATCGACATCGCGGTCGACTGTCCCACGCCCGTGTACGGCCACAACAACAGCGTGGCCAGACCTAAGACAACCCAAATCGACTTCCTCATGTTCGTAGCCCCATCGACGGTCATAGCGCTCGTGCCCCCCTTGGCAAAAAAACCTACCACACCCAGTATGAACAGCCACGCCACCGCGTCCGCAGGCGGTATGCTGAACTGTTCTCGTCGTAGTTTGAGTCCCCATTATAGGGAATTTCCTCGACGGTCGTCTGTCTTTGGGGTCACGTTGATCTGGGCAGCCAACCCGGCATGACCGCGCGGCCTAAGCGGCGCCTGCGGCCTTTAAGTCCCGATAGAGAACATGGACTCCAAGTCGTGTTGGGAAAAGGCGCGAAAGGCGATGAGCGTTTCGGTGCTTGTGATACCCTCAACCTTGGACATGTGGTGGGTGACCACGTCGGCCAGCGCGTCGTTGTCGCCCACGCGGATGATGCAGACCAAGTCGTACCGCCCGGCGACCGAATACACTTCGGAAACGCCTTCCAGGGAAACCAGAGCCCCGGCTACGGCGTTGATCCTGTCCCGTTCCACCTTCAACAACACCACTGTCGTTACCACGCTCGCTCCCTTTGTAACCTACAGGTCGTGAGACGAGTATACCTTTTCCCCT
>Ga0114931_10007278_pt1 | contig 13522 bp, 9 predicted proteins | sample 2SBtaG_FD_89579 | JGI IMG/M metagenome (GOLD analysis project Ga0114931, IMG submission 89579) | Deep subsurface microbial communities from Kolumbo volcano to uncover new lineages of life (NeLLi) - 2SBTROV14_V59a metaG | ecosystem: Environmental > Aquatic > Marine > Volcanic | place: Kolumbo... | reverse complement strand
GCGCGGGTCGACGCTTTCGATCACGCGAACATCGTCCACCTGGCCCGTGCGGTCGATCACCGCTTCCATCACGACCGGTCCGACGACGTGTTCTTTTTTTGCGTCCTTGGGGTAGACCGGGGGGTCGTCGCCAAGGTGTTTGGGTGGACGAACATCATCCGTCACCCGATACACGGGGCCTCCGCCGCTGAGGCGACGGCCATCCGCGGGAAGCTTGCGGGCGAAAAGAGGGTGGTCAAAGCGGTCGCGAGAATCAGGCCGGCGACAGAAAGGAAGGTGCGCGATGGTGCCATGTCGAATGGTGCATGTCTGGGAGCGCATGCCAGCCTGGTGTTGGAGCGCTCAGCCGGCGGGCTGGTCGCTGGCGGGATCGGCGCTTTCGGCTTCTGTCTGGCGGGCGGCCTGGCGATCTTGGCGCTGGCCGAGCCACAGCACGCCGGTGGTGATGATGGCGGCGCCGAGCACCAGGGATACCCATGGGCGCAGGCCGAAGCCCGCGGGCAGGTTGCCGACCAAGACGGCCACGCCACCGATCGCCACGGCGTAGGGGAGTTGGGTGCGAACGTGCGCGATGTGGTCGCAGCCCGACGCCATGGAGGAGAGGATGGTGGTGTCGGAAATCGGCGAGCAATGGTCGCCCCAAACAGCACCCGAGAGCACCGAGGCGATGGTCGCGGAGAGCACGCCCATGTAGGCGGGGCTGCCGACCTCCATGCCGGCGGAGATGGCGAGGTTGTGGCAGATGGGGATTACCAGCGGGGTCAGGATGCCCATCGCACCCCAGGACGCGCCGGTGGCGAAGGCGACGGCGGCGGCCAGCACAAAGGTCAGCGCCGGCACCCACGAGGGCTGGAGAATGTCACGGGTCAGGCCGACCAGATAGTCGGCGGTATGAAGATCACCGCATACAGAACCTAGAGACCAGGCGAGGGTCAGAACACAAAGCGCCATCATCATCGCCTTGAAGCCTTCGAGCATCGCGCCCACGGCCTCGCCGACACGCAGCAGCCGTTGGGCGAGCGGCAGCGCCAGGGCGACCAGCACCGACGACAGACTGGCCCACAACAGCGCCTGGTAGCTATTGGCGTTCTCCAGCACCTGGCGCAGCCAGGCGAGCATGCCGGTGCCTTCGCCGCGCACCAGACCGCTGGCACCACTCTTGTAGAGCCCGATGAGGGTGACGCCGACCACGGTCAGGATGGGCAGCACAGCATTGATCGCCCGCGGTGGGGTGCCGTCTTTGGGCGTCATCGCCTCATTGGCATAGTCGGCGATCGGCCGGGCGTCGTCGGCCAACACCTTGCCATGGTCTCGCGCACGCTTCTCGGCCCGGCGCATGGCACCAAAATCACGACCGGTCCAGGCAACGACGGCGACGGTGAAGATGGCGAACATGGGGTAGAAGCGGTAGGGAATCGAGCGCAAGAAGCTGGTGTAGGCGTCGAAGGGCAGGCCGAGGCCACGGAATGCGTCGCCGATCAGACCGATTTCGAATCCCACCCAGGTCGAGATCGGGATCAAGCAGACCACGGGCGCGGCCGTCGAGTCGACGATGTAGGCGAGCTTCTCGCGGCTGATGCGCAGGCGATCGGTAATCGGGCGCATGGTCGGACCGACGATCAGAGTGTTGGCATAGTCGTCGAAGAAAACGGCGACACCCATCGCCCAGGTCGCCAACTGGCCGCGTCGCGAGCTGGTGGCGTAGGGTTTGAGACGGTCGATCAGTCCCGAGGTGCCGCCGCTCTTGGTGATCAGCCCGACCATGCCGCCGAGCAGGGTGGTGAAGATCACGATCGAGGCGTGGTCGCCATCAGCCAGCGCGCCCACGATGTAGCGGTCGATGGTGCGTGCCAGCGCGGCGGTGGGCGCGAAGCCTGTGAAAACCAACGCGCCGGCGCCGACGCCCAAAAAGAGCGACACCAGCACGTCACGGGTGACCAGCGCCAGGACGATGGCGAGCAGCGGCGGCAGCAGCGATAGCCAGCCCGGCAGGGTGCGAAAGCGCGCTTCGGCGGTGACCGTGCTGGAGACGATCGACACATGGTGTTGGCCGGAGGTGAGCCTCACCGCAGCGAAGTGCAGGGTGGAGGTGCCTGCGGGCACGCCGCGCTGCCCGAGCCGCTGGCCATCGAGATAGATCTCGACCGCGCGCGGATTGGAATGCGTCCAGCCTTCCAGTGTGACCTCGATCTCGAGCGGCGTTCCCGAGAGGGTCAGACCAGTGTCCACCGCGAGCGTCGAACGCTGGGCGGCAGCAGCCACCGGGACGAGGCAAGAAAGGACCGAGAAAAAGACAATCAGCGTCGCGCGCATCATCGTTGGCACCTGAGCTCCTCGGAGAATGCGGGCGAGCCTATCGCAGGTTGCCGGCTGCTAGGCGCTCTTGGCCTGCGCGCCTTGGCTGTCGCTGGCCTCGACCCGAACCAGGGGTGGCATGCCCATGGCCGCGCGCAGCTTGCGTTCGATCTCGTCTGCTAGATCGGGGTTCTCGCGCAGAAAGCTCTTGGCATTCTCGCGCCCCTGGCCGAGACGGATCTCGCCATAGCTGTACCAGGCACCGCTTTTTTGGGCCAGCTTGTGCTCGATTCCGAGATCCACCAGCTCGCCCATGCGTGAGATGCCTTCGTTGTAGTCGATGTCGAATTCGGCGTGGCGGAAAGGTGCGGCCAGTTTGTTCTTTACGACTTTCACCTTGACGCGATTGCCAACTGCCTTGTCGCCATCCTTGAGAGTGGCTATGCGCCGAATGTCGATGCGGATCGAGGAGTAGAACTTGAGTGCGCGGCCGCCGGTGGTGGTTTCCGGGCTGCCGAACATGACCCCGATCTTCTCGCGGATTTGATTGATGAACACCAGGCAGGTGTTGCTCTTGGCGACGATCGCAGTCAGCTTGCGAAGTGCCTGGGACATCAAGCGCGCTTGCAGGCCGACGTGTGAGTCGCCCATCTCGCCTTCGAGCTCGGCGCGTGGTACCAGCGCGGCGACCGAATCGACGACGATGATGTCCATGGCACCCGATCGAACCAAGGTCTCGGCGATCTCGAGCGCCTGTTCGCCGCTGTCGGGCTGCGAGACCAGGAGGTTGTCGATGTCGACGCCGAGACGCTGGGAGTACTCGGCATCGAGTGCGTGCTCGGCATCGATGAAGGCAGCGTCGCCGCCTTTCTTCTGCGCCTGGGCGACCACCGACAGGGCGAGGGTTGTCTTGCCCGACGATTCGGGTCCGTAGACCTCGACCACGCGGCCGTGCGGGAAGCCGCCGATGCCGAGCGCGGCGTCGATGGCCAGCGAACCGGTGGGGATCGATGGGATGGCGAGCGTTTCGCGCTGGCCGAGGCGCATGATCGCGCCCTTGCCGAACTGGCGCTCGATCTGGCCCAGCGCGGTTTCGAGTGTCTTGCCCCTGTCTTGGCGATCCGGGTTCTGTCGTGCCATGGGAGGCTCCTTATGGGGCGCAGCGCCGGCCGGGGAGCTGGCGACGCGCTGGTGGCGTTGGTGCGATGGTGCGATGGTGCGATGGTGCGATGGTAGCGATGGTAGCGATGACAGCGACATCGGGCGATATCGGGCGATATCGGGCGATATAGTCGGCGGCCTGGTGCATAGTCGGCGGCCTGGTGCATAGTCGGCGGCCTGGTGCATAGTCGGCGGCCTGGTGCATAGTCGGCGGCCTGGTGCGAAGATCGTTGGTTCCATGGCCCGGCATCGGCGGATGGTCTTGATCCTTGCTCGGGCTGCGCCCGATCCGCTCGGCCGTGATCGAGCTCTCGGGGGTGGCGCCTGTCGCATGACGCGAATCTTCCGCGCCCAGGCCCTAGCCGTAAACAAGGCGTAATTCTATGCCAGCCAACACGCCGAGTCAAGGGCTCCTGAAACCGCAGAGCATGCACCCTCGAGGCTCGACACGGCGATGAAACGGCTTTCGATCGTGGTTCCGGTGTTCAACGAGAAAGACACCGTCGAGACCCTGCTCGAGCGGGTCATCGCAGCGCCGCTGCCCAACGCGCTCGAGCGGGAAGTGGTGGTGGTCGACGACGGCTCCACCGATGGCACGCTGCCGCTGCTGCGGGCATGGGTCGCCCGCCCCGAGTCCAAGATCCGCCTGCTCGAGCACGACACCAACCGCGGCAAGGGCGCGGCGCTGCGCACCGGCTTCGCTGCCACCACGGGCGATATCGTGTTGGTCCAAGACGCAGACCTCGAGTACGACCCGCGGCAGTACCCAGACTTGCTGCAGCCGATTCTCGACGACCAGGCCGACGTGGTCTTCGGCTCGCGCTTCTTGGGCGGTCCGCATCGGGTGCTCTTCTTCTGGCACTACGTGGGCAACCGGTTCCTGACCATGATGTCGAACATGTGTACAGATCTCAATCTTTCAGATATGGAAACCTGCTACAAGGTCTTTCGTGGTGAGCTGCTGCGTGGGCTGACGCTGCGCAGCAACCGCTTCGGCATCGAGCCGGAGCTCACCGCCAGGGTGGCCAAGGCACAGGTGCGCATCTATGAGGTGCCGATTTCCTACCATGGCCGCACCTACGCCGAGGGAAAGAAGATCGGTTGGCGCGACGGGATATCGGCCGCCTGGGCGATCCTCCGCTATAATCTCGGCCCCTGAACCGTCCCGCCCGGGCATCTCCGGGCACCGTCGAGCTGCTAGGAGGAATTGCCGTGCCTGGATACGATCGCCGTCGCCTGTCCCTCGTAGGTTTGCTGTCACTGCTCTTCGCCCTGGCTGCTTGTGCGCCCGCTGATCCCCAGGCCCGCGTCGCAGAGAGTCGTGCCAAGTATGAGGTGAAGCTCAACGGCTGGCTCCAGCGCCCGGTCGAAGAAGGCCAGGCGGCCGAAGCGGCGGCGGGTGCCAGTGAGCAAGCCGCGTCGTCGGCCGATCCGGGTGCGGCGTCGCAAGAAGCTGCGCTGGCGAAACCCGATCCACGCCAGATCAAGGTGCTGATGGACCTGCTGGTCACCTTCACGGGTCGCAAACCGCTGCCCGGAATCACCGTCGACATCAGTCATGCCGACGCCGATGGCAACGAGAAGGCGCATCGCCAGCACTATGTGGCGCTGGCTGGAATGCATCGCGGTGCGCCGCAGCAGGTGGAGGTCGAGCTCGACGGTTGGGACCTCGAAGATGGCGATCAGTTCAGTGTAGAAGTCAGGCAGGATATACCGGAGGCGGAGCGGGGTGCGTATCGTGAGTTTCAGGAAGCTGGAAGCTGAGCCCCCGACCGCCGACGCAGAGCTGGCTGCGGTCGGCGTTTCGCGTCACCTTCAGGCCAGGATGCAAGCCGTGCGCTTTGACGCAGACAGCCCATTGCTCGTACCTTCTTTGGTATGAGGCCAATCGCCGCTCGCGCCGCCGAGCAGATACCCGCTGTCGACCCGGTCGAGCGCGATGTCGCGTCCGACGCCGCGTCCGACGCCAAGCTGGATCCTGGGCGGGCGATCGCGGACCTCGAGGCCGCCATCGCGCGGGTGGTGCGAGGCAAGCCTGAGGTGATTCGCCTGGCTGTGGTCGCGCTGCTGAGCGAGGGCCATCTTCTGATCGAGGATGTTCCCGGGGTCGGCAAGACCACCCTCGCCCAGGCCCTGTCGCGCGCCGTGGGGTTGGCCTTCCACCGTGTCCAGTTCACCAGCGACCTGCTGCCATCGGACATCATCGGGGTCTCGATCTTCAACCAGAGAACGCAGGATTTCGAGTTCGTCCCCGGCCCGCTGTTTTCCAACATCGTGCTCGCCGACGAGATCAACCGGGCGACGCCCAAGACGCAATCGGCGCTGCTCGAGGCGATGAGCGAGCGCAAGGTGTCGGTGGAGCGCACCCGCTACACCCTGCCGCGTCCTTTCCTGGTGTTGGCGACCCAGAATCCGCTCGAGCACCAGGGAACGTTCCCGCTGCCCGAGTCGCAGCTTGACCGTTTCGCGATGGCGATCTCGATCGGCTACCCGCCGCGCCCGGACGAGAAAATGCTGCTGCTCAGCGGCGGCGTCGATGAGATTCTCGAACGCCTGGAGCCGGTGTTCGATGCGGGCTGTTTGTTGGCGCTGCAAGACGCGACCCGCAAGGTCAAGGTGGCGGAGAAGCTGGTCGACTACATGCTGGCGCTGGCGGAGGCCACGCGCACCAGCACCACGTTCGCGTTGCCGGTGTCGACCCGTGGCGTGCAGAATCTTTTCCGTGCGACCCAGGCGCTCGCCCTGTGCGCTGGCCGCGATTACGCATCGCCGGACGACGTGCAGCAGTTGGTGGTGCCGGTCTTCGCCCACCGCGTCTCGCTGCGCCGCGGCAGTGGTGGCTTAAAGGAGGCTCGCGCCGCCATTCGTCAGGTGCTCGCTGAAGCGCTGGTGCCGCTGTAGCGTGGAGCATGGCGGTGGCAGCGGCGCTTGGCCACCGCGCGAGATCCTGGCGCGAGATTCTGGCGCGAGACGATGAAGAGGCGCGAGATCACTTCCGGCGGCATCCGCATCACCAAGGTCGGCTTCGGCTTTCTGCTCTTCGGCCTGGTGCTGCTGGTGGCTGCCGCCAACACCGGCAACAACGGCCTGTACCTGGTGCTGGCGGTGATGGCCGGCATGCTGGTCGTGGCGCAGCTCGCCAGTGCGCTGAACGTCCGTGGCCTCGAGGTGCAGCTACGGTCACCGATCGAGATCTTTGCCAATCGCCCGGCGTCATTCGGACTGACGGTGCGCAACCGCAGCCGTTTCCTGGGCCGGCGCCTGCTGCTGGCGGTGCTCGAACGAGGTCGCGCGCGTCCGGGCCGGCGTGCCAAGCGGCGCAGCGCGCCGTTGTTGATCAGCCTGTTGGCCGCGCGCGCCGAGGCCCGGGGCGAGGTCGAGGTGATGGTCGGCCGCCGCGGCTGGTGGCGCCATGCGACCGTCGAGATCTCGGGTCTTTTCCCGATCGGCTTTTTTCACAAGATCATGCGTCACCGCAAGTCGGTCGACGTGTTGGTGTACCCCGAGATCTTCCCGCTGCCAACGTCCCTCCCGCGGCGCTCGGGCACCAGCGGCGAGCAACCCAGCGCGCGGCGCGGCTGGGGTCATGATCTGGCCGGCCTGCGCCCCTTTCGCGCCGGCGACGATCCACGCGGCATCCACTGGAAGCAAACCGCGCGTACCGGTGCACTGGTATTCAAGGAGTCGGCCGCGGAGGACAGCCAGCGTCTGTCGGTCATCTTCGACAATGGTGCCGGCGTGCTCGAGCACGAGGAGGAGAAGGTGCGTTTCGAGCGTCTGGTGAGCGAGGCGGCGACCGCTGGGCTGGCCGCGCTCGCCCGCGGCGACCAAGTCGAGCTCGTGACCCGTGGCGCGCTTGTGCCGTTCGCCTCTGGAGCACGCCAGCGGCGCAAGATCCTCGAGGCGCTGGCATTGATCCAACCGGTGGCCGCGACCTCGACACCGCTGGTGTCCGGCGCGCCGGCCGGGCACCAGGTGCGTCTGGCGATGAAACCCCAGGCGCCAGCCGCAGGCGCCGGCGCTGCGGTATGACCAACGGTCGCGAGAAGCGCCGCCTGCTCGGCCTGCTAGCGCTGGTCGCGCCTTTGCCCCTGCCGTTCAATGATGCGCTCGAGTGGGGGTTCCTGCTCGCCTATGTGCTCGCCGTCGCCTACTTTCTCCAGCGCGTCGAGCGTGGCGAAGAGCGCTGGCTCTCGGACCGCAGTCTCAACCTGCTCGGACTGGCCTATCTGCCGGTGCTGCTGATCGAGGTTCCCCTCGGTGTGGCTGCGGGCACGGTGCTCGATCCGCTCTTGCACCTGATCCTCTTCCTGCTTGTGGTCAAGCTCTTTTCCCTGCGCCATGAGCGTGAAAAATGGCATGTCCTGGTCGCTGTCTTCTTCGTGTTCGCTGGCTCCATGGCGACCAGCTCGCACCTGACGATCGTCCTTTTCCTGCTGGCCTTCGTGGCGCTCGCGACCTTCGCGCTTGCACGTTTCGCGCATCTGTATGTGGTTGCTGGATTGGGTCTTGACCGCGGCTCAAAGGCCGCCATCCTGCCGCTCGGCCTGCCGGTGGTCGCGGGTGTCGCCTTGATGGTCGCCGTTGCCGTGCCGGTCTTCGCGCTCTTGCCGCGCTTCGGTGATCCGTTCATCTTCGGGCAGGGCACGCTCGGCGCGCAGCGGATCGCGGGCTTCTCGGACGAGGTCGACTTGTCGCAGACCAGCTCGATTCGCGGCAACCGGACGGTGGTCATGCGCCTGGCCTTCGACCACGGTCAAGCAGCTTCGGACATGCGGTTCAAGGGCGGGACCTACGACCGCTACGAGAACCGGCGCTGGCATCGCCGGGGGCTTGACCGGGGCGGGGTGCTGCGCTCGCGGCGCGGCCGCTTCACGTTGGCCACCAAGGCACAGCCAACAGTGGCCACGGTAGATGCCTTCTTGCAGCCGCTCGGCAGCCGAAGCCTGGTGCTGCCACTCGGGGCGACAGCGATCGAGGGCCTGGGCCTCTCGGTCCTGGCACGCGACGGCGGCGGTGCCTACACACTGCCGATCGTGCCCCGCGAGCCGCTGCGCTTCCGTGTCGAGCTGGGCGAGCGTCCGGTGATCGCCGCCCGCGCCGACCGGTCGTCGCTGGCCGCGGCGCTTGACACCAGCGGCGTCAGCCCGCGCATGCGCACGCTGGCCAAGGAAGTGATGGGCGAAGGACCGGACGGCCCGCGCATCGACCGCCTCGAAGCGTATCTGCTCGCGGCCTATGGCTATACGCTCGAGTTTGTGGGTCGCCAGGATGCCGAGCCGCTCGAGCGCTTCTTGTTCGAGGCGCGGCGCGGTCACTGCGAGCTGTTCGCCTCGTCGATGGTTCTGCTGCTGCGCTCGCAAGGGGTGCCGGCGCGGTTGGTGGCGGGCTTTCTCGGCGCCGAGCACAACGAGCTCGAAGGCTACGATGTCGTGCGCCAGGACAATGCGCACACCTGGGTCGAGGCCTACGCTCCTGCGCGCGGATGGCGGGTCTACGATCCGACCCCGCCGGAAGGGCGCCCGAGCGTCGCCCCATGGAGCTTCCGGCTCGCAGTGGCCCAGCTCATGGACGCCCTGGTCTTTCGCTGGGATCGCTATGTGCTGTCGTTTGGCTCGGCCGACCAGGCCAGCCTCTTCGACCGTTTGCGCAAGGCATTGGGTGACCTGCGGCAGTGGCTCGGCGGGTTGTGGCAGCGCGACCCCAAGGTGGCTGTGGCACCCATGTCTGGGTCCCAAAGCGAGCCGGAGCGCGCGTCCGCGGCCCGCCCACCCGGGCCAGAGCGGTCACCCTGGTGGTTGCTGCTGGCACCGGTGCTCGGCGCCGTGGCGGTGGTTTTTGCCCTCGCACTGCGCGCGCGACGCTCGCCAGCCTCGGCGCGCCGCGCGTACCAGCGACTGCGCACGCGCCTGGCGCAGGCGGGGGTGGAGGTGTCCGAGGCCACGGCACCCGGTGCGGTGGCGCACCTGGCGGTCGTGCGCGCGCCGGACGCAGCGTCGGCGGTGGCGCGCCTGGTCGGTCTTTATCTCGACGAGAGCTTCGGCGGTCGCGTGCTCGATGCCAACGAGCGCCGGCGTGTCCGGGCAGACTCTGGCCTGATCGCCACGGCGCTCAAGGCTGCTCGTCGCCGCCCGTCTCGGCCTTCGCCGGGCGCCGCTCGCGCTGCTTGATCGTTTCCCATGCGCCATCGAGGGTCGCGAGATCCGCCTCAGCAAGGCGCATGCCGCGCGCTTCAAGCGCTTCTTCGACCGCGGCGAAGCGGCGGCGAAACTTGGCGTTGGCGGCGGCCAACGCCCCCTCGGGCTCGATCCCCGCCTTGCGTGCCACGTTGGCCACCGCGAACAGCAGGTCGCCCAACTCCTCGCGACAAGCGGATGTTGGCGCTGCGCCGGTTTCTTTGCCGGCGTGCTCGAGGGCCGCTTCGAACTCTGCAAGCTCTTCGCGCACCTTGGCCAGCGGTCCGGAGATGTCGGGCCAGTCAAAACCCACGCCGGCCGCCTTTTGGGTCAGGCGCAGGCTGGCGACCAAGGCCGGGATCGATCGCGGCAGGCCGTCGAGCAGCGTATGGCGTCCGGTCTTCGCGGCCTTGCGTTGCTCCCAGCCGCGCACCACGTCGGCAGCCGTGTCCAGGCGTGCCGCGCTGCCGAACACGTGGGGGTGGCGCGCGATCATCTTGTGATGGATGCCGCGCAGCACGGAGGTGAGGTCGAAGGCGCCAGCCTCCGCAGCCAGCTCGGCGATGAACACGATCTGGAACAGCAGGTCGCCGAGCTCCTCGCCGAGCTCGGTCCAACCAGCGCCGGCGAGTGCCAAGTCGAGCGCTGCGGCGGCCTCGTGGGCCTCTTCGAGCAAGTAGGCGCGGACATCTTCAAGCCGCTGCTCGCGGTCCCAGGGGCACCCATCTGGTGCGCGCAAGCGGCGCACGAGATCGAGCAGCCTGCTGATGTCGGGTGGTTGGGTCTGGGGCATTGCGTGCGGGTGGTGGATCGGCCGCCTGGCAGCGGCGTGGCGGGCTACAATAGCGCAGCCCGAGGCCATGGCGATGCCCCCGAGGCACTGTGCGTGAACCTCCGGGGCCTCAATGGACGGTGGCAAGGCGATGAGCAAGGCGTGTGCGCGACAGTTTCTCTCCGCCGATGGCGCAACGCTGCGCGTCGCCCTGCTCGCCGCGCTTGCTCTGCTCGCATCGTTGCCCTTCGCGGTGAGCAGTCAGGCACAAGCAGAGTCCGCCGAGCTGACCCTCACCACGCCCGTGCGCCAGATGCTGCACCGCGTGCGGGAGGACTGGCAGGCATGGAAGCGGGCCTACTACCAAAACGATCGAGAGGGCGCCGAAGCGGCACTCGCGTCGATCCAGTCGGCGGCCGCGGACCTCGGCATGCAGCGCCTGCCGGAGCTGGCGGCCACCGCGTCCACGTATGCCTCGCGTTCGGCGCGCTCGGGCAACTACACGCGTGCCGCCTGGGCGCTCGATGACGCGCGGACACTCGATCCGTCGCGCCCCGAAACCGATTTCGCCCGTGCCACCGTGATGGGGCGGCGGGGCGATTACCTTCGCGCCGTGACCTCGACCTTCAACGGCTACCTGCAGCTTGTGCGCCTCGAGCCGACCCGCACCGCCCTGCTCCAAGGCGGTGTGCTGTGGTTGATATTGGTGCTTCTGGTGTCCGGCGCGCTGTTCGTGATCATCCAAATGGCGGTCAAGGGTGTCGGCCTGATCGAAGACCTGCGCCGGCCGTTCGCGGCGCTGCCGCTGCCGCTGGCGCTGGTGCTGGTCGTGGTCGCGATGCTCTGGCCGCTGCTGTTTCCCGGCGGTGGACTGTGGCTGCTGTTGTACTGGGCGGTGCTGCTTTTCGGCTATTGCGCTGCCAGTGAGCGCGTGGTGCTGGCGGCGTTGCTGCTGGCGACCGGTGTCGCGCCGGTGATCCTGCGCAGCCAGCAAGGCGCCATGGAGCTGGTGATGTCGCCACCGTTGCGCCTGCTGTCGGCGCTCGAGAACGGCTGTTTGTACAGCGGGCTGTTTTCCGATCTCGAGATCTTGCGCGGCCTGTTGCCCGAGCATCCGGCGGTGGTCGAGCTGGAGGCGGATCTGCATCGGCGCATCGGCCAATGGGAGATGGCGCGGCTGCGCTACGGCACGCTGGCGGAGCTCGAGCCGGCCAATGGCGCTGCGCTCAACAACCTGGGTGTCTACAACCTGCGCAGGCAGGACTTCGGCAGTGCCATCAGCTACTTGCTGCGTGCCACCGACGCGGAGCCCGATCTCGCCGAGGCATTTTTCAACCTCTCGCAGGCCTACTCTGGCGCCTATGCCTTCGGGGATTCTCACCAAGCCCTGGCCCAGGCGCAGAAGATCGACCGCGAGCGCGTCGACGCTTGGATCGAGCGAGGCGAGAGCAACCTGGCCATCCCGATCACCGGTTCCGCCCGGCGCTATCGCGAGATCCACGATGCCCTGGTCGCGCGCTGGCATACCGACGCGCCCAAAGGTGCTTGGGCCCGGCTGCGCGGAGAGCTGGCGCTCTCGGTATCGGGCGCCGCGCTGCTCGCGGCGCTGCTCTTGCACGTGGTGCGGCGGCGCTTCGGGTACGGCCGCAGCCCAACCACCCTGCGACGTTCGAAACGCATCGGCGCAAGGTTGATGCGGGCCTTGATCCCCGGCTGGCAAGCAGCCTGGGAAGGTCAGGGTGGCCGCGGTTTCGGCCTGGTGCTGGTGGTCGTGGCTTTGGTCACGCTGCCGCTGGCCGGCGGTCTGCGTTACCGGCTCCCGGTGACCATCGACATCGCCCACTGGCCGCTTCTGGCGCTGGCGCTCGCTGGCCTGATGCTGGTGGTGCTGGTGCGCGTGGGCCAGGAGTTCAACACCGGAGACGGCGGCCGATGAGCGGTGAGCAAGGAGGCGCCACGGCTGGGCGTCGCGGGCGGCTCGCCGTGCCGCGCGAGGGAGATCTGCGGGTGATCGCGCTGCCGCTGGTGGTGCAGGCGCTGGCCGACGACCAAGAAACCGGAATCCTGACCGTTCAAGGCGAGACCGACATTGTTGCAGTGTCGTTTCTCTCCGGCGACATCGTTGCTGCCGATGCACTCAACCAGACCGTGGAGGAAGGGCTCGGCAAGGTGCTGGTGGCGCGCGGCTTGGTTGATCAGGCCGCCTTCGAGACGCTGGCGCGCGAGCATCAGGGTGGCCGAGATGGCACCCTCGCCGACCTGCTGGTCGCGCGTGGCCTGGTCGAGCGCGCCCAGCTCCTCGAGGGGCTGCGTGACCAGACCCGCGCCCAGCTTTTCTCGATCCTTGGCTGGCACTCCGGAGACTTTAAGTTCTATAGCGGTGATGAGGTCTCCTACGAGAAAGGAATGGAGGCGATCCAAGTCGAGGAGCTTCTGGTCGCATCGATCGCCGAGATTGCGGGCGCGCATGTGCCGGCCATCGGCGACTGCTACCGCCGCAGCCCGTCGCTCGCCAGCATCCGCCTGATCGGCCGGGACCCGCTCGTCGATGATGCCAGTGCGTTTTGGATAACCATCGAAGAGCATGCGTTATGGCAGAGAGTTGATGGTGAGCGTGTGGCGAGCGAGGTGATGCCGGCCTTGCGTCCGCGAAGGTTGCAGGCGGCGCTGTTTCGCCTGCTCGAACTCGGCCTGCTCGAGCGCATGCCACAGCCCGGGGTCCGCTCGCAGCAAGTCGGCGCCACCGAGATCTTCATGCCGCCCGATCCTGGCGGCGACCGTTCGGGTGCGCAACGTAGCGAGCCTATCGATCGCAGGGCGATGCTGCTGTGGATGGCGCACACCTTGGCGCTGGTGGCGCTGGTGGTGATCCTCGCCCTGGCCGTCACCCGCCCGGCAGCCGTGCTACTCCCCTTTCCCTGGCAGGGCTTTCAGCGCGACGCGGTGGAGAACCAGTTGCGCCAATCGCGCCTGGATGTGGTCGAGAGCGCGGCGCGCAGCTTTTTCTTGATGGAACAACGATTCCCCGAAAACCTGATGGCGCTCGCCGACAGCCACCTGCTCGCCGCCCGCGATCTGCGCGACCCGAGCGGCGCGCCCTTCACCTATGCTGCTGACG
>Ga0114931_10007277_pt1 | contig 13523 bp, 11 predicted proteins | sample 2SBtaG_FD_89579 | JGI IMG/M metagenome (GOLD analysis project Ga0114931, IMG submission 89579) | Deep subsurface microbial communities from Kolumbo volcano to uncover new lineages of life (NeLLi) - 2SBTROV14_V59a metaG | ecosystem: Environmental > Aquatic > Marine > Volcanic | place: Kolumbo... | reverse complement strand
GGGAGGGTAGCCCGCTCGGACATCTGGTTTTGGTTGAAAAAGCAGAAAGGGATTTGGTGTTTATAAAAGATCCTTGGGATGCAACGTCATATCAAATGAGGTTCTATGAATTTCAAAAAGTTTGGAATGGGGAGTTAGTTTTTAGATGGAACTTATAAATATAAAAAAAACCGGAGAACTAAAAGCTGAGATTAGTCTGAGCATTGGCGATATAGTAAAGAAGCATACGATAACTTATACTGACGGAGATATTTTTTCTATCGATTTTCCGGAAGAATTGCGTAGGTTTTTAAGATTGGTACCATCTTCTATCACGCATAAACTTTTTGAAAGAATTGAACACTTTCTAACCGCAGATAAAAAAGAATTTCCGTTTGAAATGGAAATTGAGAAAGAAATATTGCAGATGGTTTGATAGTTGCTTTTTAATGCGCCAATCTTGTATTATTTCGCCAGGTTTTATTTTTAGAAAAACAATGAACGTAATTCGAATCAACGACGATAATAATGACTGACGAGGCATGGACAAAATGATTTGTCGGGTGCCTTTCGTTTGTTTATTCGAAGGGCTTTTTTATTGGAGCGCGGACATCTTGTCCGCACAAATGTGGAACATTTAAAAACGTAAAGAATTAGCCCGCGAAATACACGAAAGGACACAAAAAAAAGATGTTAGATAACCTTGGAAGTTTAGAAAGAACACATACCTGCGGTGAATTGCGCGCGGCAAATGTCGGCGAGGAAGTTATCCTCATGGGATGGGCTGCAAAGAAGCGTGATTTTGGGATATTTACCTTTATCGATCTTCGGGATCGTTATGGGTTGACCCAGATAGTAGTCAGCGAAAAGGCGGCGAATGAAGCGCATGCAAAGGCTAAAAATGTGCGTGGCGAATTTGTGCTCGCCGTGAAAGGCAAGGTTGTAAATCGTGAAGAGGGAACTATAAATAAAAAGTTACCAACTGGTGAAATTGAGATTAAGGTTGATGAAATCCTCATTCTAAACGATGCGAGAACGCTTCCATTTGAGCTTGAAAAAGCAGGCTCGCAGAATATCGCGAGCGAAGATACACGCCTAAAATATCGCTATATAGATTTGCGTCGCGCGAGTTTGCAAAAGAATTTAATGATGCGCGCAAAAGCGATGCGAAAGATGCGTGGGTTTATGGATTCGCTTGATTTTCTTGAGGTTGAAACTCCTATTTTGCTCAAATCAACGCCTGAAGGTGCGCGTGATTTTATTGTTCCTTCACGAATTCACAAGAGTAAATTTTTTGCGCTTCCGCAGTCTCCACAGATTCTAAAACAGATTACGATGATTTCGGGGCTCGATAAATACTATCAAATCGCGCGTTGTTTCAGGGATGAGGATTTGCGTGCTGATCGCCAGCCGGAGTTTTCGCAGCTCGATATTGAGATGAGTTTTGCGAATGAAGAGATGGTATTTCGCACAATGGAAGGTGTGATGAAAGAAGTTTTCTCACTTATCGATGCTGATTTTGAAACGCCGTTTCCTAGAATGACTTATGAAGATGCAATGCGTCGTTTTGGCGTGGATAAACCTGATTTGCGTTTTGGTATGGAACTACAAGACTTATCAGATGATTTAAGCGACACAGATTTTGCCCCATACGCGGGAGTTTTGGAAAGCGGCGGCGAAATAAAGTGCATCGTTGCAAAAGGCGGCGCGGCTTACTCGCGAAAGATTCTTGATGGATTGCAAGATTTTGTAAAACGCTACGGCGCACATGGACTGGGTTGGATAAAGCTTGACGAAACGGGGATTAAGTCTTCGCTGCTAAAAGTTTTAGGCGAAGAAAAGATAGCGAAGCTGGCAGAGGTATCAGAAGCGGAACAAGGCGACGCCGTTTTAATGGTCGCTGGAAGAAAATCCGTCGTTGCGGCAAGTCTTGGAGCACTCAGAAAAGAAATTGCAAAGCGTGACGAACTCATTCCGAAAGGAGTTTATAAACCCTTGTGGGTAACGGAGTTTCCGATGTTTGAATTGAATGGAGAGACGGGAAATTACGACCCTATGCATCATCCGTTTACATCTTTAATGGATGAAGATGTGCCATTATTTAAGCGAGCGATTGAAAATGGAGAGACCGAACTACTTGGTAAAATACGCGCCCGTGCTTACGATATTGTAATAAATGGTTATGAAATCGGAAGCGGTTCGATTCGCGTTCATCAGAGCGATATTCAAGAATTGATTTTTAAGGCTCAGGGCTTGACCGAAGAGACTGCAAAAGAGCGTTTCGGCTTTTTCATCGAAGCCCTAAAATACGGCACGCCTCCTCACGGGGGCTTTGCCGCCGGAATCGAACGAACGGTTATGCTTCTTCAAGAAACCGATAATATCCGCGATGTAATCGCTTTTCCGAAAACGGCTTCGGCGCAAGACCTTATGATGGAATCGCCTGGAATTGTTCACGAAGAACAACTTGAAGAGTTAGGGCTGGAGATTGTCGAGTCAGATTAAAAGTCATCATTGAGTTTGTACTTTAGGTAGCTCTGTACCTCTTTTAATAATTTGCCCGTCTGCTTTCTATCAGCGGAAGTTTTTGAAGGTACAAGTTTTTCGACAAAACGTCGTCGAACTTTAGACTTTGGGTGGTAAGCCTCAGGATCCGCAGGAAACTCACCGCTGAATCTTTCAGCTGCTTCCGTAAACGCACGTTGATTATAACCAAGATGGTACAGAGTAAGAGCGGCAAAAGCATCACATTGTAGTTCCAGAATTGCTAAAATTTTTGCAAAATGGCGAGACAGGGCTTTTTCTCTACCATTTTTGTGTACTGCGACGAAGAGTTGCTCCGATAATCGTGTATAGATTGAGAAATACTCGTGACCAATTTCGTGGGCTACAAAACCCAAGATTTCGTCTTCGGTTTTCGCTTCTAGAATTAGTCCGGTAGTTATAATCAGAGCGACACCGGAATGCTCCATTATGTACGGACTTTTGTGATCTAATAGGAAGATCTCGTAAAAGCCTTTTCTATCGTAGAATTCCATAATCGGTGCGATTATCTTTCGAATTTTTCGAACAGCTGAGGCGTCTTCAATCCTGATCTTCCCAAATTCGTTTAAAATAATTCGACGAACTTTGGGGCGGAGCTTTTCCCTTCGATTGGGATCGCGTAGGGTTTTTTGAAATTGCATGACCCGCTTCGAAACGTCCGATGTTTTGAATGCGGCAATAGTTTCCGAAACGTCTTGATCGGATAGATGTGCCTGACCATTAATGGGGCTACAGAACTGAAGGGTAAAAAGAATGACGGAAATTAGTGTGGATGTCGAGTGTTGACACCAGAACGAGACACTTGATTTTCTTAGTTGGAAACAGTTCTCCATTTATCGCAAATCCCAAATTTTTAGGTTTTGCTATTATCGGATTTTAACTGAATTAATTCCTTACCGATCGCTGAAATGTCCTGAAAGATTCTCTGATTGATTTATTCGGTTATCTACAACCCTCTAAGACCCTGAAAATATGCTGAAAAGTTCTGAAACGAGCGAGAATTAGGTTAAATTGATGAATTATCAAAAGGAAATGTTGTAAAATCCCTTTGTGTTGGTCTTACTGAAAGATGGGCTTTACAAAGTTTTAATTCTCGCAAAGATATGGACTCTAATACAGAACAATATCGATTTTCTGATTTCGCGCTCGACCTAAAAAGAAACGAACTACGACGGTTTGATGATTTACTTCCGCTTTCAGATAAGGAAGTTTCTGTGGTGAAGGTTCTTATAGAGCAACAACCCGATGCGCTTTCGCATAATGAGATAATCGAAGCGGTATGGAATGGTACGTCGGTTGAAAATAGTTCCGTGGAAAAAGCAATCGCCAATATCAGGAAGGTGTTGGATGACAATCCAAGGAACCCAACTTTCATCAAGACGATTTATGGCGAGGGCTACCGATTTATCGCCGACGTTAGGGTTGAGGATAGAATGGCGCTTCCGGAAAACGCCTTAGAGTCTGATTCGATTGAGGTTGGTTGGCGCCGGATTCCTTTGAATAGAAGGTACGCAGTCCTGCTCGGATGCCTGATTATCGTTTTGGCGTTCGGCGGTTTCGCATACTTCAAAGGTGGAGAAGTATGGTTCCGCATGAACGCGAAAGTTATTTTCGCTGATGATTTTTCCAGCGAGAGACTTGATAAGAGCAAATGGAAATTATTGTCTGGGAAAACACTAAAAATTGAAGACGGGATACTGAAGATGAAGGTGGAAGATGCTGATAATTTTCCAAAGCTAACTTCTTCGTATTTCTCGTTTGACCCTAATAAAGCAATGACGATAAAGAGTCGAATAAAAGTTCAATATATGCAATTTTCAAAAGAGAAAACCTACTTTGGTGGTAATTTCCAGTTCATTCCTAAAACTCCCGATTCAGATACTCATCAAGGAATGAAACCATTGCTTTGGGGAGTTTCCTACAATAATTATGATTTTGAAGGAAAAGTAACATATGAACACACAGGTAAGACAGTTGAACATTTAAAAGTAGAAGGCTTTTATTTAGTTCGCGATGGAGGACGTGCTAGCACATTGCAACATTATTGGGATGGAAAAGTAGGACCCAGAATTGAGCCGATTTGGGGTGAATGGTTTGACCAAAAAATCATCTATAAACCTTGGAATGGAGACATTGAATATTTTATCAATGATGAAAAAAAAACAGAATATAATGTTGGTAAATTACGAGAAGACAGAATTGGAAATCAATTAAGATTTTGGATTAACCCAAGCGGGTGGTATTTACATCACTCAATGGAAATCGACTATATTGAGGTTACTCAATAGGTTAATAGAAGATGGAGAACAACTCCTACAAACTTGGCGATTTTACACTCGATTTAGTGAGGAAGGAGATCCTTCTTGACGGTGAGAAGCAAAACCTATCGGACAAAGAATTTGATGTTCTACGCGTTTTGATCGAACATCGACCAGAAACGCTCTCACATGATGAGATCATAAAACTTGTATGGAATGGCACTTCGGTAGAAAACAGCTCTGTTGAGAAAGCGATTGCGAATATTAGAAAAATTCAACGAGATCGTGCACGGGAGCCGAAATTTATAAAGACAGTTTATGGGGAAGGCGACAGATTTATCGCTGATCTTAATCACGTCGGCATATTTGTTTCCGGCTTAGAAACAGAATCGACCAGGAATAGTTCCGGATATCTTAATCGTCGAAGCATTGTTGTTGGGTTTGCAATTGTTGCTCTCAGCGTTGTCGGATATTGGATATATGGAAAGTACCAATATCAATGGGAAGTTGAAAAAACTTAAAAAGTTGTCAAGGAATCGCAGTTGGCAGAATTTGGTTTCTACAAAGACCCTGAGAAATATACGCGCGAAAGGGCTCACGAGTTTTTCTTACCAAGTGAAATTGGTGGACAGAGTATTCCAAAAATTGAGGTGGGAATTCGTCGACTAATTAAGAATCGTTGGAAATATTCGCCCGCAACGAAAATTGAGTGGTTTGATTTTTTGTTTGTCGATATTTCTGTAAACACTGCTGTAGTAAAGACAGAAGAGCGTTGGTTTGCTCCGGTTTTAGACGAAAACGATGTACGAGTACCAAGTAGAAAAATTAGAATGGAATGGAAAGCAGTATATCTTATCCAAAAGGTCGGCAACAAGTGGTTTATAAAAGAAAGTACTACGCCTTACAAGAAGGACTAGTTTCTAACCGTTAGCCCATTCTACCAGTGGCAAAACCCATTCATCAAAAGGCTTATAAAGAAACCCGTGGCTATTCCCCATTTCGAGTGTTATTTCCTTAAAGCGAGCCTTTTTGTTTAGCGGCGTGAAAATCTCCTTGCACGAATTCTTTTGATCTGATGCTTCATAAATAGATAGAAAATTACCGCGTAATTTCCCCCGATATTTTCCGTAGTAACCAACCGCATATTTACTGCACAGCCCGAGCAGAGCGAATTTTACCCTTTTGTTTTTGAGTTTATATGCAGTTTCGATCGCGATATAGGCACCTAAAGATGCTCCAACAACAGTTATATTCTCCGGGGATACCTTTGCCTTTATCAGCGTCTTGATTTGCCTTTTTAATTTTGAAGCGTATTTTTCTTCTTTTGTGTTTTTCGGTCTGACTTCGCTGATGACATGAAATCTGTGAGAGGCAAAAGTGTCGAGAATTTTCTGATATTCATAGTGACCATAATATTTGCTGACGGCATTTTCCGCACCCATCTGAGAAACAATTGCGCCGTGCAGATAAAAAAGATATTTTTGAGCGGGATCAATTTTTTCGGGAACACCAATAGTAATCGTCTGTGCTTTAGGGGTAGGCACACAAAGCCCTAAAAATAGAAAAAGCATCGAAATTGAAATGATAGTCTTCATTTTGGGCATTTTACCATGAGAAATACCGCCAAATATATAAACAGTTGCGTCAAGAAATATCTCGTAAGCTGAAAATATCGGGAAACACATTGAAATGGGTTTTTTAAGATAGGCTTTTTGAACGCATCTTGATTTTTAGCCGTCAACAGTGGCGACAGGGTTAAGCCTCGTAGTCAGGGCAGGTGGAAACATGAAAAGTGTTAAAAACCCATAAAAAGGGCGACGCCCTCATGCGTGCCGAATTTCTGCCGCAGTCTTCGACCGCTTTGGAGATTGGTTTTTTTACCCCACGCTTGCGGATGGGGCTATATGCTATCACCCGCCTGGCGGGTTAAGCCCTTTCGGCGAGTTCGGACCAACGCTCAATATCATTTTCTAGCTTCTTTTGGAGTTCTTGTTTTTCTGAATAAAGTTCATTGAGTCTATAGGAATCAGAAGCGTATTCTTCGAGCTGCTTTTCGATTTCTGGTATATGCTTTTCGGCTTCGGCAATACTCGTTTCTAATCTTTCATATTCCTGTGTTTCTTTATACGAAAGTTTTTTGGGCGAGGAATCTTGAACTTTTTTTACGGGCTTTTCCGGTATCGATTTCTTTTCCGCTTTCCTATTTTCTGCCAGTTCAGCTTCTTTTCTTTCAAGGTACGCCGAATAATTGCCCGGGTATTCGTGGATTGCGCCTTTTTCTTCAAATCTGAAAATTTTATCCACGGTGCGGTCAAGAAAATAACGATCGTGGCTGACGACGATCAACGCGCCTGCAAAATTGTCCAAATACTGTTCGAGGATAACTAGAGTATGAATATCAAAATCGTTTGTCGGTTCGTCCAAAATCAAGACATTTGGCGAACTCATTAAAATTCTTAGCAAATAGAGCCTTCTTCGCTCACCGCCGGAAAGTTTCTCGATCGGGGCATATTGCGCTTCAGGCGGGAAGAGAAATTTACGAAGCATTTGGCTGGCAGTTATTTGATTTCCATCGATGGTCGTTACGTATTCGGCAGCTTCCTTGATGTAGTCGATAACCCGCAGCTCTTCATTTAGAGCGCGGCTTTCCTGATCAAAATATCCGATGTGAACGGTTTCGCCTCTTTCGATTTCGCCCGTGTCAGGTTTGAGTCGATTGGTTACGATCTCTAAAAAGGTAGTTTTTCCCGAGCCATTTTTGCCGATTATTCCAATGCGGTCATTGCGTTTAACGAGATAGGAAAAATCATCGATCAATATGAGATCATCATATGACTTTGAGATGTTTTGGATCTCAATAATTTTAGAACCGAGGCGTTTTGAACCCGTTGCAATTTCTATTTTGCCTTTTTCTTGCTCCTTTGGCTGCGCCATTAATTCGTGGGCAGCATTTATACGAGCTTTTGATTTTGTGGTGCGAGCCTTTGTGCCAGATCTCAGCCAGGCAAGTTCCTTTTTAATACGCTGTTTTCGTTTGTGTCCTTCTGATGCGCCGAGAGCGTCTTGCTCGTCTTTTTTCTCCAAATAATATGCGTAGTTGCCGCGAAAGACTTGAATAACGCCGCGGTCTATTTCGAGAAGTTTATTCGTCACCCGATCAAGAAAATAACGGTCGTGAGTAACAAGAAGGAGCATTCCTTTATAACGCCGTAGGTAACCTTCGAGCCATTTGATGGTGTCGGCGTCGAGGTGATTAGTTGGTTCATCGAGAATTAATATGTCGGGTTTTACAATTAATTCGTGAGCGAGTGCGACACGTTTTCTTTGTCCGCCAGAGAGAGTTTTCATAGTCGCGGATGTGTCAAGGATGCCAAGCCGCGTCAGCACATTTTTTGCATTTGTTTCTATCTTCCAACCGCCGGAATGCTCTAATTCTTCTTGGAGACGGGACATCTCGGCAAGTTTTTCTTCGGTATATTCATCGGCGAGATCCGCGCAGGCTTTTTCGTAATCCTGAATCAATTTCATAACGCCGCCCGAAGCAGCAAAAATTGTTTCAAGAACGGTTTTGTCGTCGTCATATTCAGGGTTTTGCGCTAAGAAGCTCAGAGATTTGCCATTTGCTTTTACGACTCTCCCTGAATCGGTTGTTTCAACTCCAGCGATTACCCTAAGGAGCGTGGTTTTTCCCGAACCATTTGCACCAATGATTCCAACCTTGTCTGTATCTTCAAACCCAACCGTGACTTTCTCAAAAAGCGGTTTGATCACGTAGTCTTTACTGACATTTTCAAGCGAAAGTATGTTCATATCGAAGGTGATACTTTACTGAAAAAATGGAGGATTCGCGAACGATAAAAAGTGTTTTAGCAAGATTTTATAGCGGTTTTCTATTTTTCTCGGTCGCGTAGCTATAAACAGAATTTATCTGTGGGTTTCAACCCACAAATCTGAAATTAGGGGGGTACGAGTGTCGCGAGTCTTTTTGGCAAGGTAGGGAGTGTTTCTCCTCGTTCTTGGTCGCGTAGCGATGTGCCGAATTTAGCCGTGGGTCTCAACCCACGGATCGGAATGAATGAATTTTTTGTCACGCTAGTGACAATTGAGTATTCTTGGATTTGGGCAGTCTTACCGCTAACCGCTAACGCGACAAAATCAATTGTTTGGAATAGTTCTCAGTCGAGTAGCGACGGAATGCATCTAACTCAGCAATTCATTCCACGGACTGAAAAGATGCTACTCAGCTGTCACTGACGTGACAAAATCCGCGGAATTACTCTTCCGCGCGTTTGAAACCCACGGCTAAATTCTACAGATGTCTACGCGATAAATCGAATTTCTGATATATTTACGCCAATCTCATAAAAATAAGGAGTTTCTCATGGCAAATACGTATTCTTCACTTTTTTATCACATCATTTTTAGTACCAAGAATCGCAAACGATGGATTAATAAAGACATTGAGGCAAGAGTTTGGGCGTATATCGGCGGAATTGCGAGAAAGCATAAATCAACCGCGATTCAAATAGGCGGAATCGAAGACCACATTCATGCACTCATTTTGTCTCCGCCGAAATACTCACCAAGCCAAATCGCCCAATTTATCAAAGGCGAATCTTCAAAATGGATTCATGAAGAATTTCCAAATATGCAAACCTTCGCTTGGCAAGACGGCTATTCGGCATTTTCTGTCAGCAAGAAAAATGTGCCGCTTGTCGTCGATTACATCAAAATCCAACGCAAACATCACACAGGTAAATCCTTTGAAATAGAATACAAAGATTTATTGCGTTGGCATGAAGTTGATACAGTCGATGAAAAATATATTTTTGGTTAAAGAAATAACGAACAAATTATTAGTCATGCAATGGCGAATATAGTTTTTTTCAAATTGGTTTAGTTTAATTTAATTCGGTTCGATTCAGTTTGGTTTGATTCGGTTTGATTCGAGTTGGCTTGGCTCAATTTGATTTGGTTCGGTTTAGTCGCGTCAGCGACATTTGAGTTTAGCCGTGTGATTTATCGCACGGTTCAATAAATCAAAACGCCGTGTCGCGTCAGCGACAACTGAATATCATTTGATTTGAAACGAATAATATTCAACCGTCGCTGACGCGACGCAAAATCCCGTTTTCATATTTCCCGTGCCTTAAAAGACACGGCTAAACTCAGTTTGTCGCTATGCGACTAAAAAAGATACAATTATAAAATAAGTTAAAAAGGAAATACCAAATTATGAACTGGAGAGATATTGAAGAAGCAAGAAGAATTAGCAAAACCTTACGAGATGCCAGAAGAATTGACGAAGAACTCAAGAACACGAGGAGAATCCATAAAGAAGTAGCAAACAATAGAAATACGTTAAATGATTTATACAGTAGTAAGAATTTAATAAATAATAGAGATGAGTTAAGAAAGATAAGAGAAGAACAGGTATTCCAAAACCAGCTTAAGATTCCTATTTCTATGAAAGTTAGAAATGAATTTCTCAATTCAAGACATTCATTACAAAAAATGTTCGAACATAGAAACGAGTTGAATATCCCTTTAATTGATTCAAGAAAACGGCTTAGAAATTTTGATAGTATTGAAAATCAACACTTTTGCCCGAGTCAAAGAGAAATAGATAGAATAAAATCTGAATTTCTAACAAGTAATAATGTAATTGATAAGATAAGAAGTGACTATATATCAAATGAGAGGAGAATAAATAAAAGAAGAAATGACTACGTAAATATGATACCAAAATGGCAAGAGCAAATATTGCCCGCTCTTGCTGTCAGACGTTCCGAAATAGATGATGTTGTTAATAATAGGGAATTGCTTAGGAATCAATTAGACTTTATTCCAAATAACTTTCGGGATCAAAGATTTTGGAATGAAATCAATAGTCTGAGAGATACCTATGTCGGAAACTTAGCTGTTTCCATGAGAAAAGCAATTGTTGACTCCGATAATAAAGACGAAGCATCTGAGAAAATTGAATCTTTATTTGAAGAAAAAGTATCAGTTCTTCCGAAAAATAAAATCTCAAGAGAATTTATTCTTGGTTTATTTGTAACTTTTATACTTTCAATATCATCTATGTGGTATTCACATTATTTATCCGAGAATTCTTCAGTAGAATTAGAAACTTTTTTCCGAGAAACTTTTAAAAAATTAGAAAAGATTGAAAAATCTATTTCAAATAATGAAATTTTTGAAGAAAATGATGATACTTACTATGTAGTTCAGCGAACCGCCTTAGTCAAAAACAACCCAAAGTTTAAATCGTTAACGATAGATTATTTATCTCCTAATACAAAGGTTCGTTTATTGAGGTCTAAACATAAGTGGATATATATTGAGTATATTGATTATTTAGAAGTGATTCCTAGATATGGTTGGGTTAGTAAGAAATACTTGAAAAGAACAAAATAAAAAACGTAAGCAAAAAGTTTTCAGGGGAGCTAATTTTTAGCTGAGAGTTGTCTGAGCGGTTTGGGCATTACCCTAAAAACCTGATGCGGATAATACCGACGAAGGGAGAAAAACAATGAGTGAAAAAGAATTGCAGAAACCCGCACGAAGTAAGGGTGAAAATGAAACACAAGAAAAACTAGCGAGCGAAGTAAAATTGCCGGCTTCCAAGAAGATATATATCGAGACCAACGGCGATTCGGTCAATAAATACAAACACAGTTTGAGAGTTCCGTTTCGGGAGATTGCTTTGTCGCCGTCGAAGAATATGGAGGACGAACTTGAAGAGAATCCTCCTGTACGCGTTTATGATGCGAGTGGGGTTTGGACGGATCCAAAGGTGAAATGCGATGTGCGGGAAGGTTTGCCGACGCTTCGGCGGGAATGGATTTTGGCGCGAGAGGATGTTGAAGAATATGAGGGACGCAAAATTCAGCCGCAGGATAATGGCTATCTGACTAAAGGCGCGGAAGACGTTGCAAAAATCAAAGATGGTGGGGAATTAGAAGAATTTCCGGCGCTTAAACGACCGCCGCTTCGAGCCGTATCGGGCAAGAATGTTTCGCAGATGCATTATGCCAAGCAGGGAATCATCACGCCTGAGATGGAATATGTGGCGATTCGTGAGAATTTCGGTCGGCAGGTTGCGTTTGAAACGATGCAAAAGGAATTGGCTGACGACCGTTCATCGCTTTATCATCAGCACAAAGGCGAATCTTTTGGAGCTAGCGTTCCCGAATTCGTAACGCCTGAATTTGTACGTGATGAAGTGGCGAAAGGTCGAGCGATTATTCCAAATAATATCAATCATCCCGAAACCGAACCGATGGCGATCGGGCGGAATTTCCTTGTGAAGATAAACGCAAATATCGGGAATTCGGCGATTGCTTCTTCGATTGAAGAAGAGGTCGAAAAAATGCGTTGGGCGACGCTTTGGGGTGCGGATACGGTGATGGATTTGTCCACGGGCAAAAACATACACGCGACTAGAGAATGGATTTTGCGAAATTCGCCTGTGCCGATTGGAACTGTGCCGATTTATCAAGCACTCGAAAAAGTGAACGGCAAGGCGGAAGATCTAACCTGGGCAATTTACCGCGACACTTTGATCGAACAAGCCGAGCAAGGCGTTGATTATTTTACGATTCACGCAGGAGTTCGTCTGCCGTATATTCCGATGACGGCGAAACGCACGACGGGGATTGTTTCTCGCGGCGGTTCGATAATGGCGAAGTGGTGTTTGGCACATCACGAAGAGAGTTTTCTTTATACAAAATTTAGAGAGATTTGCGAAATTATGCAGACTTATGATGTTTCATTTTCTCTCGGCGATGGTTTGCGTCCGGGTTCAATCGCGGATGCGAATGATGAGGCACAGTTTGCCGAATTGGACACGCTTGGCGAACTGACAAAAATCGCATGGGAAATGGATTGTCAAACGATGATCGAAGGTCCGGGACACGTCCCGATGCACTTGATAAAAGAGAATATGGACAAGCAATTGGAGACTTGCGACGAAGCTCCTTTTTATACGCTTGGACCACTAACGACCGACATCGCACCGGGTTATGACCACATCACTTCGGGAATCGGTGCGGCAATGATCGGCTGGTTTGGCTGTGCCATGCTCTGCTACGTTACGCCAAAAGAACACCTCGGTTTGCCAAACAAACAGGACGTAAAAGAAGGCGTTATCACATACAAACTCGCCGCCCACGCCGCAGATTTAGCGAAAGGTCATCCCGCCGCACAACACCGTGACAACGCACTCTCAAAAGCACGTTTTGAATTCCGTTGGGAAGACCAGTTTAATTTGGCGTTAGACCCAGAAGTTGCGAAAGAATATCACGACGAAACCTTGCCAGCCGAAGGAGCAAAACTAGCCCACTTCTGCTCAATGTGCGGACCACATTTCTGCTCAATGAAAATCACACAAGACGTTCGTGAATACGCAAAAGACCAAGACGTTGAAGAAGAAAAAGCCCTAGCAGTCGGAATGGCTGAAAAGGCGAAGGAGTTTACTGAAAAAGGTTCGGAAATTTATCACGGTAACAAGCCAGAAGGTGTTGACAATCACCACTAAGAACTTTTCTAAATTAGTGTTTTGACTGGACGGAGTTTTGGCTTCGTCTTTTTTATTTTTTAATTTTAAGTTAAATCATTCCCGAATTCAAGTCACAAGTGCATAACCCAGTAGATATCTGACATCGATGCCAGTAAGTTCCTCAAATACTTCATAGGGAGTCTTAAAACCTAAGCATTTTCGTGGTCTGGAGTTGAGTT
>Ga0114931_10007276_pt1 | contig 13525 bp, 14 predicted proteins | sample 2SBtaG_FD_89579 | JGI IMG/M metagenome (GOLD analysis project Ga0114931, IMG submission 89579) | Deep subsurface microbial communities from Kolumbo volcano to uncover new lineages of life (NeLLi) - 2SBTROV14_V59a metaG | ecosystem: Environmental > Aquatic > Marine > Volcanic | place: Kolumbo... | reverse complement strand
AATTACATTAATCTATTCACTGAATTACAATTTTGTTGGCTAGAAAACTCGTCAAATGTTTGAGATGGTTTATAATCAGGCATAGTGGTCAGCTGGGCGATGGGATCAACCATCAATCGCCGACAGGATTTCTCGAGCCATTCCAATTGAGATACAGACACATTTTTAAATATCATACTCATCATCAGCTCGTACATCATGTCGATCTGGGGATGCTTTAATTCTCCCATCAAATTTATAATCATTTGTACGCAATCTATCTCATCTTCGTTGTTCTCGGGTTTGATGCCGTAAGTCTCCAAGACATATTGATCGTACACTTCATGTGGTTTGTCTTCATAATCATCAATCAAATCATTCATGTCCAGCAGAAACCGGGCTAGATTCATGATACCATCTTGTGGACTCCAGGTATAGGAAGAAATGCTTAATTCCTTAGTCAATACACCAGAGCAATTCAAATTGGGACAACTTTCTTTGAGCTGTTTAATCAAACGGATATTTTCGGTAGCGTGTTTTAGCCTTTGGGGTGATGTTACTTCAGAATCTGACATTCTCAGCCTTTTGATCTTTAAAATTATTGAAAATAAGCAATCAATTTTGCTAAAGTTGGGGTACTAAATTAGCTAAATTGATTGATTAATTATCAAATTGATCAACACAAACTAGTTGAGTCGACTTGATCGTATCAGTCAAAAGTGATGAATCCCAATTATACTGAGTTAATCGACATGATGAGGGAGTTGAGCCAATTGTACAATATTGTCAGGGGTTCTAATAACCGCTACAGGTCTCGAGTCTATGCTCAAGTATATGCCGAGCTGATGGTCAGGATCGATCTGAGTCTTCCCCGAACGGAGAAGGAGCTGTGTAAGATTCGTGGCATCGGCCCCAGTATCGCCAGAGACATTATGCAATGGCAACAGACAGGTCGTATTGAACGATTAATCCAACTCCGCCAACAGCAACAAATACAGGAGCAACAAACCGAGCAGCCAGCCGAATTAGGATCAGTCGATCCTATCCAGGCTGAAAAAGACCATATTTTGGCCATGTTTGAATCCATTCATGGAGTTGGACCTAAAACAGCTCAAAACTGGTATGAGCAAGGCTGGCGGTGTTGGCAAGATCTTGTCAACAATTTCTCAAATCTAACTGATGTTCAGAAGATTGGCTTATACTACTACAAAGATTTAACTAATCGCATACCACGCTCTGAGATTGATGCGCTGTTGCCAGTGCTACAGATGTGCCTACCGGATGTAACTTGGGTAATTTGTGGCTCCTATCGGCGTCAGTGTACTGATTCTGGTGACGTCGACTTGCTTGTTCAGGCCGGTCATCTAAGTATGTATGAAGTCTACAACAGGTTGGTTCGGGCTGACATCATTAAGGCCAATCTCTCATTGGGTGAGAAGAAGTACATGGGTGTTGCCAAATGGGAAGGAACTACTCTTAATCGTAGACTCGACATTCGCATGATTCAACCTGAGAGTTGGGCTTTCGGTACTCTTTATTTTACCGGATCCGACCGATTTAATATCATGATGCGGGAACGAGCCATCTCTTTGGGATGGAAACTGTCTGAGTATTCGTTGTCGACACCTATCGGTGATGTGCTGATCCAAACTGAGCAGAATATTTTTGCAGCATTGGGCCTGGAGTACAAGGAACCTCGAGATAGGTAACTTACTAATCTCAATTCAATATAGAAAAAAACAGCTCAGCTGTTTTTTTTTACTTCGAGTATTATTGTGAATGTACTAGTTAATAGCACAGTGGCTACGAGAGCTGCTTTCCTGCAGACCAGTCCATTCAGGCCAGTCGATATTCTTCCGATGGAATGACCAACGACACAGATCAGCCGATGTGGTGTCATTATTGACAGTGTAAGAAACTGTCTCAAAATACGCTTGACGAGTTAGCGGAGAATCATTGATCTTAATGGCATCGGGTAGTTCCCATATCAGGTCGGGGATCTCAGTCATTACGCAATGATCAACAGGATTGACATAGTACCCGATAATTTTCTCGTAGAAAGGTTCATCCCTACCTTTCAACAAGTAAATCTTATAATTACCATGAGTTAATTCGATGCTGAAAAGCGGCTGATTAACGTAATCTGATACTTTACCATAGCCAGCATTCTTCATCATGTAAATAAGACGAACGAGCGGGGAGTAGGTCATAAACTCCTCCTGATCTGTGAGCTTGTCCCGATCTGTGAGTTTGTCTGGAATCTGGACCTGGCTGAGGTCGTACCGTGAAGGGATTTGAACTGCGAAGCCCCGTTGGCTATACTTGGCCAGCCTGTATTCATAGGCAGTTGAGATACGATCCACGTCAACGCGCTGAGTCATGTTCTCAATGGCAAAGTAGGCACGAGGGGTACAGTAGAAGCTGCCCTGGTAATAGCAGACACCGCTGGCATCCAGCTCAAAGCCTGTCACGACCTCCGATGGGCTGAGGCAGTTTCTAAGGATAATCTGTACTTCCAGTTTATCCTCCATATCCTTGCAGAGGTTGAGGCCCACACAGTGTAGAGTCCGAAGAGCACTAGAGATATCCAGATCAGGCGTCTCCTCAATGTGAGCAAACAATTGCTTGGTTACATCAATAGGATCCTCGGGCCCAACGATAAACACATCAACATCACGGTGAATCGCGCGACCGGGATCAGCATGATATCCCGACAGAATCATGTTGAGTGGAGACCCACCAGCAATACAAATGTGACGGCTCAGATCTTCCGGCAACTCATTCACAAACTCATAAAACCAGGGGATCGTCTTCACATCCTTAGCCTTTGTCAGTTCATCGATCGACAATTGAAGAATTTCTTTTGACGGTACAAGATGCTGTCCGGCCCTCACAAGATTACTTTTCAGGGCCTTGATGGCCTTCTGACGAAGAATCTCCTGGACTTGGTTGTCAAGCTTGATGAGACCATAAACAGGGTTCTCCTTGTCTGGCCGATCATCCTGTTGGCAGTAGATGGCCCGAAGCTTGTCCTCATCCGTTTTGAACTGCTCGAACTGTGCGTCGTAAAGAGTCATACTTGTTGTACTGGTATTGTACAACGGGTTTAATAAACTATTACCAAATTAATTAAAAGTCAATTTTTGTGTAGGTAGCTAGTACTGTATATCGACCGAAAAAAATAGTGGCTTGTCTATATAATATAGTCTAAATAGTTAGATTGGATATTTAATATCTGATATATACAAAATATATTGTGGTAACTTGAGAGATAATAAAAATTCATAATAATGAATTTTGTTACACTATCCACTGTTTTATACTACACTTTATTTCGATTGCGGATGGTTCGTCTACTTACGATGGGTGTGCAAGCCTGTACGACGTAGGCCACTAAGGTAATGGTTACAATTTAATTAAAGGAAACATATTGGTACAATGGGCAAGTAGTCTGACCCTGGCTAGATTGATATCCCAATTATTAACTTTAACTACAGCCGATGGTTAAATCAAAGTAATGCTATATTTAATAATAAATGATCATATTCTACTAATGTTTAAGTAATAGACACAATAGAATCTTATTCAGATCTGTTACAGAATCAAGTGACAATATTAGCTGGTATTAGTGACTCACTCTTTAATGTAGCTTTTAGTGGTAATCTTTGGTATAAAAATATGGAGGATGGTATCATCGACTCAGACAAAACTTGGGTTTCAGCTTCAGCCTCATATAATATGTATAAAGTTAACCTAGAGAAATTCTTGAGTGTATTGGTCAAGGTTAGCTTGACTAAATTATTTAAGATTGTGTGAAAAAACTTCTGTCATCCTATAATGGTACATTTTACATCAACTTTTTGGACACATTGGTACACATTATGCAACCAGTCTGAACAAGGGTTAAGACTGACTTAGGGTATAGTTAAGACTGACCAAACTTGTATATCAAGTCTGATCAAGACACATGTATCACAAGTTAGGTCGAGATATTGGTAAAAAATCTACTTAGTCAAGATCCATGATAATTTGCACAAGACTTGAATAGTATATCCGAGGGCTAGAATCAGGGATGTGACTGCCAAGAGAGATAAAAAAAAGTATATGAGATTATGTCTTGTTCTATGAATGGGATTAAGTGTGGAATTAAGTAGATGATAACAATGAATAAATGAGAAGATATGCGATCTATATAATTCTTTTCTCTTCCCCTCGGCTAAATATTCATGGCCCTTCTTTATCACGTTATTGAAGGCGGTGTTACTCAGATGAGATATGACTATAATTTTAATAGGCCAAAATGTTCTGTTATCTATATATTTTTAGATTCTTATTTAAGAAGAGTTATCTCAATAAAGAGCGATGGATCATCTCCGTCAATTGTTAATAGAGATTACACAAGATGCACGTCTCAATATGGTGGCCAACTCTGGTCAATATGATAATATTATTTGTCAACGTAATGATCCAAATGACATTCATCGAAAGAAAAATATCTCAGTCGTGGTAGTCTTCTCAAGAAGAAGTTAGGCTTGCATATTCACCAAAGAGATGAGGATCCACGAGAAGCAGATGATACTGATCTAGTTTCATGGAAAGAACGAATAGTTCCTCGTGAATTGATAGTCGATGATCTTGCACTTTATATGCACATCGAATAGTTGGAATGAGGTCAGAGATGTATTTGTTGTCGGGGCATATACAACTACGAATATATCAATGTTTATAGTGTCAATGAAGACTTCGAGATGATAAAGATGATTTATTTCAATGAATTATCAAATCAGGATGATTTTGATGATGAGGAGGAAGATAAGTGGCGCCTCATTAGCGATGAAGAAGATGATCTTGTTCGTTGTTTGGCAGTCATTACAGAGTTGATGGAGAAACTCATCATTAAATATGCTAGTCGTTATGATGTCCTTCGCGATGCTATCACCGCCAGACTCCGACGACTGCGCCAAGAATAGTAGTAAAAAATATTTCTTCTGCGAAATATTTTTTAAAGCCAAGTGCGACGCGGCGTATGTATTTGGATCTCTAGAGAGCAGACTCCAATTCTCCTGAGTAGATAATGAAAGGACTGACTTTCTCGTTGAGTATAGCGATCGCGATATCGTGTTTATCCACCCGGCAGGAAGTGATATCATCACGTAAGATTAATTCACGCGACCTAAGATTCTTAGGAACTTCGAGCAATTCGAAACCAATGAATGACGTCTTCTCGGATTTCATCCCTTCTTCTGCTGAAGCAGACTGTTTAGGGGAGGGGAGTGGTTCATCATCTTGTCCGAATAACTTTATGTCAGACACAGATTCGTTAGCCATTGCACATTTCTTGTGCAAGGATACGATCTTGGCGAAGCGTTCAGATGCGCTCATCTTTTCTGATTCTTCCTCCCTATTTAATAGACAGATAAGATAGCCCAATGGTCCATACTTTTTCGAGATACTGACCGGACAAACTTCGAACCACCATTCATGATTGGTGATCGCTGACGTGGTCTCTTGAAGGTGAGTTGCTTCTAATTTGAATTCATTGAGCATATTGATGAAGAATCCGTGACCTATCTTGGCATTATTCACTTCCTCGGCCCCTAAAAAGGCGGTATTTCGTGATATATTCTGCAAGGCGATGTTCATCCTCCCACAGTGATATATTATACTATGCGTTGATTCAAACGGTTCAATCATGACCGAGTCTTTCTTTGTCTCATCAACCATCACCTTTTCATCGGCAACTGTGTCCTTTACTTCGACACCGCTGAGGTCAGGAGATGTGTTTTCCGTCTGACTACTATCAGCCATTTTGGTCGACCAGTTTTATCCATCGTATGTCTTACTTTTCTTAGTCATTTTCAGTCTCCTTCACCGACTACTTTTTATAGGACTAAGAGTAATAATGTAAAAAATCCTCCAGTGATCTCAATAATCCCAACTCGTGTCCTTCATCAGAGAAACTATTATCCCGGACAGTAAACTTCTGGGTAATGGTGTTATCCGTAAATAGTGAAATCATGTGAGATAGTGAAATTATATATGACAGTGAAATCATATATGATAGTGAAATCATATATGATAGTGAAATCATGTGAGATTATGTGAGATAGTGAAATTATATATGATAGTGAAATCATATATGATAGTGAAATCATGTGAGATTATGTGAGATAGTGAAATCATATATGATAGTGAAATCATGTGAGATTATGTGAGATAGTGAAATTATATATGATAGTGAAATCATGTTAGATAGTGAAATTATATATGATAGTGAAATCATGTTAGATAGTGAAATTATATATGATAGTGAAATCATGTTAGATAGTGAAATTATATATGATAGTAAAATCATGTGAGATTATGTGAGATAGTGAAATTATATATAATAATGGATGGATTGTCTATACGGCTCTTGGCCATATGATGTACAACTAACATAATCCACTGTTAAGATCTGTAAATCGATTCACCACATCAATCAGATCCATGAAAATTACTATCACACGAAATAATGTGATAATTATCAGATCCAATACCAAAAACATCCATATCATCGAGGGATATAACGGTCATATTTGTATTCCCAAGATATCTAGTTCTCAGAGATTTGATGGGAGAAGAGATTATTGACATCGATCATTTCATTAAAGATACACTGAGACAATTTATTGATAAGGGTCTGATGTCTGATCGTTTAGATCTATCTGATCGGAGATCAGATGTATTACCATCATGGATAGGTAAATTAACCTTGCTTGACCGCTGGCGCTAAACACTCAATGTTTCTAATAATCTATTGCAAGAATTACCGGTTGAGATGGATCAATTGACCTCGCTTGAGATACTCAATATCTCTGGTAATAAACTTCAAAGATTCTCGGATGTGATTGGTCAATTGACTTTGCTTAAGGAACTCAATATCTCTTGCAAATATTTCCAGATATGATCTGTCAATTGCATTTGCTTGAGAGACTCAACATATCATGGAATAAATTACAAAGATTCCCTGTTGGTATTGGCCCAGAACTGCAGTATGACCAAGCTTAAGGAACTCAATATCTGTGGCAATAAAATAGGAAGATTACCAGATATGATTTGTCAATTACATTTGCTTGAGAGACTTGATATCTCATCGTGTCATCTGCAAAGACTCCCAACTTGTATCGGCCAATTAACGAGGCTTAAGATACTCGTTGTTTCCATAAATCAACTACAAAGACTTCCAATTGAGATTAGCCAATTGACCAAGCTTGAGAGACTCGATGTTTCTAACAATCAACTACGAAACATCCCAACTGAGATTAGTAAATTGTCCTTGCTTAAGAATCTTGATGTTACTTATAATAAACTCTTGGATTTGTAAATTGACCTCACTTAAGAAACTAGATATCTCATGGAATAAACTACTAAGACTCCCATCTGAGATCGGTGAGTTGTCATCGCTTGAGAAACTTAATATCTCCGGGAATAAGCTGCAAGAACTTCCGGTTGAGATGAGTCAATTGACTGCCACTATTTCCAGCTTTGATCGGTCAATTAATCTTGCTTAAGAAACTAGATATATCAAATAATTGGCTGCTAGAATTACCTGTTGAGTAATTGAAGTTATAGTGAGTGTGGCCAATTGACCTCGCTTGAGAAACTCAATGTCTCCGGGAACGAGCTACTAACATTTCCGGATGTAATCAGTCAATTAACCTCGCTTAAGATGCTCGATATCTCATATAATAAACTTCAAATATGCCCAACTGGTATCTGTCAATTGCCCTCACACAATCAACTGCAAGAACTTCCAACTGATATTGGTCTATTATCTAAGATAAATAGACTCGAATTTTTTAATAATCAACTTCAAATACTCCCAGCTACTATAGGTCAATTGCAGTTGCTTAAGATACTCGATATTTCTGACAATCAACTACGAAAAATCCCAACTGAGATTGGACGATTAAGCTCTCTTAATGTATTAGATCTCTCTGGGAATCAACTGCAAAGTGTTTCATCTGAGATTGGTCAATTGTCATCACTTGAAGCATTAAATATATCTGAGAATCAACTACATGGACTACCATCTAGAATAGGTCAGTTGACTTCACTTAAAGGATTAGATCTCTCTGAGAATCAACTACAAGGTGTTCCATTTGAAATAGGTCAATTGACTTCACTTAAAGAATTAGATCTCTCTGGAAATCAACTAACAGAACTTACATCTGAAATTGGTCTATTAACCTCGCTTGAAAAATTAAATATCTCCTTCAACGAATTACAAGAACTTCCAACTAGGTTATGTCAGTTGATCGAGCTTGTGATACTCGATGCTCATGAAAATTATCTGCAAGAATTTCCAGTTGAGATTATCGATCGATTGACCTCACTTGAACAACACTATATCTAAATACCAGGTTAAGATCAATAATATATTATCACATTATTTAATGTGATAATCATTCACAGATATCAGATACTTAAAAGTATTGATTTTTTCTTTAAAGTATTGATGTTATCTTCTAATAAACCACCGACCAATGCTCTTGATGAAATCTTATCCGATCTCGACCCTCACAAGATACCTGCTCTCTACAATCTAGGAATTATATCTGGATACAAGACATTGAGAAGTTATGCCCAAGACAAACCATTAACGTTCTTGACAGGAAATTGGCCTAAAGAATTAGTAAATATGTCTCGTCTAGTTCTCAGTGATTTGATGAAAGAAGAAATCACTGACATTAATCAGGTAATTAACTATACAGGTGATTTAGATACACTGAAGATCTTGTTTAATAATGGTCTGATGCTTGATAGTTTGAATCTTTCATGGAAATTGTTGGATATATTGCCACCATGGATTGGTCACTTAAGAAACTTAAGGTATCTTTTAATCAACTGCAAAGTTTCCCTGCTGCAATTGGTCAATTGATCTCACTCAGGGAACTTAATATTTCTATGAATCGACTGCAAGGTCTTCCATCTGAGATAGGTCAGTTGATATTACTTGAACAACTTGATATCTCCAGGAATAAACTACGAAAACTCCCGGCTGAGATTGGTCGATTGATCTCGCTTAAGAAACTCAAGATCTATACGAATAAACTAGAGGAACTCCCGCCTGAAATTAGTCAGTTGATCTCACTTATGGAGCTTGATGTCTCCATAAATCAACTGCAAGAACTCCCATCTGAGATCGGTTGGTTGACTTCACTTGAACGACTCGATATCACCAGGAATAAACTACAAAAAATCCCAACTGACATCGGTGGATTAATCTCGCTTAAGAAATTCAAGATCTCTATGAATCAACTACAGGAACTCCCTCCTGAAATAAGTCAATTGATCTCACTTAAGGATCTTTGTGTCTACGGGAATCGACTGCAAGAACTCCCATCGGAAATCAGCTGCGAAAACTACCGGTTGAAATTGGCAAATTAGCATTGCTTAGGATACTAGATGTCTCTATGAATCGACTAGAACTTCTTCCAATTGAAATTGGTCAATTGACCTCGCTTATGAAGATAGATATTATTAATAATAGGCTTTACGAACTTCCAGCCGAAATATGCCAATTAACCAATCTTGTTATGCTCTATGTCTATGAGAATCAACTGCAAAAACTCCCATCTGAGATCAGCCAATTGACTAGGCTTCAAAGATTTGATCTTCATATGAATCAACTGACAGAACTCCCTTCTGATATTAGTCTATTAACCTTACTTCAAGTATTAGATGTCAGTGATAATAAATTAACAGAACTCATATCTAATACTTGAAGTAAGGTTAATAGACTAATATCAGATGACCAAGCTTCAGACACTCTGTCTTCAACTAAATCAACTAACAGAACTCCCATCTGAGATTGGTCTATTATCCTTGCTTGAAGAATTAGATGTCAATGATAATACACTATTAGAACTCCCATCTGAAATAGGTAACTTGTCCTCACTTAGATATCTCTATATCTCAGGGAATGATCTAACAGAACTCCCACCTCAGGTCGGTCAGTTAACTACACTTGAAGAATTAGATCTCTCCGAGAATAAACTTACAGAACTCCCATCTGAGATAGGTCAATTGATATCACTTAAAGAATTATATATTTTGAAGAATAAACTACATGAACTCCCTACTGTGTTCAGTCAGTTAACCTCACTTAGGGCTCTCGATCTCTCAGGAAATAAATTAGCAGGACACCCATTTGAGATAACTGATCGATTGATCCATATCTAATGGCTCCACACATGATAAATCAAAAATGAGCTGACTACGCATGAATATAGGACGATAGATTGATGATATCAATATGTACGATGATATTTTTAATTAAATGATCACCGGCGAAACAACTATTTACTCTTTATCTAGAGAACTACTTATATCTATCATCAACGATGATAGATCGGTCTTAATTATCTCAGTTGCAGTGATTACATAATTGGTTATTGTCTCATTTTTATAGAGATATGATTTATCCTCGTCCAAATATAGTTCAATTGCTGACTCAAAATATTGATATTATTGCTATTAGCATGAAATAGCATTATCTGTCTGATTTTTACTTCTCAATTGAGAAATGAATAACGGCAAAAAGCAGGCCTAGTTAGATCCTGTTGTGAGACGATAGTCCTCATTGATTACCTTAAATGACAAACCTGTTATTTCCTTATCTTGAAAAACAAGACCCTCCCGATAATTGTCAGTTCCTTTGTACTTACCATTTGCCAGTCTCTTCAGTTTATTGATAGATATATCCATTGGGTAGTTATCCCAGTCCATTTCGATCAAGACATGTGGCAATCCTAGCTCTTCACAGACCTCGATCCATTGCGGATAAGGTAGGATCTTTCTAGTCTGAACATCTGTTATTCTGAAGATGAAGAAGCTGCGTTCTGCTAGATTCAATAAATTACGTTGAATGTGTGGACCACAGATTTCGCCCTGTACACCTATGTACATACCAGTCCGTCTATGATAAGCTCGAAGTTGACTGTTCTATCCTCGATATCGTACTTGAGAGCCATAGGCCAGTAGGGCTGGCTGGTCGAACATTTCTCGATCTCATCAGGACGAATCAGAAGACGTCTGTGTGAGCAGACAACAAATTTATCGGGACATGGATCGTAGCTAGGTGGTGCGATAAGATAGGTGGCCGACGTTCCATCATATTTGAGATATGCATAGACCGGATGTTCGATCATCCACTTAACGAGATCAGGATATGATTCGACATTCTCCTCACCTGTCTTGTATATCAGCCTTAACGGAAGGCCTTCGTATCACACAACTTCTTGATCCCTGGCGAACCAGTGAAGATTAGGGGTTGTATTTCTTGACCCCGAGCATCTTAGTGAGGTTAGTGCCAATGTCGATGTTAGATAATTTCGCGGATAGATCTTGTGGCAAGAGATGAAGTGGAATGATGAGACCCTCGGACACTACACCAAACCTATTCAGGCGTAAGGTGCGGAGATAGTAAAATTGTCTACCCTGTACCTGCGCGTTTGTGCATACTTGCGGAACGACTCAGGTAACCAACGATAGTCAGGATTAAGGAGTGAGTCAACCTCTAGGAAGATAACAGTCTCCCCCTCCTTAAACTCGCCAATCTTAGTAATTACTGACCGACCAACTATTTTACACATAACAATGACATCAGCTCCTTCGATTGTAGTAATAGACCCAACTTGTTCGAGGGTGGCAAGCTTGTGCTCGGTCATAGTTTACCTCACACACAAAAATATAAATCACCGGTGGTGATCCTGAAGACCACAGGTCTTTATATGTCGATATTTTTTGTCTGCCCATAGTCTGGTGTTCAAGATAGGAATCGATGTTAGAGATAGATATTGTTATTCGACACGCATTACTTATGCGGCATCATATACGGTAGAGTACCCACGTATTACGTCGGAGGCCAATGTTATTGAAAATTTTACCTTCACTTACTTCACCTAGATCACGACAAGATTCTACTTATATACAGTTACCAATTTGTCGGAATTCACTACATATTAATTCCATCTCTTTTATGAAGTGTTCTGATCCTCCTTCGTACCGTTCGTACCGACAATTCTACAGAACCCCTTCTGATTCATGCCAGTGACGAAACTGATCGTTTCACCGATCTCAAGTGATATGATCTACCATTATCAATAGTAGGAAATCTGGCAGTAGATCCAATTCCATTGGATCTTGAATTATTTTATACTCCGGATACTCCACTACTTTCATACAAGCACGTTCTGATGAAATCACTATTAGTACAAATCACTATTAGTACAAATCACTATTAGTACAAATCACTATTAGTACAAATCACTATTAGTACAAATCACTATTAGTACAAAGATATGTTAATATTTTTTTATTAAAAGAAAGATGAGTTCTTTTGGGAATCTCGGTATTCATGACCAAAATATGGTCTTATCATTTCTTGAACCTCAGACAATCGTTACTCTCTCTCTCAATTGATGGTGATCCCTCATGATAAGAGCATGCTAGAAGTAGGATTCTTGCGTGAATACATATTCATCAATCCAGATGCCATTCTTGAATGGGCTGATCGCCAGGCAAGGGAACACAGTGATCCATATACGAAAAGAAATTGGTCGAAGTTTAGTGGGGATACACTATCATGGTTGTTACGAAACAATTATATCGGACTGGTCAAGTCACTTATCAAACATTATCCAAATCTCGAGATAAATTTGAAAAAACGTAATGTCTTTCCATCTCATGCTAGTCCAGAGGTACTATACCTCTTTGTCAATTCAGGTTTTGATCTCAATCAGATTTATGGGTGTCGACTGGCTTCAATTCTCAATAGACACCCTTATCTTATAAAATATGTGCTAATGAATGGTCTGAATCTAACCACATACGATAAGCATAATAGAGTGGACCTCATTGATTGTGCCAATCTTGAGACAGTTAAGTTGCTTTTTGAAAACAACATCGCTGTCGACGATATATTGTCATTTGACTTTTTTAGTATAATCATAGGAGCAGATGTTAATAAACTTAAATTCTTACTTAACGCCGGTCTCTCACTGACACTACTGGAGGAATCACATATTTCAATTATCATCCTTAGATCAAATCTTGAAAAACTCAAGTTCTTACTTAATGCAAGTCTTCCGCTGACAAAACTAGAGTCGTGGGTTATTTCCGACCTTATTAGCAAATCGGATCCCGAAAGACTCAAACTATTACTTAATAGTGGATTAGTTGTTACTGATATAGACATATATCCAGATATGTTGAATCTTATTCCAGAGAAGAAGAATCTACTACTTGACTATGGTCTTGATATTGATGCTAGTTATATATGAACTTCTATTATAGATAATGAGTTATCAGGAAGAATCAATTCATGTTAAGCTATTTATCAGTCCTCGCCAGACAAATATATTTGATTATCCTACTACTTGTAGAATAATCCTTGACATCATCAATTCTTGTAGAATAATCCTTGACATCATCAATTCTTGTAGAATAATCCTTGACATCATCAATTCTTGTAGAATAATCCTTGACATCATCAATTCTT
>Ga0114931_10007275_pt1 | contig 13526 bp, 13 predicted proteins | sample 2SBtaG_FD_89579 | JGI IMG/M metagenome (GOLD analysis project Ga0114931, IMG submission 89579) | Deep subsurface microbial communities from Kolumbo volcano to uncover new lineages of life (NeLLi) - 2SBTROV14_V59a metaG | ecosystem: Environmental > Aquatic > Marine > Volcanic | place: Kolumbo... | reverse complement strand
GGGGAGGCTCGGCGAAGCCGAGGGGGCGCTGCTGCGCCCCGAACAAACGGTGCTAGTCCCGCGTTGCGCGGCGCAGCCGCGCGTGCGAAGCACCCATCGCTTCGATGGAAACGCGGGACTAGCGAGGCCCATCGGGCCGGCGACACGATTTGCCCGGCGCCCGGCGCCGTGACGCCGTATACCCGGCGTGATGACGGGACGCGTGCTCATCGTCGCCGGCTCCGACTCTGGGGGCGGGGCCGGCATCCAGGCCGACATCAAGACCGTGACGGTGCTCGGCGGCTATGCCGCGACGGCCATCACCGCGCTCACCGCCCAGAACACGCTGGCCGTGTTCCGTGTCGTGCCGGTGGAGCCGGAGTTCGTTGCAGAGCAGATGGAGCTCGTGCTGACCGACATCGGCGCCGACGCGATCAAGACCGGTATGCTCGGCTCGGCCGCGGTTGTCGAAGCGGTCGCCGCGACGGTCGAGCGGCTGGCGACCGGCGTGCCGCTGATCGTCGATCCGGTGATGGTCGCCAAGGGCGGCGCGTCGCTGCTCGATGAGCCGGCGCGGCGGGTGCTCGTGGAGCGGCTGCTGCCGCTTTCGGCGCTGATCACGCCGAACGTGCCCGAAGCGGAGGCGCTGACGGGCCTCGAGCTCCGCTCCGTCGACGACCTCGGACGCGCCGCCGATCGGCTGCTGGCGCTCGGCGCCGGGGCGGTGCTCGTCAAGGGCGGGCATCTCGCGGGCGAGAGCGTGGTCGACCTCCTGCGCACTGCCGACGGCGCCGAGCACCGCTTCGAGAGCCCGCGCCTTTTCACTACCAGCACGCACGGCACTGGCTGCACGCTGGCCTCGGCCGTCGCAGCCGGGGTGGCCGAAGGCTGGACGCTCGCCGATGCCGTCCGGCGTGCTCACGACTACGTACACGCTGCCATCCGCTCCGCACCCGGCTACGGCTCCGGCCACGGCCCGCTGGACCACGCCCACGCGCTCCGCCCCGGAAGCGGCTGACCGCTTGGCAGCCGCCGCTTCGCGGGGCACACTCCCGTGCCATGCGCTTTCTGCCCGTAGCTACCGTGCTCGTCGGCGCCCTGTGCCTGGTCGGCGCCTGCAAGTCGAAGAAGAAGCCGGATCCGGCGTCGATCCTGCACGCTGACGCCATTCCCCAGGGGATCCAGCTCAAGAAGGATCCCGACATTCCGCAGGCCACCCGCCGGCCGCAGAGGCCCAAGCCGATCCCGGCGCCCGCCGACGTCGCGAAGCCTCCCAAGGGCGCGAAGAAGACCGCTTCGGGATTGGTCACCAAGGTGTTGCAGAAGGGTCACGGTACGGTGAATCCGGAGCTCCAGGACAAGGTGCGCGTGAACTACACGGGCTGGACCACCGATGGCCACATGTTCGACAGCTCGGTGGTGCGCGGCAGGCCCGCCACGTTCGGCGTCGGCCAGGTGATCAAGGGCTGGACCGAGGGGCTCCAGCTCATGGTCGAAGGGGAGAAGCGCCGTATGTGGATCCCGGCGAAGTTGGCCTACGGCGAGCACCCGCGTCCGGGCGCACCGAAGGGCGAGCTCGTGTTCGATGTCGAGCTCTTGAGCATCATCCACATGCCGAAACCCCCGACCGTGCCGAAGGACGTGAAGGCGCCTCCCGCGAACGCGAAGAAGACGGCGTCGGGCCTTTCGTACCGCGTCCTCGTCAAGGGCAAGGGCAAGACGCACCCCACGGCGCAGAGCCGGGTAACGGTGGACTACACGGGCTGGACGACCGACGGCCACATGTTCGACAGCTCGGTGGTGCGCGGACAGCCGGCGACCTTCAACCTGGGCCAGGTGATCAAGGGCTGGACCGAGGGCGTGCAGCTGATGGTGGAGGGCGAAAAAGCCCGCTTCTGGATCCCGGCCAAGCTGGCCTACGGCGAGCACCCGCGACCTGGCGCGCCGCAGGGCATGCTCGTCTTCGACATCAAGCTCATCAAGATCCAGTAGCAACCTGCCGCACGCCGCATAGCCAGGAGGCCGTCAGAGTGCAGACACTCGAGAACTACGTCGAAGGCAAGTGGGTCGCCGGCAAGGAGCCGCAGGCCGAGCTCGTCAATCCCGCCACGGAGCAGGTGCTCGCCCGCACTTCGACGAACGGCATCGACATGAAGCGCGCGCTCGACCACGCGCGCTCCGAAGGCGGCCCCGCACTGCGTGCGATGACCTTTGCAGAGCGCGGTGCGCTGCTCGAGCAGATGAGCAAGGCCATCTACGCCAAGCGCGAGTAGCTCATCGCCGTGGCCGTGGCCAATGGCGGCAACACGCGCAGCGACGCCAAGTTCGACATCGACGGGGCGACCGGCACGCTGATGGCCTACGCCGAGCTCGGCAGAGAGCTCGGCGAGCGCACGCTGCTCGTCGATGGCGAGCCCTTCGACATCGCTGGCTCGCGCCTGCAGGGCTGGCACGTGCTGTCGCCGCGGCACGGCGTGGCCGTGCATATCGGCGCCTACAACTTCCCCGCCTGGGGCTGGGCCGAGAAAGCGGCGACGGCGCTCCTGGCCGGTATGCCGGTGCTCACCAAGCCCGCCACGGCCACATCGCTGCTTTCCTGGCACACTGTCAAGCTCGTGGTGGAGGCGAACATCCTCCCGCCCGGTGCGCTCGGCCTGCTCTGCGGCTCGGCGGGCGATCTGCTCGATCACCTGGAGTGGCAGGACGTGGTCGCGTTCACCGGCAGCAGCGACACGGCGCGCAGCATCCGCGGTCGCGAGCGGCTGCTGGACCAGGCAGTGCGTGTCAACGTCGAGGCCGACAGCCTGAACGCCGCACTGCTCCTGCCTGGCGCGAGCGACAGCGCGTTCGACGCGTATATCCGCGACGTGCATCGCGACATGACGCAGAAGACCGGCCAGAAGTGCACGGCCATCCGCCGTGTGATCGTCCCCGACAGCGATGTGCCGCGCGTACGCGAGGCGCTTTCCGAGCGGCTTTCGCGCGTGTGCGTTGGCAACCCCGCGAGCGATGGCGTCGACATGGGTCCAGTCGCCACCGCCGCACAGAGGACGAGCGTGCGCGAGGGCGTGCAAAAGCTGCTCGCACAGGTAAGGGTAGCGTGGGGAGATCCGGACAAGGTCGAGCCCGTCGGCGCGCCCGAGGGCAAGGGCTTCTTCGTGCCGCCGCTGCTGCTGGAAGCCGACGATGCGCTCGCCGCGACCAGCGTGCACGCCCAGGAGGTCTTCGGCCCCGTCGCCACGCTTCTGCCCTACACCGGCAGCGCAGCTGGTGCGGCTTCTGTGGTGCGGGCGGGCGAGGGCGGGCTGGTGTGCTCCGTCTACGGCGACGAGCGCCGCCTGCTCGGCGAGCTCATCGCGCTGCTCGCCCCGTGGCACGGCCGCCTGGTCGTGGTCGACGGCAAGGTCGCCGACAAGTCCATCGCGCCGGGCAGCGTGCTGCCGAACCTCGTGCACGGCGGCCCAGGCCGAGCTGGCGGCGGCGAGGAGCTCGGCGGTCCGCGCGGCATGGCGCTCTACCAGCAGCGCACTGCTGTCCAGGGCAACGGCCCGCTCATTGGACGGCTCATCGGCGCGTCCTAGCAAGCCGGCTAGGCGTCGAGCAAGAACTCGCGCAACAGCTCCGCCGTCTCGTCTGCGCGTTCCGTCGGGAAGTCATGCGCGGCCCCGGGCAGGATGTGCAGGCGCGCGCCGGGGATGCGCCCGGCGATGCCCCGCGAGTTCTCCGGCGGGATCATGCGATCGGCGTCGCCGGTGACGACCAGCGTCTTGGCGCGGATGCGGTGCAGGCGGTCCGCCGCGTCGTGGCGCGCCGCGGCGAGAAGCTGTCCCAGCACGCTGTGCACGCGTGCTCGCTGCAGCCGTGCGAGTTTCTGCCACTCCGCGATCACCTCGGGGTGCTCGTCGATGAAACGCTGACCCAGGATGAGCGGCGCGCTCGCATCGACCGCCCCTTCCGCCCCGAGCCGCATTGCGCCCAGCATCCGCCGTACGACCGGCGCCGGTGTCGCGGGCCCGCTGCCGGCACCCGCACGCGTGCAGCCGAGCACCAGCCGGTCGATGCGCTCCGGATAGCGGATAGCCAGCTCCTGCGCGACCATCCCGCCGAGCGAGATCCCGAAGACGTGCGCGCGCTCGACCTCGGCCGCTTCGATCACGCGCGCCGCGTCGCGCGCCATGGACGCGGTGGAGTAGGGCGGAAGCGGCGCGCTGCTGTCGCCCACGCCGCGGTTGTCCATCGTGACCAGGCGGAAGTCCGCGGCGAGCTCGTCGAGCACGCGCCCCCAGTGCAGCCGCGTGCGGCCCAGGCCGCGGATCATCAACAGGGCAGGGGCGTCGGGCTTTCCGCCGAGCTCGTAGTGGACAACAGCACGACCGCTGCGGATGCGCATACGCCGGATTAGAGCATGCTCGTTTCCTCCCACCCACCCATCCCCGCCGTAATCCTCCTCGAGGGGGCTCGCCGCCCCTCGAGCACCCCGACGCCGCCTCGCTTCGCTCGGCGCGGGCTCGCGGTCGCTCGCGGGGACTCGCGGTCGCTCGCCGGGATTACGCCAGTGCGCGATCCACCACGCGCATCGTCTTCATCAGGCCCCTGTTCACGCCCTGGATCCAGGGCGAGGCGTTGTCGAGCCCTTCCGGCGGGTGGATGAGGTCGAGGATCTTCGGCCCCAGGCCTGCGCGCGGCGACCCCACGGCGCGCAGCACGCCTTTGCCGTGCTGCGCGATCATCTGCCGGATCACGTCGTCCTGCATGTGGGTCACGCGCAGCGCCATCAGCCGCTGATCGAGCTCGAGCAGCGCGAAGTCCTCCCGGAGCGCGAAGCCGCCGCTCATCAGGAGCAGGATGCACTGCACCTGGAAACGCGCGGTCCGCTTGGCCTCGGCGCGGCTCATCTTCTGGATCAGCTTCGGCACGTACATCACACCGAGCCCGACGTGGCGCGACTCGTCGCGCTCGAAGTACGGCAATAGCTCGTGCAGGATCGGGCAGACATTGCTCTCGCCGATGCGCCGGAACATCACTACCGCGTTCGTCTCGAACAAGAGCTGCATGCCCACGAGCTTGGTCGCCAGCGTCGGCGCCTCCAGCACCTTGCGCAGGAGCCGCTGCGGGATGCCGCCGATGGGCGGCACCGGCCCGAGCGCCATCACGTAGTCGCGCATCACGTAGAAGTGCCGCGCCTCGTCGAACACCTGCGCCGTCGCCGCCATCTTCGCGTCCATGTCCTCGATGGTCAGCGCCAGATCCGCCGAGATGTTCCAGGCGGCGAGCTCACCCCACATCAGGATGGTCATGATGCGCGACAGCGCCTGGCGCTTGTCCTCGTCCATGCCTTGCCCCGGCGGACCGTACTTGTCCACGAGCGCGCCGAAGACCGCCTTGCCGTCCCACGAGTGCTTCTGCGTCAGGTGATACAGCCGATCGAGGCGCTTCGTCTTCACCGCCGCGTCTTCGACTGCGGCCTTCTCCACCATCTCGTACGGAGGGAACCAATGCACCATGATCTTCGACCTCTCTCGTAGAACGCTATTCGTCCGGGTAGATACCCAGCACTTCGAGCAGCGCGGCTTCCCGCGCGATGGCCCGGATGTCGATGGGGCGATCGTCCTCGATGTACGCCAGCACGATCTTCTCGACGCCTCCGAGGAAGAAGCGCGCCACGAAGTGCTCGTCGAGCGGGCGGATCACGCCGGCTTCCTTGGCAGCGCGGAGCTCTTCTTCGAGGCGCTCGATAGCGGCCTCGTCGATGCGGCGCAGGATCCCGTCCACCACACCGTCCGCGCCGCGCCCCGCGCGCAGCACCAGCCGCGCCGTGGCCGCGTCCTCGAACACCGCCCGCAGCACCTCTGCGAAGCGCTGCTCGACGAACTGGAGCGCCTGCTCGCGCGTCGGCTTGAAGTCGGGCGGCACGCGCAACCGCGCGCGCTCCGAAAAGCTCTTGACGATGCGCTGGGTGATGCGCTCGGCCAGCGCCTCGAGCAGCGCCCGCTTGTCGCCGAAGTACTGGTACAGCGTGCCGCGCCCGATGCCCGCGCGGCTGCACACGTCCGCGATGCTGGTGGCGTGGTAGCCGGCCTCGGCGAAGGCCTCGAGCGCGCAGTCGAGGATCTGGTCGCGCCGCTCCGCCGCCGGCAGGTAGGTCCGTCGCTTCTTCTTCAGAACTGACATGTCAGTTCTCATTCCCTACTTGTACGCTGGCGCCGCGAAGTGTCAAGTGGCGCCTCGAAAGGCCCAGGATTGTGGCAAATTGCCACAATCCGTGGCAAAATTGTGGCATTTTGCCACATGTGCTACCGGCAGATGTCCAGGCTAGAACGGCGGAGATGGCGCGCCTGCTCGCCGCTGCCGGATTCACGTTGCTGGTCGGCGCGGGGGCCTGCACGTCGAACCACGACCTGCTCGCGACCCAACCGTCGAGCGGCGGATCGGGCGGCGCGCTCCCCGACGCAGCTCCCGACGCGCAGGGCGGCGGCGGAGGCGTGCCCGACGCGGCGCCCGACGTGACCGAACCGACGGGACCGGACCGGCTCACGCTGCTGCACGGCGTGGTGGACGCGACGCGCATCGCGTTCTGTTTCGCGCGCGTCGACAGTGGTGGCGCGAGCCTGCCCGTCGGCTCGCCGCTGCACGCCCAGGGGCTCGACTTTGCGCACGCGACGTCCGTGCCGTCGCTGCAGGGTCTCGATTTCGCCAAGGACGCCATCCAGCCGATCGTCATCGCGGGCGATCTGTCGCTGGTGAGCGGCAAGACCTGCGACGCCGCGATCGCGCTCGCCCAGCAGATGTCCGCACCGGACGCTGGCCCCGACGCAGCCGTCCAGGACGCGGGGGCCGACGCCGCACCGTCCGATGCCGCAGCCGACGCATCCACGGACGCGAAGGGCGACGCGCCGTCCGATGCCGCCGTCGACGCGCCGCCCCCAGCGCCCCCGCCGCTGCGCGCGCAGGCTCTGCCCGTGCTGCCCGCCGGCACGCTCACCGGCGGGCGCAGCTATCTCCTGGTGGCCGCCGGATGTATGGGCGCCCCTGGCTTCAGCGACAGCCTCGATCAGGCCGTGTGCGGTGACGGCTACGCGCCGGACCAGCCGACGCTCACGCCCGTGGTGGTACGCATGTCGCGCATCACCGCGGCGGAACGGCTGGGGCTCCAGGCGGTCAACGCTTCGCGAGCCACCGACAACCTGACCGTCCAGTCCGGTACGCCGCCCAACACGACCGAGAACGCGCTGCCCGTGGCTTCGGAGCTCGGCTTCGGCGCGATCCTGCCGCGGCCGCCCGATCTGGACCACGCGCTGGTCGACTACGGCACGCCGATCGGGACGGTGCCGCTCGAGGGCCTCTCCGGCAGCACGTCCGCGCTGTCGCAGACCTGGTCCGACGCGCTCGCAAGGGGTGGTGTTTCGAAGCTCGAGAACGGCCAGACCTACGCGATCATCGTGGTCGGCCCGCGCATCGACATTGCGACGCCCGGCTGGTGGAACCTGCCGGCCATCAGCGTCGTGCCGACCGCGCCCTGAGGCGAGCGGCGACGAGCTGCACGCAGCCGCGGCGAACGCTGCCACGAGCAGCAGCGGCAGGCGTTGGCACATGGAAACCTCCTGCCCGCAACATGGCCCTGGGCCTCCCGCCGTGCATGACGGCGGTCAGTGCAATAGCGAGATCTCCGCCAGCTTGCCGCGCACGTCGTTGATGTGCGGGCTCTTGGGGAAACGACGGATGAACGATCGCATGCTGGTCTTGGCGTCGTTCCACGCCTGGATGTCGAGCTGCGCCTGGGCGAGCAGCCACGTCGCGTCGTCCATTACTTCCTTGTCGGCGGACGCTTCCGAGAGCTGGACCAGGATCGGGATCGCCTCGCGCTGCTGGCCCAGCTGGCGCAGCGCCCGCGCGAGCTCGTAGCGCGCGTCGGGGCTGTGCGCCGCGTCGTCCTTGTCGGCGAGCGACTCGCGGAACGCCTGCTGGGCCTCGTGCCAGCGACCGGTGCGGATGTTGTCGAGCCCGTTCTGGTACGCGATCAGCGACAGCTCGTTCTTCGCCTTCTCGTACTCGGCGCGGAAGATGGCCTGCTCGGCGCGCGTGAGCGGCAGCTTCTTGATGTCGGCGTACCCGTCGACGATCTTGTGGCGCTTGTGGTGCGCGATGAGATCGTAGAACTCGCTCGCCTTGCGGCTCGCGCGGGCGCGCGCATCCTCCCGCTCCTGCACCTCTTTCAGCTGCGCCTCGAGCTCCTTGACCTGGGCCGAGCTGTCCTTGGTCTCGGCGCGCACCGAGTCGACCTTCGCGTCCCAGGCGAGCTTGAGCGCGATGAACAGGACGGCGATGGTCACCACGTAGGCCGTGGCGCTGTTGAAGAAGATGCGCCGCTCGTAGCCCTGCTGGCGTTTGGCGATGCTCTTCAGGTCGGCGGCCAGCGCGTTGACGAGGTTGTTCGTCTTGATCGTGAGCGAACGGCTCTCCACGATCTCGCGCTTGATCTCTTCCAGCTCGTACTCATCCATCCCGAGGGCGCCTCGGGAGCGGAGTATCGCCCAATCCTGGTCCCGGCAAGCTCGGCCGCGTTTGCCGGCCCGCGGGCCTGGGCCGCGGGCGCCCTGCGCGGCGGCCTGAAGGAGCGGCGGGGGGCCGTCCCCGTCCGCGGCTCTTGAATGTGGGCCGATCCCCCGCTAGAGCCTCATTCGCCGAACGAGCCGCCGGGGAGGCGGCACGCCGGCAGACCTACCCCGCGCCCCGTCCGGGGCCGCCTCCGGAGTCCCATGGATACGAGCGACATTCGTAAAGGCCTGAAGATCATGATGGACGGGCAGCCGTACATCGTCGTCGACTTCCAGTTCGTCAAGCCGGGCAAGGGCCAGGCCTTCACCCGCACCAAGATGAAGAACCTGCTCACGGGCGGGAACCTCGAGCGCAACATCCGCTCGGGCGAGAAGCTGGAGGCGGCGGACGTCGAGGACCGGACGCTCCAGTACATCTACCCGGATGGCGACATGTTCGTGTTCATGAACGCGAATTCCGGCGAGCAGCTCAGCGTGCACAAGGACGTCGTGGGAGACGCCGCGGACTTCCTCATCGACGGCATCGATGCGACGATCACGCTCTACAAGGGCAATTCGGTCAGCGTGAGCCTGCCGCCACACGTCACCGTGCAGATCACCGAGACCGAGCCGGGCGCCAAGGGCGACACGGCCACGAACGTGACCAAGGCAGCCACGGTTTCGACCGGCGCCACCGTGCAGGTCCCGCTCTTCATCAGTGAAGGCGAGTGGATCAAGGTGGACACGCGCACCAAGAGCTACCTCGAGCGCGTCAAGGCTCCCTGATATCCCGTCCACCCACCCCCGCCGTAGTCCTCCGCCGGGGGCTCACCTCCCCCGCGCGCTTATGGCCGTCGTAGCAGCTTCACGCGGCCGTGCTCGATGCACGCGATCGCGCGCGCGCCGTTCGCCACCACGCAGTCGGTGAGCGAGAGCGCGTCGAGGCCGGCGCGCTTCCAGAGCTCGGGCTTGTCGCCGCCCGTCACGAGCAGGCCGCGCCGCGTCGGCACGACCACGAGCTTGCCGTCCGGTGAGCGCGGCGAGCCCGGCGCTGCGTCGTGCGATGCCGGTCCGATGTGCGATCCCGCCACCATGGCTTCCAGTCCGCGTCCCGGCTGCCACGACAGCGGCGCGGGGGCGGGGACTCGCGGCGGCTTGCCGCCCCGGCACGCTCCGGGGCGCGGCGAGAGCAGGCGCGTCGCGGCCGGCGGCATCGGGATGTTGCGCGCGTCGTTGAACGTGAGCAGCACCTCGGGGCGATCGCAGGCGTCGGCGATGCCAGTCCAACGCCGTCCGTCGCTCGCCGTCACGCCGAGCGGCCAGCTTTCCACGCCCGCTTCCGGGTCGAGCGGCATCTCGTCGTGGCCGTCCGGTGCGACGCGCACCAGCCCGTCGGGCGTCTGCACCAGCAGCGCGCCCGTCGGCTCGAAGCGGAGCGGGCTCCAGCGCGGCTGGGTGCTCCGGGGGGCCGGCCGTGCTGCCGGCGTCAGCACCTCGGTCACGTCGAGCGCGGTCGTGGATTTTTCGAGCGCTTTCTCCATCTTCTGGAGCGTCTTGCCGCTGGCCCAGTCGCGGTTCAGGACGGCGAAGGCTTCTTGCACGTCGCCTTGCGTGAGCGCGGCCTGGAGCTCCGCCTGAGCCATGCGGTTGAATGCCAGGGTGGGATTGCCGCAGCGGAAGGCGTTGCCGTCGCGGTCGAACAGCCGCGGCACGCCGCCCTCCTCGCACAGCACCGACATCAGCCGCCGCTCGTTGCCCACGCCATCGGGCACCGTGCGGCTGGTGTGCTTGCCTTTCGAGCGGATCAGCTCCAGCGAAGCCATGTGGCCGAACGAGCGCTTCGGCTCGTCGGCCTCGCGCGACGGCCCCGCAGTGCGGTCCAGCCACACCAGGTGTGCGCGCGCGGGGCGGGACGAGCCGCCCTTCTTCACCGTGATGCCCAGGTCGACGTCGTCCCGACCGTCCTTGTCGCGGTCGCTCGAGTCGACCGCGAGCTCCATCGATTCGCCCTTTGGCGGCGCCGCCGCCCGGAGCTCCAATAGGAGCGGAGGCTTGCGCCCGGGTTCCAGTACCGAGAGGCTCCGCACCGGCGAGCGCGCGATGAAGCCGGAGCCGCACTTCGCGCCGGCGTCGAGCGTGAGCGAGTGCTCGCCCGTCTGCGAGAGTTTCGTCTCGAGCTTGCAGCTCTTTCCGGTGGGAACGAAGCCAGGCAGCGACGCGAGCCGCGCGGGCGCGCCCCCGGACGGGTAGTACCAGAGCTCGCCCGCCGCGACGCCGGGCGCAGGCTTCTCCGGAAGAGTCCAGGCCACCGCGTCGGGCTTGCCGTCGCCGTTGAAGTCAGCCGACAGCGCCTGCTCGAACACGCGACCCCGCGGCGCGGACAGCTTCTCCCCGCCGAAGCTCCACGCCTTGGCCCCGGCGGGCGCCAGCTCGGATTGGTGGGGCGCGAAGACCGGCGCCGCGCTGGCACTGGGGGCCGCGCTGGCGCTTTCGACGTTGGGAAGCGCCGACGCGATGCCGAACGGAGTGTAGGGCTTGTCGTGCTCGCAGCCCTTGCAGCCGCCGAGCAGCACGGCTGCTGCGGCCAGGGCGAACTTCAGCGTCGAGGAATGTCGCATTCCAGGTTGGAACAACGCGCGCTGGGCCCGGGAAAGTCCCTCAGCGCCCCTTGAACGTGGCCTTGCGTTTCTCGACGAAGGCCAGGGTGCCCTCGCGCTGGTCCTCGCTGCCGAAAAGCGCGCTGAAGGCCGTGGCTTCCAGCTCGTTGGCCGTGGCGAGGTCCGCGTCGTAGCCGCGGGACATCACTCGCTTGCTTGCGGCGACGGCGAGGGGCGCCTTCGAGGCGATCGCCCCGGCGAGCTCGCGCACCTTGGCCATCAGCTCGTCGGGCGGCACCACCTGGTTCGCCAGCCCGATGCGCAGCGCCTCCGCCGCGTCGATCATCCTGCCGCTGTAGACCAGCTCGCGCGCGCGGCCGATTCCGACCCGGCGCGCCAGCCGCTGCGTGCCGCCGAAGCCTGGCATCAACCCCAGGTTCACCTCGGGCTGGCCGAACTTCGCCTTCCCGGAGGCGTAGATGAAGTCGCAGGCCAGCGCGAGCTCCGTCCCGCCTCCCAGCGCAAAGCCGTTCACCGCCGCGATGATCGGGCACTTCGCCTGTTCCATCAGATAGCCGAGCCGATGCCCCGAGTCGCTGAAGGCCTTGGCCTCCATGGCGCTCATGTCTTTCATCTCGGCGATGTCCGCGCCGGCGACGAACGCCTTGCCCGCACCCGTCAGGATCGCGGCGCGCGCGTCGCCCAGCTGGCTGACCGCGGCGGTCAGCTCGCGCAGCACCGTCGCGGTCAGCGCGTTGAGCTTGTCGGGCCGGTTCACCGTGATGGTGGCGATGCCGTCGGCCTCCTCGACCAGAAGCGTCTCGTAGCTCATCGCTCGAAGGCCCGCCCGGTCTTCTGGCCCCGGTCGTCGTAGACGTAGAAGCCGCGGCCCACCTTGCGGCCGTACCAGCCCGCGGCGACCAGATTGCGCAGCAGCGTCGCCGGGCGGTACTTGTCGTCGCCGAACTCGCGGTGCAGGACCTCCGCGATGAACAGCAGGGTGTCGAGGCCGATCAGGTCGGCGAGCTCCAGCGGGCCCATCGGGTGGTTCAAGCCGAGCTTGGCACCCTGGTCGATGTCCTCTGGCGTACCGAGTCCCTCCTGCAGCGCGAAGCACGCCTCGTTCAGGAACGGGATCAGCATGCGGTTCACGACGAAGCCCGGCTGATCCTTGCTCGTGATGACCGTCTTGCCGAGCTTCTCCGACAGCTCGCGGATGGTGTCGGTTGTCTCCGGGTCCGTCTGCACGCCGTTCACGATCTCGACCAGCTTCATCAGCGGCACGGGATTCATGAAGTGCATGCCGATCACCTTGCCGGGGCGACTCGTCTGGCCTGCCAGGCGCGTGATCGAGATGCTGGAAGTGTTCGACGCCAGGATCGCGTCGGGCTTCATCTTCGAGTCGGCGTTCTTGAAGATGTCGATCTTCAGCTCGCGGTCCTCCGTTGCGGCCTCGACCACCAGGTCCGCCTTCTCGACGCCGGCCAGGTCGGCGCCGATCGGATGGATGCGCTCGAGCAGCGCATCGCGCTCCTCCGCCTTCATGCGCCCCTTGTCGACCTGCTTGCGCAGGATCTTCGCGATCTTGTCCTTGCCGGTCTGCGCGCGCTCCACGCTCGCGTCGCTCAGCAGCACCGTGTAGCCCTTGCCGGCGGCCACCTGCGCGATGCCGCCACCCATCTGTCCAGCGCCGATCACGGCGATGGTGTTGATATCGCTCGCCTTCATGCACGCGGCCTAGCTGTCCCCGCCGCGCGGCGCAAGAGCGGCGCAAGAGTGCGGCTGACGGGCGGCATATCGCGCGGTGCGTCGTGCGGCGCAAGAGCGGCGCAAGAGTGCGGCTGATGGGCGGCATATCGCGCGGTGCGTCGTGCGTGCACGGCGCGGGAGTGCCGGCGAGGCCGACAGAAAGTGCGTGAAGCCGCGGCTTGGCGACGCAAATGTCGGTCTGGCCGACACGAAGCGCGTGAAGCTGCGGCTTGGGTCGGAAAATGCCGGCGAGGCCGACACCAAGCGCGGCACGCTGCGGCTCGAAGCTGGAAGTGCCGGCGAGGCCGACACAAAGTGCTGCACGCTGCGGCTCGAAGCTCCGGCTTGGCGACGGGAGTGCCGGCGAGGCCGACACAAAGTGCGGCACGCCGCGGCTCGAAGCTCCGGCTTGGCGACGGGAGTGCCGGCGAGGCCGACACCAAGCGCGGCACGCCGCGGCTCGAAGCTGGAAGTGCCGGCGAGGCCGACACAAAGTGCGTGAAGCCGCGGCTTGGCGACGCAAATGTCGGTCTGGCCGACACGAAGCGCGCGAAGCCGCGGCTTGAAGCCGGAAATGTCGGCGAGGCCGACATGGAGGCGTCCACGCTATAGCAAGGCGACGCAAATGTCGGTCTGGCCGACACGAAGCGCGTGAAGCCGCGGCTTG
>Ga0114931_10007274_pt1 | contig 13527 bp, 10 predicted proteins | sample 2SBtaG_FD_89579 | JGI IMG/M metagenome (GOLD analysis project Ga0114931, IMG submission 89579) | Deep subsurface microbial communities from Kolumbo volcano to uncover new lineages of life (NeLLi) - 2SBTROV14_V59a metaG | ecosystem: Environmental > Aquatic > Marine > Volcanic | place: Kolumbo... | reverse complement strand
TCATTAATTCTGGAGATTAGTCAAAGATTGAAGCTAAGAACTTATAATCTCTATTGATTCTAATCTTTTGAGAAATATGAGCAAGGTTAATGATATTCTGAAGAACTACTCTCATCTTAATCCAGGTGTAAGAAGAAATCTCTATACCATGATGAACACCGGTAAACTTGCAGGAACAGGAAAAATGGTTATCTATCCTGTAGATCAGGGATTTGAGCATGGTCCTGGTAGGTCATTTTCCCCAAATCCAGCAGGTTATGATCCACTTTACCATGCAGAATTTGCAATTGAGTCTGGCGTAAATGCATATGCAGCACCACTTGGATTTATCCAAATGGCGGCAAGCGAATACCCAGGTCAAATACCTCTGATCCTCAAGGTTAACAATAACGACTCACTGGTCAAAACCCCAAATCCACTCTCTGCAATAACTTCAACTGTAGAGGACGCTCTCGAACTTGGATGTGCTGCAATTGGATTCACCATTTACCCAGGGACTGCAATGAAGAACATCCTCTTTGAGCAACTTCAACAGTATATTCAAGAGGCGCATGCAGCAGGTCTTGCAGCAGTTGTCTGGTCATATCCTAGAGGGGAGCTCCTCTCTAAGGCAGGGGAGACAAAAGTCGATATTGTCGCATATGCAGCTCAAATTGCAGCACAAATGGGTGCAGATGTGATCAAAGTAAAACCACCCGCAAATGAAGGAGTAGAATTAGAGGCTGCTAAGAAATCATATGAGAATGTCAAAATTGACACACTCAAGGACAGGGTAGCTCATGTTGTGCAATCTGCATTTGATGGTCGGAGGATCGTTATCTTCTCAGGAGGCCCTGCAAAAGGTAAGGAGGAGGTTCTCAAAGAGATTAAAGAGGTCAAAGCTGGTGGAGGTTTCGGAGCAATTGTTGGACGAAATATCTTCCAGAGACCAAAAGATGAAGCAATGTCTCTTTTAGACGATATAATTAGTATTTACAAGTCTTGAAAACCAAAGTGATCCCTAAGTTTTGTCACAATTTTGTCCGAGTATATTTCAGTAAGGTCAAAATTATCCCTCAAGTATTCTAACTGATTATCAGACCATCCTTGCTGAATGTAAGCTCGAACCTTTGTAATTCCCAAATCTAGGAGGAGAGTGAGATGTTCATTCAAGGTAGTTGGAAGTTCATTTTCTAAGAGATCAGACCAGAATTGTGAGAGAGGGTAGGTCTCACCTAGACCGAATGGAATCAACCCGAAGAAGGGAGACGCTATGAATGTCCTGTGAATCTCTTCACCCATAAATCTAAGATGTTCATCAGGTACCTTCTTGTATATTGATATCTTCCAATTGAGGAATAGGAGAATCACTTCATTTGAATTAGGAGACAATTGTCTCAGATGCCTCTCTATGTATTGTCTAATGATGACAATCTCGGGGCGATTGACGTCATAAATACTACTAATTCTCATTGCAACAGGACGAGAGACAGGAATACTACTCTTGAATAAATCTGTTTTCTCGATCTGTTCCAGCGCATATTTCGTAGCAATCCCTAATCCTGGAACAGCAGTCATTCGATCTATGACAAGATTCCGCAGCTCACCCCGAGAAATTGCGAGCCTAATGAGTTTGATCTCCTGCGCAGAGACCCAGAGATTATGCTCTGCTAATTTCCTTCTTCGGATGTCTTTTTCCATATTCCTTAAGCTCTTCGCATCAGTTGATGAGCAGACCGGACAGGTACAGGGTAAGGTTTGAATGGTATCTATCTTGTAGGTACCATGTGTTGTCATGTACCTTCCATCCCTTGCCATCAAACTGTATGCAGCAGAGTCAAATGTGTCACATCCTAGGTATGTCGCTAAAGCAAACATCGACGGATGACCAGCACCGAAGAGGTGTAGGGGATACTTTACTGGCAGTCTCTTCCTTGTGTCGATGATCATCTTTACCATTGAGAGATAATCCTGGCGGATCATAACTTGTACGACACTACCGATTGCAAAGAACTTGTACCGAGAGAGCACTTCTTCTGTAAGAACGGCATCCAGATATCGATCAATAAGTTCCACATACTTACCCCCTTGGATTGGGAGAGTCCAATTCACTTCCTCACCCATGAACTCGATTGACTCATGAACCCTCTCAATTGTAGTCTGAACTCTTCTCTCAGCTTCTTCAAATGGTACATCATATCCGATAGGATGATCCATAATTACCCCAATATCTGTCCCAACCTTTTTTTGGATCTCCATTGTCTTCCTTTTGTCAAGTTCCACATCACCATACACCATCAATTGGTAAGCACCTGAGTCCATCATGATCACACCATCAAAGTTGAGGAGTTCATGAATGGCTGGAAGATCATCCAGACTGTACTTCTTACTTAGAAGATATGTTGAGGTGATGAATTGCTGGAAACCAAATTCCGTACCAATACGACTGGCCTCTATCTCCTGACGTGTTGGATGGACGACTGGAAATAAGGCAGGTGTGGTGAAACTCCTGCCATTTACTGAATAGATACCAAGTTTTGCAAGTCCATCCCAAGTCGAGATATCGAAGCTCATAGAATGCAGAGGGAAAATAGTCAATAAAAGTTGTTGAAAGATACAAATCGAAAAACTATGCGAATTTATAAATTGATGAGGTTTATTTATGAGTGTGAGCGTTTCAAACAGAGGATTTAAAGTAGAAATTAACACATTTATTAGCAAAAAAGTTCTGGTACAAACCAAAGATGGAGAGACCTACAAAGGTGTACTCAAGGGAATTGATGAGAATTTAAATATCGTCTTGAGCAGTGCTGAGACCGATACCAAATCTTTTTTCAGAATTATCTTATTAGGTCATGAGATTAGGTACATTTCTCTCACCGATGTTCCATTTGACCTTCCTGGACTTGCACAAGAGTTGAGTAAGGTGTTCAAACCAGAAAATGTGAGATTGCATGAGGATCAAGGAGTTATTATGGTCATGGATAGGTTCAAAGTAAACGAGGAAGAGATAACAGGTAGTGGCCCAGTTGCAGAACGTATCAGAGCAATCTGGAGTGACTTCAAGAGTAGACAACCATAACGTGAAGTGTCTAAATCATTATAATTTACCTAAGTAATTATCATATGTAAATGACTAAAAAAGCTTCATCCAGATTGAAGAAGAAATCTTCGAAAGCTGATAATGTAAGGACTGTGCTCCTGAGCAATTACTCGAAGGATGTTTTGTCATTCTTCCAAAAGAATAAGATTCAGGTAGGAGATGCGATTACGCTAACAGAAGGTATCAAAATTATCTCGGGTAATCTTCTACCTCAGACTGAGTTAGGCGACTCTGACACCATTGTGCTAAAGCAGAAGAATGGATACAATGTAGGTGTAAAATTCTCAAGCTCTATGAAGGTGAGGAAAGAAGGTGAGAAGGTACAGATAGAAAACTTTCCAACCATCACCCAGAAACAGAAAAAAGGACTACCGCCTATTTCACTTATAGCAACTGGAGGAACAATTGCATCCCGTATTGATTATCTCACAGGAGGTGTAGTAATGGCAAGTTCCCCAGAGGAGATATTTGTCAACCTACCAGAGCTATTTGATGAGGTCTCTTTTAAGAAAATCCACCAGCTCTATCAGATGGGAAGTGAGGACATATCTCACAAACAATGGATTGAGATTGCGAAGACTGTTGCAAAAGATCTGAATTCAGGACTTAACGGTACAGTCATAATGCATGGGACAGATATGATGGGATATACTGCAGCTGCTCTATCTTTTATGCTTGAGGACCTAAACAAACCTGTCGTCATGGCAGGAGGTCAGAGGTCTTCAGATCGGGGGTCATTTGATGGTGCATTGAATCTTATCTCTGCAGCACGAATAGCTGGTAAGGGAGACTTTGCTCATGTGATGGTAAGTATGCATGAGTCATCTGACGACAATACATGCTTATTGTCCCCAGGAACCAATGTAAGAAAGATGCATACATCACGCAGAGATGCTTTTAAGACTATTAATGCTCATCCCATCGCAAGAATTGACTATGATGGAACTGTTACCGAGATCTCACCAAATATCCGAAGAAGGTCTGAGGGAGAGGTGACAGCAAATATAAAGTACGAGCCAAAAATTGCCTTGACAAAGATCTACCCAGGATCAGATCCAGAAATACTTGACTGGTATGTGGATAAAGGGGTGAAAGGGGTGATTCTTGAAGGAACAGGACTAGGACATGTCCCCACCTTCCCTCCAGAGGAAGAGAAAGAAAGGTCATGGATACCGGCTATTGAGAGAGCAATTGATCAAGGAATGTTTGTAGGAATGACTAGCCAGTGCCTCTACGGTCGAACCAATAAATTCGTCTACAGAGCGCTTAGAGCGACCTTCCAAAGAGGAGTGACATACTTAGAAGACATGCTCCCAGAGACTGCACTTGTAAAACTTGGATGGGTACTCGGTCAGCAGAAATCAGAGGAGGAAACCAAGAAAATGATGACGAGTAATCTCAGAGGAGAGATTCACTCGAAGAGTTACTACTTCAAGGAGTGAGAAAGATGTACGATACAAAAGCACCAAATGAGATTGACTATGAGAAGGAGGGACTAGTAGTCGGTTTAGAATTCCACCAGCAACTTCTTGCACCATATTTTGGAAGAGAGAGTTCCCCCACACTCAAAAAGCACGGATCCAAGCTCTTTTGTCCATGTGCAGCTGTAATAAGAGAGGATGATCCGGACTTCACTGTAGAGCGCCAGCTTAGAGCTGTGTCAGGAGAGACGGGAAAGATTGACATTGCAGCAAGCTTTGAGAAACTCAAGAAACAGAGAATTCGGTATGAAGGTTACAATGACACCACCTGCCTAGTAGAGATTGATGAGGAACCAATTCTCCCTATCAATAGGGAAGCACTCTTCAGATCATCTGCTATTGCAACTAAACTCTTTAATCTTGAAATATTTGATGAGATCCTTGTCTGTCGAAAGACAATCGTGGACGGAAGTAATACAAGCGGTTTCCAGAGAACTGCACAAATTGCATTTGGAACAGAGAATTCATGGATTGAAGTTGACGGAAATAAGGTCAGTGTCTATCAGGCAAACTTAGAAGAGGACTCTTGCAAGAATACGGGTAGAAAAGGACTTACACGCTCGTTCAGGATGGACAGGTTAGGAATTCCACTAATTGAGATAGCGACTGGACCTGATATGCACTCTCCTGAAGAGGTAAAGAAGACTGCAATGAGAATCGGATCACTTCTTAGAACTACTGGATTTGTCAAGAGAGGGCTTGGTTCTATCAGACAGGACATTAATGTCTCAATAAGAGACGGTACAAGAATTGAGATTAAAGGAGTACAGGAGCTTGATCTTCTTCCAGAATATGTGAAGAATGAAGCTATTCGGCAGAGGAGGATGATTCAGTTTCTAGAGATGTGGAAAGAACGGGGATTCTCCCACAAAAGTGTAAATGAGATCAAGTCGAAGGATGTCAGTAAATTGCTCAAAAAGACTGATGCTAAGTTTGTCTCGAAGGCCCTCAAGTCTGGAAGTAGCGTGATTGGAGCGAAACTTCCTGTAATGAAAGGACTCTTAGGATTTGAGTTAGAACCGAACTATCGTGTAGGTACTGAACTCTCAGAGGTCTGTAAAGTCACCTCTGGAGCAGGTGGAATCCTGCACAGTGATGAACTCCCAAAGTATGGAATCTCACAGAAGGAAGTTGATGACATTCGCAGTAGTTTGAAGTGTGGAGAAGAGGACGGATTCTTCCTAATTGTCGCACCTAAGCATATCGGCAAATTATCTGTGGAAAGCACAAAAAGAATTTTCAAGATTTGGCTAGATTCAGATCCTCTTCCCCCTGAGGTCAGAGCGCCAAGACCAGACGGTACCTCTGGATTTCTCAGACCACTACCCGGTAAGGCACGGATGTATCCAGAAACTGATTCCCCACCTCTCGTTCTTGATGATGAGCTCAGGCAGAGAATTGACGACCTAGTAATTGAACTCCCTGAAGATCGGTTAAAGAAGTACATCAAAGAATATAATCTTCCAAAAGACCTCGCGGAACAGCTGAAAAATCATCCATCAAATATTTTATTTAAGGAGATAGTCTCCAGTTACAAGGTTTCATCGACACTTGTAGCTACGACTATTCTTGGAACTCTGGTGGATATCCGCAGAAAGGGAGGAAATACAGATCTCGTCACAGATGAATTGCTCCATCTAATCTTCAAGAATATCGCTGAAAACAAGCTTCCAAGTAGCGCTATCGAGCAAATACTTTCAGGAGTCTCCTCACAAAACACACTGATGGATGAGCATGAAGCTCTAGAGAAGTTTGCAGTCGCGATGATCTCTGAAGATGAACTTCAGTCCATAATTGAGGAGATTGGTGAAGGACTGATTGATGTGATTAAAGAGAAACAAATGGGGGCTATGGGAACAGTGATGGGAAAAGTTATGGCTAGAGTACAAGGTGCTGCAGAAGGAAAAGTTGTCAGCAATCTCGTACGCAAATATATTCAGTCAAAGCTCTAATTTCACTTGAAACAGTTGAAAAGTATTCAACAAGTATTATTAGTTACAGATACAAAGGAAAGAAGATGAAAGATATCCTGCTTATTCAGAAGATTGAAGGGAATGAGCTCACATTGGTGGGGAGGAATGGGGAGAGATTCTCTACAATAATGCAAGAAGGGTGTATGTGGGAGCAGTTTCTTCCTTGTATTGAGAGATTCGATCAGCTCTATTTAGATGGGCAATCTGTCAAGGAAAGAGTAATATCAGATTCATCTATTTTCGTCATAGATCCACATTATCTCGTGCCAGTCACAAGTATCGTAGATGCCTATTCATGTCCAAGAAAAGTCTATGTCAAACACATGGGTGCCACAGAATTTGACAAGATGGATCGTGTGATTGAGGGGAATCTCTTGCATGATGTCTTTTCTCAGAAACTAGCCTTGAGGACACCGGTTCCAGATGCGATTGAGAATGCAATGAAGGCACATCACGTTTCGATAATCACAAATGGGCTAAACAAAGAGTCACTCAAAGAGTACTTGCAAAAGAATGCCAAGGTTTTCCGGATGATCAATGTAGAAGGGGAGTCAGAAGTTGATTTTGAAAATTGGAGATACGGTTTTAATGGAAAACTCGATGGTAAAGTAAACAACATGGTGTTTGAACTCAAGTCCAGTAAGATTCCAGATGAGAAACCATATTTCACCCACAATCTTCAAATGAATTATTACCTCTATATGATTAAGGAACGGGAAGAGAATACAGGAAAAGTCTTCTATGTTAGTGACGGTTCAATGAAGATGCATGAACCCACTCCAATGAAATTACGAAGGATGCTTGTTGCTAGGAACTACACATACTTAGTAGTTTCAGGACGTTATGAACCACCATTGCTCCGAGACCAGAAAATGAAAGAGTGCAGGTACTGCTTTCAAGCAGCAGGTTGCATGAAACTTTGTGCAGGTACTGAAAGTCAAAGGGACTGTTCCCAGTGCTACCTTGAAAAGTCGTGTGACAAGGAGGCATGGAAGGACGAAGAGCTGGAGTACTTCGAGCTCATGGTTCAATCTATCAACGCAGAACAAAACATAGATTCTCGAGAAAAATACACATATAGTCGAGGAGGATCACACGAAGAGAAAGATATCGAGAGAATGGTAAAATCGGGACATGCGATAATTACTCAGAAGAAGATCTCTGAGGAACTTGTTATAGAAGGAGTGGTTACCAAGTATAAGTATACTGCAACAAAGACAATTTACTGCAAGGGAGATTTTGTCAATGGCTATCCCAGAGACGAGCTCCACAATATTGTAACGAAATTCCATAATTTAGTTATTCTTGAGATAACTGATACTGAAATTACAGTAAGGTCTTCGAACTACATGCCCCCAGAGATCTGTATCGTTCCATCGATCAATCCAGGAATTCACAGAAGAAGCAGAGGTGCAGTTTACCGAGCTACACAGATTAATGATAAATTGATGAATCTCATTAAGAAAAGTCTCAAAGAGAGACTCGTTCAGAAGGAACTAAACAGGAAAAGTCGAAAATTGGTCAATCCTTTGAAAGAGTACAATGCCTACCAATTGAGTGCTATTAAATCTGCTCTAGAGACAGATGACATCCTCCTAATACAGGGTCCTGCAGGAACGGGAAAAACATCAGTTATAGTGGAAATAATTCACCAACTTCATCAGCAAGATAAAAGTGTTCTTGCAAGTGCATTCACCAACATGGCGGTCGACAATATTGGATTGAAGCTCCTCGAGAATGGCATACCATTCACTCGATTAGGAAGAGAGCAATCAGTATCAACACAACTTCGGGGGAATCTTCCTGATGATCCAACAACATTCAGTTCGATATTCATGCAACTTGAACCAAAAGTGATTCTTGCAACGACTACTTCTGTAGCTGGTGACCAGTATAGAGATCTGGTCTTTGATTATGCAGTAATTGATGAAGCGGCCCAGATGACCGAACCAGACACCTTGAAACCCTTACTCCTCGCAAGAAAAGCGATTCTGGTTGGAGATCACAAACAGCTACCACCAATCATTAGATCAGATGTTGCGATCGAGAATAAATTCGATCGATCTATGTTTGAGAGATTAAAAGACAGGGTGGAGAATGATCACTTCATCATGCTCGTTGACCAGTATAGAATGAACAGTCAGATATTGGAATTTCCGAACAAACAATTCTATGAAGGTCTTCTCAAGTCGGCAACAAAGGAAATTGAGAACCAGTCACTGCAAATGGAGAAAAGTTCGTTTCTCCCTCAAAGTCCATATGTCCTCTACAATATTAACAGTCCTCATCTGAAGGATGACAACATGACTAACCCCCAAGAGGCATGGATGACAGCATTGATCGTTGTCGAGCTCCTGAGACAATCACCCACACTGAAAATGAAGGATATCGGTGTGATCACTCCCTTCAGGGCACAGGTTGCACTACTCAGGAAGATTATTCCAAAAATTGCAGTGGATACTGTAGATCGTTTTCAAGGGTCAGAGAGAGAGGTCATAATCTTCTCCACAATCACATCAAGGAATGTCCCAATAGTAACTGATCCTCGGAGGATGAATGTCGCTTTGACTAGAGCAAAAAAGAAGCTCATTGTACTTGCCACAAACCCAAGCAGGAGTGAGTTATCAATAACCGATAAATTAGCCGCTGACGCAATGAGCAGGGGACTATCCATCAAAGTTGATGGAAAATCGACAGATGTCTATCAATTTCTCTCCCAATTTGTGGATTACAATGATTTTAGCATTCACCTCACAAAGATCTTCGGAGATATATCCATCGGTTCTATGGAGACAATGAGTACGATAATGCACAAGTTAGTATGGTAAGAGTGATCAGAATTTACCTCGGAGCTATTCCTCTTCCCTCTGGAAAATATGGAGAGATTGCTGAAGAGGAGGAAGGATCTGCGTGTAGCATCTGCTACAAAAAGATTGAATCCAATGAGGAGGCATTCCAATGCTTAGGATGTGCATACTTCTACCACCATGATCACCTAATAACAGCCGTTAAAACAGTTCCACACTGCCCTATCTGTAAGTCAGGTTTGAGACTCGTCGATGATCATAGTGCACCATGAAAGAATGTTAGATCAGGAGGATCAATGAAATCAAATCCTTTAGGATATTGAGTGAACATCTGATAGAGAGGTCTCTTCTTTAGAAATTTAAATTGGTCGAGACCGGGTTGAAATCTTGGTATTGGTAATTCGGAGTAATTTGAATTTGGCTGAAGCCCACCATCGTCTTTCACTATATACCCCATTCCATTCAATTCCTTGATTTGTCCGATATCTCTAACCTCCTCCTTAGCTTTTAGTTCAAAGAATCTTGCAGGTTTAGGCCCAAAGTTAACGATCTCCACCTCATAATTAGGCGGCACAATCGCAAGTTGCATCTGATTCATGTTCAGAACAATAAAGTCATCAATGTAGCCATACCTTGGAGGAATCTCTCGCCTCATTCTTTGCAGGACGATTCTCGAAGTTATATCCATTGCCTGCAAAACTCTACCAAAACCTAAATGGGTTTTTGGATCTTCCTGGGATTTCCCAAGCCAAGCTCTAGTGATATGTTCATTCTTCGGAGGTAGCACAATCATGTTGAATCTGCATTCTGGCATCAAAGCCCTGTGTTCAGGTAGGATCAGATTCTGGTAGATCACAGGATTATTCACACCGGGTAGTGGTATTGGAGGTCGAATGAGATCAGTTCGCTCAAAAACAGGAGTTCCATCATCATGGAATTTGATTGGAAGACCAGACGCGATGGAAAAGACCTCCTTTGATGAAGCCTCTTCCATTCTCGTATGAGACTGAAATTCCTCCGCAAAAATATCTTCAATGTCCTTCTCCTCGTTCACAGCTAAATATGGGCGGATGCACATTTGAAGTCTTGCAATTAGTTGAACTAAACCTAAGAAAATGGAGTACAATCTTGTAAATTCTTCCAGAGAAACGTTAGCAGAGGAAGTTATTAATAAATGTAGATTCTCATTTCGATTGTGAAAGACTCCCCATCAGAAAGAGATGATGCAAGCAAAACTGCTTACAAACCAATAGAGCGGTTAAGGAAGAAACTTCAAACAGACATCCTATTTATCTGGATTCTTGTTCTCTTGAAGGAGGATCAAAAGTACGGATATGAATTGAGAAGTGAAATAAAAGAGAGATTTGGATTTGCACCGGCAACTGTGACCAGCTACCATGTTCTTTACAAACTGGAAAGAGAAGGATTCATTCAACCAATCGAGCAGAACATAAACCCAAATAGGAAGTACTATGAGATAACAGAAAAAGGATTGTTGCTCATTGATGAAACTCGTGAGTTCTTTGAGAGAACAATGAATTATCTTTTCGAATAATTGAGTTGCAAAAGAGAAATTCTTAATTACATTCACGGCTATAGTCTCTTTGTAAATGAGATTTCTTAGGAGAAGAGCAATTTCCAACATCATTGCAACAATCCTCATTTTTGCCATGATGGTAGTAGCTATGGGGGTACTCTACTCTAGAATTGCCCCAGTTGCAATAGGTTTCGAAGCAGAGTCCTCCGCAACAAATCAGGAATTTATTTTCCTGAATATTAAGAATGAGCTTGATCACTTGGTAAGCTCTTCCCAAGGAGCAAGATCAAATATTCATATTACTTCAACCTCAACTGCCTATGATTTGAATGTGACTAAACCTCGTCTGAGTCTAGATCTTGTAATGGGTGCGACGGTTCAGACTGTCACAAATGACCTTGGATTATTTGAAGCAAAGATCTCCCGATCCTTTCAAGAAGTCTCAACCTCGAGATTTCTCGGAAACAATCTCGCAGAATTTACACTTGTCAATACGAAAGATACTGACTTTCAAAGTTCTGCAGTTATCTATTTCGATGTCAGTACTTCATATGCCGTTGTATCCATGTACTATAGGGCATCAGTATCACTCGTACAATTGAGTGCAAACGTCTATGCGCTCAACATTTTCACCTATACACTGACAACGAATCCATCCTCTCCAATCTCTGATTTTCCTATATCACTGGATGAATGGACTCTCTCTCTCTTAAGAGGTCAGACGACAAAGACAAATCCATTCAATCTCACAAGCGGAACAGAGACTTCATTCACAATGAGGCAATCAGTCTCAAGGTACAGTTTACGGAATCCAGGTATCCCCCTAGATACTTATACATTTGGAATTACTGCAGGATCTACAGTTATGGTCAATAATATCAATGTTCCAATCTACTTCGGAATTTAGAGATCAAAAATTATAGAGCTCAATATTTTAAACAATTACTGCTTAAAATGCTGCCAACCACGATTCTCGATATTAATACCATTGAGAGAGAGTTTCAAGGTGGATTCTTTCACCTCACCAATCTTTATCCCTCCAATTTTCCTCATCTCTTCTATAGGTATATCTCTAGTTATGAAGACTATACTTAGTTCCTCACCACCAAAGAGAACGAAATCCATGACTAGGTCATTTGAGACTTTCCTAATCCAAGGTTCAACCTTTAGGATCTGAGGTAGGAGCTTGATAGACACATTTGTTCCATTAAGCAGTGAATACAAGGTTTTTGCTAATCCGTCAGAGCAGTCCATAGAACTTACAATGTTCCCCCTATTTCTTTTCACAAACTCAGGAAATTCCAAGACTAATTTCGGTCTGAAAAAGTACCTGTTGATTTTCTCCCGAAATCTCTCATATTCACCAGTAGCTAGAAGGAGGTGGAATATCGCACCTGTCGATCCAAGGGGTGTTCCTACCCACCAAACTTCATCTCCAATTTTCAAATCAGAATGCCGAGGAATAGGAGTTCCATCAGATTGACCGATACAAGTGACAGTGATAGAGATGTCTGAAGACTGCTGATTTACATCACCACCTCGATAACTGAGATTCAGCTCATTGCATGCCTCACTTATTCCTTCCACAATCTGTGTTGCATCCTCGACAGGTGTGAATCCAGGGAGATTAACGGAGGTTAGAACATGCCTTGGAAATGCGCCTTTTGCGAGGACATCACTCACAGCATTCGCTACTGCCTTATAGCCACAACTTTTCAGATCCATAGAGATAGGTCGGTCAGTTGACTCTACCCATGTATCCACATTTACGATAGTGTATTTTAGGGGAAGCTGATAATCAACTGCATCATCATCAAGACTAAGAACCTCGGGAGGAGAGAGGTATTTCTGGATTATTTTCACCCAACCCGTTTCACCGAGATCCGAAATCTTAGGAACCACAGAAATGAACAGCAGAGAATAATAATAAGACTTGAGAAAGGAGAGGGGAGATTCACTTAGATTTTGAATAAATTTCAGAACTAGTTCCTGGCATAAGTTTACTATTAGTAAATTCATTTTTGGATAATACACATAAAATTCGTTTAATATTTTGAATGAAGGAATAATTTACAATTTACTGTTCTTGCTTCTTCATGTACTTACTTATGAGTTGATCCACCTTCGTCTTGGATTTGGTGACAAGATACACCTCATTCTTGAGTTTACCAATGATGTAGCCAACCTCTCCCTTCTTGAAGCTATCAGTATTATATTCGCCCCTTGTGATGATTGTTGTAGTCATCCCATCACGACGAGTCACATTTCCCACTCCCTTCTTCTTCATGTCGAACTCATGAACAGCTCTCACCTCATCCCCGAGACCAATATGGTAAAAGGGATTCTCGGTACTCTTGGCAATTTTTGCAAGTGCAAATGCAAAGATCTTAGAGAAGATAACACCCATTATTATTCCAATAATAAGTATCAGATCGCTGAGCTCATCTCTATTGACAAGTCCTGTTGCTCCAAACGTGAGCATGAATACAGTGATATTTCCCAACAGGTACTTCGATACCTTAGCTTCTTTCTGGGATTCTGTATCCATAAACTCAAGGTGCTCAGAATGTATCAATTGAACATCATGGTCTAGATTGATATCATGATCTATACTCAGATCGTGATCCATGCTCAGATCGTGATCCAT
>Ga0114931_10007273_pt1 | contig 13527 bp, 9 predicted proteins | sample 2SBtaG_FD_89579 | JGI IMG/M metagenome (GOLD analysis project Ga0114931, IMG submission 89579) | Deep subsurface microbial communities from Kolumbo volcano to uncover new lineages of life (NeLLi) - 2SBTROV14_V59a metaG | ecosystem: Environmental > Aquatic > Marine > Volcanic | place: Kolumbo... | reverse complement strand
GTTCGCCATCCGCGAGGGTGGTCGCACCGTCGGCGCCGGCGTCGTCGCCAAGGTCATCGAGTAGGGGCGGTCGCCACCTCTCGGTGGCCCCCCCGTGGGGTATTTCGCCCCGTGACAAGCAAACACAGGACGCCCGCTTGCGGGCGCCGCCGCCTTGTGCTAGTTGGCATGGGCTTTGCTCTTGCCCAGCGGCGAGAGCCCCCCCCCTCAGGTGACTGGATCATGCAACACCAGCGTTGGGTCGTGCTGAGCTTCATCGTCACCTCCGTCCTGACTGCATGGACGGTGCAGGCGGCGTCTGTCTCGGCCTTCGCGCAGTTCGCGATTCCCGACTCCCGCCTCGGTCCGATCACCCTGAGCAGCGTGCTCGGCATCGTCGTCGGCGCCGTGGCCGTGCTCACCCTGCTCCGCAACCAGCGAGCCGTCACCTTCACCGACGAGGTGATAGGCGAGCTGTCGAAGGTCACCTGGCCCACGCGAGAGGAGACCATCAAGGCCTCCTACACGGTCGTCGTCACCACGCTGATGGTCGCCGTGCTGCTGGGCTTCTACGACTTCATCTGGAAAAACCTCGCGGATCTCGTCCTGCTCCACGAGAGCTGAGACCGTCCACCCCTCGAATCACCCGGAATGATGGCATCGACGATGCCAGTGGGAGCGCTTCTCTGATGGCCATGCATTGGTACGCCGTGCACACCCTCTCGGGTTCCGAAGAGAAGGCCAGGAAGGCCCTGGAGCAGCGCATCGCGCTGCACGGGCTCGAGGGCCGCTTCGGTCAGCTGCTCGTGCCGTCCGAGACCGTCGTCGACCCCAGGACCAAGCGCAAGATCACCCGCCGCTTCTACCCAGGCTACATGCTCGTCGAGATGGAGCTGGACAACGAGACCTGGCACCTCGTCAAGGACACGCCCAAGGTCACCGGCTTCGTCGGCGGGTCCCGCAACCCACCGCCGGTTCCCGAGACCGAGGTCAAGCGCATCACCGCGATGCTCTCGGACGAGGAGGAGCCGCGGCCGGTCATGGACTTCGAGGTGGGCGAAGAGGTCCGACTGACCGAGGGTCGCTACGCCTCCATGCGCGGCGTCATCGAGGAGATCAACGAGAACCGCGGCAAGCTCCGCGTCGTCATCAACATCTTCGGCCGACCCGTCCCCACCGAGCTCGGGTTCCACCAGGTCGAGAAGCTCTCCTAAGCCTCGTATTCCATCGCCTGATCCCCCCTATGTCGGGGGCCGGAGTTCCCCATGGCCAAGAAGGTCGTCAACAAGATCAAGCTGCAGATCCCTGCAGGGCAGGCGCGTCCCGCGCCTCCGGTGGGGCCCGCGCTCGGCCAGGCCGGCGTGAACATCAAGCAGTTCTGCGACCAGTTCAACGACGCGACCAAGGCGCAGGCGAAGGACGGGCTCATCATTCCCGTCGAGATCACCGTCTACGCCGATCGCTCCTTCACCTTCATCACCAAGACCCCGCCGGCGGCGATCCTGCTGTTCAAGGCGGCGCGCATCGAGAAGGGGTCGGGCGAGCCGAACCTGAACAAGGTCGGCGCGGTGACCATGGCGCAGGTCGAAGAGATCGCCAAGATCAAGATGCCCGACCTGAACTGCACCACCCTGGATGCGGCCAAGCTCCAGGTCATGGGTACGGCGCGTAGCGCCGGCATCGTCGTCAAGGGCTGAAACCTGCGGATCTGATCCCGGGGGAGGGCGCGTCGCCGCCTGCTGAACCCCGGCCAGAACGCGGCACCCTTCCGGGGGTGCCAGGGAGAAACAACCAATGGGCAAGGCAGGCAAGCGCTATCGGGAGGCGCGCGGCAAGGTGGAATCCACCGAGCGCTACTCCCTGGACGAGGCGCTGCGACTCATCAAGGAGACGGCCACGGCCAGGTTCGACGAGAGCGTCGACGTCGCTGTGCGCCTGGGTGTGAACCCGCGCCAGGCGGACCAGATGGTCCGCGGTGCCGTCAGCCTCCCCCACGGGGTGGGCAAGTCGGTGCGCATCGTGGTGTTCGCCGAGGGCGACGCCGCGCGGGCCGCCGAGGAGGCCGGGGCCGACTACGTCGGAGCCGACGACCTCGTCAGCAAGATCCAGAACGACGGCTGGACCGATTTCGACAAGGCGGTCGCGGTCCGCAACATGATGGCCAAGGTGGGCCGCCTCGGTCGCATCCTCGGTCCTCGCGGCCTGATGCCGAACCCGAAGACGGGCACCGTCGTCGGTCCGGAGCAGGTCGGTCAGGTCGTGCAGGAGCTGAAGGCGGGCCGCATCGACTTCAGGGTCGAGCGCGCCGGCATCGTCCACACGGCGGTCGGCAAGGCCTCGATGACCGAAGAGCAGCTCCGGGACAACATCCTGAGCCTGGTGCAGACGCTCGTGCGCCTCAAGCCGTCCACTGCCAAGGGCATCTACGTCCGTGGCATCGCTCTCAGCAACACGATGGGCCCCGGCGTCCGCATCGACCCCAACGAGGCGGTGCGCATGGCTGGCGAGCTCAGGTGAGGTCGACATGAACCGCGAAGAAAAGGCCCAGGTGGTGCAGGAGGTCCGCGGCGCGTTCGCGGGCGCGCCGTTCATCGTCCTCACCGACTTCAAGGGCTCCACCGTCGAGCAGATGAACACGCTGCGTCGCGCCTTCGAAGCGAAGGGCGTCGGGTTCCGCGTCGTGAAGAACACCCTCGCGAAGCGGGCCATCGCCGAGACCGATCACGCTCCACTCACCTCTTTCTTCAAGGGGAACATCGGGGTCGTGTTCTCGGGCGAGGACCCGAGCAGCGCCGCCAAGGTCCTCAAGGACCAGATCAAGGGCAACCAGCATCTCGTTGTCCGCGCCGGTTACTTCGAGGGTGACGTCCTCGACGACAGCGGCGTGATGGCGATCGCCGACCTGCCCTCCCGCGAGGAGCTGCTGGTCACCCTGCTCCGCACCCTGCAGGAGGGTCCGCGGCGCGTGCTGGGGGTGCTTCAGGCGCCCGCTCGCGACCTGCTCTACCTGCTGCAGAACTACGTCGCGAAGCTCGAGGAGCAGGAGGGCTGATCGCCCGCGCTCCCATCGCTTCGGAAACACAAACCCTTTCAGAGAATCCCGTTGGAGGAAGTCATGTCCGTCAGCCAGGACCAGGTGGTCGATTACATCAAGAACCTCAAGCTCTCCGAGGTCAAGGGCCTCATCGAGGTCCTCGAGGAGGAGCTCGGTGTCGAGGCTTCGGCGCCGGTGTTCGCCGGTGCCTTCGCGGGCGGCCCGGCCGCAGCCGCGGAGGAAGAGGAGAAGACCGAGTTCGACGTCCACATGAAGAGCTTCGGCGGCAACAAGATCGCCGTCATCAAGGCCGTGCGCGCCCTGACCGGTCTTGGCCTCAAGGAGGCCAAGGCGCTGGTCGAGAGCGCTCCGGTGAACGTGAAGGAGGCGATCTCCAAGGAGGAGGCCGAGGAGGTCAAGACCCAGCTGGCCGAGGCCGGCGCCGAGGTCGAGGTCAAGTAGCCTTCGTTCCGTCCTCCACGGGCGATCGCTTCCGCCCCCGACGGGAAGCGATCTGTGGCCCCCGCCCTCGACTCGGGGGCGGGGGCGCCCGCCTCGCGACCATTCCGGTTGCATCCACGGTCGGGAGTTCCATCGCCCCGCAGAAGAGGAATGGCTGCGCACGCATGGTGAGCCCCGTCAGCGCCCTCCTCTCGCCCGCCGCCCCCCGAGGCGTTCCGGGCCACGTCGTCGTGCATTCCCACGCTGGCTCGTTGTCGAGTCGCGCCATTCGACTGGTCCAACCGGCCTTCCGACGTGTCCGTCGTTCCGCGTCCCGGCCTTCCAGCCGTTTCCTCGCCATCGTTGAAGGAGCCCCCTGATGTCCAAGCTGTTGGCGAACAACTTCCGCTACCGCAGCTCCTACGCGAAGACCCGCACGGTCCTCGAGGTGCAGAACCTCATCGAGATCCAGAAGCGCTCCTACGACGTGTTCCTGCATCCCGAGACGCCGCCCGACCAGCGCGACGACACGGGTCTGCAGGCCGTCTTCAAGTCCGTGTTCCCCATCGAAGACTTCTCGGGGCACGCCTCCCTGCAGTTCGTGTCCTACGAGCTCGAGCAGCCCAAGTACGACGTGGACGAGTGCCGTGAGCGCGGCATGACCTACTCGGCGCCCATCAAGGTGACCGTGCGTCTCGTCGTTTGGGACGTCGACACCGAGAGCGGCAACCGCACCGTCTCGAACATCAAGGAGCAGCCGGTCTACTTCGGCGAGATCCCGCTGATGACCGAGAACGGCACGTTCATCGTGAACGGCACCGAGCGCGTCATCGTCAGCCAGCTGCACCGCAGCCCGGGCATCTTCTTCGACCAGCAGCGCAGCAAGACCGGCGGCCACAAGGAGATCTTCAGCGCGCGGATCATCCCGAACCGCGGCTCCTGGATCGACTTCGAGTTCGACAGCAAGGACATCCTGTACGTGCGCATCGACCGGCGGCGCAAGCTCCCGGCCACCGTGCTGCTGCGTGCCCTCGGCTACGACACCGAGGCCCTGCTCAACTACTTCTATGAGTCCGAGCGCGTCTTCCGTACCGACGACGGCTGGTTCAAGGAGACGACCTCCGATCTGCTGTTCCAGCAGAAGGCGAGCATCGACATCCTGGGCCCCGAGGGCGAGGTCCTGGTTCGCCAGGGCAAGAAGTTCCTGAAGAACATTCTGCGCAAGATGCGCAAGGTCGGGATGCTCGAGACGGAGACTCGCCTGGTCGAGGGCATCGAGCGCGAGGTCGAGGTCGGCGTGATCCCGATCTCCGACGATGACCTCATCGGCAAGGTCAGCGCCTACGACGTGGTCGACATGGAGACCGGTCGCATCCTCGTCGAGTGCAACGAGGACCTCACCGAGGACGCGATCGCCAAGCTGCAGGCGAACGGCATCGACGAGATCAATGTGCTGTTCATCGACAACCTGCTCGTCGGCAGCTTCCTGCGTGACACCCTGCTCGTCGACAAGATCGAGTCTCCCGAAGAGGCGATCATCGAGATCTACCGGCGCCTGCGCAGCGGTGACCCGCCCACCTTCGAGACGGCCCAGCAGCACTTCGAGAACCTGTTCTTCAACGCCGAGCGCTACGACCTGTCCCGGGTCGGTCGCCACAAGCTCAACCACAAGCTCGCCCTCGACGTTCCGCTCGACCAGACGACGCTGACCCGCGAGGACATCCTGCAGGTCGTGAAGTACCTGATCGACCTGAAGAACAACAAGGGCGAGGTGGACGACATCGACCACCTCGGCAATCGCCGCGTCCGCGCGGTGGGCGAGCTCCTCGAGAACCAGTACCGGGTCGGTCTCGATCGCATGGGCAAGGCGATCAAGGAGCGCATGAGCCTCCAGGAGATCGAGGCGCTCATGCCGAACGACCTCATCAACTCCAAGCCGGTCTCGGCGGTGGTGAAGGAGTTCTTCGGCAGCAGCCAGCTCTCGCAGTTCATGGACCAGACCAACCCGCTGTCCGAGATCACCCACAAGCGGCGCCTGTCCGCCCTCGGGCCCGGCGGTCTGACCCGCGAGCGCGCCGGCTTCGACGTCCGCGACGTCCACCCCACCCACTATGGCCGTATCTGCCCGATCGAGACGCCGGAAGGTCCGAACATCGGCCTGATCGCGTCGCTCTCGACCTTCGCGCGGGTGAACGAGTTCGGGTTCATCGAGACCCCCTACCGCCAGGTCGCGGACGGGCGCGTGAAGGACGAGCTCCACTACTACGACGCCCTCGAGGAGGAGATGTCGAGCAGTGGGGAGCGCCACGTCATCGCCCAGGCGACGACGGACATGGACAAGAAGGGGCACATGATCAACGAGTTCGTCACCGCCCGAAAGGGTGGGGACTTCGCGATGGTCGACCGCAACGAGGTCACCCTGATGGACGTGTCGCCGAACCAGCTGGTGTCGGTGGCCGCCTCCCTCGTGCCCTTCCTCGAGAACGACGACGCCAACCGCGCGCTGATGGGCGCGAACATGCAGCGTCAGGCGGTCCCGGTGCTCCGCACCGAGGCGCCGCTCGTCGGCACCGGCATCGAGCGCGTCGTCGCGCGCGACTCCGGGGTCACGGTCACCGCGCGCCGCTCGGGCATCGTCGAGTCCGTCGACGCGAGCCGCATCGTGATCAAGACCGAGGAGGAGGTCGACAGCGAGATCGGCGCCGACGTCGACATCTACAACCTCACCAAGTTCATGCGCTCCAACCAGAACACCTGCATCAACCAGCGCCCGGTGGTTCGCCCCGGCGACGAGGTGCACGCGGGTGACGTCATCGCCGACGGGCCGGCCACCGATGCCGGCGAGCTGGCGTTGGGCCAGAACGTTGTCGTCGCGTTCATGCCCTGGGGTGGGTACAACTTCGAGGACTCGATCCTGATCTCCGAACGGATGGTCAAGGAAGACCTCTACACCACGATCCACATCGAGGAGTTCGAGGTCGCCGCCCGCGACACCAAGCTCGGCAAGGAAGAGATCACCCGCGACATCCCGAACGTTGGCGAGGAGGCCCTGCGCAACCTCGACGAGGCGGGCATCGTGCGGATCGGCGCCGAGGTCAAGCAGGGCGACATCCTCGTCGGCAAGATCACGCCGAAGGGCGAAACCCAGCTCTCCCCCGAGGAGAAGCTGCTCCGCGCCATCTTCGGCGAGAAGGCGGGCGACGTCCGCGACACCTCCCTGCGGGTCCCGCCGGGGGTCGAGGGCGTGGTCATCGGCGCCCAGGTCTTCTCCCGCGAGGGGGTCGACAAGGACAGCCGCGCCGTGGCCATCGAGAAGGAGCAGGTGAAGCGGATCGAGCGCGACCGCAACGAGAAGCTGCGCACCCTGAAGGACTCGGCGCTGCGGCAGCTCGCCCGCGTGCTCAGGGGTCAGACCGCGGCGGTCCCCGTCGACCACCCGGAGTCGGGTGAGACGCTGATCGAGGCCGGCCAGGAGTACACGGTCGACCTGCTGCGCAAGGTCCCCACCGACCAATACGATCGGATCAGCGTCGAGGATCACGAGGTCGAGGAGCAGGTCTGGAAGGTCACCGACCAGATCCGCGCGAAGATCGACGAGATCCACGAGCGCTACCGCGCGAAGATCGAGCGCCTCAAGAAGGGCGACGAGCTGCCGCCGGGCGTGATCAAGATGGTGAAGATGTACATCGCCATCAAGCGCAAGCTGTCGGTCGGTGACAAGATGGCCGGTCGCCACGGGAACAAGGGCGTCGTCTCGAAGATCCTGCCCATCGAGGACATGCCGTACCTCGACAACGGCAGCCCGGTGGATGTCGTGCTGAACCCGCTCGGCGTGCCCTCGCGAATGAACGTCGGCCAGGTCCTCGAGACCCACCTCGGGTGGGCGGGCCGCGGCATGGGCCTCAAGATCGGCGAGATGATCGAAGAGGCCTACCCGATCTCGGAGCTGCGCGAGTACCTCGCGCGGATCTTCCACCGTGACGAGGACGTCCTCGAGTTCCTGAAGGAGGCCGACGACGACGCGGTGATCGCCTTCGCGTCCAAGTACAAGAACGGCGTGACCGTCGCGACTCCGGTGTTCAGCGGGGCCGGCGAGGACGAGATCAAGGAGACGCTCGACATCGCGGGCTTCACCCACGACGGGCAGACCCTGCTCTTCGACGGTCGCACCGGCGAGGCCTTCCACCACCGGGTCACCGTCGGCGTCATGTACATGTTGAAGCTCCACCACCTCGTGGACGACAAGATCCACGCCCGGTCCATCGGCCCGTACTCGCTCGTCACCCAGCAGCCGCTGGGCGGGAAGGCGCAGTTCGGCGGACAGCGCCTGGGCGAGATGGAGGTGTGGGCGCTCGAAGCCTACGGCGCTGCCTACGTCCTGCAGGAGTTCCTGACGGTCAAGTCGGACGACGTGGCCGGCCGCACCCGGATGTACGAGAGCATCGTCAAGGGCGAGAACGTGCTGGAGGCGGGCCTGCCCGAGTCCTTCAACGTTCTCGTCAAGGAGATGCAGGCGCTCGCCCTCGACGTGGAGTTGATCGAAGACAAGGAGATCCTCCGCCAGTGAGCCCAGCCCGCGGCGCCCCGGAAGGGGCCTCACCCATCGCCCGTTCGTTACTCCGTTTCCAAGTTCCCCAGAGTTCGAGCTCGAGGTCGACTGCAAGCAGCTGACCGCTGACCGCTGAAAGCTCCACCCCCCGGAGGTCTCTCTTGCGCGAGATCTACAATCTCTACGAGAAGCCCAAGAACCCGCTCAACTACGTGGCGGTCCGGATCAGCCTGGCGTCGCCCGAGAAGATCCGTTCCTGGTCGCACGGCGAGGTCAAGAAGCCGGAGACCATCAACTACCGCACGTTCAAGCCCGAGCGGGATGTCCTCTTCTGCGCGCGCATCTTGGTCCCGTCAAGGACTACGAGTGCCTGTGCGGAAAGTACAAGCGGATGAAGTACCGCGGGATCACCTGCGAGAAGTGCGGGGTCGAGGTGATCCAGGCCCGAGTGCGTCGTGAGCGCATGGGCCACGTCGACCTCGCCACGCCGGTGGCGCACATCTGGTTCCTCAAGAGTCTGCCGTCGCGCATCGGCAACCTCCTCGACATCTCGCTGAAGAACCTCGAGAAGGTGCTGTACTGCGAGTCCTACATCGTCACCGACCCGGGCGAGACCACGCTCAAGAAGGGGACGATCCTCGCCGAGGAGGACTACCAGGAGATGATCCGCACCTTCGGGTACGGGTCCTTCGAAGTGGGGATGGGCGGCGAGGTCGTGCGGGACCTGCTGGCAGACCTCGACGTGGTGGCGCTCGGCGACCACCTGCGCACCGAGATGAAGGAGACCACCTCGGCGGCTCAGCGCCGGCGCTTCGCCAAGCGGCTGAAGATCGTCGAGGCCTTCCGTGACTCCGGCAACCAGCCCGAGCACATGATGCTCGAGGTCATCCCGGTGCTCCCGCCGGACCTGCGCCCCCTCGTGCCGCTCGACGGCGGCCGGTTCGCCACGAGCGACCTCAACGACCTGTACCGCCGGGTGATCAACCGGAACAACCGCCTGCAGCGCCTGCAGGACCTCAACGCCCCCGAGATCATCATCCGCAACGAGAAGCGGATGCTGCAGGAGGCGGTGGACGCCCTGTTCGACAACGGGCGGCGCGGCAAGGTGTTCACCGGTCCGAACAAGCGGCCGCTGCGCTCCCTGTCCGACATGCTCAAGGGCAAGCAGGGCCGGTTCCGGCAGAACCTCCTCGGCAAGCGCGTCGACTACTCGGGCCGCTCGGTCATCGTGGTCGGCCCCGACCTGCGCCTGCACCAGTGCGGCCTCCCCAAGAAGATGGCGCTCGAGCTGTTCAAGCCGTTCATCTACAACAAGCTCGAGGAGCGGGGCTTCGTCACCACCATCAAGGCCGCGAAGAAGATGGTGGAGAAGGAGAAGGAAGAGGTCTGGGACATCCTCGAGGACGTGATCCAGGAGCACCCGGTCATGCTGAACCGGGCCCCGACGCTCCACCGGCTCGGCATCCAGGCCTTCGAGCCGGTGCTCATCGAAGGGCGGGCCATCCGCCTGCACCCCCTGGTCTGCACCGCATTCAACGCCGACTTCGACGGCGACCAGATGGCGGTGCACCTGCCGCTGTCCATCGAGGCCCAGATCGAGGCCCGCGTGCTCATGATGTCGACGAACAACATCCTGAGCCCCGCGAACGGCAAGCCGATCATCCAGCCCAACCAGGACGTCGTGCTAGGCTCCTACTACATGACCCGCGAGCGCAAGTTCGCGAAGGGTGAGGGCCGGGTGTTCTCGAGCCCCGAGGAGGTCGAGCGCGCCTACGACTCGGGCGAGGTCGATCTGCACGCCCGTATCAAGGTGCGGATGCCGAGCCGGCCCCTGGAGAAGCGCCTGCTCGAGCAGCTCACCGCGCTGCAGGACGCCCACCTCGTGCTCGGGGTCGACACCGCCGGGAACGAGGAGGTGTGGCACGTCCACCGTGGTGGCGTGGACCGCTTCGTCGCGAACGCCGAGCCGGTGGCGCTCGGCGAGTTCGCCTCCCTGGGCGGCGACGCCAAGGTGGTGGTGGCCCGCGACGGTCAGTCCGCCGAGGTCGCCGCCGACGACGACACCGCGCTGTACTTCGACCTTGCGCACCTCGACCAGCCGACCGGCAAGCCCGGCTCCTACAAGGGGCGCGCCGAGGGCCTCGGCAAGCTCGACGCCTACCGCAAGAACGACAAGCTCGTGTTCCTGTCCAGCTACCTGTCCGGGGACGCCAAGGGCTTCGCGGCCGCGCAGGCCGTCGTGCCGCCCAAGGCGAACATCACCGAGATGGAGATCGAAGGGCTCGCGGTCTGGATCTACGAGCTTCCCGAGATCCGCGGTGCCCAGCGCATCGTCGCGACGCTGCATCCGAAGGTCGCCACGGACGACGGCGAGCCGATGATCGACAGCCGGTTCAACACCTCCTACCGGATGAACCAGCTCCGTGCCGCCGTCGACATGCTCCGCGAGACCTACAAGGACACGCTGACCATGATCGTCGCCCCGGCCGGGTTCTTCGGGTACCAGAACATCCTGCCGATCTGGACGGAGACCGACGACCTCAACGTGGTCGAGGCCCGCGGCGAGCAGGTGGACAGCACCGTCGGTCGCGTGCTGTTCTACGGCATCGTCCCGAGCGAGCTGCCCTACAACCTCGTCGACCGCGCGATGTCCAAGAAGGCGCTCGGCGAGCTGATCGATCGCTCCTACCGCGTGTGTGGTCCGAAGCGCACGGTCATCCTCGCCGACCACCTGATGCGGCTCGGCTTCCGGATGGCCGCCGAGGCGGGCATCTCGATCTGCATCGACGACATGGCGATTCCCGCGGTGAAGCAGCAGCTCCTCGACGAGGCGCTGGGCCAGGTGCGAGAGACCGAGTCCCAGTACAACGAGGGGCTGATCACGCCGCGTGAGAAGTACAACAAGGTCGTCGACATCTGGTCGAAGGTCACCTCCGACATCTCCGACGCGCTGCTGTCCAACATCAGCACCGAGATCGTCAAGAACCCGGAGACCGGCGAGGAGGTCGAGCAGGACAGCTTCAACAGCATCTTCATGATGGTCGACAGCGGCGCCCGTGGCTCGCCTACCCAGGTGCGCCAGCTCGCCGGCATGCGCGGTCTGATGGCCCGTCCTTCGGGCGAGATCATCGAAACGCCCATCATGGCGAACTTCCGCGAGGGTCTCACGGTCGTCCAGTACTTCATCTCGACGCACGGCGCGCGCAAGGGCCTGGCCGACACGGCGCTCAAGACCGCCAACTCGGGCTACCTGACCCGTCGCCTCGTCGATGTCGTGCAGGACACGATCATCACCGCGGTGGACTGCGGCACGACCGAGGGCATGGAGATCACGTCGCTCATCGAGGGCGGCGAGATCATCGAGCACCTCGGTGAGCGCGTGCTCGGTCGCGTCACGGCCGAGGACATCCTCGACCCGTACAGCGACGAGGTGCTGGTGCCGCGGGGCGCCGTCCTCGACGAGACCGCCGTGGAGCGGATCGTCCAGGCTGGCGTGGAGCGCGTCCGGATCCGGTCGGTGCTCTCCTGCGAGATGCGGTGGGGCGTGTGCTCGAACTGCTACGGGCGCGACCTCGCGCGCGGCAACCTCGTCAACATCGGCGAGGCGGTCGGGGTCATCGCGGCCCAGTCGATCGGCGAGCCCGGCACGCAGCTCACGATGCGGACCTTCCACATCGGCGGCGCGGCCTCCTCCAAGGCGGCCCAGTCCTTCCTCGAGCTGCGCACCAACGGCGTCATCAAGTACGGCGACGACCTGATCACCTCGGAGAACCGCGACGGGCATATCATCGTGATGAGCCGCAACGGCGAGATTGCGGTGGTCGACGCCAAGGGCCGCGAGCGCGAGCGCTACGGGGTGCAGTACGGCGCCCAGCTGCTCGTCAAGGACGGCCAGAAGGCGGCCGCGAAGATGCGCGTCGCCCAGTGGGACCCCTTCAACCAGCCCATGCTCGCGACCGCGAAGGGCAAGGTGAAGTTCGAGGATCTCATCGACGGCCGATCCATGAAGGAGGAGATCGACATCACGGGCCTGTCCCGGATGGTGGTCACCGACTTCAAGGACACCGAGCTGAAGCCCCGCATCGTGCTGCGGGATGCCCAGCGCAAGCGCCAGGGCCTGTACTACCTGCCGGTCAGCGCCTACATCATGGTGCAGAACAGCCAGGACGTGGAGGTCGCGGACGTCATCGCCAAGATCCCGCGCGAGACCGTGAAGACCAAGGACATCACCGGTGGTCTGCCGCGTGTCGCCGAGCTGTTCGAGGCCCGCAAGCCCAAGGAAGTCGCCATGATCACCGAGATCGACGGCACCGTGAGCTTCGGGAAGGACACCAAGGGCAAGCGCCGGATCGTGGTCACGCCCGAGGACGGCGAGGCCCAAGAGTACCTGATCCCCAAGGGCAAGAACATCACCGTCAACGAGGGCGACTACGTCCGCGCGGGCGAGCAGCTCATGGACGGTGCGTCCAACCCGCACGACATCCTGAAGATCCAGGGGGAGGGCGCGCTCGCTCGCTACCTCGTCAACGAGATCCAGGAGGTCTACCGGCTCCAGGGCGTCAAGATCAACGACAAGCACATCGAGGTCATCGTTCGCCAGATGCTCCGCCGGGTGAAGATCCGGGACGTCGGCGACACGGACTTCCTGATCGACGAGGTCGTCGAGAAGCACCGGTTCGAGGAAGTGAACCGGCAGGTTCGCGCCATGGGCGGTCTCCCGTCCCGCGCCGAGCCGATGCTCCTCGGCATCACGAAGGCCAGCCTGTCGACGGACTCCTTCCTGTCCGCGGCCTCCTTCCAGGAGACCACGCGCGTGCTCACCGAGGCGGCCATCAAGGGCGCTGTGGACGAGCTCCGGGGCTGCAAGGAGAACGTGATCATGGGCCGCCTGATCCCGGCCGGTACGGGCTTCGCCGCGTACCAGAAGCTCGGCATGAGCTTCCGGGACATGTCGGACGCCGAGGGTGTGGAGGCCTTCTCCAAGTAGGGGAGGCCGACCACCGAAAGGGCCCGTCGCGAGCGATCGCGGCGGGCCTTCGTGCGTCGGAGGCGGCTACTCGCGGGCCCGGGCGATCCGGGCCGGCAGATCCCAGGTCCCGGTCAGGATCGGATCGGCATGCCCGCACAGCGCGGCGCCGAGCCCTGGGAGGTCCGAGGGGAGGGGATCGACCCCGAGCACCGCGAGCGCCTCGTCGAGCGCGTAGTGCCCGCTGCCGTGCCCGGGTTCGATCTACACGCCCACGCCCACGCCCCGACCCTCGGTGCGCCACACGAGCACCCAGCGCGGTGGCTCCAGGTAGTTCAGCAAGCACTGGCTGGGAATCGCCGCGGGAAGGGGCTCGCCGTAGCCGTGCTCGCTCACGAGGAAGCCGAAGGCCTGCTTCGCGTCGGCGAAGAAGTCGTCGCACCACGACGCCTCCTCGGCCGCGCGCGCCGCCTCGACTCGCTCGAGCAGCCCCGGAGCGACGATCGCATCGAAGTTCTCCTCGAGGAACGTCCCCGGGAAGTCGATCCACCGGAGCAT
>Ga0114931_10007272_pt1 | contig 13528 bp, 12 predicted proteins | sample 2SBtaG_FD_89579 | JGI IMG/M metagenome (GOLD analysis project Ga0114931, IMG submission 89579) | Deep subsurface microbial communities from Kolumbo volcano to uncover new lineages of life (NeLLi) - 2SBTROV14_V59a metaG | ecosystem: Environmental > Aquatic > Marine > Volcanic | place: Kolumbo... | reverse complement strand
TGCGGCCCGCTCGCGCCAACTCGACAAGCTGGTCTCGGAACTCCCGAGGATATGAGGGTCGTCCCATCGTGGACCTCCTTTCACCCCAAAGGGTATCTGTCCACAGAAAGGGGTCAACTCCAGGAACTAGCTTGGTGGTGGAAGAGGCAGAGGGAGGGTTCGATCTGTGGTCGCTTAGCCCCGACGGGACGAACCTGGTCAACCTAACGAACAATGGTAGTATAGATGGGCTTCCTGCGTGGAGCCCATAGGCCGTCAAATAATCAGAATGCAGCAGTCGCCCATCTAGAATTCCATCCTCCGAGTTTGTCAACTCAGCCGCCAAACAAGTACTTCATCACTATTTTGGCCCCACACGCTGGTCACATAAGCATTTCTCTTCAAGGTGTTCACTGAGAACAGTTCCTCAGCCAAACCTTCGTCAGACAATCTCAATTCGACTATGTCGGGCCTAGCTCCGTGGCCTCCGCCCGGCTACACACCACCTCTCGGTGTGAACAGCTCTTGGCCCTCTGTCTCTTATCCCCCCAGACTCTTGAGGGGATAAGAGACAGCAGCCGAAATGCTGTTCAATTTGGGTCGTGAGGACTGGGGCCAGGAAGAGCGGTGGAGACTGTGGTAACTAGGCTGATGTGCAGAGGGGGGGGTGGATAGGACCTTATCTACGTCACTGCCTAGCGTCACTTATCAACGACGCAGGCACCGATGTCGTCGTACACCCTTCCTGTCGTGAGGGAGATGCCAGCAAGGATGTTCCCGTCGTCAGGGCTGCCTACCAGTATGCAGGAATTCTCGAAATTAGCTGTGACCTTGTACCGCATGGAGTCTACAGTATGCACCGAGATGTGACCACTGAAAACAAAGGTGCTTCTCCGTTCACCTAAGGTGACGGTGAGGGCCACCCCTGGTATGGAATAGGAGCATTCCATTTCACCTGAGCCATACTTCGAACGGTCTGGTGCGCAAGACCGACTCTCACGCAGTGCATCAGCCAACGCAGTTGACGTTGATTGAGCGTTCTGCTGCGCCTCAGCCCTGCTGGTGATAACAGCACCAAACAAGGCGACCAGTAGGAGAGTGCGGGCCTTCGCTGCTCCCTCTTCACGAATTGATTTCATGAACCACCCTCCTCACGCTCGCATGCAACGCTGTTCGAATACACCAGCCGGGTCCGCAAATTGATCCATGCCATATCAATGACCTGTTTCACTGTACCGTTCTCCCTCTGATCGAAGTCCAAATGGGCCCTTGTCATACCTACGGTTGATCTTTTTCTTCACGGACACCGCTAGATCAAGCTCCTCTCGGAATACGTGCCTTGAGATCCCTGCGCCGACAATGAGAGCGAGGAGGGCGATACCCCCGCCAATAAGTATGTTGCTAGTCCTAACGAGAAACACGGCCCCAGTCCAGAAGAGGCCGTGCCCCAGAAGGAAGATGAGAAAGTTGCCCAACGGGGAGCCGAAAATAGGGGGTTGGTTCGCTACTCCCAAGCCAAAGCCGGCACTCGCAAGCCGTCGCCATTGTAGAATGACTGCACCGATGAGTGCCACGATCCCGGAGACGATGAGGCCAAAAAGCAGCATGTTCTCAATCTCCCAGAATGGAGATGACTGCCATGTGATCCCGAAAGCGGACTATCGGAGTCTGCCTATGCCGCGCGGGGCTCGTGGCTCTCAGGTCCTCGGATCATCGAGGGAGGAAGGCATCGGGCCTAATATAGGGTTCGGGCAGGTTGGGGGCTACGGGGTGGCTGCTGCCGGCTGCCAGTACGCGTACCTACAGGAAGTCAAGCGAAGTTCAAAACCAACGCTAGTCCAGGGGCGTGCTTCGTGTCCCAGTGAACAACATTGAGCACGGGCTTGCGTCGGCCCTTCTGGACTCGGGGCGGGGTGCTCAGGACAGCGGTCGCCGCCATCTAGTTGAGAATCATGGGCCTTGGCAAGGGCCTCCGGGTTGGCGCAGTTAGATTTGTGATCTAGGAGTCTCTCGGCCACGACTCAAACAGCTCTGATGAGTTCAAGAACGTACGATGAGGATGACAATATGACGCCAATGCTGGTCTCTTGACCAGGACCCCGTTGTACCGTGAGGGCCAGGAAGTGGATGGCTGGACTCTCATCTCTCCGCTGGGGAGCGGGGGAACGCTGAGGTTTGGAAGGCCGATCACCCGCAGCATGGACAGGCCGCGCTGAAAATCCTTCGGACGACGAATCCCGCGGGCGATGGATACATGCGGTTCACCAGCGAGACTGAGATACATGAGAGAATCGGTGTCCGGAAAGGCGTCCTACCAGTGATCACATACTCGCTCCCGGAGAACCCCTCCAGGGGCAAGCGCGCCTGGCTTGCAATGCCGGTTGCTGACCACATCGAGCAGGCATTAGGCGGAGCGGATCTCCGTCAGGTTGCTCGATCCATCGGGACAATCGCGAGAACACTCTCAGGGCTCCACGATGAGGACATTTATCACCGAGACATCAAGCCGGCTAATCTGTTTCACCTAAATGGAGAATGGTGTATCGGGGATTTTGGCCTTGTATCCTTTCCTGAGAAGGATGCTCTCACCAGAACAGGTGACTATGTCGGCTCAAAACACTATTTGCCTCGGGAGGTGATCGAAGGCGGGAACCCAGACAGCGGGCCAGTTGATGTCTACGAGCTGTCCAAGACACTTTGGGTCTTAGCCACGGGTCGACAACACCCGATTGAAGGTTACCAGCCATCGTCAATTCCCGGGGTAACCATCGCGTCGGCACTCCAAATCAAGGATGAGACCGTTAGCCACTTGGATTTGTTAATCGAGAGGTGTACACATCCAGACCCGAGTAAGCGACCTTCGATGTCGGAAGTTGCCGATGAGTTGGAGGCGTTAGTATCCGAGCAGCCGTCCGATCTATCGACACCACTGAACGCTGCGGTAGTAGGAGGGACCAAGGCTAGGTCGGAGGCATGGATGCGGGATCACAGTTTATACAGGGAAAGAGACGAATACGCCGTTTCCACACTCGCCGCCCTACAGCCCCGGCTCGACGCGATCGGTCGTGAAGTTGAACGAATCACGGGCCAACCTCTGCAGAGCGGCGCTATAAGCGTCCTCAACGAATGGGATGTCGTTGGTGAATTGCACAATCATCCTGAGAATGTCAGGAGTCATCAAGCGGTGGCAATGGTCCAGATGCCAGCTTTTGAGGGAAGAGAGTCAGTGCATCTCATCCTGGGTATCGCGTTGTGCATTTTAAGGGACGATACCGTACTCATGGTAGGCGGAATCCTGTTGCAAGTTGGCCGAGGGCCTATCGAGGTGATTTGGCAAGATGGGCCCAACACAGCCTTACGGGGCTCAGTGAAAGCAAAAGAAGGCCTTGATCAGCTGCTGAGGGGGATTCGAACCAATCTCAATGCTGGACTAGTCGCTCTTAATCGGGCTATAGACCGTCAGGGAGGATCCTGACAGCGATAGTTGGGACCAATTCCGCCGGATCATGGGTTGTCGCGGTCGGCTTCAAGAAAACGCAGGTATCGGACAGACGTTGGCTTGCTTGATACATCGAGGGTGACACTCAGATACTCGTCAGAGCGTTCTGAAAGGTGCTTGTGAATGGCCTTGGCTTCCTCAGGTGCCAGTTCAGCAAAAAAAACATGCTCAACGGAACCCATTTGTATCGGAGTGTTGAGGATTTGGACTTCCTCGTCGTGGCGAAGAAAAAGTGGTAGTTCGCCGCGCTCTTCGGATTCCTTTATCAGATTCTCTAGGCCCTCTCTGCTAAGCTCCAGAGCAACTGTTGACGCGGATACTTCAAACTGGCCGCGCTCAATTTTGGCGGCGATTTCAAATGCTGTTTGAACTTCTTCCCCCCGAATATCACGATCCGGGATCTCAATCGCAGTTCCGGTCGCTACCTGAATCGTGAGTACGGCCCCTAAAAACTCCCGCCAGCCGTCCTGTGGACCTGTTTGCTTTGATAGGCCCGGAGAGCCAGAAAACAGGTGCAAACCCGATGTCGCATCCGTCAAAGTGAGGTCGGCGCCAGCACAGAGGAGTTCAAGTAAACTCACGGCATCGTATTCACCTTTGACATTCCATCCTCCATCTTCTCGATGGATGTTTAGTTCCGCTCTCGGATTCTCAAGCTCCAATACTATTCTCACCTTCCACGGAATATTTTGGGCCTCATTTGACAGTTGCAACCGTTTTCTCCCTACCCGGACGGCATCGAGGATAACTGCCAGGCTCGCTGATTCGTCTCTGTGGGTTGCTTTGAGGGTTGCCGACAACGACCTCATACCGCGTCTTGAGCCGAGCTGGATCTCGTACGTTTGGTCTGAGGTCCCTGCGAAGAGGGTCTTGAAGAAGTCGGGTACCTCGGTGAGCGTGACATACTTGGACTCCAAAGTCACCGACGAACCGTAATCAATGAAGTCGGCAAATGCCTTCTTGGCCTGCTTGGCGTCGTCAGTGTCAGGGAAGGAAAGTGAAGCCTTGATAGTGGGCTGTGCCGCATCTGGATTCTTTAGCCCGTCGAGCTCGACCTTGATTCCTGAGGACGTAGTCTGCGCCGAAAGATTGTAGTTGTCGCTGATGCCATCGAGGACCTCCTTTACATCTGTGAGCCGCTGCCAGACTGTAGCTGCAGGGAGGTGGCGTTCTACGAGTTCCCAGAGCCGCGTGCCGTTGATGAATTGAGTCGTACGCTCCGCCGGGCCTCCCTGAAGAATATTACTGATTGATTCGAGGGCTTCTTTCTTGATCCGCTTAGATGACACAACCATGCATCGGTCTATACGACGTTCTTCCCCAGATGTTGTGTCGCGAAAATTGTGCGAGAAGCATTGTTTGATTTGGTGAGCGACCTCCCCGGCGCTACTGGAACCAGAAATCTTTCCAGTCACGTCTTTTGCCTTTACTACGACACCCCAGTTCTGTCGGACGCCAAGGTCATCCCACTTCCACATGACTATGTCCTTACCCTGCTCCAGCACCCCTCCATGGTAGTGAAATACGTCACGATACCCCATCCCTCGGAAGAGCGGGACCAGGATCTCCTTACAGAGTTCTTCTTCCTTCAACGAGGCGAGGTATTCACGTCTAACCTGCATCACTTCGCTCCTGGAAAGCCCATGTTAACGCAGGGATTGTTATGAGACGCCATTGTTTTGCCAATCTGGGAGAGAGTCTGGGAACTAGTGCCGCATGTATAGCCTTGAGGTTCCTACTGAGCAACTCCCTTAATTACATGGTTGTTCTAGGTTCCAACCGCTCAACACCGCCCAGAGGGCACTAGAGTGAGCAATTCGCCAAGAGCGTCCCAATGGCGGGGGTGAGGGACGACCTTACCGCTCCGGATCTTGCTACAGGATCCCTTCCCAAGTCCGGTCACCGCCATCAGCTCCGCGAGCTTGAACGCGTTCAGGCCAGGCGCAATCTCTCTTCGGAACACCTCCGGGTCAGCTGGCTCATTTTGACTTTCCCAGATCCGATTCTCTTCCACCACCTTGGCCATGGCTTTCCGGCGTTTTGCCCCCGCCTCCGCTGTTCGCCTCGGATCTTCCCTAGGATCAACCCTAGGCGCAAACTCCCGTATCACCACGCGGCGCTCCCGACGCGCTCTACTGGATGGTCCCCTGAGGCTCTTCCCCACCGCCATCGGGTCGTCCTGAAGCAACGCCCGAGCGACCCCCTGCGCAACAGGAAGCACCTTCCGAGCCCACAACGCGCTCGTCTCAGCCAACTGTTTGGTCAACGGAGGTAGCAGTCGACACTGGCCATCTTTCAACTCGAAGACTTCTTCCTTCACGAATTCATGGCGTTCGAGAAAGCCTAGTACCCACTGATCCACGACCGCCCGCACGGGCTCCATCAAATCACAAGCGAGGGAATCCCGGTTACGGCTATCGGTATGCAGGAAACCCAGGGCCGGGTCGAGGCCCACGGCCAACGCAGCGATCTTGGCTTCGGCCTCCAGCATGGCGTACAGGTAGTTCAGCAAGGCGTTGGCCGGATTCACGGCTTTCCTGGGCGAACTGGAGCCGGTCAGTGGCGACACGCGCGTCCCGAAGGCCCGCCAGTGCTTGGGGCGGCGCTTGGCGTCTTTGGCCTTCCATCGGACAGGAAGCTCCCGCCACGCCACCCAATACGCTCGGGCCCCATTGGCTTCGAGCCCTCGCACCTGCTTCAGCGTGGTCGTTTCCTCCACATCGGCGATGAGCCGGTCTAGTGTCGCCCGGTAGCTGTCCGTCTCAGGGAATCGGGCGAGGACCGCCTTCTGGGCCATGAGCTTGGCCTTTACTAGCTCGATACTGATCCGGATGGCGTATCCGGTGTCCGGGGCAATGGCTTGGGCCCGTCGAAGGGCCGGCACGATCGCCCCGTGGGGTGCCGAGACGCTGAACACGGTGCCATCGGTATCCAGGTGGATCAGCGGAACACCCACGCCATGGAGCCAGCGGATCGCGTCAAGCGAGATCGTTCCCGCGTGACCGATGATGACCACACGTTTGAGGGCGCGGTCGAGACGACTGAACCGAGCTACTCGCCGCTTGTCAGCGATCCCGTCTTCGACTGCCAGGTGGCCTGCCTCGACCGCAACCCGAAGCCCGTATCCTGAGACGACAAGCACCCCATCTCGGAGTCTCTCAGGCTCACGGCTCCCTGCTGTCCGCTCCAGCGTCGTTGTCATTGACTCTCTTCTCTCTGCTGGAGCTTCCGCAGTCCTGTAATCCAGCGGTCAAGTTGAGATGGTGGTGGGCGATCAAGACCCTGACTTCGCATTAGTACTGCAATCCCCGCCTCTCCGTCAGGATCGATATGACGCCACTTGAAGAATGTGATGAAATCCCCTCGATCCATGATGGCTTTATCTCGTTCTTCCGAAGGCGTAAACCGTACCGTCAACCATTGGAACTCGTTCCGGTACTTGTCCAGTGTCTGGTTGTTTACTGAGCGAAGTCCCTCCAGGACCTTGGGCAGGCTGATCCGTGACGACACCGCTTGCAGTTCAGGGGCGAATTCGGGTGGCTCGGGGAGGCCCTCGTCATCCCTCAAGGACGGGAAATAGTCATTAACGACAATATCCTGAAACTGATTCAATTGGTTGGTGCTGTACTTTTCGGCCTGCCATCCCCCCAGCTGAAACGCCATCACCATGTCGAGGAACTGCGGCATGGCCTCTGCACGTATGACCTTACGCCAGGGCCGGAACGCTTTCGCTGGTGTTGATTGTGTTGCCGCTTCGACGACCTCAGAACGACCACGTCGTGCTGCTTGGAATTCCCGTTTGAGCAACCGATACTCCTCGCCCTGTTCATCCACGAGGAGTGCGCGTACCCAATCGGTGAGAGGGAATCCTAAGGCCCATAAGCCCCAGCCAGCCTCGTCCAGACTCCGCTTGTCAGTTAGCAGACGCTGGAGTGTTCTGGCCTGCAGATATGCGATCTGCGGGTAGTAGGAGCGCGACCCCCTCCCACGCCCCAAGCCCTCACGGCGAGGCCGGGGCAGAAGCCCAGCATCCACCCACCGCAACAGCTTGTGGCGAGTGACGTCCAGCCCCTCCCTTTTGAGGGCCGCGATGAGCTTCTCCCGCTCAATCTCTGAGGTATCCGGCGGCATGTCTCAAGTTACATCCGTGCGTGACAAAAAGCTACCTGTTACATAGCACCTCCTTATTACCATTTACTCGGACAACATATGTGCCCAAAGATCCACGTGTTGAGGATCAATGGACGCTCGATAAGGACCCTGAAGAGGAGGACACACCCCATGCAACGGTTTCTCACGCCATCAGAGGCCGGACGGCTCCTCGGCCTTACCGCCGCCAGTGTACGCCGCCTGGAGCGAGAAGGGACTTTGCCGGCTGCGGCCCGGACCGAGGGCGGAATCCGCCTCTTTCGACGACCCGACGTCACGGCCCTAGCCCGCCGTCGGGCCTCAGGGAAACCGGGAGGTCACCGTGGCTAGCTCACACCAAAAGACGAAGCGAGCCCGAACGGCACCACGCAAACGCCGGTCTGAGGGTCAACCCACCTCAGTTCGAAGCGTGGCCACCCAGCATCGGGTCGCCCGTGCGATGACCGAAATGCGCAAGGGGCGGTCCCTCACTGAGGCAGCCACGCAGGCTGGCACCACAGTGAGAACCGTTCGGAAATACGCTGGTCACGCCCTCAGACGTCGCGCACGAATCTATGAGGCACTGCCGAAGGATGAGGTACGGCGTCGCATGCGAGTCCCAACCAACCAAGGGGTTGCCGTGGAGGATATCCATAGTTCACGGACCGCCTCACGGCTCTCGAAGTATTGGGGTGCTGTCGATCACTACCTGAGAACGGGAGACCAGCGGCGGTTACGACCATTTGTTGGGAAGCGGATTCGAGCTGGCGGTCACCTGTTTCTCTTTGTCACCGATCCCGAACTCCTCAGCCGACTGGCAGAGGTAGGGGAGGTTCGCTTCGAAGATTTGTACTCGGCCACGATCTAACGAAAGATGAGAGGTATTCCATGCCAAATGATCCATTCGGTGCCCCCGGACGTCGGTACCGCCGTCGTCAGAAGCTCGGTCCAGATGCCCGTTGCCTGATGTGTGGCATTCTTGACCCCACAGTCCTCCTCAAGGTCAAGCGGCGTCTCTTCGAGGAACACCACCCGCTTGGACACGCTCATGATCCTGACCTCACGGTCATCGTTTGTCGCAACTGCCACGAGATACTCTCCGCCGGTCAAACAGACGATGACGTACGGCTCAAGGCACAGCCGACCCTCCTGGAGCGCCTGCTCGCGGTCATAGCGGCGCTCGGTTCGTTCCTTCGCGTTCTTGCGGAAGCCCTGTTGGCCTGGGTGCAGAAGGGCCTCGCCCTTGTCGCTGGACTCGACGAGCACTGCGTCGAGTGGAGGAGCCAACCATGGGCAATCTGACACCGAGTGTACTTCCGGTAGCCCTTCGCGCCTACGTCATGCGGCGAAACGCCAAGAAACCCAAGCCGTACCATCCCAGAGTGTTTCCATGGCCGGAAGCTGTCCTCATCCTGGATGCCGAGACCACGGTGGATCCCAGTCAACGGTTGACGTTCGGAAGCTACCGTCGTGGGCTCTTTAGCGTTCATGGAGAATTCCGCTGTTTGGAGGAGGGGCTCATCTTCGATGACGACCTGTCGGAGCGAGATCCAGCCGGGTGGCGCACACTCCAAGCCTATGGCGAAGCGCACGCTCCAGCGACGCGCAACCGGCTCCGATCAACGCTGGAGCTTCTATCGCGGCGCGAGTTCGTCGAGCGACGCCTTTGGAGGGCCTTTCAGGCCGGGGCGCTCATCGTGGGGTACAATCTCATCTTTGACCTCACCCGACTCGGCATCGGTTGCGGGGAGCCACGGCATCGCATGTTTGAGGGTGGGTTCTCCATGGCCCTCTTTGAGTGGAACGACGATGGGACATGGTCCGAGAACAGGCACCGACCTCGTGTGCGGTTCAAAGCACTCGACAGCAAGCGTACGCTGATGGGGCTCACTGGTCGGGTTGGTGCTCCCCTAGCAGAGCGGCAGCAGCATCCGGAGGCCATCGGTCGGTTTCTGGATCTACGCCATCTCGTGTTCGCGTTGACCGATCGAAAACTGGGCCTCGAAGCCGCGGCAAGGGCCTTCGGTTTGAGTGAAGGCAAGCAGCAGGTGACCGAACACGGGCGGATCACCCACGACTACATCGACTATAACCGGCAGGACGTCGCGCTGACCGGCGCATTGCTTGAGGCGGTGCGCGGTGAGTGGGACCGTCATCCGCTCGCGTTGTCTCCCGACAAGGTGCTGTCGCCGGCCGGGCTCGCGAAGGGCTATCTACGTGCCATGAACCTGACGCCGCCACGGGTGAAGTTCGACGAAGTCCTTCCAGACATCCTCGGGCTGTGCATGACGGCCTATTTTGGCGGCAGGACGGAGGTCCGCGTTCGTCGGACTCCGGTCCCCGTGGTCTACCTGGACTTTCTCTCGATGTATCCCACGGTGAACTCGCTCATCGGGCTGTGGCGCATGCTGACCGCCGAGCGCCTGAAGGTTCAATCGGCTACGAAGCTGATCCGCCGATTGCTCTCGACCGTCACCCTAGAGCAATGCTTTGACCCGCGATTCTGGGAAGGACTGTGTTTCTTCGCCAAGATCCAGCCTGCGGGAGACATTCTCCCTGTACGTGCGGCGTACGGGGTCACACCGGATAACACGACGATCGGGGTGAACCCTCTCTGGAGCACTACCCCCGTGTGGGTGGCCGGACCTGATCTGGTAGCGTCATGCCTCTTGACCGGCAAGGTCCCAGATGTTCTGGAGGCGTTTCTTCTCCGCCCCGTCGGTCGGCAAGAGGGGCTCGGTCCGGTAAAGCTGCGCGGGCAAATCGAAATCGATCCGACCAAGGACGACTTCTTTCTTCGGGTCATTGAGGAACGGCAGCGGGCCAGACGGCGACTGGATATCACCGAAGAGGAGAGGTTGCGACTCGAACGGTTCTTGAAAGTTGTTGCGAACAGTGGGAGCTATGGGATCTACGCGGAATTCAACCCCCAGCCTGTCGCGGGGGACACCCGGGAGAAGGTCGATGTGTACGGCATTGATGGTCGATTCACGAGCACGACCCGGGCTCCAGAGGAAGCGGGAGAGTTTTGCTTTCCGCCGTTCGCGGCTCTCACGACCAGTGCCGCGCGGCTGATGCTGGCTCTCCTGGAGCGATGTGTCGGGGACCTCGGTGGCGTGATCGCGTTCGGCGACACCGACAGCGCAGCCGTCGTGGCCAAACGGCGAGGAGGGTTGGTCCCCTGTGCCGGTGGCGCACAGCGACTCCGTGATGGGCGTGAGGCACTGCGTGCGCTGAGTTGGAAGGATGTTGATGCCCTGGCCGAGCGGTTTCGTTCGCTCAGCCCCTACGACCCTGAAGTGGTGCCTCAGTCGATTCTCAAGGTCGAGACCATCAACTACGATCCCAAGACCCATCGGCAGCGGCAGATCTACGCGTTTGCCATCTCGGCAAAACGGTACGCCCTCTTCCGCAAGCGCTGTCAGGGAGGCGTTGAGGTAGTAGACGCCAAACAACACGGCCTGGGACACCTGTCGAACCCCACCGATGTGGAGTCAGACGATCGTGCCTGGATCGACCACATCTGGACCGCCCTCATCCGTGAAGGACTGGGGGAACCGCTCCGCCTCCCACGCTGGGTCGATCGCCCCGCTCTCGCTCGGGTCACCGTCAGCACCGCGAGTATCTGGCGCACCTTTAGGCAGCTGAACGCGTCCCAGTCGTACGCCGACTCGGTCAAGCCAATGAACTTTGGCCTGAGTCCCACGGTAGCCGCGTTTGGCCATCCCGCTGGGGCTGATCCTGAGCACTTCCATCTCTTGGGAATGTATGAGAAGAACCCTCGCAAGTGGCTTGAGATGGAGTGGTTGGATAAGTATTCGGGGAAGTCGTATCACATCGGCATTGGACCCGACACGCCGGGAGACATGGTACGAGTCAAATCCTATCGCGATGTCTTTCTCGGGTATCGGGTGCATCCTGAACCCAAGAGTCTCGACCCGTCAGGACACCCATGTGATCGAGAGAGTATCGGGTTGCTCCGCCGACGCCCTGTGCGACTCGGTGGGTTGACGTACATCGGCAAGGAATCGAACGCGTTAGAGCAGGTCCTGTTGGGGCTGGTCCATAGCCGCCGCGCTATCCAGCCCACGTACCAACCGCCGCAACAATCGATGTGGGATCTCCTTGTCCGTCCCATCCTGCAACGGATCCCGCTCCAACGATTGGTGGCAGCGACGGGACTCTCAAGTCGGGCCATCCGGTACCATTGGAACGGGAAACGGCATCCTTCGCCCGCTGTGGAAGACCGGTTGACTAGGGAGGCCATCCGGGAGGCCAAACGTATCCTCAAACGCGTCACCGCATCCAGCGAGGACAGGGAAGCCGCTGAGGCCCTCCTCGGGGCCTGTAGCCAGCTTCGGAGGAGGCCCTAGTCGCACTGGTGCCGCACTCCCGCTCCCCATATCAGCGTTTCACATTGTGACGCAAGAGCTGTGGCTAATGCGGGGGCCTGGAAGGGCTGCGTGCGTGTCACACTGGTATTCCCTATGGTGTGCCGAGTGGGGTGATGAGTGGTGTTTCGGATGGTATTCCTAATGGAGTCCGCTGGCATCTTGGCTGGGTTCTCTCGGCCTTTTCTTAGGGGTTTCCGTCGGCATTCCCCAGGATTCTCCTCGGAGTTTACCATGGAGTTTCCTAGGAATTTCCCGGGAATTATCTGGATCTAGCGCAGGGATAAAGGGGGGTTGGAGGGGGGGGCACCAGGCCATGAGACGGGGTATTTGAGGGTTGGTTGAGGGTTCCCAGCAAGATTGGACTCCATGCGAAGCCATGAAATACCTGTATCTGGCCCAGTTGTCGGTATCCGAACGGCTCCGGCTCGCAGCCTGCGATCGCGGGGATACCGACAATCCACCTCAGGAGGATCCTGGACGCGGCTGAGGATTCGGAATGTTGCGCAAAAGGGCCCTATCCTGACGCATTCCCGCCCTTGATGCACGTGGGGGTAGGGGCGATCCATAAGTAGGGCACCACGGGGTGCGACGAGAGGCGGATTTTTCTGACTCCGCGGCGGATATTTTAGCCTCAGTTGATAGTTGGTTGATACTTTTGGCGTAGGTTGTCCACCCGCGAGTATCAGTCCCACGAATGGGACGAGAACGCAAGGACGTTGTACATGCGTTTTTTTTTTTAGGTGTGAGCGCGCTGGATAGGGAGTCTCACCGAAGATTGGGTGGGGGTGCTTCGTATCCTTCTGAAGTGACTCCCAAGTTGGTCCACGTATTCGTGGATCAGGTTTCGAGGAGGAGGTCAGTTTCGCACATGAAACGCTCAGCAAAAGTCAAGAAAGCCAATGACACTTTGGCGACACTACACTAGGCCGCGGTTCTCGCGCCGGACCTGGCCGAAGGAGAAGCACTCTGAAGTACAACCGGGGTCTACATGCGGTCAATGGGCGCCTGCGCCCTCAACGTTGACAGTGTCTACAACTCCTAGGAGAAAGTGCCATGTTATTGAACCGGTCATCATACATTTTGGTGTGTGCGGCCTTGGGGGCAGCTTGCTCTAGCGATCAAACCGCCCCCGACCAGACTTCTGCGGTTGAAACCTCTGTGACGCCGGTTGCAGCTACCGAGAAGACCACCGACAATTTCGTACATCGATATGAAGTTGGATTGGACATAACGCCAAGCGGTGGCGTGGGAGATCCCATTACCGTCTCAGTTTCAGTCCTGTCAGTGGTGGCAAGCGGGGCCACCGAGATATCACTTATACTCCCAGATTATGCGGCCAGTAGGGATCGACATGCTCGGAACGGGAGATTCGAGAGGGACAAACCACTTGAAAGCGCCCTATCCTACTCTGTCCCCAGCATGAGGGCTGGCAATACCAACGTTCGAACGACCACGATTGTTGTGAACGAATCAGGGTATTACCGACTGGCGTTAATAGCGCGTCACACAAGCGCGTCCTCTGACGTTG
>Ga0114931_10007271_pt1 | contig 13529 bp, 14 predicted proteins | sample 2SBtaG_FD_89579 | JGI IMG/M metagenome (GOLD analysis project Ga0114931, IMG submission 89579) | Deep subsurface microbial communities from Kolumbo volcano to uncover new lineages of life (NeLLi) - 2SBTROV14_V59a metaG | ecosystem: Environmental > Aquatic > Marine > Volcanic | place: Kolumbo... | reverse complement strand
TGGTGACCTCGGTGAGGTTCGGGAACACCACCAGCGCTGTGAGCAGGTCGCCGCCACCGAACGGGTAGACGATTTTTGATTTCACGGTCGGCGGAACGATCTTCGCGAAAAACGGCCGCGCCCGTTTTAGCCAGCCGTTCTTGTAGTGGTTGATCCAGTGCTCGAGGAATCGGCACTGCTTGGTCATGAACTCGCGGGTTGCCACGGCGGGCAGAGGTGCGTTGCCGCGACACAGCGCGGCGTGAAACAGCACCCGCGCCTCGGTGATGAAGTCGTGGCCCTCCAGCTTCGTTGGTCTTGGCACCGCGGCATCGGCGGGCGGGGCCTTGTGCGCGATGCGCGCGTCGGCCGGCACGGGTTTGGGCCGCGCGTCAGTCGGCGGTCGGCGCGCGGTCGGCGCGGGTTTGTGCTCGGTGTGGTCACTGTCTTTGCAGGCCGCGAGCACAGCGGCCGCCGCGGCGGCGATGATGAGTGTGCGATTCATGGGGGATCGTCAGCGGAATGGGCCCTGGCTTACCGGCCGCCGAAACGCGACCATGTGGTTTGCCGCGCCGATTGTGGTGTCGAGCAGAGCGCCCAGCTCTTCTAGATCGTCGACGATGCGATTGATTACCACACGGATGCCCAGGTCAGTGACGCTCAGCTCGTCGACCCGGGCGTCGAGTTGCAACAACTCGTCGCGTGCTTCGCTGGACAGGATGTCGTTCACGCGATTGGGATCCTCGCCCTTGATGATGAACCGGTCGAACGCGTTGTCGCCGACCTCGATGTCCTGGGCGCCGAAGATCGCGCCGAGCGTCTGCAGCATGCCTGGCGTCCGACCGCCAGGTTGACGCCCAACGGCGGGTCGAGGACCGCGATTACCTCGGTGGTCCACAGATCTTTTCGAGGGCAGATCTCGGCGCGTACGCTCACCGGCGGCGTGCCGCCGTGTAAATGCATGCCGCGGCTGTCGTAGCGGCAGTACACACGCGCCGCAGCTGCTGTCCAGCTGGCGCGCACCCGGCGTTCCTCCTCCGAGTCTGGCAGCTCGTGCCAGGCGTCGAGCATTTCCCGGTACAGCTCGACCGCGGCGTCGAGGGCCAATCGCAACGCGGGTGCATCCGTATGTATGCCGCCGGCTTCGAAGCGTGCTCGCGCGTCGGTGATGCTCGCACGAAACACACCAACCTCTCGCTGCACCAGTGGCGCCACCCGGGGATGACCGAGGAGTGCACGCACCTGCTCGTAGTCGAAGCCCTTGATGCGGTATTCACGGTCGAACTCGGCCAGGCCGATCTGGATGTCTCGCTCGCCAAAGATGTCGCCGAAGAACTTGCTGACCCCGTCGGCTCGCTCCGCCGACAGACCACTCTTGAGCGCCGGGTCGAACACGACGTCGACGAACGTGAAGTAGTACGTTCTTCGATCGCTGCCACTGCCCGTCGAGTAGGTGCGCACACCGACGTAAACGTCCTGGCCGTTGTGTTGGCCGTACAGTTGCGGCAAGAAGTGGCGCTCGTGAATGGGCCGAGCCGAATGGGGGCCCGGAGTAAAGCTCAGTCCGAGCGCCGTCGCGGTTTGTTGCCACTCGTCCATTCGCGCGTTGTTTTTGCTCCGCGACCAGACGATGGAGCCAACGACCGCGACGAATACCAGCACCACCACGACCGCCATGCGCCGAGCATAGCGCACCAGCCGGCTCAGCGACTCATGCCGCGCCAGCTAGTTGTTCCAGCTCGTCGAACGCGGCGTGTAGATCGTCGACGAACAGATGTAGATCGGGCATCTCCTGCCAGTCGGCGTTGAGGCCCCAGAGCAGCGAGCCGGCGTAGCTGAACAGCGCCAGGCCCAGGGCCTGGGTGGAAATCAGCGGCACCAGGGGATACAGCTCGCGGATGCGACCACCGAGCAGGTACATGGGAAACGGCGGACCCGGCACGTTGGTGATGACCACGTTGTACGTGCGCTGGCGCCCGGCCAGCTTGAACACCTCTTTGACCAGGCCGGCGGCGGTCTTGTCGGCGAGCTCTTCGAGCACGGTCGAGCCCTCGACCTGGTGCGACTTGGTCTTGAGGTAGCCCATGATCTCGCAGATGCGCTCGATGCGGCGCCTGGGATCCTGCTCGGTCACCGGCAGGTTCGCCAGCATCATGGCCACTTTGTTGCCGCCGGCGCCGTGCTCGCCCTTTTTGCGCACGTTGACCGGGACCAACGCGCGAAAATCGATGAGCTGGCTCAGGTCCACATTGCGGCGCGAGAAGAACCGGGTCAGGGCGCCGCACGCGGTGGCCAGCACGACATCGTTGAGCTTGCAGTCGAGCGCGGTCTTCACCGCCTTGACCCGCGCCAGCTCGAACTGGGCGAAGTCGAAGCGGCGGTTGGGACCGATGCGCTTGGGGTTGATTGGCGACTTGGAGGCAGGGGCCAGCCCGCTCACCAGGGTGGACGCGATGCCCTCTGCGGTGTCACGGGCACCCTCCCACCAGCCTTTCGGATCGCGCAGCGCGCCGCGAACTTTGTCCAGCACGTCGCGGGAACCGCGCGCGCGGTGGTCCAGCTCGGCCCGCAAAAGCTCGGTGGTGGTCGGGCGGGGTCGCGGCGGCGGAATGGTCACCTCGGGGATCGAGTCGTCGGTGGTGCCGCGGAACAGCGACGTCATCAAGTCGACACCGGCCACGCCGTCGATCATCGCGTGGTGAATCTTCACGATGAGCGCGAACCGGTCGTCGCTCAGGCCTTCGACCACCCAGGCTTCCCACAGCGGCCGCGTGCGATCCAGGCGCTGGGAAAAAATCCGCCCGGCCAGGCGTTTGAGCTGGCGCTCGTCGCCCGGTCGCGGCAGCGCCGCATGACGCACGTGGTAGTAGATGTTGAAGTGCTCGTCGTCCACCCACACCGGGTGGCCCAGGCCGGGGATCCACTCGACGCGCTGGCGGTAGCGCTCTTTGATCGCCAACGACGCGCGAAAAAACCGGCACAGCTTTTCGAAATCGATCCCGCCGTCCTCGGTCGCCAGCGGACCGGCGTCACAGATCACCACCGCGCCCACGTGCATCGACGTGCGCTCGTCCTCGAGACCGAGGAACGACGCATCGAGGGCCGACAACCGCTCCCACACACTCATGGCGCAATCATAAGACCGCGCTCAGCTCATTTCCATCGCCAGCACGGCCACATCGTCGAACGCGCCGCGTTCGGAGGACACGACGGCATCGGCGATACGCTGGCTTACGACCACGACGTCGTGGGGACTGCCGGCGATGAGGTTGGCGACCACGCCGCCCGAGGGGGCAGCGTTCGGCTCCAGGGCTTCGGTGACACCGTCGGTGGTGAGCACGATGAGGTCGCCGCGCTCGAGGTAGGCGGTCTCGACCGTGTACGATTCGTCGTCGAGCATGCCCAGCGGGGCGCCGGATGCCTCGCCAAACAGCCAGGTGTCACCGGTGGCGCGGCGGCGGCCGAAGATGGGATTGTGGCCCGCGTTGGCCACGCGCAACGATCGCGCCTGTGGATCTACTTCGATGCACATCGCGGTAACGAACAGCTCGCTGTCGGCCACGGTGCCGTTGATCAGACGCAGCACCTCGTCGGGCGGGAAGCCCTGGCGCGCCACCCAGCGAAACTCCGAAGAGATGCGCGACATCATCAATGCGGCGGCAATGCCGTGACCCGACACATCGCCGATGACGACCAAAAAGCGCCGGTTGCTGACTTCCATCAGGTCGTAAAAGTCACCGCCGACTTCGCCCACGGGTCTGTACACCGCGTGCATCCGCACCCCGTTGTAGAGGTCGGGAACGTCCGGCAGCAGGTTTCGCTGGAGCTCTCTGGCCGCCGCGAGCTCGTGCTTGAGCAGCAGCGATGAGGCGGCCGACGCCGGCAGTGCGGCCGACTCGGGGATGGACTCGAGCGAATGGCCGCGCGCGCCGTTGTGGCGCTGGCGGACCGGCTGTCGCCAGCGCGCTCCGCGGTGGGTTGGCGCGTGTGCGGGGCGGGGGGGCAGGTCCGTTCTGTGGCAGTGATCCATGGCAACTTCGGGGGTGTTCTGGCTTACTCGCTTATGCATTGCATACCCGGGACCACTTGGCCGTACACACGTCTAGTTGCGCCTGATCAATCGGGCAGCGCCAGAACCACGGCGGATCACACGGGTCTCAGAACAGGATCGCCAGTGCCAATGATTTGCTTTGCATTCCGACGTAGAAAATCGTGCGGATCACTGGGGAGTTGAGGGAAGAAACTGCGCTGTCTTCCCCCACCCCGGGAGAAAGTACGCGCCTGCGCGCGTTGGGGAGTCGACTCTTTGCTGGTGCAACGACTGCGGGCGTCGGGTAGTTGTGCGGGGGGCGTTTTGTCTCAGTGGAGCAGGACGGCACGCGCGCGAGCGCGACCGGGGCAGCTTTGTTTGTGAGCGCGACCCGCACCATGACAGCCATGCCCATGGGCGGGAAACCGCGCCCCGCGTCGCGGGCAACGATGACGAGGCTGACCGACAAGCTCGATCGGCTGCGCGCGCTCGACCCGACCCTGCAGATCCACGGCGCGTCGGAACACCGCTGTGTGGTCGGGCCGGTCGTGGACGCGGCGGTGCTCGCGGCGTTCGAGCGCAAAGAACGCGTGCGCTTGCCCGTCGGCTATCGGTTGTTCTTGCGCTGCGTGCAGCGGGCCGGCGACGATGCGTGGGCCCGCGAGCTCAGCGCCCGGTGTCGCGCTGCGCTGGCGGCCGCTCGGGAGTGACGGCGCCGGGCCAGCGGTCGGGCAACGCGGCCTCGACCGGTCGCCTGCAAAACGCGGCGACGACGCCAAGTAGCGCGCCCACCAGATGGGCGATCGGCAGCTGGCGAACTCCGGGGCCCAGGTTCATGGGAAACATCGGACGATTGGCGATGGCCTCGAAGCCCACTTTGATCGCCAGCAGGGTGGCGCCGGTGACGGCCAACGCGCGCAGCCAGCGCGGTGCGTTCTGCTCGCGCACGATCACGTGCACCATGGCGGCGGCCAGCACCGTGTGGGTCAGGCCGGAGGTGCCGTAGAAACCGGCGAGCGATGAATTGAACGCGAACGCCAGCGCCGTGGGCCCGACCAGACCGAGCACGCATGCCAGCGGCCAGCGCCAACCCAGGGCGTGTTCGAACGCGACGCCGACGCCGACGAGCAGGGCCAAGTCGCGGACCAGGTGGCCCCACGTGGCGTGCACCAGAGGCCCTGTGAACAGTCGCCACACCTGCCCGGCGGCGATGGCATGGCGCTCGGCGACGAGATGAGAAACGGCGGACGCTCCTGACAAATACGCTGCCGTGGCCGCGCATGCCGCGAGCGCTATCAGGAGCGTCCACCGAAAATCGATCTTGCGGATCAGCGTCGCCATCGCCTTCGCACGAAGATCGCCGCCGGCAACAGGAGCAACGCCAGCAGCAAGGTGATGAGATCGGCGTCACCGCCACCGGAGGTCCACGAGCTGCCACCGCCGCCGCTGTACACGGCTTCGATGGGGCGGTTGAGCGGGTTCTTGAACACCTGCTCAACCGTGTACTCGGCCATGGTTCCCGCCACGTTGATGTCCATGTTCATGCGTTTGAGCGCGTAGCGAACGACGCGGCGAGCGACACCGCCGTGGGTGACGGTGACACCGATATCGAGCCGCAGCTCAGCGCCTTTCACCGGTACCTCGTCCATGGCGGCGTAGCCGTCCGCATAGGATCTTCGGGGACTCGCCACCAGTACGAGGCAAGCGGCGGCAACAACGGGCAGAGTTGCGCGATTCATGAGAGTGCCTTTCCTCGAGAGTGGGTCTGGCAGGTGGCGCCCGTGTTGTGGAGCAATGGTCGGTCCAAAGAGTGCCTTTCCTCGAGAGTGGGTCTGGCAGGTGGCGCCCGTGTTGTGGAGCAATGGTCGGTCCAACCGGGCGGCGGCGAAAGTGCCCGGAATTGGCTGGCCGACGCGTGCAGGAGTGGACGATGTGTGAGGGATCCGACGTCGAGTTGCTGACACGAGGCAGATAGCGGCAGATTGTGGTCGCGTGGGGTGTAGGTCGCACGATCTGGCCAGTCGAGTCCCCATGGGTAGACGGGTGACATGACTGTAACATATTGAAATAATGTGCAATACTGTGCACCGCGGCTGGCACTCGGCTTGCGTAGTAAACAGCCATGCCTCGCTGGGAAACGCTGCAGTCGAGTGATGTTCGAGCCCTTGCAGACGCTGTTTGCAAACAGCTGAGCGAGGTACCCCCACAGCGGGTGCACGCCGCGGTTTGCGCCGCGGTCGCGGCATTGGCCGGCGACGAGTTGGGCCTGGATCTGGGCAGCATCGTCAATCAGCTGATCGAAACGCCCCGCGATGACGACGCGGCGGCAGCCCTGGACCACGCAGAAGACGAGCTGCGTGCGGCGGGGCGTTGGGAAGATGTGGTGGATGTGTATCTGGCGCGCGTCGCTGCCGCGACCGACAGCCCGAGCCGCAGCGTTCATCTCGCGGGGCTGGGCGACGTGCTCGAGCTGGAGCTCGACGACATCGACCGCGCCATGACTGCGTCCCTCGAGGCGTTTCACGAGCTGCCCGACGCGCGGTTTTTGGGTGCGCTGGTGCGGCGTGCCCGCGCCACCGAGCGCTGGCAAGAGCTGGCCGCGTGTCTGGCCGACGGAGTCGCCGCCGCCGACATGAGCGATCAGCTGAGCATTCTGCGCACCCTGGCGACGATTTACACCGACTACATCGACGATGCCGCCGCCGAGAGTGCCTGCCTCGAGCAGTTGCGCGTGCTGGTGGCTCCCGATGCCGCGCTGCTGGTCAGACTGGCCAAGCTGTACGAGCAGGCGGGCAAGCTGCGCAACCGCATCGATGTGCTGACCGCGCTGGCCGACGCGACCGAAGACCTGACCGAACGCGCCAGCCTGTACCGCAACATGGCCGCCGAGTGTGAGCGTTTCGGCGACGTCGATCGCGCCGCCGAGTTCTTCGAATGGGCGCTGTCCTGCGGACCTGACGAGGCGGCGTTTGCCAGCCTCGAGCGCCTGTACAAAAACGCCGGCCGCTGGCGCGCCGCCGTCGATGTGTACGGCCGGCATGCCGACACGGTGGCGGCCGCCGCCCGCGTCGAGCTGTACGCCGACGTCGCGCGCATCTACGAGCACGAGCTGGGCGACGCCGGCCGCGCCATCGATTTCTATGTCAAAGCCACCGCGGTGGAAGTGGGCGACGCAGAGCACGGCGAGCCGCTGCTCCTGGCGGTGCTCGAGCGCGTGAACACAGCGCAGCTGCGCGCGCGTCTGCTGTCGCAGCTGGCCCGCTTGCGCGACGCCGCGGGCGACAGCGACCAGGCGATCGCTCGCTACCGCGACGCGCTGGCCGCCGACGACGACGTGCCGGGGGCGCGGGAGGCATTGGTGGAGCTGTACGGCGAGCACGACATGCTGGAGCCGCTGGCGGCCGAGTTGGCTATCCTGGCCGAGCGTACCCAGTCGGTCGAGCGCGAGCGCGACATCTTGCGCCGCCTGGCCGACACAGCGCGCGCCCTGGGCCAGACCGAGACCGCCGCGACGGCGCTGCGCCGTTTGGTGGAGCTGGACGCCGGCGATGCGGTTTGTCATCTCGAGCTGGTCACGCTGCTATTGGCGGACGAAGACTGGCCTGGCGCCCACGCGCTGCTGGCCGAGACCCTCGAGCAGTTTGAAGAGACGCTGCCGACGGCCGACTGCGTCGAAGCACGCTATCAGCTCGGCCGTTGCGAGCTAAAGCTGAGCCGACCCGAGCAGGCGTACCGCCAGTTCTCCATGGCGCTGGCGCTGGATCCCAACCACCGGCCTTCGCTGCTGGCACGCATCGAGCTGGACGCCAATGATCCGCAACAGCTGATCGTCGACAAGCTCGCGCTGGTCGCGTCGTCCCACCCCGAACAGTGCGCGGCCCTGTTGACCGAGGTCGGCGACATGTACGCCACCGAGCTCAACGACCCGATCACCGCGCACGAGATGTACCGCGACGCGCTGGCGTACGCCCCCACCGACCACGTGCTGCTCAACAAGTGCCTCGGTTTGGTCGTGGAGCAAAACGACTGGAGTCGCAGCCGCGACATGCTCGAGCGGTTGATCGAGACCGAGCACGATCCTGCCGTGCGCGCCAAGTACCGGCACGTGTACGCCATGGTGTTGCGCAACCGTCTGGGTCGCGACGCCGAGGCGGTCCAGGTGTTGCGCAAGGCGTTGGTCGACGATCCGCGGGCGGTCCACATTGCCCGCGAGCTCGAGGGCCTGCTGCGCGACCGCGGCGACACCAAACAGCTGGCGCGCTACTACTACGCGCGCGTGGAAGCCCTGCGCGGGCTCGACGGCATGGATGCCGAGCGCATCGAGGCGTGGACGGCACTCGGCGATGCGTGCCTCGACAGCGGGCTCGGGGACGACGCGCTGTGCGCCTTCGAAGTCGCGGCCAACCTGGAGCCCGACAACATCATCCGCCGCAGGCGCCTGGCCAACCTGTACTTCAACGCGGGACCGGACTACTACGCCAAGGCCATCGAGCAACACCGCGCGATCCTGCGCACCGACCGCACGTGCATCGCGTCGTACCACGCCCTGCGCGGGCTGTTCCGCCTCACCGAGCAGCCGGCGATGGAGCACGCGTGCGCCGACGCCATCGCCGCCCTCGGCATCGCCGACGACGAGCCGCGCTGCGACCGTGAGCCGCTCGAGGTGAACGAGACCGCCGCCGCCATCGACGGCGCGACCTGGACCCAGGTGGCCAATCACCGGGTCGACCGCATGCTGTCGATCCTGTTCGCCATCGCGGCGCCGGCGTTTGCCGAGCGTCACGCGCTGTCGTTGCATCAGCTCGGGCTCAAACGGCCCAACCTGGTTGCCGGCAGCGATCGGCGGCCGTTCGCGCGGCTGTTGCGTTTCGTCGCCGCGCGCCTCGGCGTGGAGTTGCCGGATGTGTATTTGCGTCCCGAGCAGAGCGCCGCGTGTCGGGTTGTGTTGTGCCGCGACGTGCGCGGGGTGGTTCCGGTCGTGATACTCGGCCGCGCGGCCAGCGACGGTCATCTCGACCAGCGGGCGCTGGCGTTTGCATTCGCGCGCCCGCTCGCGGACCTCAAGTCCGATCGCCGTGGGCGTCTGGTCATGCGCACCTCGACCGAGTTACGCGGCGTCATCGAGGCCGCGATCACCATGGCGGCCGGCGACGACAGCTCCACGGCAACGCAGATCCTCAGCAAGACGCTGTCCCCTCTCGACCTGGATCAGCTGCAGACCATCGGCGAGCGGCTCGGCGAGCGCGGGGTTGATTCCCACGCCGCCGCGGTTGCCTGGCTGGACGCCACCGGCTGGGGGGTGATCCGCATCGGCTATCTGATCGCCGGCGACTTTGCCGCCTGCGCCCGCGCCCTGGAGGCCGAGCCCGGCGCCGAAGGCTCGGCCAGCGAGCGGATCGCCGAGCTCGCCGCCGCGACGATCACCGATGACGCGCTGCTGTACGGTCGCGCCGCTCCGGTGCGCGAACGCAACGCCGCCTGAGCTCCGGTCCGCCCGCTCTACCGGGCAATCGAAACGCTGATGTTGCGGAAATCGGTCATCGGCGTGGCGAAGTGCCAGAACGTCTCGCCCGGGCGGCCAACAACAAGGCCGAAGGCTCGTCACCGCTCACCGTGCGCGGACTGGCCGAGCGGTTTTGATTTGAGCTTGGCGGCCAAACGCGCTACGTGTGGGCCGTGAGTGAAGGTGAACACGAGCAGGTAGAGGAACCGCAGGTCGAGGACGCACCCGATGATCTGGTGTTTTTGGTCGGCGCGGGCGACCTCAACGAGGCGGCCATTTTGCGCGGCTATCTGGAGCATCACGGCATTTACGTGTACGTCCAGGGCGAGGAGCACCGTTCGATGCTGGGGATGCTCGGCGCCTACGTCGAGCTGCGCCTGATGGTTCCGGCCGCGAGCGTCGAAGACGCGAAAGAGGTGCTCGAGCTGTTCTACAGCGAGCAGGAGGACGTGTCGGGGCCCGAGTTCCGCGGCACCTTCCGCGACTAGCACCACGAACAAGACGATGACGAAGACAAATACGACGAGGACGTGGTCGACAAGATGCGGCTCGCGCGCGCCGTGCGCCGCGCTCGTCTGTTCGGCCTCGCGTTTCCGTTCGGCGGCGCCCACTTCGCCGCCAAAGCGCCGGTACGCGGTCTTCTGCTGGCGGCGCTGGGCATCGCCGGGCTGGTTCTCTTCATAGCGGGCAACACCGCGATGATCGGGTTGTTCGTGCTTTCCATCGTCTACGATCTGATGAGTGTGCGCGGCCCGCTGTTCGACGCCGAGGTGCGCCGCGCCCGCGCCGAGCACAAACAACTGGGCGAAGTGGCGAGCAAAGATCAAGGGTGAACTACACGCTGGCGGTGGCGCGTACGCACCATCACATTCGTTACGCGAGTCGCCGGTGTGGTTTTTTTGTCATCGCCACGGCTCAGCGCCGGAAACGCCATCCCATTCGCGTGCTTGGCAACCAGCGATCCTGGCCGGTCGATCGTCGGTTACGATCGTGTTTATGAAACGGACAATCGTCGGCGCGGTCATCGCGCTCACCTTGCTCGCTGTATCCTCGTCTGCCCGGGCCAAGCCCGGGCTTCGCATCGGTCTGACCGACAGCCCGGACACGTTGGGAGTCGGTTTCTTCTTCGAAAACGTCGCGTCGCGCCTGGGCAACCGCAGCGTCTTGTCCATCGAGCCCGGCATCGACCTCGGCTTCGGCAGTGACCTGGACTTCATCACCGTGCGCGGCACGTTCAACCTCAAGTTCGTGTTCTTCTCGGGCAACATGCAGTTTTACCCGATCGTGGGCATGAGCCTGTACTACTTGAATGTCGACAACGGTGGGGACGACACCGTGGTGGGCGTCAACCTGGGCGGCGGCATGCAGTTCGATCGGTTCTCGTTCGAGCTGATGGGCGGCATCGGTCACGCGCCGTTCCCGGACATCACCTTCTGGTTCGGCATCGCGTTCTGATCAGCCGCCGCGCCGCGCCGTCATCTCGGCGGCGATTTCGGCCAGCGCCTCGCCCGACAGCGCCTCAGCGGCCTTGGGGAACAACGCCTGCTCCTCGGCGAACATGTGGCCCCGGTTCATCTCGACGAACCGGCCGACGAGCGAGCGCAGCGCCTGGGTCGAGCCGACGTCGGCGACCGCGCGGCGCAGCGCGGCGTGGGTCTCGTCGTTCATTTGATGTTGGACATCGAACGCGCCGAGCATTTGTGAAAACGCGTCGACCGGCCGCAAGCGCGGGAACAGACTGTCCTGTTCGTCGGCGTGATGGGTCGCACCCGGGCCGTCGAAGAACGCCAGCACATCCTTAATGGATGACAGCGCTACCGCGCGATACGCTTCGTCTCGCAGCTGGCGGCCTGCGGTTTCGAGTTGGGCGACCCGTACCTCGATGTCGCGGTGCGCGCGCACCAGCTCGGCCAACGGGTCGGTGATCGCAACAGACTGGTCTTCGCCCATGGCGCATCCTAGCCCGCGGCATTGCGCGCGTGTCTCGTGTAGTCCACGGCACCTCTTTGTTGGCCGAAAATAGCGTAGCTAAAACAAGGGGTTGCCAGTCCATCTAGGTACGTTACCTACGCGAATCGCCATGCAAGAGTTCCAGTTTCAGGTTCAGGTCGTCAATGAGCTGCTCGATGCCACGTCCGTCGCGCCGGACCCAAATCGCCGCGATTGGGATGGCCAGCGGCTGCAAGACGTGCGGGACCAGTACGCCGACCTCGTCACCCACGCTACCCGCTCCACCGCCGAGCTGAGCGCATCCGATGCCGCGGATGCGTGGGCCAGCGTCGTGCGCATTGCCGGCGAGGTGGTCGCGCTGCTGCACGCGGCCGGCCGGTTTCAGCAAGCGCGCGAGCTGTTGGCGGCGGCGATCGAGCGCGCCCCTGACGGCGACGCGCGCGAGGAGTTGCGTGCTGCGAAGCGCGATCTCGAAGGCTTCGGCAAGCTCAACTACGGGCGCTGGCTCATGCGCCAAAAGCGCGTACGAGAGGCCACGATCGCGTTGAAGGCCGCGCGCGAGACGGCACGTGAAGAGGTGTTGCGGCGCAACGCCCAACGCGTTCTGGACGCGCCGCGTCCGCTCACGCGAGCGCCCCAGCTGGCTTCGTTTTACGGCATTGGTCTGGGCATGAGTGGTGCCCGCGATCGCGTTCGGCAACAAAGCCGTGGCCCTACTCCCGGTGCCTGGCCTATGCTTTGGCGGTATGGACAAGCTGGCACGGCGCGATGAGCCAGCGTTGCGCAGGATCTCGGACAATCTGGCTCGGGATCTCGACAGCGCGGCCGAAGGCCAGTGGGTGCACGTGGATCAGAAAGGTCGGGTGCGCTCGCTGGCACGCTATCGCGCCCTGCGCGCGGTGTCCGTTGCCGGTCTGGGCATGGCTGCGGCGTTGCCCGTGGCTTACGGCCTGGCGTTCGGCCCGGTGGGCGCCATCGTCGGTCTGGGCTTCACCGGGTTGGTCGCCGGTCGGGCATGGCCGGCGCGGCGGCTGCGCTATGCCGCTGAGCTCATCGAGAGCGAGCGGCTCGACGAAGCCGACAGGCAGCTCGACCGGGTCGTCAAGTCACCGCTGGCGCCGCGGCAGATCCGCGCGACCGCGATCATCGATCAGGGCGTTGTGTGCGTGCGCCGCGGCGACCACGAAGGGGCGCTCGCCTACGTGCGCAAAGCGTTGCCGCGATTTCTCCGCGGCAAGCGGCGGCCGCTCGCGGGCATCAAGGCCGACTACCTCGAGGCGCAGCTTCTGGCCAACCTCGGCCGGGTCGAGGAGGCGCGCAAGCGCATCGACGCGCTGGGCCCCGTACCCGAGGGCGAGTATCTGCGCGTGGTCTACTGGACCGTGGACTTGTACGTATCACTGTGCGCGGGCCAGCACAGCCTCGATGCCGACGAGCTGCACGAACGCGCGCTCAAGGGATTGACCATGACGGCGGGCACGCTGCTCATCGCACTGGCGGCGTGGGCACACAGCGCCGCCGGCGACGCGGATCAGGCGGCGCACTTGCTGGGCGAGGCGCGCGACCGGTTCACGCCGCTGATGGAACAGCGCATGCGCGTGGGCATGCCGGCGCTGGCGGCGTGGCTCGACGACCAGCTTGCTCAGGAGTGAACGGGGCCGATGTTGCGCCCTTTGTGCTCGGCCAGAGTGCACAAGTCTTGCACGACCTCGATGCCCGCGGCGACGAGTTGCTGTGCGACCCGGTCGTTGCGCACGCCCAGTTGCAGCCACACATAGTTGGGCCGCGGCTGCATGGCGAGCATGTCGCCGAGGTGACGCGGTAGCAGCTCCGAGCGCCGGAACACGTCGACCATGTCCACGGGCTCGGCGATCTCGGCCAGGGTGTTGCGCACCGGTTCGCCCCACAGCTGTTTTGCGTCCAGGGTCGGGTTGACCGGGATGATGCGGTAGCCCTGGGTGGCGAGATAGTCCGGCACGTAGAACGCGGCGCGATGGCGCTCGTGGTGCGCGCCCAACACGGCGATGACCCGGGTGTTGCGCAACATGTCGTCGATTGTGCTCATAG
>Ga0114931_10007270_pt1 | contig 13529 bp, 13 predicted proteins | sample 2SBtaG_FD_89579 | JGI IMG/M metagenome (GOLD analysis project Ga0114931, IMG submission 89579) | Deep subsurface microbial communities from Kolumbo volcano to uncover new lineages of life (NeLLi) - 2SBTROV14_V59a metaG | ecosystem: Environmental > Aquatic > Marine > Volcanic | place: Kolumbo... | reverse complement strand
TGCGAACAAAGCGCAGTACGATAGACTTGGGACGCACCCATTCATTTCACTAACTTTAAATATCTCGGAGAGAATTAAAAATTATGAAGCACAAATGGTGGTTAACACTTGGTTTATTCTTTTTCATAGGAATTTCAATTTATAGTGTAATAAGGTCATTTGGTGGTAATGATTTTTTTATGGACGTTTTTAACATAATAGACTGGTTTGCAGCATGTGTTATCTATTTCTTCATCGGAGCATTGATAGGTTTTGTGATTGATAAATTCAAGAATAAAAAAACAAAGTATCCTTTATGGTTTTTTTTATTTGTGGGTTTATGGATTATAAGCATAATAACTTTGTTGATTGTTGCGGATAAATCAAAAATAAGCTATCTAGGAATAATATTTTTCCCTATTATTTATGGCTTGTTTTTTACAGGAATGGCGTTTACAATACTTTTTCCAGGCGCAATAGTAAAAACTTACTATGGTAAACTAATATTTGATATACTTTTTCTTGCTGTTTTTGGATTTTGGCTTTATTATGAGAAAACAAACAAAAAGATGCTTGTAAGAAAAATACTCTAGGGTTAGTATTTGTAGTGTTTCTTGTAGGGTTCATTGGTTGCACGGTTCAACTTGCTTAATTTGAGTAATACTTTTCAAAAGATTTAAAACAAGGAATTGATTTATTTTGTATATGGTCCTTGATTTGGGTGTTATAGGTATTGAAGGAGTAGGAATTGGCAGAGTTATACTTATAGCTATCATCGTATCAAGCACATTTTTTATTGCAACTATTGTAAGACAAATTCTTCATAGAGCAATACAGAATACTGAAAAGTACATGCAATCAAGAAAAACAGGGCTTATGTTTACAAAGCACATTGTTACTGCAGTAATATATATAATGGGTTTTAGCATTGCAATGTATCTTATTCCTCCTTTTGAAACTCTCGCAGTATCATTGTTTGCGGGTGCAGGAATAATTGCTGCAATTGTAGGCTTTGCTTCTCAAGCAGCTTTCTCAAACATTGTTAGCGGGATATTTATTGCAATTTTTAAACCATTCAGAGTCGGAGACACCATTAAATTCGGAGAGAGAATAGGCATAGTTGAAGATATAACTCTAAGACACACAGTTGTTAAGAATTTTGAAAATAAGAGGTTTATTGTTCCAAACACAGTAATAAGTAATGAGGTCATAGAAAACTATAATATTGAAGATGAAAGAATATGTCGATATGTTGAAATTGGTATAAGTTATGATTCAGATATTAGTAAGGCTATGAAAATTATTCAGCAGGAGGCAATGAAACATCCGAATTTTATTGATATTAGAAGTGATGCTGAGAAGAAAGAAAGAAAACCTGCCGTCTCTGTGAGAGTATTAAGCTTTGGAAATTCCTCTGTTAATCTAAGAGCATGGGTTTGGACAAAAAGTCCTCAAAAAGCGTTTGAACTTGGAACTAATTTGAATAAAAGTATAAAGGAAAGGTTTGACAAAGAAGGAATAGAAATACCATTTCCTTACAGAACAATTGTTTACAAAAGAGATGATAAGCGCAAAGTCAATCCGAAAAAGAAAAAGACTTCTAGAAAAAAATAATTAATACAACAATTATTATTGCACTCCAGTTAGTAATCATAAACCATTTCTGTCCCCAACTAAAGCCTGGAAATTTCCAGTCACTTAATGGCCATAAGAATGGTGTTGGTAGGAATTTTCTTGAATGTGTAGGTATATCTATTAAGATATGAATCAACCAAGCCCAAAGATAGATGGGCATATTCCCTGTTATTAGGAAAATAATAGCAGATACTGCGCCAAATACGAAAATGCTGTGTGTTAATCCATACATGAAAAAAACCCATGAAGGTACTTTTCTGATGTCTGGTCTACTGAATTTTTCCCTTTTAATTAGTCTGTAGACCATATATAATGTCCAGGAGAAAAGATCTGGCATTACTCCGAAGAATATTGCTAATAAAGGCATATTTGTTTGATGAAATATGATGTATGACCATACTGCATGTGCGAACGTATCCATTATTATTAGAATATAGGGGCTATTTATAATACTTATTTATTTTCTATATGGTAAATAAATATGTCATCGTCAATTTATGGTGTTTTCACTTATAAGTTACAAAAAAGCAAACTTTTTTAAAGAGAAAATTGTTTCTAAACACCATGAAAGAAGGAAATTCATTTGATGATTTAGATAAAAACTTGATTGAATTATATAGATTTTTTGAGACAAAAGTGGGTTATGATGTATCTATTGAGGATTTTGCTAAACTTCAAATTTTTATGGACAACATAAATAAAAATTATGATGATTTGAAAGTTGAATTTAAACAACTTAAAGAAGAAAAAATTACTCAAGAAAAGTTCTTTGGTTCTATAATTCACGATGTTAGAGGTCCGTTAAATGCAATAATGGGATATACTGAATTAGCTTTAGAAAAAACAAAAGATTCGGAAGCAATAAATCATTTAAGCACAGTTCTTAGTGGAGCATCAAAAGCCACGAATTTAGCAGATTCATTTGTATCTTACAAAAATGTTTTGGCAGGAAAGGAAATAAACAAGGAAGAATTCATACTTAACGAATGCTTTGATTCAATATATAGTCAAAACAAAATTATTGTTGAGAATAACGGTCTTGAGATGAGATACAATAAAAACCTTGAAGATTCCATTATAATGAATACAGACAAACAACTTTTTGAAAGAATTTTTGACAACCTCATTTCAAATGCAGTAAAATTCACACAAAAGGGATGGATAGAACTTGGTGTCTATGAGACAATAGATAATTCATTGAAATTCTATGTTGAGGATACGGGAATAGGAATATCTTCTGAATATCAGGATAAAGTTTTTGACATGAAGACGCAAGTAAATAAATCGGATTCTTCTCAAGGAATGGGCTATGGACTCTCAATTGTTAAGGATTTTGTAACTGCATTAGGTGGGCAAATAAAGGTTAACTCACAACCAGATTTGGGCTCAACATTTTATTTTGTATTGCCTAATACTACATACAAGAAACTTTAAATACATTCTAAATTAACTTAATAGAAAAATGATAGAAATAATTCCAGTTGGAGGATATTCTGAAATAGGAAGAAACTGCACAATCGTAAAATGGAATGATGAAGCAGTAATGCTTGACTTCGGTCTCAAAATGGAAGAATATGTTCGTCTTACTGAAGATGATGATATTCCATATAATATTCCTCAAGGAGTTCTAATAAGAGAAAAAGCAGTTCCTGATATAACTGCGGTGGAAGATGAATTAAAAAATGTAAATGCAATTTGCATAAGTCACGCACACTTAGATCATGTCGGAGCAATTCCCTTTTTTGGAAACAAATTCAAAATTCCTATTCATGGAACAAAATTCACAATAGAAGTTCTAAAAGCACTGATAAAAGATAAAAAAAAGAGTATAGAAAATGAACTTATTTCACACACTTCAAACTGTAAATTCAGAGTATCTCTAAACATGGAAATAGAGTTTATTCACATAACACACTCAACACCTCACACAGTAATAATTGTAGTTCACACTCCTGATGGTTGTATTGTATATGCAAACGATTTCAAACTCGACGATACTCCCTTACTAGGTAAGAAACCAAATTATGAAGCAATGAAAAAATTAAAAAATGTAAAAGTTCTGATAATGGATTCATTATATGCTCTTAAAAAAAGGAAAACACCTTCCGAAAGTATTGCAAGAGATATGTTAAAAGATATAATATTAAAAACTCCTTCACAAGGAAAAAACATTATTATTACAACATTCTCAAGTCACATAGCAAGAATAAAAACAATAGTTGATATTGCAAAAACCATAGGAAGAAAACCTGTTTTCATTGGACGTTCTCTCTCAAAATATCTTGATGCAGCAAAAGAAGCAAAAATAATTGACTTCAAGAAGAAAGCTGATTATGTGAGATTCGGCTCTAAAGTTGAAGAATATTTTAAAAAACACAAAAAAACCGACAACAAACTTTTCATTGTTACAGGCCATCAGGGAGAACCAAAGGCAATACTATCAAGAATGGCGAATGGCAAGTTCTTTCCATTTGAAGAATAGGACTTAGTAGTATTTTCTTGCAAAATAATTCCAATTGAAGAGAGTTATATAAACAGAGAAAGACTCGAAAAGGAACTTAAGAAAAAACATGTGAGAATATTTACTGATGCGCACGTTTCAGGTCACGCATCTAGAGAAGACCACAGAGAATTTATCAAATTAATAAATCCAGAAAATATAATTCCTACACATGGCGAACCAAATATGCTAAATGCATTAAAGGAACTTGCTATTGAAATGGGATATGATAAATCCAAGATTTATATTCTAAAGAATAGTTCAAAAGTTTTTTTTTGATTAAATTAAATGTTTAACATTTTCTATTGTTCCTGTGTTTGATAGAGCGTGTTCAATTTTGTTTCCTGCACGTATTTTTCTGGCAAGATAATCACAAACAAACTTATGTTCATCATAGCACTTAAAACAATTTTTGCAGTCATGTTGTTTTGTTTTGTACTCCTCAAAATATTCACTGTTTTCTCTTAGCATTTGTTTTTCTTCCATTATTTGACCCACCATTTGAGGAATTGCTTTTTCCATAATATGTCCTTTTCTAAAAACAGTTATGGGGCTATTTTGCATGGGTCTAAATTCCTTGTGTGGAATAACTAAATTCTGTTTGCCTCTAAAGCCAGTATAGAATGCATTCTTATCAAGCGATGTGTATAAATTCTCAATTTTAATTCCTAAATGTTCTTCAACAGAAGTTTTAATAACGTGAAAATAGTAATATGTCTGTGCAAGATACTTGTGTTCTGGATAATGTGTTACACGATTTGTTTTTGTATCATTAATAAAAATATCATAAGTATTTTCTCCCTTTCTGAAAAATAAATAAACGTCAGGATGAATACTTGTAGAAAATGTTTGTTTTGAACGTATTCCAGAAAATGTAAAATTCTTTGCAAAAGTTGTCTCTGAATAATTATCAGAACTCACTGGCTCAATTCCTGCTTTTTCCAAAGTTTCATAATGGACAAGATTCGGATAAGGTTCTGTTGTTAGCGCATGTATTGCAGTTCCTCTCATTGAAAAAATACTTTGAAATGTGAGAGGGTCTCTATAAGATAAAAAATCATGTTTAGTGAAACTACCGACGTAATTTAAAGCCTTCAACAAAATCGCATTTCTGTTTTCAATAGGCATTGTTCCAATCAATTTTTCTATTGTGCAACCAACATTTGCTTTTCCTTCAAATAAATCATCAAAGAATCTTTCAGAAAATTTTGGACTCGTCGGAAGAGATAATTCAGAACCCCTAAAGTCAGATTCAACGTGCACATCACGTCCCAAAACATCAGGTATATTAAAAATGTCCTTTTCTTCTTTTGTATAATTTTTAAGCTTATCAGGTGTCAAAATATGTTTATCCTTAAATTCTTCAAACCACCTTAAATTTTGTTTACTTTGCGCTCTAAAACCATCATAAATTGATTTATTCTGATTAAATATAATAGCAAGCCGTGCTTCTTTTCTGCTCCAGCCAATTCTATGAACATACGCAAAATTGTCAATAAGTTGTTTATGACTCTGATTAATTGGGTCCTCAGGGTTATGGGAAAAAATGTTATCAAGAAGCGTGTGTGCATTTGGATATCTGTTCTCAGTTCCCTTCTCAAGTAAGAACCAAGGATATTTTCCAGTTGACACAAATTCAATTTTTTTTGGAGGCACAAAAGATATCTTGTGAGATGTTCTCTTGTAATTTTTTTTCTCCTGCATCTCAATATCTTGAATCATATGAAGAAGTCTACCTATTGCTCTTGGTTCACAAATTCCCATTTCAGGAAGGTCAAGACCTGCAAGGGGACCGTATTTTCCTCCTGGGTAAATTATTTTTGGTTCTCCAGTCACAGGATTTTTAGTATACTTAGGAGTATAGTGAAATGATTTTTTCATTATTTCCATTGAAGGACTAGTTTTTTCCATAAATAAAGGGATTCCTCCAAAACCCATTTCAGAATATTTTTTGTAAGTTTGTTCAAAGACATTTTTGAAAATATTTCCATAACGAAGAGCCATAATTTCTTGTGCTGCAAGAATTTCAAGGCGTTTGTACTCCTGATATTTTTCTACCCATCCACTGCCTGTGTGAGAAAATTCTTCAGCATGAAGTTCCGGATTGGTTGCAAGTTGTTTATCTAATTCATCAAAAGAAAAGATATCTCTTTTATACCAAGAATTTCCTATTTTAGGAGTTGTATCATCAAATTTTTCTAGGTTGCCATATTTTATTCCTTTGATAAATGGATTTATTTCAAAATAAATATAATCACTCATTACATCTTCCACTCCGAAATCGCCATGTTTTACAACAGGTTTAGATATCCATGTTTCTGGCTGAATGTATATGAGTCGGATTTTACTTATCAGCTCAGTTTCAAAATGATGTGCAATATTTTCAATGAATAATGTAGAAAAGAGATGAACATTTGAGTAAGGGTCATGGCCAAGTTTTTCATTACTATATGCTTCAGTAATAGATTCTCCTGATACAAATATAGGATATGTGTCATAAAATAAATTTTTAGTTCCTGGCGCATTTACCCGTTCATAGAGTTCATTCATGTGCCATTGATTTTTTTTGAATTTTTTTGTAAAGTTATTTGTGTAAAAGGAATATTCATTACCATGTTCATCTTCAAGTATTTCCTCTTCAAGATATGTCTCAAATTGATTTAAGATTAGGTCATCCAAAGAATAATTATAGACTTCACTTTTTTGTCTTCGGCGTGAATTAGGCATTACACGTAGAAATGTCTCAGCACTAAACCTGCCATATTCTTCAAGCCATCTTCGAGTATAAGCGGCAATGATGTGAAACCTCTTTACAACGAAAGTTGTGTCTATTTCCCCCATAAATAGGTCGTATTTGAATAAAATATATAAAATTTGTTTAAATTCTCATTGTTAAATGGTTACAAGTTTCATAACTTACTGCGATTCAGACAAGAGTTTAGAGGGGAAGTTAGGCTCATTAGTAAACGTAGTAGTGTGGGATTATTATGATACAACGGACAAATTCTCTCCAAATGGTTGGCATAAAGTAAAAGTTCCAAATATTCATTCTACTGAACTTAGCAAATTTCATGATAGAAAAGCAATAGAACAAGCTGTAATATCTCTTAAAGAACATATTGTGGTTGATTTTAATCAACGAATTGTAAACAAACACAACAAAAAGGAAAAATTAAGAAGTAAAAAAGAAATTGAATCAATAGATAAAAAAATTTATTTGATGGAAAATTTTATTGAAAATATAGATGAAGAAATAAAATTATTAGGTCCGTTTGGAAATGGAAATTATAAAGTATACAATGTGCGTCTTCCACCAATTTCTTCAAAACTTGTAAAAAGATATCTTTCAAAATATTTTACTTCTTTTATGAACCCTACAAACTATTCTCTTCAAATAAAAATGCAACTCAATTATCCTTTTTCAATCATTGAATTTCATAATAAAAAACTCAAAGTTACAAACAAAGTAATGCCCTTAAGAACACTCCAAAAAGCACCATTATATTCTCTTGACTATGAAGCAACAGAATATCTTCCCTACTCTGTAAGGGAAGGTTTATCAGAATTATCTGAAGAAAGGCTAAAAGAAATATTTCTTGACACAGTTAAAATATACAATTTTGAATTAAAGCATGACGATTTAAGATATATGACCAGAAAGGATTATCTTCGGGGAATAGATTTTATATTTGATTCTACTCGAGATGAACGTCTAACAGGAGTAGTTTTTGCATCTCTTCAAGAAAATGTCTTTGAAATGTATGGAACTGTTAAATTTGACAAGAAAAAAATGACTATTCCAAATCCTTGGATTAATGATACGTCACATGAATTTAATATAACAACATTTTCTGACCAAAAAAAAATGATAGAGGCATTGAATAAAAATTTTAAAGGATTCTTTGTAGCAGGACATTATCATATATTTTATGATTATGATGCCGGAGATCGTCTTACAGGGGTTCAACGATTAGGTGTAGGAGAAACAAAAGCAAAACACATTGGACAAATAATTGATTACAGAAAGACAAAAACACTTCCAGGAAGATTTGACATTGACCCTTCAAGTTATTCTCAGAAAGTTATGAAGAATTACAGTAACAGAATGGATGTTGTTGGATTAAATGTTAGTGGAATAAGAACGAAGAAGACTCTAAATCATGCAGAACTTGAAATAATAACAAGAAAGGCACTGAAAGGAGACCTTGATGCAGCTCATAAATTCTACTATTACATGGCAGGTGATGGATTAAAATCAATAAAAATGTGTACAGATATTCAGGGTGAACACCTAATTCTTTCTCGCGATTTCAAATCTCAAGGGGCGAGAATTGATGCAACTGGCATGGACTCATTCACTCAAGAATATTGGTATATGAATCATTTCAAGAGAACAAAATCTTATCCTTTTGAAAAAATAAAAACATTTTCTTTTGGAGAAGGAAATGCCCAAATAAGGTACAAAGATATCAGAATTCAAGATTTGGTCAATACACTAATAAAGCCTATTTTTCTTCAATCAAAAAAAGGGCTTTTTGACGCATACATGGTTGATTTGTTTCCACTTGTTGAAGCATTTAAACCACTTTTATCTAAAGACTCTGAAGTAGAAAAATTATACAAGTTTGCAGATGCATCTAATGACGATAAAAGAAAAACAAGAGTATACAGATGGTTGAATAATCTTGCAAAATATCCATTATTCTATGCCTTAAAATATAAAGAAAATTCTCGAGCAGAAAAATACTTTGGAATGCATTTTGGAATTAAAAGAAACGAACCGGGAATGCATGAACTTCTTAACAGGTTTGATAATAACCTTAAGAAGGTTAACGAAATATTATATTTGCATCCTTCAATAAATTACAACGGAGAGACATTTTTATTTCCTAGTGTAATGCCATTCACATCAAGAGATTATATACTCAAAGACATAGGTGTTGTCAGAGGAAAAGGACTTTTTATTTCAGGCACCAAAGGAAGATTCGCAGGAAACATTGATAATGAACTCACCATGATTGGTATTGCGGATTTTGGTTCCAAAAAAGGAGAAAGAAGTATTTTTGAAAAGAATATTTACAAGAATTTCTTCACAAAACTTTTATTAGAAAAAGACTACGAAGGAACATTCAACTACTTAGTTAATAGAATCAAATTATTTCATGATGGGCAATTAACAAAAGAAGAATTGCAATATGAAAGAACTGCAAAAAGAGACCACACAGGATATGCTTCAGGTGCAACTCAAGGTTTCATAAATGAGTTAGTCAAACAGCAAGCAATGAGAGGAGATAAAATTTCTTATGATTATGATTATGAAAGACTATTAACAAAATTCTTTGGTTTAATGGAAACAAACGAACCAGATGAACTAGATGATTTGTTTGGAATGCCAAAGAAACCGATTTTCTCAATTGATGCAGATAGAGGAACAAAGTATTATTGTATGCCACAATCACAAAAAGGAACAATTTCAGAATTATTAAACTGGATTTTCAGACCCGAAGATAATTCCGTGGAGCAAGAACTCCTTTCGCATTTATATCTTGGAAATGCAACGGATAACACAATTAAACGACTTTCATATAAATATCGACAAATTGTTAATGATGCATTGAAATTTTAGAGGGTAAACTCAGAATTTAGTTAAAATTATTATATTTATCTTCACTATGGAAGATAATTCAATGAAAAATTGTGTTTTATCTCACCTAAGGGAGGAAAAGTATATAAATATCGGCGATTTTCAAGGAAATAAGAGGGAACTATTATGAAACTGACACTTGTTGAACCAAAACTGCTAAAGGAAAGTATTTCCATAATTTCTGAACTAGTCACAGAGACAAGAATAAAACTCGCAAAAAACATGATAGAATTAATTGCTATGGACCCTGCGAACGTTGCAATGGTAATATTCAGAATGCCAAGTTCTTCATTTGCAGAATATGATGTCTCAGAAGAAACAACTATCGCAATAAATCTTGCAAATTTCAAACAAGTTTTGAGAAGAGCAAAATCAACAGACGTCTTATCATTAGAAATCGAAGAAAATAAATTAAAAATTACACTCAAAGCAAAAAATGTTAGAACATTCTACCTTCCGTTAATAGATTTGGAAGAAAAAGAACAAAGAATTCCTCAGTTAACTTCAAAGGCTGTAGTAGAAATGGACAGTTCCACTCTTACTGAAGCAATTGAAGATGTTGACATTATTGGGGAAAGCGTAACCCTAGGTGCGAGTGTTGATAAATTAATTGTTTCTGCCTCTGGTGACTTAACTAAAGCAGAAGTCGATATGAAAGAAGGTGACGACGTAAAAATAACTATTCTAGAAGATGAGGGAACAAAGAAAAAAGACCCTCAGAAAAGCAAATATAGTATTGAGTATTTGAAAAAAATGATTCAGGGAAGCAAGCTAGCAACAAAAGCAACTATGAGATTTAGTAATGATTATCCATTAACGCTTGAGTTCAAAGAAATGAACAAGTTAAGTTTGACGTTTATTCTTGCACCTCGCGTAGACAATGACTAATAACCCCGCCTGGAAACAGTAAAGCCAGTATGAATTTGGGGCTTTTTTCTTTGTTTTAGTCGATAAATACTAACATATTTATTATCTAATTCTCCTATTGTTCTATAGCAAAACGTTTAGTCTTTATAAAGACCTTGTTCTCTACTCTAGTTTCCACGCTAAATTTACATTCTGGCTGATGTGACCTGTGAAATAATATAAAGAAAAGAATAGATTTGAATATTAAGCGAGAAATTGTAATAATTGCTTGTTTTTGATGATTAAGTTCTGCCTCTAAGGGATTGAGGTGTAAAAACATTAGGAGGTAGAACTAAGAATGCAAATATTTAGAGATGATGGGTTTACTAAGGAATTCGGTCCTTCAACCCACAAATGTAGACAACTCGGAGGTCAATTAACATTTTACATTGATACTATAAATGCCTGTGATTTTTTCGCAGAAAGTTTAGAGATTTATCCTGTAAGATGTATGACTCCAGATGAACAGCTAGGAATCTTATTCTATGTTGGAGACCCTCCACAGAATTACATGTATAAGCCATATAAGGTCTATAAACTGAAAAGACCTTACAAGTTGGTTGATGGTACTGACAAACTTACACACAGTTTCTATGTGCCAATTCCCTCTATTATGGTTAGGGATTTAGATCTTGGTAAAGGCATGTCTAAACTGATTTCTGTGAAAGGTGGATTTCTAGAGAATGGTCAGAAAGTAATTCTGATCAAAAAGAGGCGAGGTCCTATTAACTAAAAAAGGTGAATAATATGACTGAAAAAATAGATGTAAGTTTTACAAAGGATGAATGGCGTGTTTTGTCTGCTTTAATTAAAAAACAACTAAGAGATTTAAGATTAGGAGATAGCAATGAAGAACGACAGAAGTTACAAGCCAAAATAAATTCTTATCAAAGACAATTATATCAGTTAGATATGGATGTTTCTGAAAATAAAAACTTCATTACTATTGCTGATAAAATGGAATTAGACTAGACTGGTGGTTATTATGCAAGGTAGGAAGGTTAAGATTTATTTTGATGATGGAGAAAAGATCTCCTGGAGAGAGGGTTCTATCTCTTCAGAAGATCAATATTCTATCACGCTTGATTACAAGCATGTTATTCCTCGAGGAAGGATTGTTAGGATGGAGGTTTTCGAGGATGGAAGTGTCAGGTCCAAGAGCTAGTTTTCTCATAAAATTATGTAATGAGCACCAGAATTTCAAAGTAGCGTTTGCTTTTAAGAAAGGAGATAAAGTAGTTTTTACAAAACATAAGAAAGTACTGGAGTTATGGAATTCAGATGAAGGAATGAAGTTTTTAGAGAAAGCAAATAATAGGCAAATTCTCCCTGCTGAAATTGTTCTTGATATGGATGATGATGTTTCAGAAGCAAGATTAAATTCTATTTGTGATGATCTTGAGAAATATGGATTCTATTACAAAGCATATTTTACTGGTTCAAAAGGATATCACATCCATGTGTTTGATAATGAATTAACTAAGTATTCCGTTCAAAGCAGACGCAAGATCAAACATTTTCTTATTGCTAAATATAATTGTGATACTCAAAAAGCTTCTGAAAATACGTTGATTGCAATTGAAGATGTTCTTCATTGGAAGACAGGAAACTTAAAGAAATTAGTGAGGGAAAACAATGAGTGAGGCATTAAAGAAAGTAATTTTTGAGTTAGATGATCCTGATGTGATTCAGGAATACAAAAGAATTAATGCAAAGATTGATCCTCGTTTTTATCAAAAAGAAATATTAAAAGATATTCATAGTGATCTTGATAAAAGGCATAAGTTGGATCATAAAGAGAAAATGGCTGTTTTCATTGTTGCAATTTCTTCTTATCTAAAAGATCCCAGAGATCATTGTAGTTGTGCATTAAAGGGCAATAGTTCTGCAGGAAAAGATAGTTGTGTTGATACAATCTTATTCCATATTCCTAAAGATGATTGGATTAAAGTAACTAGAGCAACAACCGCATCTCTTGAAGATGATGTTAGAGATAAACGAATTATTGCTTTTTCAGAGATTAATAAGAATCGTGAACATGGTGCTAACGCAGAAATCGTTGAGACATTTAAACAAATGGCAGAAGGCGGCACAACTACTTTAAAGAAAGATCCAAAAACAGGATTTAAAACTGCTATTAGAACTGATCAGGAACAGAAGACTTTGATTTATGGAACTACTGAAACAGAATCAGATGATGAACTGGAAACTCGGTATGTTGTAGTTCCAATTAAAGGATTTCGGGAGAAGAATAAGATTGTTATTTTTGATACTTTAAGAAAAGCAAGAGATATTCAACATCATGTAAACAAGAATAAACAAGAAGATTCATGGATTTCAACATCTATCTCTTTGCTTGATAGAGATTTGTTTGTCATTGTTCCTTTTACTGAAGTTCTTGAAAAAGAGATTAATGGAAAAGAAATATTTGATACAACAAAGGACAGAGTCAAAAGAGATGTTAAACGGATAATTTCTTTAACTAAAGCAATTGCATGGATTCATCAGAAACAAAGGATTATCAAAACCATTGATGGTGTCTTTTTTTTATTTGCTGAACCATCAGATTTTCTAAATGGATTAATAATATTTAGTGATTTAATTAATCTGACTTATGCAGGAATAGATCATAGACTGCAGAAACTACTTGATTATGCAGAAGATAATCAGGGAAATCATTGTGCTGATATTAGTGATCTTGGGTTTGATGATTGTTATTGTAATTGGCTTTTAAGACATAAAGCACAGCAGGATCTGGGAATCGGTTCAGTTAATACAATCAAGAGATGGATTTCTGAATTAAAAGACAAAGATAAGATCGAAGTCTATTATAATGCGGGGGTTACAAACAAAGCTTTTCTTTTT
>Ga0114931_10007269_pt1 | contig 13532 bp, 10 predicted proteins | sample 2SBtaG_FD_89579 | JGI IMG/M metagenome (GOLD analysis project Ga0114931, IMG submission 89579) | Deep subsurface microbial communities from Kolumbo volcano to uncover new lineages of life (NeLLi) - 2SBTROV14_V59a metaG | ecosystem: Environmental > Aquatic > Marine > Volcanic | place: Kolumbo... | reverse complement strand
TAGATTTATCGGTTCGAGTTCAGCAATCTTCGCATGGTAAACAACCGCGAATGGAAAATCAAGGGATCATTGGCCTGTTGCCCCTAAGGTTTAACAACAATTTTTGTCCTGACACTGCCCCTTGAATTCGCGCTTTTTGAAATATTCACCCACTCAAATCAACATGGAATCATGATTTGCCAGGCACAAAGCCTTAGACAATGGGGTAAAATTTTGTCTAAAGAGTTAAGGCTTTGGTTTCGATAATAGTTAAGACGTATGAAAACTACCAGAGACATAATGTCGTTGTCATCAATGCAAAATTTTGCTATCACGAAGAAACTCTGCCTTAAGCTGTGTTTCGACGTGTACCTGGCGGTGAACGCACTGGAACAGCAAGAAGTCTGGCTCAAAGTTCTCGATCAAAATTTAGCGAAAGACGAGACGAACGTATTCAATTATCTGAACGGTGCACGACTGTGCCGGTTGCTTGTGAGCAAAAACATCTGCAAGGTCAATAGTTTTGGATATGAGGAAGGGCGTTACGTTATTATTTCCGAGTCTACCAACGGGCGTTCGCTCAGCCTCAAGATGGATGAAGAATTTCCGATGGCCCTGAAGCAATGCAAGGAAACCATCCTGGGAATCGCACAAATTTTACGCGAGGTGCACTTGCAAGGTGTAGTTCATGGCTTACTCAACCCATCGAGCATCTACTGTACGGAGAATGGTTTCAAGCTCGACGATTTCGGTTACACTTGGATCGTTCCGATCTTGTTGAGTTCGTCCCACGGGGAAGGTGCTGAACTTTCTTACTACATGTCTCCGGAAGTTTTCTTTCAAACGCACCAAATTGATGGGCGTGCCGACATTTATTCACTTGGTGTTATTTTGCTGCAAATGTTGACCGAGAGTTCAAGTTTCAAGGGTCATACCCAGGCCGCTTTTCGCAACAAGCAACTTCTCTCTTACATCCCTAAAGTGAAGCGGGTTTTTCCTAAGAACGCTGAACTGCTGGAACGGATCCTTCTTCAGACGCTCTGTAAGAGTCCGGAAGGCCGGTATCAGAATTTGAAGGATTTTATCGAAGACTTGCGGAAAATTGAAGGCGAAGCACCGGTACTGGGTCAATCACGGCTGCCGAACGGTACCCATTCTCACCCCTACCCCAACGGTCATTAAACCGCGACTTGACCGGGCGGCATTGCACCGCACGATGGACAAAGGCTAAGACCCCAAAAATTCAAGCACCGTAGTAGTATCCTCTCACCAACTCATGATTTGGCAAGCTGCGAATCGAACGCTTACCGTCCAGGAAGCGAATGACTTCCTCCAGCCCGCGACCTAGCTTCTCATAGTCTCCTTTTTCGCAGTTGATTGAAAAGCTGAATCGTTTTTCGGATCCCTGATTTACCGTGATACGATAAATTCCCATCACGTCACGGTCAAGACGCATCAGCAGGTTGGCGTAACTGAAGCCGTGAATGCGCTGACCCGTGGGAATAGTTTGACTGAATTCAATCGATCTTATTGTTTCGATTTGTGCGGCGATGTTAATTTGGGGGCCTTTCGCCGTGCCGTTTGTGTTTGTTTGAGTGAAGAGACTTCGAAGCCTGGAAAATGCGTCCAAAATTGTGCCCCTCGTTTGGCGGTGTATCAAGGTGATTGTTCTCTGGATACGATTGTCCGCTATAAAAGTTCAATTCCATGGAACCGGCACGGGGCTTCGAATCCTGGGAACACCTCAGCAACTGCTTCATTGCTTTTGGCGAACGTCGAATTTATATTCGAAGGGTTCATTTTGAATCGATACATTTGGTCTAACCTGGAGAAAACATGAACAAGTTCGGTGGGTTCCTGATTGGCGCCATTGTCCTGGCATTGTTTATTTATTTTCGTGTTCAAAAATTTTCGGATAATAATTCTGATTCCGCTGGATTTATGCTAAAAAACGAAATAATGTTGCCCGGCACGCCAAACCGAATTTACGACGCCGTCACTGGAGATATTTCCGCCTGGTGGGATCAATCATTTTCAGAATCTCCCAGGAAACTCTACATCGAAGCCCGACCCGGTGGCGGTTTTTACGAAATTTTTGATGAAAGCGGGGATGGCGTTTTGCACGCCACCGTCACCGCGGCACAGCGCGGCAGGTTGCTCCGTTTCGAGGGACCATTGGGATTCGCCGGCTATGCCATCGACATGGTCACGACCTATGACTTCGAGCCTCAAGGTGCGGATTCAACCCGGTTGAAAGTGACGGTGCGTGCCTCGGGTGAAATACAGGATGGGTGGCAACAGGTTGTGAATCAGGCATGGCGGCATTTTCTATTCGAAAATTTATTGCCTTATGTTGCGAAGAAAGAGCGTTTGGAGTGAGCCGCTCAACCCAACATTTTTTTTTGACCGCCTGAAGACGAACCGTTTCCTTGGCCTTTCCAAAGACTGTCTGTCTGGAAAGGCTCAGACCCCTAACCGTTCCAGAATGACTAAAACTTCATGCAGTGATTGACAGCGTTTCTCTTTGTCCTTTTGTAGCATCAGATTTACGATGTCTTCCAGTTCAGGAGGAATATCAGGGTTGACTTGTCGCAGGGGTTTTGCATCCTCATTCAAGATCGCATAGAGGATCGACAGTTCAAAATCGCCCGTGAAGGGTAAGACATCCGCGAACAGTTCATAAAGGACGACGCCGAACGAAAAAATATCCGTGCGGTGGTCCGTCGCCAGCCCACTCGCTTGCTCGGGAGACATATAGGCCAATGTTCCGAGAGTCGTTCCGGTTTTTGTTAGATGCTGGCGGTCCGCCTTGACCAGCGTTTTCGCCAGCCCAAAGTCCATCACTTTCAGCACCCCTTCTTTCGTCACCATCAAATTATCGGATTTCACATCGCGGTGAACCACGCCGCGTTCGTGTGCATGAATAAGCGCCTGGGTGGCCTGTTTAGCGACATTCAGTTGGGCTTTCAGGTTCGCGGCACGAGCAGACCGCCAGTCCCTCAACCCATCGCCCTTGATGAATTCCATGGAAATGAAATAGATCCCCTGCTCTTCACCGATTTGATAGATGGTCGTGATGTTGGGATGGTTCATCGCGGACGCGGCACGGGCTTCCCGCAAAAATCTTTCTTTGAATTCCTCATCCGCAAGCAGTTCGGGGAGAAGAATCTTGAGCGCCACGATCCGGTTGAGCTGCACATCTCTGCCCATGTAAACAACGCCCATGCCGCCGGAACCAAGTTTTTCAAGAATGATGTGTTGGCCCAATTTGTCGCCTATGTCCGGCAGCCATGGTTTTGATTTCGGCGGGGGCGAAGAAAGAGCTGGGTGTTCGGCACGGTGCAACGACGATTCGGTAAAGAGTTTCTCCTTTTCTCTTTCCAGCCAGACTTTGAAAAAATAGTTCGAGATGCGGTAGTGCTTGTCAGCTTGATCAACGAATCCGAGCTGTGATAACTCGAAAACCTGCCGAACAAGTTGTGCTTTGGAACTGGAGAAATGATTCTCAAGGTCACCGATGGTCAAAATTTCCCTGCTCAAAATGTGAAGAAGGATCTCTTTTTCCTTAGAACTGAGGTACTGAAAGTCGACTGAGAAAAAATGACTGATCATCTCGTCGGCGCAAACTTCCTCGACCACTTGTTCCAAACTCATGTTTTCTATGAGTCGTTTGCAAATGAGCTGGATTAAGTAAGGATGATTGTTAGATTTCCGCATGATTTCATCGCCAATCCGCTCATCGATGTTGCCGAGGCGAATGAGCCGCCGGGCTTCGTCATCTTCCAACCGTGTCAGGTAAACCGGTGGTACGAAGCCATGCAGAAAGGGCGACGTCTCTGGAATGGAACTGGCCTCCAACTTAGCGAGGCGTTTGGTTGCGGTCAAGACCGTCACGATGTTTTCGCCGCCCTGCAGCACCCGGCGCAATTTCGGCAAGGCCTCAGGATTGTTTCGCTCAATATTGATAAGTTCTTCGGTTTCGTCGCAGAGCAGCAGCAGTGTCAACTCGTGTTCTTTTGCCTTGCGCCTCAGCGTGCGCAATATGCCGAAAACAGTCATCTTTTCGAGTTCGCTGGCATCGACCTGGATGACATCAAATCTATCCTCAGCGTCTTCGACGCTTTCGATGAGTGATTCTTTCAAACCGTTCAGATCACGGCTGCCTTGCATATCCCAGAAAAGCGGAATGAAACGTTCCGAATATTTGCCTTCCGTTGTCAGGTATTCCACCTGCTTGAGCAAGGATGTCTTACCAAAACGGCGTGTGCCGGCAACCCATAAATAGTGTCGGTCCCCCTCAAGAATTTCCCGGATTATCTTCCGCCGCCCGAAGAAGTTTGTGGACCGGACCCAACTTCCGGCAATGTATGGATTCTTCATATCGGTGAACTTAATAAAATTCCTCAGGTGTGAACCGTGGCGAACTCAAAGGCATTCGATAGGAAGGCCCTGGTGAACGGCCATGGTAGTCTCGGTGTTTTGCAACACTTGTCCCGCAACCGCGTCTACATCTCTAACCAGTACCCTGCGGCGCTTTTCTTCGATAAGCCGATTGATAACTTGTACGCAGAATTTTTGGATAATATAGGGCTCATACTTACTATAAAAGATGATTTTTTCGAGCGCCTGCTCTTCATAAGTGTAGATGCCGCGGACGGGGTCAAGAATCAATCTTGCGGCGTCTTCTTTCTCAAACGGTGGCACTTCAATTTCTTCAAAGAAATTAAACCACGGACTCCCCTCACTTTCCCAACTTTTCTTGATATGAGCCCCGGACATGACCGCCACAAGATTTTCGGCAAAGGTTTTCATGAAGACGCTGCGCAGTTTCTGGTTTACTTGTTCGCTGTATTTGTTGAGCTCGTCTACTTCATCTAGCTGCAATACAAGTTTAACGATTCTATCACTATGTTGCGAAAGGTCTTTCAATAGCGACTTCAGATCGCGGGAGAAATCTCGTCCTGAATAGGTATGTCCTTTGTCGTGAAATCTAAAAATTGTTTCAGGATTCAGAAGCGGGCGGCAAGATTCGATTATTTCTTCCATCAGGTGATAAAAGAAATACTGTTCCGAAGTTCCTTGTAAATCGATCATCACGGGAATGAATTCGTATTCCGGATCTTGAGCGTTCTCCAGCCTCAGCTTCAACTGGTGTTGCAGGGATGTTTTGCCAATGCGGCGTGGTCCGTGAATCATCAAGCTGTTGTTGTGTACCGTATTCAAGATGCGCTTAATTAACTTTTCACGTCCAAAAAACATCGATTCATTTCGAATGGGCGCACCGGCAATGTACGGGTTGTACTTGCTCACGATGGCGATACGGTACTTGATGACTTTAGAAATGAAAACCCCGATGAAGATGAGCAAAATAGACGCCACGGCGGTAATAAGAAATGGCGCGGTCCTATAAATGGGAGCCATGCGCGTTACGATGAACCGTTCGCTGGTTCGGTTCCGCGGTGAGTCCACATCGTATGCGGTCAGAACGACCTGATTTTCACCCATTTGCAGGGGCACATCCACGGCAAAGGAAAACTTCTTCGCATCCTCTAAGGATGAAGGACGGATTTGCAAATTCGTGCCACTGGAATCCATGAGAGGACGGCCATTGAGAGTGATCTCAATGTGTGAAATGCCCTCATCGTCGCCGGCACGCCCCGTCAAATGCATGACATTGCCGCGTGTTTTGCTGATGTTGTCCATTGGGACGGCGAACACTGGGGCCGTTGTTTGTGTAATGATACGTTCGATTATTTCCGGTGCGGCAGGCTGCTGTTGCGATCGCTTTTTATCTAAATTTAGTCGCTCAATCTCGGAACGAGTCCGTTGAATCCAACTCCTCAGGCCGGTAAGATCCGGGTCCAGTAGCCTGGCATCTCCAAACGCAGCGAGAGCCTGCTCATATTGACCCAAAAGAAAGTAATCCAGACCTTGTTGCAGAGCAAGTTTGGCCTCATTCATGCTGGCTTGTGCTTTTAATTTGCTTGAACTGTCTCGTTCTTCTTTTCTGAGCCAGCTTTGGAGGAGCAAGACCCGGCGGCTGTCCGGGAATTTATTTTTGAGCCGGCTCAACTCCCGTTTCGCCGCCGCCGGGTTTCCGCTGAGTAGAAATTGCTCCGCCGTACTCACATCGACCTTGGGCTGACTGGCGGACGCTGCGTTGGCGACTTCGAGTTCAGCCATCGCTTGCAGTTGTTCCGCCATTCGTTGCAACTGCTCCACGTTAAGATTGTGGGAGGTACGGGCGATGGCGCCAGCCATTTTTGAAAGCCTGAAATTTTCGATCGCTTTTGCATAATCTCCCGTGAAAAGGTACGACTGCCCGAGGTAGAAATAGGGTAGATATTCTACCAGTTTGAGGTTAGAAGTCGCGGCTTGTGCATCGGGCCGGGGTCGAATCAAAATGGCATTCTCAATCAATGTAATGGCGACGTCCCACTCACCTCTCTCGAGCTGTAGTTTCCCCTGTTCGTACTTTTCATCCCACTCGTCTGAAAATAGCAATGAAACGTTCAGAAGCAGTACCGTCAGAACAACAGCGCGGCGAACCGTCGAAAGGTTGGTTTTCATATGGAGAGACAAATCATGCCTCAGGTGTTAAAAGGGAATCGACACGAGAGTGGAGCCAAATAATTCAAGCCCGCGGTCCGAGACGTCGACACTGCCATCAAACTTGATATGACTGCTGAACACAACGCCTAGGCCGAAACTGAAATGCGTCTTATTTTCTTGTTTCGGAAACAGGCGGCGCAGGTCAAGGTTGTTGCCCACGGCATAGATACGGTGTCCCGGCTCCGTATGGATCCCAAACCTAAAAGGAATCAATCCAAGTTCGGGGACTTTGAGGAGGTATTCAAGCCCGAAATGGACCTGGGTGGCATCATCAATGGATAAATCCGGCTGGCCATCCGGATCGACGAACGTGCCTGATTCATCGATTATGTCGTCCGTGGGGATGTTCAAATCATTCCCAATTAACAGGTCGGTATATTGAATTTGTTGAACATCGAAGGAAAAGCGCATGCGGTTATGGGCCAGATAGTAAAGACCGAAACCGTACGTATCCGGGACTCCCATGCGGAAGCCTCTATCCTCCGATGTCGCGGCAGGCAGCGTTAGAGTGCCGACCTGGTAAGTCGGCAGGAAAATATTGGTTTCCAGATCAAAAGTGGGGTTCAAATTGACGACGCCGCCAAGAAAGAGTTTATCCATAAGCAAATTGGATATGAAACCGAAGCTAAAGCTTGTCTGAACATCACGTTCATCGATCGTTGTTATGGAGTAGGTGGTTTCTGGGATGTTGCCGCGCGACCTGCGGCTGACTCCTATTTGCGGATCCAGAAACGCCTGTTCGTTGAGGCGAAAATTGAGAACGGAAATCTTGCCGGTCACGCCAATGCTGAGTCGGCGGTTGATTTTGAGGGCCGCGGAAATTCCATCATTCACCATTTCAAGATCGAGGTCGACCCGACGCCCGGCAAAGTTGCCGAGACCGCCAAGTACTTGCCGGTTCGTCAATGCGTCTGGCGTCGTGAGGAATTGTGTCGTTTCAAAATTGAAGCGGGAGTCGAAAGCGACGTTTCGAAAAGCGGCAAAAGTCATTCGCTTTACGGGAACGAAAATGCCTGCCATGGTCTGGTCGAAACTGATCGTCTCAAAGTCGGCCTCTCCGTCAGGAAAACCCACACTACCCTGCGGTTCATCAAACTCGTTGCGGACATGCCTCTGGTGTAATGATGCACCCGCGCTTTTCAAGTAAGTAAGCCCCGCCGGGTTGATGGGCGCTGCCATCTCGTCCTGAGCAGCGGCGATAAAAGCGCCACCGAGACCGGCCGGCCGGGCGCCCGGCTGGATGAAATCGATGCGCAGGTAATTCAAGTTGATGGCTGGCGTGGGTGGACGTTGGGCGTAACCGGACCCAAAACTCAAGGCGACCATCCCTAACAAAAAACTGAAAAATCGGATGGAAGAGTGGGGCAAAGGCACGGGGTTTCCTGGATTTGAACTGCAAGTCACTTATTTTATTGAAGTAACTTAAGAGTCCCCAAGGAGAAAATCAACCAGGAAATAGTAAGGTTTTGATTGTTTCTTGCGATCCGGCTAGATTTTTTGACGGAAAGAGGGAAGTAGTACCCGAATATTTCAAATGCGTCCAGATGACAGGCACTGCAATTGCGAATCGGTTAATCTCGATATTTGCGGCGCAAGCCGGCGAGGCCCGCAAATCCAATTCCCAGAAGGGTTAAGGTGGCGGGTTCAGGCACGGGGGCCGCGGCCGTTACCTCTCCGACTATTCTGAAATCGTCGTTCTCGTCAAATTCTATTTCAAGACGATTACTTAAAACGCCATCACCGCCAAAGCTGGCGGGAATAAAGGACGACGGATCGAAAGGGCTTAGCGGCAATCCATCCGCGTCGCCAAAATTATTAAGAAAGAAATCTTTCGCCAAAAAGACGTCCCAATCGATCTCGTCGACATTGGCATCCGGAAGTTTGTCTTCCCGTCCCTCTACCTCAAATTTGTCCAGGGTCGGATCGTTTTTAGAGAGCCGGTTTATTTCGATATCAGTGCCGGTTTGAAAAAAGGTTTCGCCGCGGATCAGAACCGAAAGGCCAAAGGGGACACCATCACTCTTATATCGTCCCTGGGAGGCGCTGGCATCTGAATCGCTGGCTAAAGAGTTAAAAGTGTAACTAAGCGTAAATGTGTCGCCCACCTGAATCCCGCCCGGGACTGACCCTTCGATCGAACGTACCACGCCGGTGTAAGTAAACGTCAATGGCATTGCATGAGTTGAAAAGGCTAAGGTCAAGAGAAAAAACAGGCTCCAGATCATCTTCATTTTGCTGTCACCTCAAGGTCATAATCTTGGTCGCATGAATCCAGTAAGCTATCCTTTTCATGATTTACAAATACTATGCCACGGGTTTGTCCTGCTCGTCTCACATCAATAAATATGATTTAATATATTGTTTTATTTGATTTTGAATCATTCACACACAGACGCTAAAATTGAAAATTTGTTGCTTCCCATCAATTTGCAGATACAAATTGTCAGGATTTCTTACAATGAAATTATTATTCAATTCTTGCCTTGACCAGATAATCGATTTGCCTGATCCGAAAAGCACCAATCTGCAACCGTCATAATTTTGGACCTGATGTCTGTCCCGAACAAGGATGAGCTCCCGGAAGACCCACAAGACAGCGTGAAAGCAAAATGACAACCTTGCTGGGGAGCGAAATTGAGTCCATACCATAATTCAAGCCATCATAGCTTTTCCAAAGTCTCCCGTATGCAAAAACCTGGCGGTGCAATTTTTCTTGCATTTTTGACAGATTTGAGCTACACTAGTCACAAAAACGCTAACGCGAAAAAATATGAGTCATCCTACATTACTTCAAACTCTCTTGTTTGCGCTTGCATTAGCCTTCCTGTCCGGCTGCCTTAGCAGCGCTGATCGAGAGAATCCCATCGACCCACAGTCTGATAAATTCCAAAATGTAGGAACGCTTGCGGGCCAAACCTTCAGTTTTTTTGCGCCTTTCCGGCCCGTACCAGATGTAGAGGTCAGACTTTCTCCGGGTTCAATGATAACGTTTTCAGATCAGGACGGCCGGTTCGTTTTCGGGGATGTAACGCCGGGGAAGTATCGGATTAAGGCCAGTAAATCGGGTTTCGCTCCAGCCGAAGATTCTATTTCCATCGAATTTTTACAAACTGTTCCGCACCAATTCAACCTGGATGCACTACCCCTGTTTGATTCTGTATCCGTACGCTCACGCCACATCCGAAACACATTTCCGACCCCGGACATTTTTTTTCTGGAGGTTTCAGCAAATGTAGATGACCCGGACGGCAAGAATGATATCGCGCTCGTCGAATTACAAATGCCGGCATTAGGCTTTGCGGACACACTGCAGGCAACGGCAACCCTGGGGAAATTTATGTCGGTCATTTTTGCATCACAACTCCCTACCTCTCAGCTTGAAGGTGTGTTGGGGCGGCCTTTCTTCCTAACCGCCAGCGATGGGGAAGGAGCCTCAACAGAGTCGGAAGCGACCTTTCTTCCGAGGATCATTTCGCAAGCCCCCCAGCCTGATAGCCCCAATGGATTTGTATTGCTAAACGATCCGAATCCGGTGCTCAATTGGACGGGATCAGACCTTCCATTCGAGTTCACCTACCGGGTAGAGGTGGTCCGCACCGATTTGGGGGTTGAAACCAGCATCTGGACCAGATCTAACCTGACTCAACAAACAACCTCCGTAAGAGTGGATCTGGCGCTTGCTCCAGGAATATATTTGTGGACTGTTGCCGTAGTAGACGTCTTTGATAATTGGAGTGAATCGGTTCAAGCGTCCTTTCGCATTAACCAATAACGAAAAATGCCAACGTCTGAAAACAACCTCGACCCCATTGAGGCGCTCTCTGAAATAGCCCAAACCATCAACTCCATTCTGGAGTTGCAGCCGTTACTCGAAAAAATTATCGATATCGCCCTGGATGTCCTGGCTGCTGAACGCGGTCTCGTGCTGCTGAAAAACACATCCGCGCCAAATGGGTTTGAGATAGAAACCAGTCGCAATCTCTCCGCGAATCAATTGGTGGATATCACACAACTTTCATCGAGTGTCATTCAAAATGTACTAAAAAATGGCGAGTCCATCTTGCTTTATGAAGCGCAAAAGGATCCGCAATTCAGCGCGACGGAAAGCATCGTCATTCAAAAAATTCAATCGATTGCCTGCGTTCCTTTGAAGATAAAGAATCGACAAATCGGAGCGATTTACCTTGACAGTCTTTCCCACCGCAGTCGTTTTACCAAAGAGAACCTGCCCTTTCTGACCGCATTTGCCAATCAAGCCGCCGTCGCAATCGAAAACGCCCGGCTTTATGAGGGCCTGAGATCCGAGAACCGGCAGTTGCGCGATGAGGTGCAACGTACTTATGGCTTTGAAGGGATTATTGGACGTAGTAGAGCCATGCAGAAAGTTTTTGAACTTATCACCCGCGTGTTGGATTCCGACGTCAGCGTGCTTATCGAAGGCGAGAGTGGCACGGGCAAGGAATTGGTGGCACGGGCAATACACTACAGTGGACATCGAAAAGACAAGCCATTCATGGCGTTTTTCTGCGGTTCGCTGCCAGACAGTCTTTTGGAAAGCGAATTGTTTGGCCATAAAAAGGGTGCTTTTACAGGAGCCGCGACCGATAAGAGAGGCCTTTTTGAGGCGGTTGATAAGGGCACATTTTTCCTGGATGAAATCGGAGATCTGAGTCCAAATGTTCAGACGAAACTACTGAGAGTCTTGCAGGAAGGCGAAATTAAACGAGTTGGAGAAACTCAGATCCGTAAGCTCAATGTCAGGATTATTTCCGCCACCAATCGGGTACTGACCGAACTTGTGGCTGAGCAAGCCTTTCGTGAGGATCTCTACTATCGTTTGAATACAATCACCATCACGCTGCCGCCACTGCGTGAGCGCAAGACCGACATCCCGTTGTTGGCGCACCATTTTCTGGATAAATATACGAAAGGTCGAAAGACGGACCTCAAGGGATTCGATGCGGGTGCTATCGATGCACTGACTTCGCATTCCTGGCCGGGAAATGTACGCGAATTGGAAAATACCATTGAAAGGGCCATCGTGCTGGCCCGTGCTCAAATGATTACCTCTGAGGATCTGCACCTGCAAAGCAGCGGGGGGGATGAGCCACTTGAGAGTGGAATTACCCTCAAGGAAATTGAACGACGTGCCGTAAAAAATGCATTGGACGCGCAAGATGGCAACATTTCCGCTACCGCGGAAGCGCTAGGGGTATCCCGAAGGTGGTTGCACTATAAGGTCAAGGAATGGCAGTTGTAAGAAAGATCGCTGACATTTCACTTGTGGCCGAAATCAACCGGAGCCCTCAAACCACGGTTTACAGAGGGTTTCAGGAATCAAAAGATCGCTGGGTGTTGGTCAAGGTGCTTTCAACACAATACAGTTCTGACCACACTGCCTCTCAAGCCATCCTGAAAGAAGCCAGACTCGTATCGCGGATAAAACATCCCAACGTTGTTTCTTTATACAGTTTTGGTGAAAGCGATATGGGGAACTATATCGTCACTGAATTCATCGATGGCCTCGACCTCGCGGAACTCGTCGCCCGCAGCCCAATTCCCGCGGAACTTGCATGCTTTATTCTATTTCAAACCGCGCAAGGATTGCAGGCCGCGCATAAACAAAATATCTTGCACAGGGATATCAAACCCTCGAATATCATGATATCTAACCGGGGGGAGGTAAAACTGACCGACTTTGGTATGGCGAGTCCGCGTCATGATGAAGATTTGAGTGAGGCTTGCGGAACGTTACCCTATTTCGCACCAGAGCAAATTTTGGGGCAACCTCAAGATCACTTCTCCGACATATTTTCTCTGGGAGCAACTTTTTATGAAATTTTGGCCGGTCTGCCGGCCTTCCAGGGCAAGACCGTTAACGACTTTTTCCAATCCATTCTAAATGACGATCCCACCGGGTACTTGAGCAATCATCGCGGGATACCTGAAAAATTGGTCGACCTGTGCAAAGCGATGTTGGAAAAAAAGTGTGACAGCCGCTTGCAAAATTGCGACCAACTGACCCGGCAATTGGCTCAGCTTCAGGACAAAAAATTGTTAAAATCAGGCGCCGGCTTTCTTGAGCAGTTCGTTCAGGACCCGGAGTCTTACCAATCGCAAGAAGATTATCTTAATCTTACGACCGCACCGCCCAGACAGCGCAATAAAACTGCCTATCGCGTCGCGGGATTTGCAATCATTCTCATTTCCGTGGTGCTGTATTCCGCCTTTAGCTTGAAACAAAACGAACCGATTGTGCCCGAAGCAAAGACAGCGGATAGCGGCCTGGCCGCCACTGATTCATTAGCACCTCCCCCTGTTACGGGTGGCACCCCGGAACAGCAAGCGCCTGTCCCTGCGCCAGCGGTAGTGCTTGCAAAATCGATAGATTCGGCCCCCCCGGTTGTCAGGGAAGACGCAATCAGGCCGGATAGCACGAAACCGGTGGCACCGGTTTCGGTGCCAACCGTCAAGCCGCTTCGGATAGGCCCCGGGTTTCTCGACATCACCTGCATACCCTGGTCTTATGTCTACGTCGATGACGATTCGATTGGCATGACGCCACTTCAAACACACATTGAACTCACGCCCGGCAGCCACCGGGTCACCTTCAAGAATCCGAATTTTCCATTACAACAAATCCAAATAGAAATTGAAGAGGGAAAAACAGAAGTCTTGCAATTCTCATTTTGGGCAACGGTCGGTCGGCTGAAACTGAAAATCAATCCGTGGGCCGAGGTCTATATAGATAAGCAGTACAAGGATACCATCCCGCCGCAGGAGGAACCAATTGTCCTCAGCCCCGGGAGCCATTTGCTGACGCTTAAGCACCCTTCAATTGGTGAATGGGAAACCACCATTGACGTTTTGCCGGCAAAAACGTTAGAGCTGCAATTTAATTTGCGGAGCCTAATACCACAATAGTTCGGCACGAAGCTTGC
>Ga0114931_10007268_pt1 | contig 13532 bp, 17 predicted proteins | sample 2SBtaG_FD_89579 | JGI IMG/M metagenome (GOLD analysis project Ga0114931, IMG submission 89579) | Deep subsurface microbial communities from Kolumbo volcano to uncover new lineages of life (NeLLi) - 2SBTROV14_V59a metaG | ecosystem: Environmental > Aquatic > Marine > Volcanic | place: Kolumbo... | reverse complement strand
CTGCCGACCCCAAGAGCCACACCCCCGCCAATGGACTACTTTAGCAAGGACGCTTAGCCTCCGCTACCATGCAAAATCCGATGGTAGACCTCGACCTAGGGTTCCTGTCACCTCATCTTCAAACAACACGTTTCCAGACAAACCTAAAGATACACATTGCTGAATAAAAGCTGCCGCTACCTGTATGATTACGTAACAGATAATGATATTTTCCATATCGAAAATCAGTTCTTCTCGACCGTCACTGGCCAAAAAAAACATTCCCATGACCAACATTAATATAGCCAAATACCAATAATTATCCCGAAAACCCAATAGTGCATGAGTAAATGGGACTTCTGCAGAAACTGAAATCAGCATGGATGCAATTATAAAGATAAAAATAAACACCCAAGCAAAAATAAGGTCTTTGCTTGTTTTTCCCATATATAGTGTCAACAACAATAGAAAAAAGTAGATACTCAGAATCAACAAATCATCAATATAACGAATGTGCAATTTTATGTGAAAAGGGTAACCTGTGAGAGCATCTTTTGTGACCACTAATAGCAAAAGAATTGCTATTATAAAGAAACCTATCTCCTCCAGTCTCAGCCTATGCTCTTTAATCTCCAAAACCTATCCTTTCACGATTCCCTTGATGTAGCAGGGATAACTTATGAAAACCTTAAACCTTTATGCCTTCAACAATCACAGCCCCTACAATTCTGCTTTCTATTTCGATATCTTCGATGCGTTCAATTTCACTTTCAAAAGCTTTTTTCGAGCTAGCACTATACCCAACACCTTCCATCAACGATTGCAAGCCCTTACTGTCATACATACATTTATGTGGAAACCGAACAAATGGAGCAAATGTTGCTTTCAGGAATGAATCTGCATCTGCGGTATAACCAACTTGCAAGCTATCGAGAAAGTCATCCGCAGGAATATCACCATCAATATACCTTTTCACAAAGCTTTCTAAATCAGGAACAATGATGCGAACAACCCCACCGCGCTTAAGAACTCTATATGATTCTTTTAGAAAATGCTGCCCTTCAGTTTTAGATAAGTGTTCAAGGGTATGAGAACTGTAAATCATATCGATAGTTTCATCCCCCCAGGGAAAAGGTTTTCTTAAATCATGTAAATAAATATCTTTATCCCATTCAAGCTTAAACAGACCCAATGCTTTGATTAAATTAGATATAATGGGCAATTTTGCGATACGTGCCCCAAGTGAATAATCAACATTAATCCACCCATCCGGCGTTTCACTTCCACAACCCAAGTTTAATTTAACTTGTTCCACAATACACTCCCCTAAAAAAAACATTGGCGCAAGCCGATTAAGTATGAGTGAAAACCTACAATCCACCCACCTTTTTATACAGAAGATATAGCCTTATGAAAACTTCTAGCAGTATTACAGGGGCGGTAATGCTGGATGGCTTGGCGCCCCCGCTTTCCGTGCTCATTAATTAACGCTGGAACAACAAAATATTGCTCAATTGCCTCAACAAAAGCATCCACGGATAATTCACAAACGAACCCACAATCATTTGATGCGATTAAATCACGATTTGTCAGAACATTGTCACTTAAAACAATCCCCATCCCTGATGCCATTGCTTCAATAATACTTCCGTTCCCATTACTAAATATTGCTGGAGAAATAGAAATATCGGCATTCTGATAAACTTGATGCAACGACTCCCACGAATCGATCTCATCTAGGAAAGTCACAACATTCTTCAAGCCCAGCTCGTCAATTCTTATTTCACATTGGGTTCGCAATTCTCCACTCCCATTAAGTAAAAGAGTAGATTCCGGATGTCGCTTCAGCACCTTAGAGAATATATTTATTGCCATTAGTGGATTATATATATCTACAAGCCGATGAGAAAAAAGGAAAACATAAGAATCTTTGGTTTTTCGTAGCGAATGCCTCAAATTCTTCTCTATACTCATAGGATAATTAATTTTCACAACACGCTGAGAATCAAACCCTAGGGTGTTAACAAAATAGTCATTCGCATGGTTCCCTGCAGTTAATATAAGGTCAACTTTATCATAGAGGGCACGAACAATACGAGTAAATAATTTACTCTCTTTCTTTCTTCCATCGGGAAACCTGAGCATTTCAGAAAACAGAATCACTTTTTTTTTATGCTTTACAGCCCACCTGTAAGCCATCCAGTTGGAGGGTATTCCCAATCCACCAATCATCACAACATCCGGATCACACGACGAAAGTAAAGCCCCTAATTTGGGGCATATATACTTCTTTTTACTAGTTAAATAGACACTTGGTAAGACTTTGCATTTTTCGCCTAGTGGCACCTTCCACCATACTGGTCGATTAGATGAAACATGCTCATAAAACCAAAATTCAGAGTCATAGTAATCCTGCATGGCATAGCATAGATCCACCATATAAGGCGCAGCCATGTTGCTAATAAAAATAAGCTTTTCACTTTTTTGACTCGACTGCAAAATAAACCTCAAACACCAATACTTTGTTTTAAAGTTCCTTTATTTTCAGAACCCTTCTTCATTGATAGTACTGCTCGTAAGCTTTTAACACTTGCTCTGACTCAAACTGACCTTATCATGCATATGAAAGTAATCTTCACCTTCGTATATTGCATCCAAATGAACCCCTTGACCCATCAAGCAACTGAGTAAACACTGAAAAAAAGTTTCTGGTGATTTACAAAATTCTTCGTATTGAACAGTCATCTTTCTGCTTTCATCGACTGTCGCCAGACCTTTTTCCACCGCTTGATTGATCGCATGCACTTGCCCTTTCGCCTGTGCTTCAGGGCTAAGGTGCATTAAGGATGCTTTTTCCGGGATGTCGAATGAGTACCACTCGCATTCACTGCCAAGCTGACGCTTTCTGGCTTCCAAAACAGAGGCCGCATTGGCTGATTCTTCCCTCGTGATATGCACAAAAAGCACCTTTTCAAAGACCGAATCAAGAAAGGGTATATTGTAATTAAACAACATGCCTTTAGCCGCAAACGGCTTCTGGAACACATCCATCATACCAATCAACTCAGCTTTCATGGTGGCCACATCCAAGGATTCATGAAGCTCAGCATCCGTCCACACATCCCTTGATGGCTCAGCCAGAAAACGGCGCCAGAAATACCAGAACTCATTGGGAGCCAACACACCCTTCGTTTTCCCGTTTTCTGATTTGTATTCTGCTTGCTGAGCAAACTCACCCAACTCATCGCGAAAGTTAAAACGCGGGTCGGTGAGCAACTGTTGAATCTTCGTGCCAAGAATCGGCGCTTTGTAAAATCGTGATAGCAGATTCGTTGGATAAGCCACCAATCCCGTATTCGCCAGCCATTGTGTAAACAGAGTGGTGCCACTGCGAAGCGGCCCCATCACCAAAATCAAGGGGTAGTCCATCTGTTTGCCGGCATATTGTTCCAACAATACTTTTTCTGAAGGCTGGAGGTCACCATTCAAGCCAAAGAGCAACTCTTCCAGAGCCGTATTCCGTTGAAATTTTTCTGTACGCATCTCAGTCAAGTGAATACTCCTGCAATAACTTCGAACACTGTTCTTGATCGTTGAACATCATCACATCAATAATGGAGAGGTATGGAGCGAATTCATCACCAAACTGTGAATATGGTTCACAACGGCTGTTAATAAATGAAAGCTTTATTCCGTGATTTGAAAACAACTCCCTATCATAAAGCGGTCTTCCACCAGGGGGATTAATATAATGCGATGTTCCTAACAACTGGCAGATAGATAGAATCTTCTCTTGACCTCGCAACGTATTATCTTTCGACAGTTCCGACGATATAAACCACTTGGCTTTTATCCGAAGGTAATCACAAATCGTTAATAAGCTATTACTCAAATATACAGCAAGATTACTTTCATCATTCATAATAATCTGTTCAACCATAGGGAAAACATCAGCAAACTTTGGCGCTTTAGAATAACGCTGTTTAATTGTTTTCACTAACTTCTGGCGATTCGAACCAACAGATATCTCATTAATGAGCTTATTCTGACTTGCCCCCATCAATTGCAATGTAAAAAGTTCTGGATTGCCATTGGCTAATATATTATTTCTGTTGATCCAACCACGGTTTATAAAATTCACATCATCATAAACCACGAAAGCATCCACAGCATGAATCAATTGAAAATAACCGATATACGGAAAAAGGTAGGGCTGCATGATGGCTAAGCGCATGGTTATTTCTCACCAAGCGCATCAAGCACAATGCCAGTAATCATGCAGCACTCATCTTCAGTTAGACCATCGTACAGCGGCAGGCAGAGAATCCGGCTGGCAATATCGCGTGAGGCAGGCGCTGCCTGCCCCTGGGCGATAAAATCCAGCGTATCCAGCGAAGGATAAAAGTATCTGCGCGGATAGATGTCTTTCTTATTCAGTGCAGCTTGAATCCGTTTCGTAGTCGCTTCGTCCTTAAATAGAACGGGGTAATAGCCGTGGTTGCAGTTCGCACCTTCCCGCCATTTCTGTTTGACGACCGCTTCTTGCAGAATGGAATCGTAAATTGCTGCCAATTTTGCCCGTCGGGCAATCACCGCATCCATTTCATCGAGCAGGCACAAACCCATGACCGCCTGAAACTCGTTCATCTTGGCATTGATGCCGAGGCACTCAATGGATTCCGGCCCGGTAATGCCGAAGTTAATCATCTTTCTGGCCTGTTCACATAAGGCATCGTCATTAATAATCAGGGCTCCGCCCTCAATGGTATGAAACAGCTTGGTAGCGTGGAAACTCAGAGTACTGATATCGCCCCGGTTGAGGATACTTTCACCCCTGTATCGAACCTCGAAAGCATGGGCAGCATCGTAAATCACTTTAAGATTGCGAAATTCTGCCAGCGCGTCAATAGCTTCCACATCGCAGGGGTTGCCAAACACATGCACCGGAACAATTGCCGTTGTGCGATCAGTGATATTGCGTTCGATCTCAGCCACATCAATATTGAAAGTCTGCGGATCAATGTCGGCAAACACGACATCCAGACCCTCCCACTTTGCAGAACTGGCCGTGGCGATAAAAGAAAAAGGTGTCGTTATTACCTCACCCTGCAATCCAAGCGCCTTATACGCCACCTGCAATCCGGATGTAGCATTGTTAACCAGCACTACATTACGGACTCCAAGATACTCTTGAAGCTTTACTTCCAACTCTCGGACACATTGCCCATGATTCGTCAGCCAGCCTGAATCGAGGATTTGATCAACATATTCATGAAAGCGTTGACGATCTGGCATTTGTGACTTTGTAACATAGATAAAATGTTTGCTCGACTTCATAATCTCAACTCTATAACAATAATTTATTTATACGAATTCACTTATAAGTAATCTTTTTATATATCGGCATAAGAACATGATTGACGATGTTATTCCAATCAAACTCCTGAACAGAGGGTCTTGACTCTTTGGCAAGCCGACAACGAACCCCATCATCATCAAGTAAAGTGTTCATAGCTGAGGCTAATTCCTTTTCGCTATCTCCCGATAGCAGGCCATTAATTCCATGTTCGATAAATATCCTATTCCCTGAAGTATCTGTCGCTACTGTCGCAACACCTGATGCCATATACTCTACCGTCTTTAATGGAGGTTGATTCTGAAACTGTTTTGTTGCTGGCACATAAGCAAGACCAACATCTGCAACAGCTAAGTACCTAGATACATCAGAACGAGAAATAGAACCCGTAAATAATATATTCTTCTTCAGCGATAACTCTTCAGAAAGAAGTTGAAGCTCCGGCATAGAGCTTCCCCCACCAATCATAACAAGAAAGGAGCTTGGATGACTTGGCAACAACTTTGCGAACGCTTTAAGAACTCTTTCAGGTTTCCTTGCTGGTGAAAGATTACTAACAAACATTATGATCTTGTTTTTCTCGGACAATCCAAGCTCTTCAGGCAAGCTGGAATTATAGTTGGGGTTAAACATTTCGAAATCAGCCCCTAACGGCAAGACATGAAATTTTCTCTGCTTTCCATAAACCATCCTACCAACCTCAGAATCTATTGCGACAAGGTTTTTATACGCATAACTCTCTAACCGGGTAAGAATATTACTCAACGATGAAATCAATGGGTTTGTGTTGACAGAACCTGTGCGTACATCTAACAGCCAGCTATCGGTTGCCCAAGGAGCCAGCAGGGGCAACAATCCACAACCGCGGAATTCATAAACATGAATCACATCGTATTTATTACCTCGGAGTTTGCTACGAATTGCTCTGAGAGCCCTTAAAATATGTGAATGAGAGAAATGCCTTCCCCTATATAGGGAAATGCGTGCCACTTCCACCCCATAAATATTTTCCTCGGCAACCTCACTACCATCATTGAGACAAATAACATTAACATCTATACCACACTTATTAAGTCTCTGTGTATATTCATAAGGCGCAGGTATATTAGGGTAATAATTAAACATTATATGGCATACTTTCATCGAGTCATTTACTACCTTGTACCCAACAATCTAGATCACGGCCGAGAAGCTTGCCGAGCTTCTGAATTTCAACTGCCATCTCATCCAATAACATCCCACGAACATCAGCATCTATGGGAGTCCTTTTTACTTGAACGGCATTTAATCGGCCAACAGTCTTTCCAATTTTCTGTCTGGCTTCAGAGTTTACAATCCGCTTTAATATCAGAGAGACAAAAGAAGGGGGATTTCTAAGCAAATGGGTTAAAAAAAGAAACCTTGATCTTGTATTTGGGTTTTTTGCATCAAAATTTCCTTTAAACTCTGCATCAACACCTAAAAAGAGTAGTACTTCCCTATACACTTTTTCAACATCTTTTATAAGGTCATCAAAGATAATTACATGCACATTTTCTTTTCCAAAAACATCATAATACCTCTTAACTTGTTCAGAATATTTGACTACTTCACGGTAGTATAAACCCTCCTGAAAATAACAATACTTTGGGAGCCTTTCCCCTTTCCTTCGATCTTCCTCATAAGATAGAGCCACGGAAAAATCTTCAACCTCCTCATTCCCGCTGAACAGCCATTGGCTATGTAATGAGTACATCATATCAACTGGATTTCGCAACATAATGATAATTTTACTGTCAGGTGAAAACACCTTGATCTCTTCGGCCGCTTTCTTTGAGAATAAATACCAACTGGTGGCTTCACCCACCCTCTTCTCATCCTGGGCTTCTGCAAACAGGTCCAAATATTCTTCTAAGCCTTGTTTAAATTTAATTGAAGGAAAATCACTTACAAAAAAGTGAGGTTCTTTACGGTACTTTGGCATATAAACATCAGGATGTTGTCTCAAATAATGATACATTGATGTTGTACCACATTTTGGAGCACCAACGATAAAGAAATTAGGTTTTCTCATTACATAGCACCATTATTAATCGTAAAAAAACACATATTATCTATTTAACTCCGAATAGCTTTCTTGAAGCCGCCCACTGCCAGAAATTTAATGTCATCATACAAATCACTGTAACATATGCAGCCCCTAGAGCACCCCATACGGGAATAGCAAAGAAATTCCCCAGTAAATTCACTGACGCGACCATAGCCATCATCAGTGCGAAACGCCACTCCTCTCCAGCCATAAGAAGTGCAAAGCCACACGGCGTACTTAATGCTTTAGTAAATTTTGCTATTGCTAGAAGTTGCAATAACATTATCGCACCATCAGAAGCGAACTCATCCCCAAACAGTTTCAATAACAATTCTGGGAAGAAAAGCATCGGGAGAACAAGAGGAAGAGAGCCCACCACAGCCCACAGCCTTGAACTCCTCATAATTTGCCGAAATTGATCATACCTGCCGCCATGGTAGGATTCGGCCAGCATTGGTGCAGCGATCGTTTCAACAGCACTCACCATAAATAAACACAATGTCGCAATGCGGTTTGCCGCACTATACATTCCTACTGATTGCATGCTTAGTATTGCCCCAAGCATCAACACATCGGTACGATTTATAATCGTGCGCCCAATCCCCCCAAAAAGCATTGGCAACGCCGTTGCCATCCAATCCTTGGTTCTATACACAGAACATGCGACGAACACATCTTTGGGCATGAATTTCCATAACCAGAAAGTCCCGACAAGAAACGAAATAAATAAAGAGAAAATATACCCTTGCAAGGTAAGGCTTATATTTAAAGACGAAAAGAAAAATAAAATCAGCAAGAATATTAAAGGCACTAGGATTTCATCAGGAATCAAGCCCTCTCGAATCCGTTGCACTCCATTTAACGCACTACGTCGAAGCGCTGACAAAACGATAAATGGTAAAATGGCACCTGCATACCAAATTGCAATCTGCATTTCATCCGTAGCATTTGATTGGTAACTTACAAGCCAAAGAAGCGCACATATAAATACAGCTATAGCTAACACAATCTGATGAGAGCGCACCAAGGCGCCACGAAAAAGCCCCCACTTCTTTTGCTCACGATATTCCGCAACAAATCTTATTAAAGCATTTGGCCAACCAAGGGGAACAATGACAGCCAGAAGGCCTGCAAGACTCATCGCATAAGAAAACACGCCATAGGCTTCTACTCCAAGGTTTCTTGCGAGAAGAGCGTGCATCAAGAACAGCAATCCTACACCAACGCCTCGAATCATAAATGCATTCAGTGTTCCGCTACGAAGACGGCGCATTAAAGCACCATGATCCCCACTCATTTTAACATTTTTCTTGCAAAAGGAGAGTTAATACTAAAGTGCTTGCTAACCACCAAAATTAATTGATATAGATACTTTTCTGACCCCATAGTGGGAACAAGAGCATTCATCAAATGACTACCGCCCAATATTCTCTAGAAACCACCCCACGGTAAGGCGGAGCCCCTGCTCCAAACTGGTTTGAGTCTCCCACTCTAATGATCTTTTCGCTTTTGAAGTATCGGAATAATTTCGCATCACATCACCTTGGCGCTTTTCGCCATGGATCACCTTCGGTTCGGGAATGCCCGCCTCTTTCATCACCTGCAAGAGTACCTCCAGCATCTCCTGAACCGTCGTTTCCCGATTCGTGGCAATCTGGAAGATTTCGCCACCCACGCCTTCTTTTATGGTAGCTAGCTGGATGGCGCGGATCAGATCATCAATATAGATGAAGTCCCGTGTCTGTTTGCCATCGCCATAAATCTCCAGCGTTTCTCCATTCATCGCCTGCTTGATGAATTTCGCCACCACGCTGTTCTTGTGCCCTGAGCCAGGGCCATAGACATTACCAAAGCGCAAGGCCACGGTTTCGATGCCAAAGGTTCGATAATAGGCCGAGCAATACCCCTCACCAGCAAGCTTGCTGGCCCCATAGGGCGATACCGGGTGTGGGGCAAGCTCCTCATGCAACGGCGGCTCACACTCCCCGACAGGCGCTCCGCTGGAAGCAAGCACAAAGCGCTTCACCTTATTGTGTCTGGCTGCCTCCAGGTAATTCAACGTGCCGATTACATTGGTCATACAATCCTGTCTCGGATTTTCTACTGATGGAGCCACACCGGTATTGGCTGCAAGGTGCACAATAACATCAATATCTTTAGCGACTTCAAGGGCCAGTGATTCATCCAGAATGTCGCCAACAACCAGTTCAACTGTATCGGAAGGGATGTTTTCTGAAATACCGGATCGTTTTATCTCAGTAAAACTGCAGGCAGTGGCAAGGTCATCCCGCGTTCCCACAGAAAGGTTGTCGATAACCCGTATATCATGCCCATCTTCTTTCCTCAGATAACGAATCAGGCTGGTGCCGATAAAGCCGCACCCCCCTGTGATCAGCCACTTCATATTAACTCCACCTGACTCGGGGAAGAATTTTGTTCGTGTCGATCTTATCCTTGTAGCGAATCACCTGTTCCAGCATTTCGGCCAACACATCATCGGTCATATAATGCGGCTCCAGCCCCAAATCCATCAAGCCGGAATGGGCGGCATTATAGTAGTGATCTTCCGCTTCCTTGCGCGGATTCTCGATGGACTTCACCTCGACATTCAGCCCCAGAGCATTGCCTGCACGCTGCACGCGATCAGCCAGTTCATTGACGCTGAACTGCTCGGTAAACTAATTGAGGATACGCATATCGCCCTGCTCAACCGGGTTATTCAGCGCTAGATCAACACATTGCAGCGTGTCTTTCAGATTCAGATAGCCGCGCGTCTGGCCGCCCTTGCCGTAGACGGTGAGCGGCACGCCGGCCACCGCCTGCACCAGGAAGCGATTCACCGCCGTGCCAAAAATATCGTCATAATGAAAATTCGGAAACAATCGGTCATCCTGATCACACTCGTCTGATGAAAGGCCATAGACCGGCCCCTGCATCAGATCGGTGACGCGCAGTCCATACGTGCGAACGTAGAACCACAGTAGATCGGTATCCAACACCTTGGTCGTATGATAAAGCGTCCCTGCCTGACGCGGATACAGGAATTTCTGCTTGCGGCCCTTGTGTTCAACATCCAGCCAGCCTTCCTCGATATCAATATCCGGTGTGCCGTACTCGCCCATGGTGCCGAGCTTGATGATATGACACTCCGGCGCATACTCCATGACGGACCAGATCACATTGAATGTTGCGTTCAGGTTGTTGTTGAAGGTGCGGTGCGCTTCATCAAAGCCCATCATCGAATACGGACCCGAAGGCTGCTCGGCATAATGGATGATCGCTTCCGGGGCAAAATCCTGAACCAGATGGGAAAGCGTGCGGTAATCGGCACAGTCACCGATTTCGACACGAATATCCTTGCCGGAAACAGATTTGAAGATGTCAGCACGGTCATGGAGGTTCGGATTCGGCATCAATGCCTCGGAACAAGTCTCGCGTGCCATATTCCGGCGCAGGTAGTTGTCCATCACACAGACTTCATGGCCCCTGGCTGCCATATTCATGGCCGTCGGCCAGCCCAAGTAGCCATCTCCTCCCAGAATCAGTACACGCATTGCTGTCTCCCTATCACCTTGTTTTCTAATCTAAATCAGCCCATGCTGGCGCAAATAGGCTCGCAGTTCATCCACGGGCATCGTCAGCTGCGTGGCGGAATTGTAAGGCGTGGCAATGCCGACCCCCCCCATGTCCGGATAGCGGTATTCGATCGATTCATACACGCACTTGAATGCAGGAAGAATCACGAAATACTCCGGCAACTCGATCGTGCGGCGCGTTTCCTCATCATTCATCAGTTCCTCGTAAAGCTTCTCGCCGGGCTTTGCGCCAATGACCTCGATCGGGATATCCGCATGCTCACCCGCCAGATCGGCAATCATCGCCCGTGCCAGATCCTCGATACGCACCACCGGCATCTTGGTCACAAACACCTCGCCGCCGCAGGCCAGGAAAACAGAATCCAGCACCAAGCGCGTCGCTTCCTCGATCGTCATGATAAAGCGCGTCATGTCGGCATCGGTCAGCGTCACCGGCCCACCGCGCTCAATCTGCTTCCTGAACAGGGGGATCACCGAACCGCGCGAACCCAGCACATTACCGAATCGCGTCGAGGTGAAGATCGGCCCGCTGCCACGACGATGGGCGTTGGCCGCCGTCATCAGCCGCTCGCCCATCAGCTTGGTGGTACCCATAACATTGGTCGGATTCACGGCCTTGTCCGAAGATGTGAAAATCACACGCTCCACATCATTGGCAATGGCTGCATCGATCACATGTTGCGTACCGATAATATTTGTCTGCACCGCATCACGCGGCGTCTTCTCGCACAGAATCACATGTTTCAGAGCCGCCGCGTGCAGCACGATATCCACGCCCTGCATCTTGCGCATCAGTTTGTCGCCATCGCGTAAATCGCCGAGATACAGATGTACATGGCTTGCCGAACAGTATTCCTCATCAAGAAAAAACAGCTCGGTTTCGTTGTTGTCCAGCCCAATAACTTCGCAGGAGCCGCGATCGACTACCTGCCGCAACAATTCGCGTCCCACCGTGCCGCACACGCCGGTGATCAGCACCCGCTTACCTTCCCATTGATTCAATTGCTTATACCCCTGATGTTTCTATTTTATATTGCCCGCATGTATCTTCACGCTTCAATGCTCTTGCTCCGCATTTGACGGAAAAAGTCGTGGCCAAATGCTGCAAGCATCCCAAGGAAAAGCCCCAATACCAGTGACAATATCAGTATTCTCCCCTTCCTGGGACTCGTTGCCCGTTGTGGCATGACGGGTTTCCGGATCAGCCGGGTCGGATAGGATCGGCCAGGCTGTAATTTCAGTTCCAATACTCCTTTCTTTTCGGCCAGCAACGTCATCTGATAATCAAGATTTGAGCGGCCGAGCAACAGATCAACTGTGGGTGATTCGTTTCCCAGGCTTTTTCGCGTATCTTCCATGCTGCCGAGAGCGCGTTTCATCTGCGCCAGTTGTTCCTGCCAGACCTTCAGTGTTGCATCAAACAACTGTCGATGCTCTGAGATCACCTGTGCCACCACCTTTCCAGCCAGATCAAATGCCGATTGTGGCGTTGTTCCCGCGGCCATGATTTCAATAAAAGATTTGTTCTCTTGGAGTCTCTTTCCCAGCGGGTTTACCCTGACCGTATTGCCCCATTTCAGTGAAAGTCTCTGTGTTAGCGTATCCGGATCTTCTATCTGGTTTTCTGTCATTTCTTCAGGTGACGCTATTCGATTGATCTGACCGATATGAATCACCGCACGGCTTTCGTAAACCGGCCTGGCGGTGAAGGCATAAATGGCGCCAACACCAAGACAGACCAGCGCTGTGGCGGCAATCAGAAATTTTTCCCGCACCAGCACCCGCCACAAATCGAGAAGATTGATTTCGTCCTCATCCAGAGGCTGCGGCACCATCATCACCGGCACCGGCTGCTGTGGCTGATCTTTCACCCTTTTCTCTCCCATCCTATCTCCCCACGAAACTCATTAAATCAGGCCTGGCATGGCGCGGTTGCAGGCGCGGAAACCGCGCGCATCCTTGCAGTATCCATTGGCCAGGGCAACGCCCTGTTTTCTGTTCCAGCACCCCGTATTTCTTCTGCCGACGGGCCTCAATCGTGATCCGGCTCAGCACTTTCAGCAATGCAGCGGTCAACGGGGTCAGGTCTTTACTTTGTAACTTCCCGTTATCCATACTGTATTTCATTCCTCGGAACCTGCTTCATTTCCCGTTGCCTGATATGTTCCATTGCCACATCGCTTGTACGAATCCTTCACAGGCGAGCTTTGGGGTCTGCCATTGTACCATTTCCTTTCATCATCCAACTTCGCCCGTCCCGCATTTTATCGCCATGCCAAGTATCAATCACTTCTTCAGAAATTCATCAGGTGATATACCTGCCTGTTTCAGAATTGCCCTTAATGTACCTTCAGGAAGATCCCCCGAATGATTGGGAATGGTCGTATAGAGACCGGTGTTCCGGCAAAGCCAAATTTCATGACTTCCGGCTGCCTGCCTGCAAAATTCAAAACCGAATCTTTTCAATTTTCTGCTGACTTTTCGATAGTCAAACCCAGCGAGCCTTCCCACAATCAGCCCTCAACCACCAAGG
>Ga0114931_10007267_pt1 | contig 13533 bp, 8 predicted proteins | sample 2SBtaG_FD_89579 | JGI IMG/M metagenome (GOLD analysis project Ga0114931, IMG submission 89579) | Deep subsurface microbial communities from Kolumbo volcano to uncover new lineages of life (NeLLi) - 2SBTROV14_V59a metaG | ecosystem: Environmental > Aquatic > Marine > Volcanic | place: Kolumbo... | reverse complement strand
TATCGAATTGGTTAACAAACGCAGCAGCGAACCGTTTTCAGAATCTGACGCGAAGGTGTTGGCGTTGTTTGGCAGCATCGCCGCCATGTCGCTGGCACATCTGGAAGCGAAGTTGGATTTACTGGAAAAATAACCCGCCGCGAACCATACACCACACACAAAAGAGACTCTCAAAAATTGAGAGTCTCTTTTTTATTTATCCCATTGGTAATGAAGTTTAGAAACTTGTGGCTTCGTCGCTATTGCCGGTCGAAAGTAATTTCGGCAACGCCTTGTCCATCTACAAACACCTGCACAGCGACCCCCGCACCATCAATACCGACAGCGTATTTGCCGGGCCACAATCCGCCAAAATCACATGCCCCCGCACCATATTCCGGTTTTGTGCCGGTATAGCACATCGCCGAAAAATCGTTGCCTTCTGACGTGATGGTGATGGGCAATCCAATAGCGCCCGCACGCACGATGATGGTTGACCATACACCATTGGCGGGTTCGGTGCCACTTGTATTTTTGACCACACGCCCACTCCAGCCCGTCGGCGAGCGCGGCGGCGGGTCGGAGGTAACATTCTGATAGGTGAATTCCACCAAAATTCGCTGACCGGGGTCTAATCGGACATGCACTCGGTCAGATGCGTCCTGACCAACCCAAATCGTGTAATCGCCGGCGGGAACCCCTTTCATGCCCATTGTTCCCCACCCAAATTCGGAAGAATTACTTGTTTTCAGATGAAGTTCCATATCGCCCATTTTGGCAACAACCGGCACATCCAGCGCACCATTGGTGCGAACCATGATAGTGGTGTTCCCATCCGGGTCCGGGAAATCGGCTGTTTGCTTGCCCACCCACTTGTTTTCAGCCGCAATCACCGTTACCGAACCATCCCATGTTTCAGAAATATCTTGGTATTCCGGCGGCTCAACCGGCGGCACATAATCGGGCGCGCCGCTTTCATCAGCCATAGTATCTTCGGCAGGGTTAGCCTGTGTGTCGGAGGGTGAGTAACCCGGAATGAGCAATTTCTGCCCCACGTAAATGAAACCTGCATCAGAAAGATTATTCGCTTCCACAATTGACCACTGCGACACGCCAAACCGGTAGGCGATATTGGTTACAGTGTCACCCGCTTGAACGGTGTAATAGTAGCCGGTATTGGTGGGGGCAACGTATCCGCCCGGCACACAAAGTTTTTGTCCGGCGTAAATTGTGCCGCCATACAGATTGTTGGCAGCCATCAGCGCATCCACCGATACCCCGTTTTGCCATGCAATGGCAGAGAGTGTATCGCCCCATTGTACAATGTAATTAGCTGCACATGCGGGCACGGGCATCGTTGGCACGGTTGATTGTCCACCACCGGGCACATTCAGCACCTGCCCGACATAAATGGTATCAACATCTCCCAAATTATTGGCGGATGCCAGCGCTTGCACCGATGTACCCAATTTCGCTGCGATATCAGCCAATGTATCACCCGGTTGGACGGTGTAATACCCCATTGCCGCCGCGCCGGGAATTGTGAGCGTCTGCCCCACAAAAATGAAATTCGGGTCAGATAAACCATTGGTTGCCATCAAATCTTGCAAAGTCACATCGTACCATGCAGCAATATCTGCCAACGTGTCGCCGGGTTCAACAGTGTAGGTCGAACCACCCTGTGCCAAAGCGGGAACCGTCAACAGCATAAATGCCAAGCTAATTATCAAAATGCGGTATTTCATTATGGAAACCTCCAGCAGTTTCAAATACTGCTTTGTAAAAGAGAAAGACTGCACGTATTCTACTATACATAATACTAAATTTTACATAATATGTCAAGTTGGATACACGAACTACACCACCGCAGCGACCGAAAAACATCCATCGCAAAAGTGGCAATGAACAAGATTTGATGCTATAATTTCTTTGAACAACCAACCTACCTCAGCCATAAGGAGCCTTTTATGCGTGTTGTTGCAATGATTATGGCGGGCGGTGCCGGCACTCGCCTCACAGCGTTGTCCGATAATCGTGCCAAACCTGCTGTGCCCTTTGCCGGAAAATTTCGCATTATTGATTTTACGCTATCCAATTGCGTTAATTCCGGCATTTTTAATGTCGCCATTTTAACCCAATATAAACCGCATTCACTCAATGAACACATCGGCATTGGCAAACCTTGGGACCTCGACCGCCAGCACGGCGGCGTGCATCTGCTGCATCCGTATCAGGGCAAGGCCCAAGAAGACTGGTACAAAGGCACGGCAAATGCCATCGCCCAAAATATCGACTATATCCGCCGCACACAGGCCGATACGGTACTCATCCTTTCTGGCGACCACATTTACGCGATGGATTATCGGGAAATGCTCGATTTTCATTACCAAACCCAAGCCGATTTGACACTGGCTGTACGAAATGTGCCACTGGAAGAAACCGACCGCTTCGGCATTATGACCGTGGACGACGCCATGCAGGTGCGCGATTTTCACGAAAAGCCGAAAGACCGCGACAAAGGCACGCTCGCTTCGATGGGAGTGTATATCTTTAAAACCGATGTGCTCATCGAACGCTTGCTGGAAGACAGTCCGGAAACCCCACGCATCGATTTCGGCTCACACGTTATCCCCAGTATGATACCGCGCGACAAAGTGATGGCATTTCTGTTTGACGGCTATTGGGTGGATGTTGGCACGGTGCAAAGCTACTGGGAAACCAATTTGGAACTGACCAACCCAATGCCGCCACTCAACCTGTACAACCCCGATTGGGTCATCCACACCCGCAGCCAAGAACGCCCACCGGTAAAAATTGACCCGCAGGGACGGGTGCAGCAAAGCCTACTTTCCAACGGATGCGTCATTCGCGGCACGGTGGAACACTCGGTACTGTCGCCGGGTGTGTATGTCTCGCCGGGAGCAGTGGTGCGCGATTCCATCATTTTGAACGACACTTGGATCGGGCCCGGTGCAACGGTAGACCGCACCATCATCGACACCAACGTCGTGGTGGGCGGCGGCGCCGTCATCGGTTACGGCGACGATAACACCGCCAACCATCACATGCCCGACAAACTGAACACCGGCATCAACGTTATCGGCGAAGAATGTGTCATCCCAATGGGCACACGATTGGGACGCAATGTGCTGATCAGTGCCGGCAGCGCCGAAACCGATTTTCCCGACAGCGATATTCCCAGCGGCGAAACCATCAACCCAACATGAGTATGCAGCTGACAAAGCGTGAAACGTGAAAGTGTGATTTTCTACCCTGTAACTTTGAACCTTGAACTTTAGACTTTAGACCTTGGACTTGAACCTATGAAAACACTCGCACTGATAATGGCAGGCGGCGCAAACAAAAACCTCAGCGTGCTGACACAAGTCCGCGCCGAAGCCGCCCTACCCTTCGGTGGCAAATTCCGCATTGTGGATTTTGCCCTCTCCAATTGCAGCAACTCCGAAATTTACAGCGTCGGCGTGCTGACCCAATACATGCCCCGCTCGCTCAACGACCACATCGGCGTGGGCAAACCGTGGGAACTGGACCGCACCCGCGGCGGCGTGCGCCTGCTGCAACCATATCTCGGCCCCGGCATCACCGGCTGGGAAAAAGGCACCGCCGATGCCGTGCGCCGCAACATGGATTATGTGGACGAACAGCGCGCCGATGCCGTACTCATCTTGGGCGGTAACCACGTTTATAAAATGGATCACCGCACCATGCTACGCTACCATCAAGAAGTCAATGCCGATGTCACCATCGGCATTCGCAGCGTAAACCCGTTTGAAACCCACCGATTCGGCATTGTCACCACCGATGCCAACATGCGCGTGCTGAATTTTCAAGAAAAGCCGAAACGCTCGCGGGAAACCGTCGCATCAATGGGCATTTACGTTTTCAAAACCGATGTTCTGCGTCGCCACCTGAAAAAATATCCCTCCCATCTCGATTTTGGGCGTGATGTGCTGCCGGCAATGATTGCCCAGGGCAAACGTGTTTTCGCCTATAAATACGAAGGCTATTGGGCAAATGTGGGCACATTGCAAGCTTATTGGGAAGCGAACATGGCACTGCTGGCAGAAACGCCCGCTCTCGATATGTACGACCCGAATTGGGTCATCCATACCCCCAGCGAAGAACAACCCCCCGTAAAAGTCGGCGCGAACGCCCACGTGGAAAACAACCTGCTTTCCAATGGTGCAATTGTGGACGGCGTGGCAGAGCATTCGGTGCTGTCATCCGGCGTATATATCGCCGAAGGGGCAACAGTGCGCAATTCCATCATTATGCACGACTGCAAAATCGGTGCCGGGACGGTCATCGACCGCGCCATCATCGACAAAAACACCATCATCGGCGAAAATGCCCACATCGGTTTTGGCGATAATCTCGTGCCCAACAAAGATATTCCCGATGTTTTGAATACCGGGCTAACAGTGGTTGGTAAAAGTGTCCACATCCCCGCCGGTATAAAGATCGGGCGAAATGTGGTCATCGAACCACACACCTCCGACAAACGCTTCAAAAACAAAGAAATTCCCAGCGGAGACACCGTTCGATGAAATGGATTTTCGGGGTGAGTATTTGGCTGATAGCGGTGGTGGGCTGCACAACTACCACCCCCACCCCCACCGCCGCCGTATCAGCGCCAATCTCTTCTGGAGGTGACCCAATGTTAATTTTAACCAGTTCCGCATTTGAACCGGGTGCACCCATTCCGGCACGTTATTCATGCGATGGCGATGACATTTCACCACCGCTGGCATGGCACGGCGTTCCCCCCGACACCCAAAGTTTCGCCCTCATTTTCGATGACCCCGACGCCCCCGGCGGCACTTGGGACCATTGGCTGCTTTTCAACCTGCCTGCCGATACCCGCACGCTGCCGGAAAATGCCACACTACCCGCCGAAACATCGGTTGGCAAAAACAGTTGGGGGCGCACCGATTACGGTGGACCCTGCCCACCGCGCGGCACACACCGCTATTTCTTCAAACTATATGCGCTGGATACCCCCCTCTCACTAACAACCGGCGCAAGCAAATCGGAAATTGAAACGGCGATGCGCGGGCACATTTTGGCGCACACCGAATTGATGGGTACATTCACCCGTTAAAGCCTCAATACTGCCACAAAAGCAACAAACAAAAAACCACATAACAGCATACATGCCGGTTCATCGCACCCGTAAATTTTAGGAGGGAAAGATGAAAATTGAACGAATAGGCATAGCCATTGGTTTTGGACTGGTATGGGTAATTTTAGTGTCGATATTTTTTTCGGCGCTAAAAGTGCCATCTGTTTTAGCTGATGGAAACACGTTGACCGTTTGCGCCACCGGTTGTGATTACGGCATTATCCAAGATGCCATTGATGCCGCCACAGACGGTGATACCATCAAAATTGCCGAAGGCACATACACCCATGTATTTTCACGGGCGGGGGTACGGCAGATTGCCTACATCAGCAAAACAGTCACTTTACAGGGCGGGTACAGCACCGCCGATTGGACATCCGCCGACCCAAGCGCTCATCCCACCATCCTCGATGCACAAAACAACGGGCGTGGCATTTACATCACCGATGACAGCCGCGCGGTGATTGACGGCATCCGCATCATCAATGGCGATGCCGCCGGTATGCGCGCCGATGGTCCCGATCGTTTGGATGGCGGTGGCGGCATCTACATCCATCGGGCGTACCCCACACTGCAAAACACACAAATTGTCAGTTGCGCCGCGCAAGCCGGCGCCGGTATTTTCGGCTATTACGGGGCAATCACTGTTACCAATTCCGACATTCTATCTAATATGGCCGAAACATTTGGTGGCGCAATGCGTGGTTTCGGAACCGTCATCAACGTGCAAAATAGCCTCATCGCCAATAACGTAACCACCGATGCCTACTCGCAGGGCGGGGGTTTTTATTTAACCTTATGTAAACCAGCGATTTTCAGCAATAATGTTATCTCACACAACACTGCTGTTCAAGCCGCCGGTGGTTTTATGGCAAGCAGTAGCGATTGCACCTTTACCGGCAATACCATTGCCAACAACAATTCCACATACAGCAACGGAGGCGGCGGCTTTATCGTATATAGTTCTTGCACATTCACCGACAACATCATCAAAGACAACCAAGCCTATTATGACGGGGGCGCCATCGGTATCAATGCCCGCTCGACAGCCTCTTTCAACAATAATTTCATCGAAAATAACACTACCGGACGATATGGCGGCGGGCTATACATCTATTCCGATGCGACCATCACCTTGACCGACAATATCTTCCGTGGCAATGCCAGCACCGGTGGCAGCAGCGCCGGCAGCGCATATGCCTTGGGTAATGCGCTCGCTATCGCCGGGGCACATGCCAACCTGTGGCACAACAATTTTGTAAACAATCAAGGGGGACTGGACATCGGTATATATGTCACCGATTACACGTGGGGCGGCACACTATACACCGGCACATTGATGCTGACCAACACTATTCTTGCCACTCAGCCCACCGGAATCAAAGTGGATAACGGCAATATGGTCAGCATGGATGGTATTTTGTGGTATAATGTACCGGTCACAGTAACACAAGGCATCACCGCGATAGTGTCTGTGCAACATCAAAGCAACGGCGACCCACAATTTTTGACCGATGGCTATCACATCCCCGCCAACTCTGCGGCGCGAAAACAGGGTGTCCCCAGCCAAATGGGCACCGATATTGACGGCGAACCCTTTTTAAATCCGCCCGATGTGGGTGTTGATCAATATATTTTCGGGGAAATTTACCTGCCGCTCATTTTTCGCAATGGATAACTGATGCACATTCTCATCATCGAGCCGTATTTCACCGGCTCGCACCAACGTTGGGCAGAAGAATATGCCCGTTTTTCCGCACACGATGTTTCCATTTTGAGCCTGCCCGGCCGTTTTTGGAAATGGCGAATGCACGGCGGAGCGGTATCGCTGGCGCAGCAATTTTTGGCGCTGCCCGCTCCGCCCGATGTGATTCTCGCCGGAGATATGCTCGATGTGACCACATTTTTGGCACTCACCCGCCCGCACACCGCACACATCCCTGTGGCGCTTTATTTTCACGAAAACCAACTCACGTATCCGTGGTCGCCCACCGACCGCGATGTCGCCGCTCGGCGCGACAGCCATTACGGCTTCATCAATTATGCTTCCGCACTCGCTGCCGATGCCCTTTTCTTCAATTCCGAATTTCATCTGAATGCGTTTTTTGATGCCTTGCCACGATTTTTGAAACATTTTCCGGATTTTAACGGGTTGGATAATGTCGCCACGTTGCGCCAAAAAGCGCAGGTGCTGCCATTGGGGTTGGATTTGCGCCGTTTAGATGCCTTTTGCCCCGAAAACCGCACAGCCGATGAAACGCCCATCATTTTGTGGAATCACCGCTGGGAGTACGACAAAAATCCGGCGGTGTTTTTTGACGTGCTGTACACGCTGGAAAAACGGGGGTTCGACTTTCGGGTGGCAATTTTGGGAGAGAATTTCCGCAATTCACCGGCAGAATTCGAACAGGCGCATGAACGGATTGGCGAGCGAATCATTCACTTTGGCTATGCGCAATCTTTTGCAACGTATGCCTATTGGCTTCACCGCGCCGATATTTTGCCGGTTACATCCATTCACGATTTTTTCGGCATCAGTGTGGCAGAAGCCATCTATTGCGGTTGTATCCCCCTGCTTCCCCGACGATTGAATTATCCACAATTCATTCCACAGCCATTGCAAGCGCAATATCTGTACCATACCGAAACAGAATTGGCAGAAAAACTGGCGGCGCGCATTACCGCCCACCCTGCATTGCCCCCCGCCGATTTGCGCAACCACGTGGCGCGTTTTGATTGGGGTATTATGGCGGCGGTATATGATGACACGCTGGCGGCATTGAGATAAAAAAAGGTAACTGTTCAGAGTACACAGAGATACACAGAGAAAACACAAAGAGGCACAGAGAAAAAAATAAAGAATCTCTGTGGCCTCTGTGAAACCTCGGTGCTTCTCTGTGTTCCGGTAAACACCCTAAATAGATACAAAAAAGAACCGGCGTAATGCCGGTTCTGAAATTTGAAAATTAGATGGCGCTAGCGGTTTCGCCGATTGTACGCCATCGCTTTGCGACGCGCTTTGCGGGCGGCACGCTGTTTTGCCAGTCGTCGATTTTCGCTTTTGGAAACGAACCATCGTTTTTTGCGGTAGGTACTCAAAATTCGGTCACGTACCACATCCTTTCGAAATCGTTTCAAAAGCCCTTCTTGGCTTTCGCCGGGTCTCAGATCTACACTCATTCAATATCACCCCCTTTCTGCGCTCGAATCATCAGGGTGCAACGTCGGCAATGCCGACGCTATACGCCGGAATGTTTATTTATTCTGCCACCGGTTCTGCGTCAGAGGCGTTTGCCTCATCGGCCGCCGCGGGTGGCGTTGAGCCGTTGGAGCCATCGCTATCGGATTCAACCTGTGCGGCTTCTGCTTCTGCCGCGGCGACGGCTGCCAATTCAGCTTGTGCGGCAGCTTCTTCGGCTGCTTTGGCTTCTTCCTCCGCTTTTTTACGAGCGAGGAAGCCGGTTCCTGCCGGGATGAGTTTGCCGATAATGACGTTCTCTTTCAAACCTGACAATTCATCTCGCTTGCCTTCGATGGCCGCCTGTGCCAAAACGTTGATAGTGTGCTGGAATGATGATGCAGACAAGAAACTGTCGGTGTTGAGTGCGGCTTTGGTAATGCCCAACAAAATGGGGCGGGCAACAGCGGGTTGTTTGCCTTGTTCAATAAGTTCGTCATTGGCTTTTTGGAAACGGCGGCGTTCCATAATTTCGCCGGGCAAAAAGCTGCTGTCTTTGGATGCAACGACACGTACCCGGTTGGTCATTTGACGGATGATGATTTCCACGTGTTTATCGTGGATGGGAACACCCTGAGAGCGATAGACGTTTTGCACTTCGCCGACCAGATAATTTTGTACGGCTTCACGTCCCATCACATCCAACAACCGGTGCGGGTTGATAGAACCTTGGCTCAATTGCTGCCCGGCAACGACCCGGTCACCGTTTTCAACCAGCAATCGCGCGGCAGAGTCAACATCCAGTTCAACTTCGCGACGTTGTTCCCAACTGATTGCCACTTTCGAGCCACTAATATATACCCGACCGCCTTTTTCGGCAACTAATTCTTCTTCATCTTTACGGGCGATGACCGTTTTCGGTTCAATTTCGGTGCCATCTTCTACTGTAATTTCCCAGCCTTCGGGAATGCGATAGATTTTGCGGCGCATTTCGCTGGATGAAATTTTCAGCGAGCGGCTGCCATCGTCGTGATGGATGATGTCGACGATGCCATCCATATCTGCGATGATGGCCTCACCTTTGGGGTTGCGTGCCTCAAACAATTCTTGGATACGGGGCAACCCGGTGGTGATATCCTCTACCCCGGCGACACCACCGGTGTGGAAGGTTCGCAGGGTTAGCTGTGTGCCCGGTTCGCCGATAGACTGTGCGGCGATGATACCAACGGCTTCACCAAGCCCGACTAAACCACCACGGCCCATATCCTGCCCGTAACATTTGGCGCAGATGCCTTTTTCAAGCTCACAGGTTAGCGGCGAGCGAATGATGACGCTGGTCACACCGGCTTTTACCAATGTTTGTAAATCGGCGCGAGAAATCAGATGGTCGCGCTCGAAAATGATTTCGCCGGTTTTGGGGTGAACCACATCTTTTGCCAGCACACGCCCGAAAACTTTGTCTTTGAATGCCAGCGAGAGTTCGCCATCATCTTCGCGCGTGGCTTCGATGCCTTCTTGAGTGCCACAGTCAATATCGCGAATAATCATCTCTTGCGCGACATCAACCAGACGGCGGGTGAGATACCCCGCATCGGCTGTACGAAGCGCTGTGTCAGCCAAGCCTTTGCGTGCGCCGTGGGTAGAGATGAAGTATTCCAGGGTGGTCAAGCCTTCGCGGAAGTTCGACCGGATGGGAAGCGGGATAATCCGCCCGCTGGGGTCAGCCATCAACCCGCGCATACCTGCCAACTGCCGGATGGGTGTAAAGCCACCTTTTGTCGCGCCGGATTCTGCCATAACGCGGATGGGGCTATCGTCGGCAATGGCTTTCCCCACTTCTTTTGTCACTTCTTCGGTCACATCACTCCACAGTTGAACGGTTTGGATGTACTGTTCATCTGCGGTAATCATACCGCGCCGGAACTGACGTTCAATTCTGTCAACCTGTTCGGTGGCGCGTTTTAAAATTTCTTTCTTCGTTTTGGGAATGTTGATGTCAGAGATGGCGATGGTCGTTCCCGAAATGGATGCGTATTTGAACCCGATGGTTTTGATGTCGTTGGCAACTTTGGCGGCAACTTCAACGCCCAGTTTTTGGAATGTGACGCCGATGAGGTCTTTCAAATCGCCTTTGGTCATCGGTTGGTTGTATTCAAACCGAATTGCGGCAGGCAGAATTTCGTTGAACAACGCCCGCCCGACAGTGGTTTCAATGTACGGAACTTCTTCCGGGGGGAATGCGGTATCAACGTTTTTGAGTTTGATGGGGGCGTGCAAGTCAACTTTACCCAGCGTGTACGCCAACGAAACTTCGTCGATGCTGCCGAAGACTTTGCCGCCGCCTTTGGTGTAATCGGCTTCCATGGTGAGGTAATAAATGCCCAGTACCATATCTTTGGTCGGGCCAACAACCGGTTCGGCGTTGGCGGGCAACAGCAGGTTTTTGCTGGCGAGCATCAAGTCGCGCGCCTCTTGCACTGCGCTATCGCTGAGCGGCACGTGTACCGCCATCTGGTCGCCGTCAAAGTCGGCGTTAAATGCCGAACAAACCAACGGATGCAAATGGATGGCGCTGCCTTCAACCAACAATGGTTCAAACGCTTGAATACCCAAACGGTGCAATGTGGGGGCGCGGTTGAGCATGATGGGGCGCGTTTGGATAACTTCTTCCAGCACTTCCCAAACTTCGGGTTTGCGCTGTTCTAAAAACCGTTTTGCGCCTTTGACGTTGTTGGCATAATTGTATTCTACCAGTTTTTGGATGACGAATGGGCGGAAAAGCTCCAACGCCATTTCTTTGGGCAGTCCGGCTTGATGCAATTGCAGGTCGGGGCCGACCACAATCACCGAGCGTCCGGAGTAATCGACACGTTTACCGAGCAAGTTGCGGCGGAAGCGTCCCTGTTTCCCTTTAAGCATGTCGCTGAGGCTTTTCAGTTCGCGGCGGCCACGGGATGACACGGCTTTGCCTCGATTGCTGTTATCAATCAACGAGTCAACGGCTTCTTGCAACATCCGTTTTTCGTTGCGCACGATAACATCGGGTGCGCCCAAATCGAGCAGGCGTTTCAGGCGGTTATTGCGGTTGATGACACTACGGTAAAGGTCGTTCAAGTCGCTGGTGGCAAAACGGCCGCCATCCAACTGCACCATCGGGCGCAAATCGGGCGGAATGACCGGCAGCACGGTGAGGATCATCCATTCGGGGCGGTTGCCACTGCGCAGTAAGCTTTCTGCCACTTTCAGCCGTTTGATGGCTTTTTTCAGTTTTTGTTTCGAGCGGGTGGTGCGAATTTCGGTGTGCAGTTCATCCACCATTTTTTGCAGGTCGATGTCTTTGCAGATTTCGTACAATGCTTCTGCGCCCATACCGGCTTCGAACACATTCCCCCAGCGTTCTTCCAACTCGCGGTATTGCAATTCGTTCAAAAACTGCATCGGCTGGATATTGAGCAATTCCTGCCGCTGTTCTTCCACTTGGGTGATGAGTTGGGTCAATTCCTGGTCAATGCTATCGCGAGAGGCATCCAATTTGGCATCAATTTCGTGCCGAAGCTGGTCGATTTTCTTTTCGATTTCGCCGCGTTCGCGCAGGAGTTCATCTTCAATTTGGGTTTTGATTTCATCCAAACGGGCATCTACCAGCGAATTCAAACGGGTCAGATGTTCGCCGGAAATCACTTCACCTTTGGTGACAACCAGATTTTTGGAGCCGGGCAACGAAATGTCGTCGGTGGCTTTTTTGCCCTGATTGTCTTCCAGATATTTTTGATGGGCTTTCGCCGCACTCATCACTTCTTCGAGCGCTTTGGACTGTTTTTCGTCCATATCGGCAGCCAGCGATTGCTCTCGCTCGCGGAGGGCAGTAATTTGCTCATCAAGGTCGGTGCGTTCGGTGTCGGTTTCTGACTGCGCCAATTGTTCCAACCGGGTGCGTTCACGCGTAACTTCTTCGTCCAATTTACGCAGGGCGCGTTGGCGAGCCTGTTCATCCACACGGATGATGACATACTGGGCAAAGTAAAGCACACGGTCAAGATTGCGGCGCGAAATATCGAGCAATAAACCGAGATACGATGGCACACGACGGGTGTACCAGATATGGGCTACCGGTGCAGCGAGTTCGATGTGTCCCATTCGCTCGCGGCGGACGGATGAACGTGTTACCAACACGCCACATTTTTCACAGGTGATGCCTTTGTAGCGGATTTGTTTATATTTGCCACAATAACATTGGTAGTCTTTGGTCGGGCCAAAAATTACTTCGCAGAACAACCCGTCTTTTTCCGGGCGCAACCGGCGGTAGTTGATCGTTTCGGGTTTGGTCACTTCACCGTATGACCAACTTCGAATAACCTCCGGTGATGCCAGTCGAACACGAAGCGCGCTAAAATCTTTTACTTCCAAAATAAACCTCCTGAAGTTATTTATGGGGTAAGGAGTATGAAGCACGGAGTAAAGTTATTTACTACTTGCTGCTTACTTCTTACCGTTCACCGGCACGTTTAAATATTGAGCAGTGATGCCCGTATGCTGATGCCCTAACCTGACACAAACCAAGCCGATATCTCCGGTTTGTTCCCAAAGCCGGTAGGCGTAGGTGCGCCGTAATAGTTGCGGTGTAACATGGGCAATATTCGCATCTCGCGCACAACGATTGACAATTCGTTGCACAGTGCGCGCCGAGATGGGACGGCCTTCTTGGCTCAAAAAAACGTTGGAATAGTTCGCCGTTTGGGGACGAATAACCAACCAATTTTTTAAAGCGGTACACGCCGCATCGGGCAAAGGCAGGTTGCGGACGCCGCCGCGTTTGTCTCGAACATTCAAATGGACACCCGGAAAGTCAAAATCGACATCATCCATCTGCAAATCGACTATTTCCGCCACACGCAAACCGGCATAAACCAGCAGGTGCATTATGGCAATATCGCGCTTGGCGATAGACGATCGAGTGTTTTGAGCCGCCTGCAAAAGCCGGTCAACTTGTGCGGCAGAAAGGGGTGTGACGGTTTTTTGAGTGGTCATCCGCACCAACGGAATTTCGGCGGCGGCATTTATCGGCGATAATTTTGTTTGTGAAAGATAGGCACAACATTTTCGCAACGCTTGCAAATGGCGATTGATGGTTGACGGCGCACGGTTCTCATCCAGCAAATGGTGACGATATGCCCGAATTTGGTCGGGCGAGATATGCACCAGCGAGAAATTTCCATTGTAGGTCGTTTCTGCC
>Ga0114931_10007266_pt1 | contig 13533 bp, 14 predicted proteins | sample 2SBtaG_FD_89579 | JGI IMG/M metagenome (GOLD analysis project Ga0114931, IMG submission 89579) | Deep subsurface microbial communities from Kolumbo volcano to uncover new lineages of life (NeLLi) - 2SBTROV14_V59a metaG | ecosystem: Environmental > Aquatic > Marine > Volcanic | place: Kolumbo... | reverse complement strand
ATAAGTAAGCCATCCTCCACCCGCTGACAACCTGCGGTGCGCGCAATTTCTCCCCGCCGCATTGCCGTTTCAATAGCAAACGCCACCAGGTCGCACATGGTTTCAGAAAGCTCGGCGTACAACAGCGCAAGTTCTGCATCAGACATCCGCCGCACCCGCGACACCGGGCGAGAATAGGTGTTCGTACTGGTCAAAATTCGCGTCGCCGTTTTTACCGGATTATCCCGCAGTGGATATTTCCACAACGTCCGCCCAGCCTCCCACGCCGCAGAGAGCACAGCCAACTCCCGCCGCACCGTGTCAGACCTCACCGACAAAAGCCGCGCGTCGGCGTACTCCATCACCCTGTCCGGCGCCAGATCAAGCAGCCAGACGGCATCAAACCCAGCCCGCAGGCGATCCAGCACAAACTTTTCCGACCGCAAATACCCCTTTTTTCGCTCCGCCACCTCGCGCTCGTATCGGTCCAGCAGATTGACAACCGACAAATCAGCCGCCACCATATCCCCCACCAACTCGCCCCGCTCGATCTTGTCCTCAACAGACGTGGCCCAGGATTGCGCCAACGACTTGGTGCGGAATGTTTTGGAAAGTGACTTGTGCCCCTTCTTGCGAATACGCGCACGCCACCGGCCAGATAGTTCTTGAATGATGATCGCCATGCGGACAAAACCCGGACAATGTAAAAGTGCGGAATATCGTAACATAGTGAAAAATAACGATAAACAATGACCGCAAATTGTCCGCAAAACCAAGGAAAACACGGATTAAAAACGACGTAAGTATTTGAAAAACAAAACGAATGGGGCCGTAGCTCAGCTGGGAGAGCGCTGCGTTCGCAATGCCATTTCTGGCAAGCAAAAACAACGGCTTAGAGGTGGTGCGGACTATCACCGGACAGTGATTAGTGTGGGGTTTTGATTATCGCGCGGGGATATGCGCCATAGTAACGGCGGGCAGCGCAAGGCCGAAAGAGCCTTGCGCTGTGTGAATTCTGCGGCTGTTTTGCGGGGGATTGCCCCGCTTTTTCACACAGCGCGTCGGGTTTAGTGCCTACCCGTCGAAGTCTCTCGCGGTATCCCGCAGCGTGTTGGCATACAGCGCCAGAATTCGCTTTTGCTCCGGCGACAATGGCAGCGCTACCCTGTCCGTTTTTACGCCCAGCTTGGCGATTAAGTAATTGGCCAGCATTTTGTCCTCGGGGTATTTGGCATTTTTCTCCACGTACACCTTCAACGTGGTAGACAGTGCGCCATTCGTTACGCTCCCTCTGGCCGCTGTTTCCAGCGCGCCGGCCAGGCCTTCGACATAGGTTTTTTTAGTGCCCGCCCGTAGTGCCTTGATGGTGACATACGACGCGCCGAGTACCCGTTCCGGGTCGGACGCTTGCGTGGCCCCGGCTTTTTGCATCTCGGCGCTACCATCCAAAAACGGCGATTGCAGATTGGCGCAGGCTGCGACCAACAACAGAATAAAAATCATAAACGTGTATTTCATTTTTGCATCCCCTTTATTCCCAGCGAACCGGCAATGCCCGCCGACAGTGATAGCAGCCAGGCCACTAACGGCACCTGCCCGAGTTGTGAGAGCGTCATCGCCGCGCCACCGTCCAGCGTGGTGAGTGATGCGCCCAGTGCGCTAGAAAAGCCCATCAGGCCCAGCAGTAGTCGTTGAATGATCGGGTTCATATTCCCTCCGGGTAGTTTTTAATGAATTGAACTTCTGTGCCCCTGCCTTCGGGCGTGTTGTAAACCGTTTTCCATAGTTTCGCTTGGCCGATAATGTCGCCAGCGTCCGGCAACGGCAGCGGACTCCACCAGTATTTGATGCGTGCCATGGCCACTTGGTAGGGGATGTTGGCCTGCATATCCAAACCCCGCACACCGGCAAGCTGCTCGATCTTCCTTCTCAAGCCAGCATGGAATTGCAAATAGTCCGTCCAAATGCTTTGCTCGGTGGCCGGCTCCATTTGAAAGAAACCCCGCGCAGGCCCGCCATTGTTCTGGTGCAGATAGGTCAGTTTGGACTCATGCGCCGCCGTGCCCATCAACAGATTTTCTGCCGCCAATGAATAGGGGATCTCGGGTTCGAGAAATTCCAGCGCGGGGCGCACGGCATAAAGTCGGAATTGTTCTTGGTCTATCATGTTGTATCCTTGAAATAGGCAGGCGAAGATGATGGCGCACATCGTGCGGATCGCTTACTTGAATAGGTAGTTATAAACGGCCGTACCGATACCGCCGACCAAAGCAATCACACCCCACCCCAACACCTGCGCTTTTATCTTCTCCCACATTTCCTGTTTTCTTTCTTCGCGCTCGATCATCTTTTGGACGAAGGCGTGGTGTTCTTTATGCTCGATTTCCTGCCCCCTTCGGCGGTCTAGCTCTTTACCGACGGCGGTGGCGACATCGTCTGGCGTCATACGTATTGCTTGCGATGCTTCGGCGTCAGGCACTTTATTCCCCCCAATAAAAAACCCGCCGTAGCGGGTGTGGTTTTGTGTGATTTTTTTGTGGTTTTCTACCCGTCCTACGTGCTGTGCGTATAGATATTAATCTTCCTGCAAGACCTTAATTTCACCAATGCGGATAGCCGAGTTATTCGAGTTGGCTGCTGTTTTCTCCACCTTAATGGATATTTTGTTTGCGCCTGATGTGGACGTAGGCAGATCCGATGTCGATGTAATTTCATCATCGAAAACACCGTCAATATAAAACTTAACGCTTACCCCAGGAGTAAATACCGCTTCGCATATCTTTCGCGTACCGGACAGCGTTGCGGTCAATAATACATTCTGTTCCGTTCCTGCTTGTGCGCATATCCCGCGAATGGCCGTCCCGCTTATCTTAAAACCAATGAACCCAGTACTTAAATTACCACTAACGACCCTACCTGTTCCCGAGGTTGAATCCACCCCGGTTTGCAGAGCAACTTTGAACCTACGCACTTTGGCCCATGTTGGGATAACTAAAGGATACGCCAGTAATCGCTCCACTAGCGCAGACTCAACCGCCGAACCTTGAACCAGCACTCGCATATATCCACCGGTTTGGAGGTCGACTATTGCGTTAGATGAACTAACTGTTGCGGACCACGCATCGATACTGTAGAAAAAATCGTGGAAATAGATATTGTCATTGTTGTACGCATCAGAACCGCGAATCACGGTATCCCTGCCCAACGCCAAAACACCCGTGGTCCCATTGAACTTTAGGTATTTCTCGTCTGCAACAACGCCGAATATCGCAGATCCGTCAGACTGGTCGATGTCCACAGTCTGTTGGCCGCCGGTATCGAAACTGTCTAAGCCATTAGTATCTATCCGCATACCACCATTGGTTGCAACATCAGCCCCGGTGGCCAGCGTGTTATTTGTACCAATCACCGCGACCTGCGTGGTCGCCACGGTGTGATTCGTTGGCCCGTAGAATTCGGGCGACTCAACGCCGAGTATCGATACCGGGTGCGCTTTTACGTTGTAGGTGGTGCCGTCTGCGGGCACATAAAAAATCACTTCTTCGGTGGCCCTTGCTTCGCCGACTTGTTGCCATGAGTTGGTGCCATTCTTTTTGATGTAGATCATCGAGCCGCGATAGTTTGTGGCGGCCGGTGCGGTGACGCTGATTTCTAACGCCACCAGGTTCATGCTGTTGTTGGTGGCGGTGGCTTCCTGAATGGTAATGGCCGTGGGTGGGTCGGTGAGTTCTTCCACGTCTTCGGCGGCGGTTTCGCTGGGGGGGATGTACTGCACCTGCAGCCTGCTGTTGGCCAGATCAAATCCGTGCAACCCGCTGTGGCGGTTATAGACCGGCCATCCTTGCTGCGTGTCTGTCAAAAATATCCGTCCGTCCTGATAGGATGGATGGCCCAGTAAATCAGGCGTGGGGGTGGTGGCCGTGAATTCCGACACACTAGGGATCGCGCTAGTGTTTCCATCTAATAACACATAAAAAACACCGGGAGCACCTCCGGCACCTGCGCCGGCATAAACTACCCTTGTGCCAAATAAAGGGTCCAGTGTGAAACTTCCACCACTACCCCCTTTCTCGCCGTTCAAATTCACCACACCGGATGCGCCCGCCGCCCAACCACGACAAATAACTACCGCCGAAGCTGCGCCCGCACCGCCCGCACCACCGGCCGCCAACACTGCCCCTGTCTTGCTATTGACTACATCAAACCCAGCCCCGCCCGAGGTGGGCCGGAAGTCTCCCGATATGCCTGCAAGCGTGGTGCTGCTATTTTCTAATGATAAATAGGGCGCAGAATCATGATCACCGGACACCGTTATTTGCGATCCGCGTGACACTATATCGACATAAAGATACAATGGATCATATTCCGCTGTAAATCCCGCACCCGACATCGTGCTACCAATATATCCCGCCGTGCCCACGGTTTCTGTTGTTGCCACGCCCGCAATGCCATTACCTGATAGATCAATCGTGCCATTATTGGTGATCGTACCCATAACACGAAGCTGCACATTGTTGACAAGGGTCAACGTCACCCCCGAGTCAATGGTCACGTCGCCGTCATACCAAAAAACGTCGGCCGTGGTGCCCATATCCGTGCCGCCGGTCAATGTGCTATCGCCGGTGATATGCCACACGCTACCGGTGAGCGAGCCCGTGGTAGCCACATCCAGTTTATTGCCTGCGGTAAGGCCGGACGAATAAAACGAATTAGCCATCACCGTGCTGGCCGTGCTGGCCGACAATGCCCCGGCTTTTTGAGATGAGCCAAATAGGGTGAGCGTGACTGTTTTACCGGTGGCCCTGTACCCTACCACCTCAAACGCGCGATTCAGATCACCGCCACCCACAAAGTCGCGCTGGTTGAAGTTGCACCACACCACGTCGCCGATCTCGATGCCATTTTGTGAGTCAAACGCCTCCACGGTGATGAGCAACGGCGGGCCGGAATAACGATCTCGCAGCACGTCAAACGTGCCATGGATCACCGCATCGGTGTGCCGCGATCCGCTCAGCCCTTCGAAGGTCAGCTCGTATGGGTTTGCCGCTTGATGGGTGGCAATCGAGGTGGTGTCTTCGTACACATTCAGGCGGGTGGGTTTGTCTTTGCCCACCACCCTATTCCAGGCGATCTCATACTGGTTGGAAAGCGCGGCCTGATCATGGTCCAGCCGGGAGTAGCTTTTTATATTGGAGGCATCCAGCACCGCCACGGGTGATGCGCCGGAGAGCACGCCCGTCATACGCTTGTAGCCGAGCTGGCCATCCGCCAGCACGGGCATAAAACAACCCTGCGGCAAATTTACCTGTTTCTGCAGAAATGTTTTGCCGTCGCGCTTTTTCAGCCCGATAAACCGCAGCACAAAACCGGCGGTGTCGTCCGTGGTGTCGTATAAATCGGTGCCGATGCCATCAAACTGCGAGGTGGCAACGTAGGTGGACGAGATCCCCATTTGCCAATGGGCGGGCAACGTAGGGTTGGTGCCCATGAGAATGGCCTTGGCCATTTTCGCGGCGGGCATTTCCAGGTAGATAAATTCTTTAATTTCTGGCTGCCGATCATTGGTGGCGCCGGAATCGATCGCCACATCCACGTCTTTGGTACTAAAGCGCCCACCCACACACCCGGTGAAGGTGGTGGCGGTTTTGCCGGTGTAGCGGATGACGTTATCGCCGAGCTGAAAATAACCCACCGTTGCGCTCGGGGCATCGGTGAAGCTGGTGCCGTGCGCCACCATTTCAAACGCGGAGGTATCCACCACGGTGACGGTGCTATCGCCCGCCGTGTAGTCCGCCGTGAGGTTGGTCTTCTTTACGTCGAAAATATCTTTTTTAGTGCTGCGCTGGATGTCGTTGCCGCGCAGGGTGAATGTGCCCTTGTGGCTGGACAGCTTGCCATCGATGATTTGCGTTCCACCGGGTGGCAGTTGGTAGTCTGCCCAGGGCAACCCGGCATAGCCGCGATAAATGCGCACGCGCTTGTGGCGTAGACCATAACCGGCCGCCTGTTTGGCGCCGATCAGCGTGGAGAAGGCGCTGTTTATATCGATGATGTCTGCAGTGAGCGTGCCGATGGAAAACTTGGTGGTGCGCGTGTCCAGTTTTTGCGAGGTGACGACGGGCTTTTTTAATGCGCCGTAAATAATATTGGCCGACGCCGTGCCGGGCGGCACTTCGCAATCCGCGTGCGAGGTAATGTAGTAGAGATCGGTATTCGCGGTATCGAACGCAATCTCAAGCACCCATCGCGGGTGTTTGTTCAGGCCGCTATTTTTCTCGTTGAATAAAACACTGTATGCCCTCACCGTTCAAACACCTTAAACGATGAGCGCCGCCATTGATTACCCTCGCGTGACAATTGGCCTGCATTGCCGACACGCACGAAAGTTTTTGGCTCGTCTTCACTGGCGACGGTGCCATAAAAATCAATGGTGAATAATTCCGAGGCGCGGGTGGCATGGAGAAATTCCAGGTATTCGGATTCGCGCGGGTAGGTGTTGTCGGTGCGATGCAACAGGCCGGTGGTGATGTTGTACACATTGTCCTGGCCGTCGAAAATGTTTTCTGTTTGGGTGCGATCCCATGAGTGATTTTCGGTTTTGTGCTCGTCAACCGATTGCGGTGCATCAGAGAGGGGAATATCTAGCGAGTATTCGATGCCTTCTTGCGTATAATAGGAATGCTTTTTGAAAAGGTGTTTTTCTTTGTCATAGATATTTTTGACTTGCGCAGCGGTGAGACCATTACCAACGCGAACCAATGATATATTGCTATCATTTGTATAGTTACCAGAAGAATGAATTTGAATGCCGATCCTGGTAATCGCTGACATATCAGTGAGATTGTCGGTATTGCTTATTGATGTTAACAATGCACCATCTAAATATAAATATGCAATGCCATTGACCCTCGATACATCTACCTTGTGCCATATCCCGTCATTTACGATCACGGATGTTAATAGATGATTAGTAATAAAATAACAATCTAATGACCCGTCAGCTGATGATTGAATTTGAATTCTCGGGTCACCCGCAACCCATGTTGTTTTTTTATGATCAAAAAAACCAACTGCTGGATTTGTTGTGTTAAACCATAATCCAATATTAAAATCACCAGTCCCAAAATCAAGATCAGAATTATAGGGCTGCTCCAAATAATTCGATGCACTAAACCCTGAATATGCTACCAGATCAGCGCCCGTTGTCACGGATGATTTTGTGATTGAGCCATAAACGCCTAGACCGTTGTTTGCGGTGGATAGGTCTGGGACGGCAGGTCGCACTGATACGTTGTCTAACGTAGCGCCCGCACCCGCTGAAAATGAAATTGTAGACGTGCTATCACTCGCCGTAAACATGAACAGAAACTCACCTGTTCTGGTGCTAGAGGAATCGGACAGAAGTGCAGATGTTGGTGCAGTATCCCATGCCCCACAAAATATCGCTCCTGTTATTGAACCTGATACGATGTAGGTTTTATTGGCAATTGTAGTCACAGTCTGATATAAATAACTGGCGGACGCGCCGGTCGTAGATGCTACACCGGCAGACTGCGACCAATCAGAACCTGAATCAGCCCAACCTGTCAAATCTGTGGCAAAACCACCATTTGTCACCAACTCCGAACCCGCCAACGTTTCCGCCGTGGTGTCCGCCATCCAAACGCCTTTTTCATCACCCAACGTGGAAAGCCCACGCTGCGCTGTGAATTTAATTGCTGACATCTTGACTCCAAAAATTAAGCGGCGACGACGCGGCCTTCGTTGTTGACGGTGAGCACGACGTTTTCCAGGTCGAGATCTTCTTTCAGCACGCCACTCACCAAACCCTTGATGGTTTCGTCGCTCGCGGGACCATTAAAGTGCAGGTTTATGACCTGCACGCCTTGCCCGTTGCCCGGTAGCGCTTGCTGTGGAATCGGCTGGGATTGCTGCTGTTGAGTCGCAATGGACGAAACCGGGGCGCCGACACTGCCGCCACCACCCACCTTGCGTAGCTGATCGGCACCTTTCAACGCCGCACCCGCAGCCAGGGCAAGCCCCAGCGGATACGGTGGCACGGCCAGGGCATTCATCACCGCCTGCGCGGTGGATGCGATAATACCGGCGCGCGCAAGCAGTTTTTGCTTGGCGTTCATCTTCGCGCCTTCCTTGCCCATGAGCGCGCCAAGGTTGGTGAAGATGTTGGCAGCCGCCCCCAGGCCCGCCGTAAATACAGCGCGTCGGTCGGCCTCACCCTGTTGAGCAATGGCGGTTTTCTTTGCCTCATGCTCGGCAGCCAGGCCAGCCATTAACTCATCGCGCGTCTGTTGCGAGATTAAATCTTGCGCAAAGGCGTTGCTCACCATCACCCTGCGCCTGGTGTAGCTTTCCTGCATGCGCTGTTCTTCGGTGAGTAGCGATTGCTGGATGGCGTCGATGGATTTCGACATTGCCGCCGCCTGTTTTTCTGCGGCTGGATTCGCCGCTGGCCCGGTGGACGTATCGCTTCCACCACTGCCGGTCATTTGCGCCTTGGTTTTGGCAATCGCTTCGGCGGCGACTTGTGCCTTGTATTGCACTTCCTCGGCCCACTTTTTCACGTTTTCTGATGGCATGGGGGCATGCACCAGGTCGGCCAGCTCAAACTTGGCGACTTCAAGTGACAGCGCAGACTCTCTCGCCCAATCTTGCAGGTTTGAGCTTGGCGCATAGTCCACGCCAGGGATCTTGCTGATAATGTCGGCCAGTGATTTGTCCAGGCTGGCGATGCCGGAAAGTATCCCGTTGACGGTTGCCGCCCAGCCGACCTTCAACAATGCCCACACCACCTGCAACCCACGAAAGGAATCTTTTACAAAACCAACAGCGCCCACCACGTTGTCCAGCGCGCGACCGATAAAGTTTGACATGCCCCCCGCTTCTTTTGCGGCGTTCACAAACTGCGTGGCCAGCGCAGTGATGTACGGCGCCACGTTTGCGGCGATGGCGTTGCCCACACCGGCGGCGACCCCTTTCAGCCGGGTAAAGGAATCATTGGCCTGTTCGATCTTGGCGGCATCCACGCGCGACACTGCCAGGCCCAGCGCATCTGCTTCCGCTGCGGCGGCTTCCAGGCCGTCCCGGCCCAATGCCAGGGTGTTGATCAGCGCCGTACCACGCCCACCAAAAATGTCGTAGGCGATGGCGGTCTTTTGCGTTTGGCTTTCAACATTCTTGAGCGCTTCGGCGATGGTTTTGAATTGCTCATCCGGTGACTGTTGTTTGAGCGCTTCCGTGGACAGGCCCAGCGCATCAAAATGTTGCTTGTAGGTCAGCACGCCCCTGTCGGCATTGAAAATGGCTTTTTGCTGCTTGGTGAGCGCCTTGGTCAGCGTGGTTTGCGCAACCCCGGTGAGGTTTGCGGCGTGTTGCAACCCGGCAAGCGATTGCGTGGTGATACCCAGCTTGTCGGCAGTTTTAGCCAGTGCGTCGTTTGTCTCAAGTGATTTTTTAACCAATAACCCCAACCCGGCCGCACCCGCCAATGCAGTGACGCCACCACGCAAAGAAAAAACGCTATTTTTCACGCGCTCGATGCGGCCTTTAAATCGGTTAAGCGTGGCCTTGCTTCTATCGCGCGCCGATATTTCAAATTTTGCCTTGGGAGTTGCCATTTTAGTTTTTAGCGCTCTCGTTCGATTTTTAGGTAAGCCTGCCAACCATGGAATTCAGACACGGACATTTGCTGCAACGCTTCCACCGTCATGTTCAAACGGTCGGCCACGATGAATTGCATCATTAGGTCCGCGTCCTCGGTTAGTTTTTTTCCGCTTCCTCTAGCTCGTTTTCCAGGTAGCCTTCTTCCTCGGTCATGCGCGCACAGATTTCCTGCACCAGATTGCCGTCGGTCTGTTTGCGTATCTCCACAATGTCCGCAGGCCGCAGCATCCGCTTGCCGTTTTCATCCAGCGCGCGTTCAATCAGCGAGGTGCCCATAAAGTCGAGGTTGTTGGACTGCATGGCCTTGTAAATACGGCCCTGCATTTCCAGCGTCATCGGCTTAAAGTAGATCCGGTACGGGCCGCTATCGTCGCCCAACTCCGGCACGTCGATATGCTTTAGGCCCGATTCCAGCTTTTCGCGGTAGTTGTTTTTAAGCCGCTCGAGTAACGTTCCACCACTCATGCTTAAACAACCGTACTGAGCGTGAAGGCACCATTAGCCACCCATGAGAAGGAGCGTTTTACCGTTGCGCCGTCGGAATTCTCCACGTCCACTTCGGTGATGATCGCGCTGCCTGTCCAGTATTTGTCGCCGCTGGTATCACCCTGCGGATAAAGCGCCAATGTCACCTCTGCATCCACGGTCATGGCTTCCTGTCCGTTGGTGTCGGTCACGTCCCACTGGCATGTCATACTGCCGTCGGTTTCCTTCTTTCCGCCGGTCTTGAATGTTTTGTGGGTGTCGGAAAGCTCGGTGTCTTCCACTGGGCTGACTTTTTGTGTGAAATTAAAATCGACTACCTCGGCGATAGTGTTTGTGCCAATCTTGGCGATGCCTTCATGTCCGCTAACTGTTGCCATTGTCTTTTTTCTCCGTTGCTGGGGTTGCTTTTTTGCTGGTTGGTTTTTTGGTGCTCCACCCGTTTGCCTCATAATGCGCAAGCATGTCGGGCATAATGCCCACAGGTTCGGTGCTGTTTGGGTGGTACACTTTGATTTGTCTTTTGCTTAATGGAATGCTCATGCGAGTACAGCCTCCGGTGCGGTTTCTCTTACGCGGTATTCAACCACCCACGACATTGTTGCTGTGCCATGCGGTTGATCGCCGCCATCGTTAAATTCGATCTGCGTGGTTTCCAGGTAGGCGTCTTGCGATAAGCCGCCCAGGCTGATATCTGCTGCAATAGCGGTTTACTTCCGCGCATAAGGTGTCCAGCGTGTCGTCCAGATCGGCGGCGGCCTTGGCGGCGGCTTCAACAACGACCTGCAACTGCCGGCGCGTGCCGCGCGGGTACGAAAGCGAATCGCGCTCGCTGCCTTCGCTTAACGTGTAAACCTTGAACGCGGGCAGGTCGCCGGCTTCCAGGTCATACACGCGCGACTGATGCACGCTCGCAGCGCTGGCCAAGCCCGTGATGGCCGTGGCCACCGCCTCGCGGATTTGTTGCCGAACGTGCGCCATTTAGGGTGCCTCCAAGATCAATCGGGTGATGCCCACGCCGTCATCCTGCACACCGCGCACGGTGTAGATCACATCGGTGGTGGATTCTGTGCCGTCCGGGTGTACGGTGAGCTTTGCGCCGTGGGCGGCGTCGCTCACATCCGACGTGGCGCAATCAAACACCGGCGAGTAACTTTCCACGCCGTTGAGCTCGACAAAATCTTTCAAAAAAACGCCGTTGATCAGCGTTGACTTGCTGGATGGGTGCTGCCCTGCGTAGGCCTGGGGCGAATAAGTGCCCGTGTCCTGATCTTCCAGCATGGCTGCCAGGTCGTCGGCGTCGATGGTTGGCATTTATTTTTCAGCGCGGGTCTTTTTAGCCACTGCGCCGCGCGCTTTGCCTATGCCGCAAAGGTAGCTCGCGTCTGCGGCGGTGATATCTTTGCCGACTTCCAGCACGGTACCTGCGGCGATACGTTTTTCGCCCACCCGCAGATTCCGTAGAATTTCGATATTTTCTGGTACTGCCTTTTTTCCTGCCATTTTGTTGTCCTTGTCTTTTGGGTCGCTTAATAAAAAGCCGCCGGAGATCACCCCGGCGGCTTCCGTGCTACTCAGCATCTAACAGGTGTTAGATGTTGCGTGCGTCCTGAATCGCGGAGAACGATTCCGCGTGACGTACCGCAATGTCGGTATCCTGCAAGGCCACAACACGAACAAAGCCAGAGGTACTGCCGGTGCTGGTGTCGATGTTGATATCCAAACCACCCCACATGCCGATGAGCAGGTCAGCAAAATTGCCATATAGAATCGCGTGGCAATCGGAGCTGGTGCCCTTGGTCAGCGTGCTTGGCACTTGGTTGGAAACCATGGCTTCGTAGCCATTCATTTCCGTACCTGCCCACACAAACTGTGCGGCACCCGATGCCTTATCGACCTGTTTCAGCTTGCCACGCATCACCGCTGTGGTGAGGTAGCGCAGGCTGCCGATGTCCGCATTGGATGCGGCCACATCAGATTCCAGATCAACAATGCTTGCCCAGGTAGGTGCGCCACCATTGGTGCCGATGGCCACATCACCAATGCCCGTGGTGTTCAAAATACCCGTGGGCTGGTTAGAGGCGCCGGAACCGTTAATGGCTGCCAGGTCGATGGCCAAACCCAGCACGCGGGCCAGGTCGCCACGTACAAAGGCTTCCACATCAATGGATGACTGGATCATCAACTTGCGGCTATAGTCCGTGAAGGCACCGACGGTTTTGGGTGACAACGTGACCTGATCAAAAACCTGCTGGCTTTCAGTGGGCGCGCCGTTTTCAGCAACCCAATACCCGGTTGCACCACCGGTTTGACGCGGAATGGCGATGTTGCCATTCAGGTCGGTCATCACCGTGGCCATGCCGGGGTTCATCATCAGCGCGCGGTTGCGCAACAGGTCGATGAACGAGCCGGAGAGCAGATCCGTGGCAACGGTATGACCACCCGCAGTAGCAGTACCCACCAACAGATCACGTTTGAGCACGTCCACCGGCACCGTGAGTCCGCGAGATTCGCGGCCCATCTTTTTTGCGGCCTCATAACTGGCCTCAAACTCAAAGGCTGCCGCTTCTTGTGCGCGACGATCATCCCGATTGGCCAGTGCATTGATAGCACGCACAAAGCTGAACTTGCGTGTTTCTTCTTCGCTCATGCCCAGGTCTGGGGCTTCGGCCTCGACGGGTTTGGCGTTGCCCATGCGCTCCAGGATGGCTTTGTTCAGGTCGGACACGGTGCCACCGCTGTTGACCATATCGCGGGCCAGGTCACCGGCTTGATACTGCTCGCCAGTGGACAGCAAATCGCGTACGCGGTTTTGCTCGGCCATTCGTGCTTCTTCCCGTACTGCATCAACGTCAATCTTTGGTGCAGGTGCCGGGGTTTCTTGTATTGCTTCTGCCATTGTTCTGTCCTCTTTTGGTTGTTCCCCTTCGGGGATTTCGATTTGAAATTCATGCACGGTATCTCCGCTCCGGCCTACACCCACACTGGCATCGGCTGGCACAGAAACCATGCTGATCTCCAATGGCTCCCAATCCGTCACTCGGTACACGTCCGCCTCACCATCGCCCGTTTCTTGCAGCACGGCTTTGATGACGCGATACCCAACCGACACGGCTTTGCGGATACCATCCACCACGTCTTGGAAAATCTCTGTTGCTCTATCGCTATTTCCAAAGCGAACAACGGCGCGCCCCCGGCGGTCGCTACCAACAGATACAGACTCCACAACACCAACGTGGTCGGTGGTGTTGTGGTCTACCAAAACCGGCCCACCACTTTGCAGGCGGCCTAGCCTGACAGAGCTTGGTGAGTGGTCTAGGATTTCTTGGCCAAACCATCGGCTCACGGGTTCCTCGGATGAGAAAGCCAGCTCGACGGTTCGTTTTTCCT
>Ga0114931_10007265_pt1 | contig 13533 bp, 13 predicted proteins | sample 2SBtaG_FD_89579 | JGI IMG/M metagenome (GOLD analysis project Ga0114931, IMG submission 89579) | Deep subsurface microbial communities from Kolumbo volcano to uncover new lineages of life (NeLLi) - 2SBTROV14_V59a metaG | ecosystem: Environmental > Aquatic > Marine > Volcanic | place: Kolumbo... | reverse complement strand
TGGCCGGCGGCGCGGCGCGCGGGCTCGCCCGGCTGCGCCGCCGGGCCGGCAACCCCAGGGACGCGTCCTGACCATGCCCGATTTCACCCTAGAGTCCGAATTGCAGGCCGCCCTGGGCCGATCGGACCCGGCGCCGTGCATCGCCGGGGTGGACGAGGCCGGGCGCGGCCCCTGGGCCGGGCCGGTGGTGGCCGCCGCCGTCTGGCTCGACCGCGCCCATGCGCCGCGCGCCATGCTGGAGCGCCTGGACGATAGCAAGGCGCTCTCGCCCGCAGTGCGCGAACGCCTGTACCAGGCGCTGAGCGACGGCGCCGCGGCCGGTGTCGCGGCCATGGGGGTCGGCCAGGCGAGCGTCGCTGAAATCGACGAGATCAACATCCTGCAAGCCAGCCTGCGCGCCATGACCCGCGCGGTGGACGCGCTCGCCGCCGCCCTCGACCGCCCGGTCGCGGCGGCGCTGATCGATGGGCCGCGCGCGCCCACCCTCGCCTGCCCGGCGCGCGCGGTGGTCGGGGGCGATGGGCGCAGCCTCTCCATCGCCGCCGCCTCCATCGTCGCCAAGGTGGTGCGCGACCGCGCCATGGCCGCGCTCGCGGCGCGGCATCCGGGCTACGGGTGGGAGCGCAACAAGGGCTATGGCACCGCCGAGCACCGCGCCGCGCTCGCCCGTCTGGGGGTCAGCGCCGCCCATCGCCGCTCGTTTCGCCCCGTGCGCGAAACCCTCCATGGCGCGGCCCGTTGACTTTTCCTTAACCGTTTGACTCCAAAAAGATTCTTGACCGTGAGTCGAGCCTGACTCAAAGTGCCCGCTTGGTAGCGGCCGGGGGGAACGAGCGCGGTGAAGGTCGACGTTATCCAGGTTGGCGATTGTATCGAGTTGATGGAGGGCCTGCCCGAGGGCGCCGTCGACATGATCTTCGCCGACCCGCCCTACAACCTGCAGCTCGAAGGCGATCTGCGGCGCCCGAACAACACCAAGGTGGACGCGGTCGACGACGCCTGGGACCGCTTCGACGGCTTCGGCGCCTACGACGATTTCACCCGCCGGTGGCTGCGCGCGGCGCGCCGGGCCCTGGCCGACAACGGCTCGCTCTGGGTGATCGGCTCCTATCACAACATCTTCCGCGTGGGCACCGCGTTGCAGGATCTGGAGTTCTGGATTCTGAACGACGTGATCTGGCGCAAATCGAACCCCATGCCCAACTTTCGCGGCCGGCGCTTCACCAACGCCCACGAAACCTTGATCTGGGCGGCCAAGGACAAGAACGCCCGTTACACCTTCAACTACACGGCCATGAAGGCGCTCAACGACGATTTGCAGATGCGCAGCGACTGGCTGATCCCGATCTGCTGCGGGGGCGAGCGCCTGCGCGACGAGGCGGGCCGCAAGGCGCACTCCACGCAAAAGCCGGAGGCGCTTCTGCACCGGGCGATCCTGGCGGCCACCCGGCCCGGCGACATCGTGCTCGATCCGTTCCTGGGCAGCGGCACCACCGCCGCGGTGGCCAAGCGCCTGGGCCGGCGCTACATCGGCTTCGAGCGCGAGCCCCGATACGCCGAGGTGGCGCGGGCGCGCCTCGCCAAGGTGCCCCCGGCCGACGACATGGACGTGATCTCAACGCCCTCCAAGCGCGAGCAGCCGCGGGTGCCCTTCGGCGCGCTGGTGGAGCGCGGATGGCTGGAGCCGGGTACGGTGCTGACCAGCCAGAACGGCCGCTGGCGCGCCAAGGTGCGCGCCGACGGCACCCTGATCGCGGCCGATTTTCGCGGCTCGATTCATCAGGTTGGCGCCCATGTCCAGGGCGCGCCCGCGTGCAACGGCTGGCAGTTCTGGTGCGTCGACGTGGAGGGCAAGCCGGTCCCGATCGACATGCTGCGACAAAAATACCGCGCCGAGATGAATTAGGACCCGTATGGGCTCATGAACGATACCGGAAAAGAAACGGCGCTTGCGTCTCAGGGTTTCGTAAGCCGTTCACGCGCCTCGGCATGGGTATGGAGCACGTCGGAAGTTATATCGCGTTCACTCAGCCCACTCGCGAGCTTGAGACGGGCAAACCCGCTCGATGTGTAGCGGGAAACCTTGATGTAGTAGCGATCCTCCACGTAGCGAACCAAGTCCATATACTTATCCATGATTTCGGGGTCGGCCCAGAAGGACTCATAATTGACGATCGAATAGACCCGCTTGTCGAGCGGCGCCAATGTCGCTTCCACGGCGATCTTGATGCGCCGCAAATCTTCCTCGGTGCGTACGCGCATCCCACTAAAGTCGAGGAAAAGCGTATTGGTCCGCGGGGTGTAGTAGATGCGTTCCTCGATACGAATGTCGTGCAGCAGTTCGCGTAGCCCAAACGGCTCCGGGCGGAAAATAGCCGGCGACATCGGCTTCGGATCGTAAACGATCGGCGAGAATGGCAAGAGATCGAGAATCCGCGTCTTGATATCGATCCCGGGCGCCACTTCCATGAGTTCAAGCCTCTCGTCCCGCAGCATGAAGACGCACCGCTCCGTGACATAAAGCACGCGCTTGCCAGAGCCGGCGGCGACCTTTCCGGAGAAGGTGATCTGTGAAACCCGGTCCGTGAACTTGTTGTATTTTCCCTCCTGCTCAATACGCACCTCGCCGTCCTCTATGCGGGTCTTCAGGCCACCGGACGTAAAGGTCCCGACAAACACGACCTTCTTGCTGTTTTGGCTGATGTTTATGAAACCGCCGCAGCCCGAGATCCGGCCCGAGAATCGACTGGCATTCACGTTGCCCGACGCGTCGCACTAGGCAAAACCGAGATAGGCCGAATCGAGACCGCCCCCGTCGATAAAATCGAACTGATAGGGGTGATCGATCGAGGACGAGAAATTCATCGCCGCGCCAAAATCGTATCCGTCGAGGGGGACTCCGCCAAAGACACCGGGATCCACCGTCAAGGTGATTTGATCGGAAATTCTCTCCTCGTTGGCGACTCTGCCGATCAGCGACGGTAGACCGAGCCCCAAGTTGACGGTGGTATGCGGATTAAGCTCCATCGCGGCGCGGCGCGCGATCACCTTCTTTTCGTCGAGTGGCAGCGGCTTCATCGCATCGAGTGGCGCTCGCAATTCGCCGGAAAGCGCGGGATTATAAGGAAAATTATATGTTTGCATATGGTATTCGAGCTCGGAGACGACAACGCAATCGACAAGCATTCCCGGTATGCGGACGCGCCGGGCGTCAAGCGAGCGGGCCTCGGCGATGCGTTCCACCTGACACAGGACGACGCCTCCCGAATTGCGCGCCGCCATCGCGATCGACAGGTTTTCCAAACGCAAAGACTCTTTTTCGAACGTGATGTTGCCGTCGGGATCGCCGGTCGTCCCGCGAATAATGCCGACGTGTATCGGGAACCCCTTGAAGAAAAGAATATCCTGGCCGTTCAGCGAAACGAGTTCGACCAAATCCTCTTGCACAGCCTCGTTGACCTTGCCGCCCTCGAGGCGTGGATCGACGAACGTGCCGATCCCGACTTTGGAAAGAGTGCCAGGCTTACCCGCGGCGATGTCCCGATATAGATGGGTAATGACGCCTTCCGGGAGATTGTAGGCCTCGATCTTGTTTTCGACCGCCAGTTTTTCGATGCGCGGAATCAATCCGTAGTGACCCCCGATTACGCGCTTCAGCAGTCCTTCATAGCCGAGCCGATTGAGGCCCCGGTCTTTTCCGTCGCCGATACCCCCCGCATAAACCAATGTGAGGTTTCTTGGCGCCTGTTCGTTCTTGAAGCGCTCTTCCAGCCCTTTCAGGAGCTTCTCGGGAACGCCATTCGTGCCGTACCCCGATACCGCGACCGTGTCGTTATCCTGAATGAGCGCGATTGCGTCATCGACAGGCATAATTTTTGTCATGGGCCCCGCCCTCCTGGCGGCGACGATACCAAGACTTTACGCCACGACGAAACCGGAGATCGCAGGGAAGCCGTTTCCCCCGGAGGTAAATTCATTTTTGTATCGCAGGAAGGTCGGGCGAGATTCATCGGCAACTCGGTCCGCCTAGCGGCCCGCGCGGGCACGGCTGACCCGTCCGGTTCGCCGCTCAAAGCATCGTTTGCGAGTTTACGCCTAGACGGGCGCCGCTTCCAACCGCCGGGCGAGCCACACCGGCAGGCCGCCCATATGCAGGTAGGCCGTCTCGAAATCCACGGCGCGTTCCAGCGCCGCCCGATCCGGTATGACCACGCGCCGCCCATCGACCAGGACCAAGCCGTCCTGGCGTAATCGCTGAATGGTGCGGTTGACATGAACCTGACTGAGGCCGAGGGCATCCGCCAGGGTCGCCTGATTGAGGGGAAACGCGAACGCGCCGTCGCGCGCCGCGCCGACCAGGCTCAGGCGCGAGAGCAGCTCCAGGTAGAGGTGCCCGACCCGTTCGTAGGCGCTACGCCGGCCCACGTCCACGAGATGCTCGGCGATGACCGCCTCCTCCTGCGCCGCGGTCCAAAAGATCGCGAACGCAAGCCGTGGTTGCCGCCGCGCCAGCCCGGCCAGGTCCGCGAATGGCACGGGCACCACCACCAGGTCGGTCACCGCGGCCACCGTATGGTCGGCCTCGTCGAACATAAGCGCGGTCAGGCCGGCCCAATCGCCGGGCAGCAGAAAATCCAGAATCTGGCGCCGCCCATCGGCCAATTGCCGGTGGCGGAGTACCCATCCCTCGCAGATCACGAAGGCGCGGTCGCTGCGCGCGCCTTGGGTGACGATATCCGTATCCTTCGCGATCGGCACCCGGGGCGCCACGAACGAGGTCAGAACGGCCTCCTCCTCCAGCGATAGATCGAGGACATGGCGCATCTTCTCAATGCAGGGATTAGGTTTCATGCTCGGCGCTCCCGGCGCGGCGGCCGCGGATTCATGAAACGCGCCACCACCCCCCGCGTGGGCGGCCGCGAGCCATCTCATGCTAGTCCCGCGTCACGCGGGGTCAAGGCCCGTGCCCCGGCGGGCCTCCGGTGGGCGATGCGCGATCGCGCATCCGGGCGGTCCCCGGAACAGGAAAGGGGCCGACAGCGCGGCCCCTAAGTTCCTAAAAAAAACCTGGTCGGGGAGAGAGGATTCGAACCTCCGGCCCCCGCCTCCCGAAGACGGTGCTCTACCAGGCTGAGCTACTCCCCGGCGCGCGGCGTTATAGCGGCTCGGCGTGGCGTTGGCAACGCTCGCGCCGCGGCGGTCCTCGCCGGCCTGATTTCGCGCGGCGCCTGGCACCGGAATTCCACTCTTGTAACCGGCGGGGGCGCTAGCTTAGCGTTGGTGCGGGCAAGAAAACGGGCGGGGAAGAATCATCCGCCCCTGCCCGCCTCGGCTGTCTGGGATGTCGAGCCCGCCCGCGATTTCGCGGCGGGCACAAGGAATATTGGGAGGCATTGAGCAATGGTGATTAAGTCTGTCATGAGGTCCGCCGCGGCGGCCCTTATCATCGGCGGCCTGCTGGGCGCCACGGGCGCGCCGGACGCGCTGGCGGCCGAAAAGCGGGTCAATTGGAAAATGGGGAGCGCCTTTCCGAGCCGCCTGGTTCAGCTTGGCACCCTTGGCACGAGCTTGTCCAAAAAGATCGCGGCTATCTCCGGCGGTAACGTCCGCCTGAAGTTCTTCGAGCCGAAAGCCCTGGTCCCGCCATTCGAAATGTTCGACGCGGTCTCGGCTGGCTCCCTGGACGCGGCCTGGTCGGCGCCCGGGTACTGGTTCGGCAAGGAAAAGGCGCTGGCGCTGTTCTCGGCCGTGCCGTTCGGTCCGAACGCGGGCGAATACCTGGCTTGGTTCTACTACGGCGGCGGCAAGGAGTTGATGGATAAGATCTACGCCAAGTACAATATCAAGTCGCTGATCTGCGGCATTATCGCGCCGGAGGCCTCGGGCTGGTTCCGCAAGGAAATCAAGTCGGTCGACGACCTGAAGGGCCTCAAGATGCGCTTTTACGGACTCGGCGCCAAGGTCATGGAGAAGATGGGCGTCTCCACCCAGCTCATTGCAGGCGGCGACATCTACCCGGCGCTGGAGCGCGGCTCCATCGACGCGACCGAGTATTCCCAGCCGGCGATCGATCTGGCCCTCGGGTTCTATCAAATCGCCAAACACTACTACCTGCCCGGCTGGCACCAGCAGTCCACCCTGCTCGAACTCATGATGAACAAGGGCAAGTGGGATGCCCTGTCGGATACCCAGCGGGCGCAGATCACGGTCGCCTGCGGCGACAACATCCGCGAAGGGTTGGCCGAGGGCGAGGCGATCCAGGGCAAGGCGCTCAAGGAGCTCCGGGCCAAGGGCGTCCATATCCACCGCTGGTCGCCGGAGATACTCGATGCGCTCCACGTCGCGTGGAACGAGGTGGTGGCCGAGTTGGCGGCCGGAGATCCCACCTTCAAGGAATCCTGGGACTCCTTGCAGGCATTTCGCGGCGAATACGCCGTCTGGAAAGACCTGGGCTACCTCAAATAGGCAACCCAATCACCGCGATGGCATGACGTGAAGTCCACCGCCGGGGCAAGCATGCCCCGGCGGTTTTACGCACTACCGGTGGCGGAACCGACCAGCGCCGAGGCACCTTTCGAGATACGCCGGTCGAGATACGCCGGGCCGCGCCGTTTCGTGGGCGCCCCGCGCGCGGAGGCACAAGTCGCGCGGCGCGCGCCAACGGTGGCCCATGGCGAACACGCCGGCTAGCGGATAAGAGATTGGGGGGCACATCATGCATATGTTGATACGCATCAGCGATGGCATCGACCAACTGCTGGCGCGCATCGCGAAGATCGCGGCCTGGGCCGGCGTGATTCTGATCGGCACGACGATTTTCGACGTGATTACCCGCCGCTTCCTGGTTTTGGGTTCCACCAAGTTGCAGGAGTTCGAGTGGCACATGCACGTGGTGCTGTTCGGGTTGCTGATCGGCTATACCTACCTGAAGGACGCGCATGTGCGCATCGACCTGGTGCGCGAGCGGTTCGGCGAACGCACCCAATGGTGGATCGAGCTGCTCGGCTGCCTTCTGTTCCTGCTGCCATACTGCGCGCTGGTGATCTATTTCAGCGTCGACTACACGCACCGCTCCTTCATAGAAAACGAAATCTCGGGTTCCGCCACCGGGTTGACTCACCGCTGGATCATCAAATCCATCATCCCGATCGGATTTAGCCTGCTTGGCCTCGCGGGGATCGCGGTCGTGTTCCGAAAGCTGGTCGAGCTGTTCGGCCCGCCGGAGCTGCGCCGCCGCGTGTACGAGACGGAGGACGCCGAGGCCGTCCCCGTGATCGACACGGATATCCCCGTAATCGATACGGATATCGTCATGCGCGAGGAGGGCAAGTAATGTTCTATATCGAGGACTACTTGCCCGCCTTCATGTTCGTCGCGCTCGGCCTGCTGTTGTTCAGCGGATATCCGGTGGCATTCATCCTCGGCGGGGTCGGCCTGGCCTTCGGCTTCGTCGGCATGTATTTCGATGTTTTCGATTTCATTCAGTTTTTCAATATCGCGCCGCGCATCTGGGGCGGCATCGCCGAGAACCTGATTCTGACCGCGATTCCCATGTTCATCTTCATGGGGACCATGCTGGAGAGAAGCGGGGTCGCGAACGAACTGCTCTACTGCCTGCAGGTGCTGCTACGCCGCGTACCGGGCGGTTTGGCGCTGTCGGTGACCCTGATGGGCACGATCATGGCCGCGACCACGGGCATCATCGGCGCCTCGGTGGTCATGATGACCCTCCTGGCCCTGCCGGTCATGGTCAAGCGCGGCTACGACATACCCCTGGCGACCGGCACCATCGCCGCTTCGGGCACCCTCGGCATCCTGATTCCGCCCAGCATCATGCTGGTGATCGTGGCGGATCTGCTGGCCCGCTCGGTCGGCAATCTCTTCGTCGCCGCGATCATACCCGGGTTCATCCTGGCCAGCATGTACATGATTTATATCTTCGTGCTGTGCCGGGCGCGGCCTCGGCTGGCGCCGCCCCTGCCGGACGACGTGGGCCCGCGGACGACGTTCGGCCTCTTGGTCATGGTCCTGCGCAGCTTCATCCCGCCCTTGTTCCTGATTTTCGTGGTTCTTGGCTCTATCCTGTTCGGCTGGGCCACGCCAACCGAGGCCGCCGGCGTCGGCGCGGCGGGCGCGACCCTGCTCGCGGCGCTCGGCGGCAAGCTGTCCTGGTCGGTCATGCGCGACGTGGTGGACCGCTCGGCGCTGACCGGCGGCATGCTGTTCGGTATTTTCCTTGGAGCGACGTGTTTTTCATACGTGTTCCGCGCGCTCGGCGGGGACGACATGGTGATCGGCACGATCGAGAGCTTGGGGCTTGGCTCGTGGGGCCTGTTGATCGTGCTCATGGGCCTGGTGTTCCTGCTCGGCTTCTTCTTCGACTGGATCGAGATCACGCTCATCGTCCTGCCGGTGTTCGCGCCGATCATCGAGTCCCTCGATTTCGGCGAGCATGTCATGAGCCAGGAGTTGGTCTACTGGTTCGCGATTCTGATCGCGGTCAATCTGCAGACCTCGTTCCTGACGCCGCCGTTCGGCTTCGCTCTCTTCTATCTGAAAGGGGTGGCGCCGCCCGAGGTGCGTATTCAGCAGGTCTACAAGGGGATCACCCCCTTCGTGCTTCTGCAACTCATCGGCCTGGGCCTTGTGATCGCATTCCCGGACCTGGCCCTCTGGCTGCCGCGCATCCTGCTAAACTAATCGCGCGGGCTCGCGAAGGCCCAGAACTTGTTGAGCGCGAAGAGCACGACCGGCACGGCGCTGACCATGATCGCGATCGCATAGACGTAGGAAAGCGCAAGCGACCCCGTGATCACGTAGACCACGAGCGAGTTCAGCCCGAGCCCGAACAAGGCGACAATCGCGAATCGCGGAAGGCTTCGATCCATGCCGGGGCGTGCCGCGGGCGCGGCGCGCGGCGCGGCGAACGTCCAATGATAATGGCCGAGAAACGACACCCCCACCGCGGCGCAGAACGCCGCCAAGTTGGCCAGGAGCGGCGCGAGCCCCGCCCACTCGATCAGCGCCGCGAATAACCCAACGTGGGTGACCGTCGCCGCCCCGCCCACGGTGGCGAACTTGAGGTATTGCCGGGCCAGGCCGAGAAGCGCAAGGCGCCCCACCCCGTCCGGTGACCGAAGGCGCCTCACGACACGTCCGAGGATTGACCGGGCCGCGCCAGCCGCGCGTGGATCACGGTTGCCTGGCAAAAGCTCGCCATGCGAAGAAGCCCTTCATGAACCGGGCGCGCGCGGCGTGGCGCGAGCATCTCGTCCTGGCCACCGTCATTGCCGCGGACGATCTCGGTTGTCGGGAGTCAACATTCGCGCCGCGCCGTCGGGAGCAGGCCCCCCCCGTCTTCCCCGCCGCCGCGATTCGGCGCCGAGCCTCGGGTTTGGGCGAAGCTAACAGAAGATTAGGTTGAAATCACGCGCCCGTCGGGAGGCGCGCTCGGCGGGATTAGGCCGCGACTTGATTAAGCTTTTTCGTGAGGAACTCGATGTCCTCCTCGGTCATCCGCGTCCGCGGATCCTCGAATTGGGTGAGCACCCGCGAGAGCATGCGCTCGATATAGCGCTGGCGATCGTTGGGTCCGCCGTCGTAGTCGTTCTCGTCGGCCACGTCGACCCCGGCGCGGATCGCGGGAAACAGCCGCTGTGGCAGGTTGGCCTTTAGATAGAGCGACTGTAGGCCCAGTGCCCCCTGATCGTGGATCAGGATACGCGTGTTTTGCAGGGAAACGCCGGACAGATAGGAGACCGACCGCTCGAAGAAGTTGATATCCCCCATGCACAACGCCCGCAGCAGCAGCGAGGGCGTCAGGCGCCGGCGCTTGTGCAACTGTTGGATGAGGGTGTCCAGATCGGCATCGGTCGAACCGTCCTCGACCAGGCTCATGGTGGCCCGCTCGCGCACTTGCAGAATCAACGAGCTGGCAACGTCGGCGGACAGCTCCCTCTTTGCCGTTAGATAGTCCTGCAAGCGATCGGTGACCGCCTCGATCAGCCGCGCCGAAATCTTGGCCGGCAGATTTGGCCGCCGGGCCAGGGAATCGGAAACGCTCTCGCTGCCCTCATATTCCTCCGCGACGCGGCCAAGGTGGGTCTCCGTCAGCTTGGCGCCCTCGTTCGCGACCAACCGGGCGACGGCCTTTTCGTTGCCCGTATCGATCAGGGCGTCGGCCACCTTCGACGGCACCGAGGGGCGTTGCGCGATCGCGACCTGCTTGGCCCCGCTGTTCTCGCGGACGATCTCGATCAAATCGTCCTGGGTCAGGACCTCCGAGAACTTGAGCATGGGCAGCGCCACCGAATCGACGTCCCGGGCCAACGCCAGTGCCACGTCGTGCGGCAGATCCGGCGAGTTCTTGAGGTGAGTCGACAGGGCCTCGCGAACCCGAACCTCGACGTCCGTGGCAAGGGCGCGGAAGATATCCTCGGCGATCTTGCGCTCGGCGTCGCTCAGCGCCCCATCGCTGAAATGATCGGCGACCTTGGCCGACGTATCGGCGCGCGCCGATGGGGACGGATCGGCGATGAGCCGCTTCACATCCGCCGTGCTCAGCATTTGTCGTACGGGTTCGTCGGTCATGACCTGTCCGGTTCGCTATGTCCTGGCCGGCCCAATGCCGATTCGAGCCTCGATCGGCCCAGCATCAAACGGTATGGGGATCGCCGAGCCGAATACACACCTGGAGCATAGGGTGGGGACGGTTAACCTAGCCTTAAACGGGCGGCATTTAATGCGTGGCGACTAGGGGTATTTTCGTGGTCGATCCAAAGTTGGGTATTTTCGCCTATTTGCGCGCCAACAAGGCCGCCGCCGCCGCGCGGGTCTGCTCCTCCGCCGAAATGTCGGCGAAAGAGGTTACTTCCAGCTCACGATCCTCGTAGACGTCCCGGTCCGGATGCCGTTCGGCCCAGGCGAAGACATTACGGTCGCGCGCCGCGAGCAGCAGGGCGATCTGTGGCTTGAACAAACGCACCAGCGCCGTGACCCACCGGTTGACCGGCCACGAGGGTTGCGTGTGGTCGATCTTGAAATAGTCCAGAAGCGTCGTAACGTCTTGATGCGTGTACCACACCTCACCGGTTACCCAGCGATTGACCGTAAACAGCCGAAACGGGAACCCTTGCTTGGTCATGGCCACGGCGATCAGGTGGCTCAGGGCATCATCCGGGTCGTCGGGCTTCTTGAAGCCGGGAACCGGCGCGGGCTTGATCCCCGGCGGCATCCCGCGCGGGCGAATGAAGGTATGGAAATGACCGTGTTCGTTCTGGAAACGCTCTTCCAGGGGGTGGGCGTGATAATAGAATTGACCGTGGGTTTGGTGGTCGTAAATGTCGCCGGTGGGATAATGGTCCCACTCGAAGAAGGTTTCGTGCCCTTTCAGGATCTCACCCACCAGGTTGTCCCCGGTCTTGGCCAGCACTCGATAGATTTCGACGATCTCCCGCCCCGCCTCCACCATGGCCTCCAGGTCGGCGGTGGAAAGCGCGCTGAAATCGACCGTCACATCGGTCTGGAACTTCGCGATGTTGGGTTCATCACGCATGATGGGAGGTTATTTAGCGCGGCGGGCGGCGCATCGCGAGCCTTATATCTACAAATCAATGTGAATTGACTTCTGCGGCCCGCGGCTTGGCCTTATATCTCGCCTATTCGGCGATCAGGCGAAACCCGATCAGAATATGCTTGAGCCCCGCCGGGCGCGTATGGCGCGCCGCCGGACGGCAAATCCCGCAGCCCGAATCGTCCCACGACCCGCCCTTGACCACGAAGCGGCGACCGTTCGCGGCCGGGTTCGCGGTCCATTCGTACACCTGCCCCGCCCCGTCCAGCAGCCCGAAGGGGCTGGCCCCGTCTGGGAAACTTCCGACCGGCATGGTGTCGAAGGGCCCGGCATCGTGGCTATTGAGCCGCGTGGGGTCCCACGCGTCGCCCCAGGGGAACCGGCGCCCATCGGTGCCGCGCGCCGCCTTTTCCCACTCGCGTTCCGTGGGCAGGCGCCACGTACGGCCGGTCGCCGCGCTCAACCACTTGGCATAGGCGACCGCGTCCGCGTGGGCGACCAGCACCACCGGGTGCTCGCCCCGCCCCGCCGGCGGCACCCCCTTGGTCCAGGCGAACCGGCGGGTGCGCTTGAAGGGATGAATCAGCCTATAGCCGCGCCAGGTCTTGGCGTCCACGTTCGGGGCCGCATAGCCGGTCGCGGCCACGAATGCCGCATATTGGGTGTTGGTGATCGGGGTGCGCGCGATCTGGAACGCCGGCAGGGTCACGGAATGGCGCGCCGGCTCGTTCTCGTACCACTTGGACTTCCGGGTTCGGGAATGACCGTAGGCGGCCTCGTCGAGCCGATACGCCGCCTCCCGCTAGGCCCGGTCCGACCCCACCACGAACGGCCCCGCCGGCACCGAAACCAGCGCCGGCACGGGAATGTCGGCCGCCCGCGCCGGGCCCTGTTGCGCGCACGCGCCAAGCGCCAGGAGGCCGATCGCCGCCTTCAGCGCGCGATACGCCCCGCGCTTGGGCGCGCGATACGCCCCGCGCCTGGAGGCGCCTATTCGCGGACGACCAGGACCGAGCATTCGGCGTGCCGCACCACGCGGGCGGCGTTTGGCCCCAGGAGATAATCCTGGAGCTGCGGGCGGCGCGCCGCCATCACGATAAGATCGCATTGGTGCGCGCGCGCCGCCTTCAATATCTCTTGATAAATGGTGCCGTGGCTCAACGACATGGCAACCTTGACGTCCGGCGGCACGGTCTCCGCGGCGAGATGCTCCAGCCTCTTTCGACAATCGTCCAGCGCCTTTTCCACATAACCCTCGGGAAAATACTGCACGACCTGCGGCATGCCGTAATCGGGGACCACGGTCATGAGATGCAACTCGGCGCCCGACGCCTGGCAAATCTCGATCGCCTCGGGCAGGGCCTTGCGCCACGACGACTCCTCGTTCACGTCGATCGGCAAGAGGACGCGCGTGTACATTTCCGGTCCCCGAAATCAAGCAGCCGCCGTTGCCCGGCGCGCGACGGCCGTGTTGTAAAAGAATGACACTTGCCAATAGCAGCAGCACCGGAATGAACGCAAGCTCTTTGGGCGCCCGGTCGAATCCCGCGTGCCACCACCCTACTGGAGCCCGCCCTACTGGAGCCCGGCCTCGCGAAAGTACCGCGCGGCGCCCTCGTGAAAGGGCGCGGTGATCGCCGCCCGGATCATATCCTTGCGCCGGAGCCCGGCGAGAACCGGATGCTGCGCGCTCAGGGCCTCCAGATTCTCGAAGGTGGCCTTGACCACTTGGTAGACCGCGTCGTCCGCCGTGGCGCGCGCGGCAACCAGGATCGCGCGCACGCCGTAGGTCTCGACCGGCGCGTCCACGCCCCGGTAGAGCCCGCCCGGAATCCGCGCCGGCGCGTAGAAGGGCCACGTCTCGATCAGGGCGCCAACCGCCGGGCCGGTCACATCCACCAGGCGCGCGCCGCAGCCCTCGGTCGCCGCGGCCACGGCGCCGCTCGGATGGCTGACCGGCA
>Ga0114931_10007264_pt1 | contig 13534 bp, 11 predicted proteins | sample 2SBtaG_FD_89579 | JGI IMG/M metagenome (GOLD analysis project Ga0114931, IMG submission 89579) | Deep subsurface microbial communities from Kolumbo volcano to uncover new lineages of life (NeLLi) - 2SBTROV14_V59a metaG | ecosystem: Environmental > Aquatic > Marine > Volcanic | place: Kolumbo... | reverse complement strand
GCGAAAGCGAGCACCCGGTCGTCGTCGCGTGCTCGCGCGCCGCGTACGAGCGCGGCATCCGCGCCGGCATGAGCGTCGTCCGCGCGCGCACCCTCGACTCCGGCTGCGAGGTCCGCACCACCGAGCCGGCCGCCATTCGCCAGGCCGCCGAGGCGATCGCCGACACCCTGCTCGCTCTGTCGACCACCGTCGACCTGGGCGCCGAGCGGGACGAGGCGACGCATCGGGCGATCTATCTCCACGTCCCGACCGGTACCCGGGGTAACAGCTTCGGCAACCGGATCATGGCCCAGCTGTCGCGCCAGGGCTTCCGCGCCCGGGTCGGCATCGCCGACGACCGCTTCGCCGCCTGGGCCGCCGCCGCCACCGCCCGCGGTGCCCGGCTCGAGGACGACGAGGCGCCGCTGTTCGCCCAGACCTGCACCTCGGTGCCGCGGGGCGGCTCGGCCGCGTTCCTGGCGCCGATGTCGATCTCGCTGCTGCCGATCGACCCGGATGTCCGCGACATGCTGCGGTCGCTGGGGATCGTCACCCTGGGTGACTTCGCCAGCCTGCCGCCGCCGTCGATGGGCCGCCGCTGGAACGACCGCGGCGTGGACCTGCGCGAGCTGGCCCGCGGCGACGACCCGTCCGAGCTGCAGGCGTTCGCCCCCCGCGGCCCGGTGCGGGAGAGCATCGCGCTCGAGCGCCCGGTCGACCAGGTCGAGCCGCTGGCGTTCGTCCTGCGCCCCCTCCTCGACCGGATCTGCGACCGCCTGAGCGGCCGCGGCGCCGCCGCCGACCGCCTGGTCGTGCGGCTGATCGGCGAGGCCGGCACCGAAGTGATCCCGGTCGAGCCGGCGCGCCCGACCCTGTCGGCCCGCGAGCTAGCATCGGCCGCGCGCACCACCCTGGCCCGACGCCAGCTGGCGGCCCCGATCGAGGGCGTCGAAGTCGCGGTCCTCCGCGATATCGACATCGACAGCAGCGATTTCGACCTCGCCGAGTCGCGCAGCGGCGGACAGCTGTTCCTCAGCCCGCTCCTGCGCCCGACCCGCGAACCCCACCGGCGCACCCTGCGCCGGGGCAAGAAGAACCGCCGACGACGCCCCGCCGCCGAGCTCCGCGGCCTGTTCGACTAGCACTCGGAGCCGGAACTCCGTTCCGGGTTTCGAGTACTAGTGCATCAGGTCGGCCGGCATCGGGCGCAGGAGCAGCGGGTAGTCGACGGTGTAGTCGAAGTCGAAGTCGTCGGTCGGAAGCTCGACGCCGGCGAACGCTGACACCAGGCAGTCGCGCAAGGTTGGATCGATGTCGTCGGGCCAGTCGCCGTCGACGTCGACGACCTGCGCGCGGCTGTGGCGCGACTGCAGCGTCAGCTGAAGGTCGACGCGCAAGCCCTGGCGGATGACGTCGCGGCGAACCGCGCCGTCGTAGCAGCCGCGGATCGCCTGGCGCGCGCCGGTCGCCAGGCCGCGCTGGATGAAACGCAGAGCCACGGGATCGCGCTTGGCGAGCTGCTCGCCGGACAGCACGGGGCCGCCGTCGGAGGGCGGCAGCGATGGCGCGACGCGAGGCGCGGGGGCCGGCGTCGGCGCCGCGGCGGAGGGCGCGGGGGCCGGGGGCAGCGACGGCGGCTCGCGGCGCTCCGGCGCGGGCGCGATGGTCTCCCCGGCAGCCGCGGATGGCGCCGCCGTCGCGGCGCCGGGCGCGGGCTGCGCGCGGCTGCGCAGCAGCACGTAGCCGGCGATGGCGCCGGCGATGACCACGAGCGCGACCAACCCTGCCTTGTTCATTCGTCCCCTCCTCCCACGAACGGCTCCGCCGGCCGTTGCTCCGAGCTCGGTGTAACGGACGCGCCTCCACCGGCATAGTACGGTAGCGACATGGATGTACAAGAGTGCGATCTCTTCGTCATTGGCGGCGGCTCGGGCGGGGTGCGGGCGGCGCGGATGGCGGGCAAGTACGGGGCGCGGGTGGTGATCGCGGAGGAGTATCGATATGGGGGAACCTGCGTCATCCGCGGGTGCATTCCCAAGAAGCTGATGGTCTACGCGTCGCACTTCGCGCGCGACTTCGCCGACGCCGCGGGGTACGGCTGGACCGTCGACGCAACGCTCGACTGGGCGGCCCTGCGAGACAACGTGCAGGCCGAGGTCAGTCGGCTGAGCGGGATCTACGAGCGGCTGCTCGACGAGGCGGGGGTCGAGGCGGTGCACGGCCGCGCGCGGCTGGTCGATGCGCACACGGTGGCGGTCGGCGAGCGGCGGTTCCGGGCCAAGACGATCCTGGTGGCGGTCGGCGGGGCGCCGGTGATGCCGTCATTCCGCGGGGCGGAGCTGGCGATCAGCTCGAACGAGTTCTTCACCATGCCGGAGCTGCCGCGGCGAGCGGTAGTCGCCGGCGGCGGCTACATCGCGGTGGAACTGGCCCACGTGCTGGCCGGGCTGGGAGTGGAGACTTCGCTGGTCCACCGGCGCGACCGGGTGCTGCGCCGCTTCGATGACGACATTCGCACGGCGGCGACCGAGGGGCTGGAAGCGGCCGGGGTGACACTGCACATGGAGGACACGATCCACGGGATCGAGGCCGACGGCGACGCCCGGCGGGTGGTGCTGGGCGGCGGCGTGACGCTGGATTGCGACCTGGTTCTGGCGGCGCTGGGGCGGATGCCGACCACCGGCGGCATGGGGCTCGAGGAGGCCGGTGTCCAGCTGGAGGAGCACGGCGCCGTGATCGTCGACGAGATGTCGCGCTCGAGCGTCGAGCACATCTACGCGGTCGGCGACTGCACCGGTCGGGTGCAGCTGACGCCGGCGGCGATCCGCGAGGGGCAGGCGTTCGCCGACTCGGTCTTCGGCGGCACGCCGACGCCGGTGGTGCACGACCGGGTGCCGTCGGCGGTGTTCGCGCAGCCGGCCGTCGCGGTGGTCGGGCTGACCGAGGAGCAGGCGCGCGAGCGGTTCGGCGAGGTGGCGGTCTACGAGGCGCGGTTCCGGCCGCTCAAAGCCACGGTCGCCAGGCGGCGCGAGCGGATGTACATGAAGGTGCTGGTCGACGCCGCCACCGACCGGGTGGTCGGCGCCCACGTCGTCAGCGAGGATGCACCGGAGATCGTCCAGGTCGTGGCCGTGGCCATGGAGGCGTCGGCGACCAAGGCGCACCTGGACCGTACGCTGGCGATCCACCCGACCACCGCGGAAGAGCTGGTGCTCCTGCGCACGCGCTCGCGCTGACGAGACGTTCGCGAACGCCTGGCGACGCAGCCTCTCGGTTGGGCGAGTCCGGGACGAGTACGGTCGGCCGCTGGTTCCGCGACGAGGGGCGCCCGCAGCGGGCCTGACCTACGGCATCGGGATCGGCTCGACGACGTCGGCGTCGCCGACCAGCGACTGGTAGACGTCCGCGGGCGCCACGCCGCGGGCGATGCGCTCCTTGGCCTCGTCGAGGGCCAGGTCGATGTACCTGGCCAGCGCATCCTCGGGCATGGCGCCGGCGATCGGGCGGCCGTTGACGAACATCGTCGGCGTACCGCTTACCCCCAGGGTCTCGGCGGCGGCGACCCGCGCCTCGATGGTGTCGCGGTAGCGGCGGTCGTCGAGCGCCGCGCGGAACTCCGTCATGTCCAGGCCGACCTGGCGCGCGATCTGATCGAGCAGCGCCCGCGGGAACGGACCACCGTGCTGGAACAGCGCGTCGTGGAAGACCCAGAACTTGCCCTGGGCGGCGGCGGCGACGCCGGCTTCGGCGGCCAGCTCGGCACCCCGGTGCATCGGCAGCGGGAAGTGGCGATAGATCAACCGCACCTTGCCGGCGTAGCGCTGCTCGATGGCGCGCAGCACCGGCGCCATCCGGGTGCAGAAGCCGCACTCGAAGTCGGACAGCTCGACGATGGTCACCGGCGCGTCGGCCGGCCCACGCTCGTGGCCGGGCAGGCCGTCCATGACCCGGTAGCGCAGCGACGGATCGAGCTTGGCCGCCAGGTAGCTCGGCTCATCGCCGTACGGCGCCGCGCTGGCGATGCCGGCCTTCATCCGCCGCGCGTAGATCTGCGCCGCAGCCACGCCCTGCTGCTCCATCTTCCGCGCCCGCGCCAGCTCCTGGCCGACCACGCGGGCGAACACCGACAGCGGCTGCGCTCCCTTCACCGGCCGGCCGTTGATGAAGAACATCGGCGTCGACGACACCCCGAGGTGCGCCGCCACCTGGGCGTCGGCGAGCACCGCCGGCCGGTACCGATGCGTGTCCAGCGCGCGGCGGAAGCGGACCATGTCCAGGCCCAGCTCCAGCGCGTACGAGTCGAGCACGGGCCGTGACAGCTTGACCGGGTTGGCGAACAGCCGGTCGTGCATGGCCCAGAACCGCCCCTGGGCGCCGGCGGCCGCGGCGGCCTCGGCCGGCAGCGTGCGGTCCTCGGGATCCAGCGGGTTGTGGCGGTAGACCAGGCGAATCGCTCCCGGGTACAGGCGCTCCAGCGCCTCCAGGATGCCCTGCGCCTTGTAGCAGTAGCGGCACTGGAAGTCGGAGAACTCGACGATGGTCACCGGGGCATCGGCGGGCCCGCGCGCGGGCGCCTCGTCCAGCGGCACCACATAGACGGCGGCGGGGTCGAAGACGCCCTGCCCCTGTACGCGCGCCGGTGCCGCAGCGGCGGCCAGCGCGATCGCGACGATGCCCAAACACCGGAACATCTGCGAAACCTAACCGACCGACCGGCTCCGCGCCACAGTTGCCCTGAGCGAGGACGCATTGACGAGGCGTCCCCGTGAAGAAACGACAGGGGAAGAGAAACAGCGCCCACGCGTGGATCGGATCCGAATTTCGTCCGCCCTCACCCACGACGGGCGGCGAAATTGGCTCCCAATCCAGGCGTTTGTGACTATGCTCGCCGGGATCACTTAGGATTGCGGCATGGACGGCGAGATCGAGGCAACGGGAACCGACCCGGTGGTCACTCGCCTGGCGGGCGCGCGCATCCCGGCTGACGGCGGCCTGTCGTCGCTCGGGCTGCTGATGCAGCTGTCGGGCACCCTGGGCATCATCGTCTGGTCTGGATTCTGCATCCTCGCGGTGATGATCGGCGGCCCCGGGCTGATCATCCTCCTCGCCGGACTCACCTTCCTGGCCCGCTCCTGCTTTCATCGTGCCGCCGGCACCGCGTTGCTCTACAGCCACCGGCCGGCCCGCGCCGTCTACGCCTACGCCGGCGTCGGCATCGTCCACTCCCTGGGCGTGATCCTGGTCCTGCTGCGCACCCACCCGCCGCTGCAGATCCTCGGCGAGATCGGCGCGATGCTGCTCTACTGGCCGGTGACCGTCATGGTCGTCGCGTCTCTGCCACGCTACCGGCGCGCGTTCCGCGAGGGTCTGCCGCTGGCCGAGGACCTCGGCTTCGAGGGCGCCGCCGTGCTGATGCTGGTGCTCGGGGTCATGGGCGTCACCGTGCCGGCGGCGGCGCTGTGGGGCTTGCTCGAGGCGCCCGGCTTCGCCCTGGTCTCCGGCGGCTCGGCCATCTCGCTGATCATCCTGGCGGCGCTGCTGGTGCGCTCGCTGCTCCACGCGCGCGCCGGCTGGCGCGGCACCCGCGGCACCGCCGACGAACGGGCCACGAATCGCTACGTCGCCGCCGCGGTCGGCACCGCCTTCCTGGCGTCGGCCGCGCTGGTGCTGCTCGGGCTGGTCAGCGGCTCCATCGGCGGCATGGTGCTGATGAGCTTGATCATCTTCGGCCTGCTCCTGGCCTGGCCGCTGCACCTGCGCCGCTTCATCACCGAGCGCAACTTCGCGCTGACGATGGACGGCCCCGGCGGCGCGGTCCCACGGCGGGCGCCCGACGCCGGGCTCACCGCCCTGGGCTGGTTGCTCCTGGCGGTGGGCCTGCTCGGCGTGGTGTCGTCACTGCCGCAAGCGCTGTTCGGCCACGCCGACCTGCGCGAGGCGGTGGCGATGATACGCACGGTCTTCGGCGAGGACGCCACCATCGTTGTCCGCTCGCCGTGGTGGGACGTCGGCGTCGCCGGCCTCGCGGTGTGGGCCGGGGTCGAGCTGGTGCGCATGGGCCCCCACGCGCGAATCGCCGCCAACATCTACGGCGCCGTCGGCGCGCTGGTCGCCGTGTACATCCTGTGGCCTCAGTTCGCCGCGCTCGACCAGGTCCTGGCCGCGGGCGCCGAGAACGGCGACGCCACCTTTTTTCACTCCACGCGCGTGGGCATGTTGATCCACGTCGCCATGGCGCTGGCGCTGCCGGTCGCCTCGCTCATCCTCGCCAACCGCCGGCTGCCGGCCGACGCCACCGCGCGCGTGCGCACGAGCACCTGATCGGGAGAACCAATGTCCGACGACGACCACGCCAAAGACGCGATCGCGCAGATCAACGACTTCGTCCACCGCTTCGGAGAAGAGCGCAACCTGGACCTGGCGCCGCTCGACGACGCCGGCGTCACCCGCATCCAGCGCGGCTCGGCGCTGATTTCGATCCACGCTGTCGCCGAGCAAGGTGTGCTGCTGCTCCTGAGCAAGGTGATGGACGCCCCCGAGAGCGGCGGCGAAGCGCTGTTCCGCCGGCTGCTCGAGCTGTCGTTCCTGGCCACCGGCGACGCCGCCTTCGCCATCAACAAGAAGACCGGCGAGGTCTACCTGCGGGCACTGCGCCGGCTCGAAGGCATGAACTACGACGAGTTCGAGGATCTGGTCCACACCGTGGCAACCGTCGCCGACGAGTGGGACGACCAGCTCCGCCGCGGCTACGGCGCCTAGAGCGGCGATCGGTTTACGAACGCTCGCGCCGCAAACCGATCGCCGCTCTAGCCCTTGGGGCCGAGCCAGCGGTCGAGCAGCGCCTGCGACCGCTGACCGCCGGCGTCCACGGTGAAGCGACGATCGGCGTCACCGGTGACGTCGATCTCGATGCGCAGGTGATCGCCCGGCAACACGCGAAAACGGTCGGCCCACTCGATGACGACCACGCCGTCGTCGCGCCGGGTCATCTCGTCGAGGCCCAGCTCGTCCAGCTCGCGCTCCTTCTCGATCCGGTACAGGTCGGCGTGGTACAGGCGCGCGCGCCCGCCGTCGTACTCGTTGATCAGGGTGAAGGTCGGGCTGACCACCGGCACCGACGAAGGCAGTTCCAGGCCGCGGGCCAGCGCCTGAACCAACAGGGTCTTGCCCGCGCCCAGCGTGCCGATGAGGCCGATCAGGTCGCCGGGATGGAGCGCCCGCCCCAGGCGCTCACCCAGGACCCGGGTCTCGTCGGGGGATGTAGTCTCGAGCCGTCGCGAGGACATCGCCACGGACGTTAGCAAGGCCGGGGCGTCAGCGCTATGCTGCCGCCCGATGACCCGGCTCGCGCTCGCGCCCGTGCTCGCCGCGCTCGCCGCGGCCTGTGGCTCCGAGCCGACGGTCGCCCCGCGCGCCGCGCCCACCCCGGACGGGTTCGCCGCCGTGCGCGGTGACCTGCCGCGCTCACCACGGCTGGCCAACTACGCCATCGACGCCAGCTACGACGCCAACGCCCATCGCATCACCGCGCGCGAGACCCTGACCTGGACCAACGGCGGCAACGACCCGGTCGACACCCTGCCGTTCCATCTCTACCTCAACGCGTTCAAGAACCAGGACAGCCTGTTCTTCCGCAGCTCCGGTGGCCAGCACCGCGGGCAGCACGCCTCCAAGCACGGCTGGGGCTGGATCGAGGTCGACTCCATTCGCGTGAACGGCGGCGCCGAAGCGCGCTCGCGCGCGCATTTCACCGGCCCCTACCAGACCGTGCTCGAGCTGCCTGTCGACGCGCCGGTTCCGCCCGGCGCCACGGTGAGGGTGGCCATGACCTTCACCTCGCAGCTGCCGGAGGTCTATGCGCGCACCGGCTACAAGGGGCGCTTCGCCATGGTCGGCCAGTGGTTCCCCAAGATCGGCGTGCGCATCGACACCGCCGGGGGCGAGCGCTGGCACTGCGAGCCGTTCCACTCCAACTCCGAGTTCTTCTCCGACTTCGGCGTCTACGACGTGTCGTTGACCGTGCCGACCACCCACATCGTGGCCGCCACCGGCGTGCTGACCAACGTCACCGAGGGGGACGACGGCACGCGCACGCTGCGCTATCACGCCGAGGACGTGCACGACTTCGCGTGGATGATCGATCCGTTCATGCAGGTCATACGCGGCACCGCCCACAACCAGCTGGGCGACGTCGAAGTGCGCGTCTACTACCGGCCCGCCCAGGCGGCGTTCGCCCGCCGTCACCTGCAGGCGGCGATCGGCGCCATCGAGCAGTTCAGCGCCCTGTACGTCCCCTACCCGTGGCCGATCATGTCGGTGATAGACCCGCCGCCCGACGCCTCGGGCTCGGCCGGAGGGATGGAATATCCGACGCTGGTCACCACCGCCGGTGACGCCTTTTTCGCCGCCCCCGACGGCGTGCGCATCCCCGAGTACGTAACCATCCACGAAGTCGGGCACAACTGGTTCCAGGGGATGCTGGCCTCGAACGAGGTCGAAGAGGCGTGGATGGACGAGGGGGTGAACGAGTACGCCGACTCGCTGGTGATGGACACCCTCTACGGCGACAACGGCTTCGTCCACTGGATGGGCTTCTCCGCCGACACGCTGCAGATCCGCCGCATCTCCGACGTCGGCGCCCTGCCCTCGCCCATCGCCACCCGCGCCGCCGGGTTTCCCGACTTCGGCGCCTACGCCGACGCCACCTACAACAAGACCGGCCTGGCGCTGCGCACCCTGGAAAACATCATCGGCCCCGAGCGGTTCCGCGCGGCGATGAAGGTCTACACCCAGGAGCAGCAGTTCCATCACCCCACCGGCGCCGACCTGTGGCGCACGCTGTCGCGCGAGCTGGGCGAGGACCTCGACTGGTTCGTCCGCCCGGTCTTTGACGGCCGCGGGGCCGTCGACCTGCGGATCCGCACCATCGACTGCCGCCGCGAACACCCCGCGGCGGGCGTGTTCGGTCTCGGCGACGCCCGCCACACGGTGACCCTGAAGGAGGGCGACGGCGACCAGATCTGCGACATCACCATCGAGAACGTCGGCCAGGTCCTGGTGCCGGTCGACTTCGACGTGGTCTTCGGCGACGGCGCCCGGCTGCGCGAGCACTGGGACGGCAAGGGCGACTGGTACCGGGTCCGCACCCAGCACGCCACCGCGGTCACCGAGGTGGTGATCGATCCCGAGCGCAAGATCCTGCTCGACAGCACGCTGCTGAAGGACGCCGAACGCGCCGGCGACGAGCGTGGCCCGGGCCCGGCCGCTGCCGGAGCGCGGGCGCAGTTCTGGACGCAGTCGCTGATGCAGATGGGGGGCCTGTGAGCGCGCGGCCTTCCATCGGTTCCATGGCCCGCGCCGGACTGCGCGGCATCCGCCGCTACCCGCGCATGTGCGTGGCGCTGTACGCGGTGCAGCTGGCGATGTCGGTGCTGGCCGGGATCGCAGTGTGGGGGGCGATGAGCGCCGCCTTCGGCGACCGCGCGCTGCTGGAGATGGCCCGGCGCGGTGACATCCTGGCGCTGGTCACCGCGGTGCGCGACCACGCCGGGCTGTTCGCCGGCGCCGTCTGGTCGGCGCTGGTGATGGTCGCCGCCTACGGCGCGCTGTCGTGGCTGACCACCGCCGGGCTGCTGTCGGTGCTGGCCCGCGCACCCGAGACCCGCAGCGAGACCGCGGCGGTATTCGGCGCCGGCGGCGCGTCGTCGTTCGCCGGCTTCCTGCGCCTGTGGCTGTGGTGCCTGATCCCGTACGCGGCGGCCGGGCTGTTGCTGATCATGGGCGCCGGCTTCAGCCTGGGCGACGCCGGCGAGCGGCTCAGCTACGGCGCACTGTTCGCGCACCTTTTGCCGGCGATGGCTCCCGGCCTGTTGCTCTGGTGGATCGTCAACACGGCGGTGGATTTCGCACGCGTCGACCTGGTCACGAGCGAGCGCAAGCGGGCCCTTCGGGCGCTGCTTCGCGGCTTCGCCACGGTCTTCACCGGCTGGCGGCCGCTGCCCCACGCGGCCTCCTACTACGCGCTGTGGATCGCCATCAGCGGCGCCTTCGTCGCGGGCACCGCGGGCGTGGCCATCTCCGCGGGAGCGCTGCTGTTATTGCGGCAAACGGTGGCAATCCTCCGCTACGCCAGCAAGCTGTGGCTGTACGGCGGGCAGGTCGCCTACGCCACCCCAGACCGGGACTAGAGCGGTGATCGGTTTGCGGCGCGAAGCGAAATCGCGTAGATGCGAGCAGGGCAAGGAGCGAAGAAGGAGTTGGGTGGGTCCCAGCGACTGATGAGCGACGCCGCCATGCGACGCAGATATGCGATTTGGCGAGCGTTCGTAACCCGGTCGCCGCTCTAGGACACCAACGTCCGGACTCGCGGACGGATGCCGATCGCGCCGCCGGCAACAACCCGGAAACACACGTCACGCCACCTGGCTTGGGAGTTGCTTTAGCCTCGAGAACGATGACCGCCACGACTCGCCTGCTTCCCGTTGCCCTGGGCGCGGCCCTCGCGGCCGGCGCCTGCACGACTACCAGCGTCCGGCGCGCCGCCCTGGTGCCGCACATGCAGCCGACCATGCGCGACGGCCAGCCGATGAACGACGCCATCGGCGAGCTCGGCGTCGGCGTGTCGACGCTGGTGCAAACGCACTCGCCGTCCGAGGGCAACTCCGAAGCCGGCGTGTGGATCCCGCGAGTGCAGGGCAACGGCGCGCTGCGCTTCCAGCCGATCAAAGATTTCGACATGGGCGTCATCTACGAGCAGGGGTTCAAGAGCGGCGCCAAGCAGATCTCGCCCGATATCCCCGAGCCGAACGGCGACGCCTACGGCCTGGGCCTGACCATGGGCTACTCGATTCCCACCGGCGAGCCGGGCCTGCGCATCGGGATCGCGCTCGACATGATCCGCTACTCGATTCCGTACGTCGAGTACCGCACCTGCGTCGATTTCTGCGGCGGCGTGCAGTGGACCGAGGTCGACCGGGCCAACGTCGGCGTCGGCGTGCTCTCGCTGGGCTTCGTTCCCAGCTACAACCAGGGGCCGTGGACCGTGTTCGGCAGCCTGACCCTGCGCAATCACCCCACCGTGCAGCGCGACGGCGTCGAGGTCGGCGTGGTCAACGACGAAGATGTCGAGTCCGGACCGATGAACGCGGTCCTGGCCGGCGGTGCGTCCTACACCCTGCCCGCCCGGGTCAAGCTGTCGATGATCATCTACCAGTCGCTGTCGAGCGACCCGGTCAACTACGGCCCGACGATGGCCGCCAGCTTCACCCTGCCGTTCGGCAACAGGAAGTTCTAGCCCGCTCTAAACACAAGCGCCGGGATCGGCAGCCAGATTTCGCCGCCCCTCGTGGGTGGGGCCGGACGAAATTCGGCTCCATTCCAGGCGTGCGCGTTTGTTCTCTACCATGGTTGCGTTTGCACAATGACGCACTGTCAATGCGTCATTGTTTAGCCCGGCGTGGCGCCGAACCGCCGCGCCAGCAGACTGAGCTCGGCGGCGAGCGCGAAGTCCATGTCGGTGACCCCGCCGGCGTCGTGGGTCGTCAGCTCGATGGTCACCCGGTTGTAGACGTTGGTCCACTCCGGGTGGTGGGCCATCCGCTCGGCCACCAGCGCGGCGGCGGCCATGAAGCCGAACGCCTGGACGAAGTCGGTGAAGCGAACCTCGCGGCGCAGCCGGTCGCCGCGCCGTTCCCAGCCCGGCAACTCGACCAGCCGGGCGTCGATCTGATCAGGCCCATAGACCGCCATGGGCGGACGCTATCAGTTCTGGACGCGGTGGCGCAAAAGCTCGATGACGAATCGGCGGATCCGCCGCTCGTGGGCGGTGCTGGGCAGCTGATTGAAGCAGACGCCGACGCCCCTGCCGCCGCCGTCGGCGTTCCACGCCACCTCGCCGCGAACACGGAGACCATGCTCGTCGGTGCCGGTGCCGCGAACCTCGAGCTCGACCACGGTGCCGAGGATGAAGTCGGCCTCGGTCTCGACGAAGACCCCACCGGCGCCGATGTCCCGCACCTTGCCGCGCACCGACTGTTCTTTCGAGCGGAGCTTGACCGACATAGCGCACGGCAGGCGCATGGCCCGGCGGCGCTCCTCCTTGGGCGGCGTATGACCGACGAGCTCCATGATTCGACGCTCGATGGCCGCCCGCTCGACGGCATCGTCGGGCGTCCAGCCGATCGGCGTCCGCCGCCCCTCCAGATCCTCGAGCCGGTCGACCAGCTCACCCAGGTTCAGCGCGTCGAGCCTAGAGTAGCGTTCCAACATCTATCCCCCCTTGCTGGTCTTCATTCACATCGACCATCCCGACAAGCTCCCATTATAGGGGCGCGTCGTTAGCTGTTGGCGCCAAAACTGGCTCGGCAATCGTATCGCGCAGCTTTCCCTACACCGCGTCTGACGGGGCCATCCCGCGATGTGGTGCGCTGCCACGCGATGTTTACAGCGATGGTGGATCGATGAGCACGCCGGGGTTGAGCACCGCGGACGGATCGAGCGCGCGCTTCGCCGCCTCGAGCGCGCGGGCAAACGGATCCGGGCGCTGGCGGTCGTACCAGGGACGGTGCTCGCGACCGACCGCGTGATGGTGGGTGATGGTGCCGCCGTGCGCGATCAAGGCATCGGACGCCGCGCGTTTGATCGCCGCGTGCTGGTCCAGCTCGGCGCCACGCCGGCCGGGCGCAATGAACGTGTAGTACGGCGCCGGACCATCGGGATAGACGTGGGTGAAGCGGCAGGTGATCAGCCCCGCGCCGCACCGCTCTTTCATCGCCCCGCTCACGGCGGCGATCACCGCGCCGTGGAGCTCGTCGAAGCGATCCCAGGTGCACGCGGTCTCGAAGGTGTCGACCACCACGCCCATGCTGACCATGGCGTTGAACATGTACGGCATGTCGAGGAACGCCTGCCGCCACGACGCCGCGTTGCCCTCTCGCGCGCGATCGCCGGCGTCCTTGCGGGTGATGCCGTCGGGCACCGTGCCGCCGTGGTCGGCGACGATCGCCACGGCCCGGTCGATCCACGTGTCGACCGGGTGGTCCGCCGACTCGAAGCCGAGGAGCAGCACGTTCTTGCCGTCGCTGCGCACCCGGTGGAGCATCGCCTCGCGCGCGTCGAGTAGCCGGCAGTTGGCCGGGTAGAGGCCTGATTGCGCAACCGCCCGGGTGGCGTCGACCGCGGGAGCGAAGTCGTCGAACACCGCGCTGGCCTGGGCGCGCCAGCGCGGCCGCGGGTGCAGGCGCACCCACGCCTCGGTGATGATCCCGAGGATCCCTTCCGAGCCGATGACCATGCGATCGGGGCTGGGCCCGGCGCCGGAGCCGGGCAGCCGGCGGCTCTCGAACCGGCCGACCGGGGCGATCATGCGCACCGACTCGACCAAATCGTCGATGTGCGTATAGACAGTGGCGAAGTGGCCGCCAGCGCGGGTGGCGATCCAGCCGCCCAGGGTCGAGAACTCGAACGACTGCGGGTAGTGGCGCAGGCTCAACCCGCTGGGCTGCAGCTGCGACTCGAGCACCGGACCGGTAGCGCCGGCCTGGATGCGGGCGGCGCG
>Ga0114931_10007263_pt1 | contig 13537 bp, 5 predicted proteins | sample 2SBtaG_FD_89579 | JGI IMG/M metagenome (GOLD analysis project Ga0114931, IMG submission 89579) | Deep subsurface microbial communities from Kolumbo volcano to uncover new lineages of life (NeLLi) - 2SBTROV14_V59a metaG | ecosystem: Environmental > Aquatic > Marine > Volcanic | place: Kolumbo... | reverse complement strand
GACACCGAGATTACCGTTACGAAAAGCATCTGCTAAAGCAAGTGGAACTTCGGCTTCAGCTTCAACAACTTTTGCACGCATTTTTGCAACTTCAGCTTTCATTTCCTGCTCTGTTGCAACTGCAGCAGCTCTTCTTTCCTCTGCTTTAGCTCTTGCTACTTTAAGATCGGCTTCAGCTTGATCAGCCTGCAAAATAGCACCGATATTTGTTCCAACATCCACATCGGCAATATCAATTGATAAAATTTCAAATGCAGTTCCCGCATCGAGTCCTTTTCCAAGTACGACTTTAGAAATGCTATCCGGATTTTCCAAAACATCTTTATGAGAATAGCTTGAACCGATTGTGGAAACAATTCCTTCACCTACACGGGCAAGAATAGTTGCTTCGCCGGCACCGCCAACGAGTCTTTCAATATTTGCTCTCACTGTAATTCTTGCAACTGCTTTTAATTGAATACCGTCTTTTGCCATAGCTGTAACAAGCGGTGTTTCAATAACTTTAGGAAGGACTGACATTTTTACAGCTTCAAGAACATCGCGACCGGCAAGATCAATTGCTGCGGCTTTCTCAAACTCAAGTGGAAGATTTGCTTTGTTTGCTGAAATTAATGCATTTACAACACGAACAACATTTCCTCCTGCAAGATAATGAGCTTCAAGATATGATGAATTAAGGTCTAACCCGGCTTTGGTAGCCATAATCATACTGCGAACAATTATAACCGGAGAAACTTTCCGAAGTCTCATTCCAACAAGGTCTTTAAAAATTTTGAGTTTAACGCCTGAAAAATAGGCGGTGATAAAAAGTCCTACCGGTACAAAGTAGGTGAAAAAAATAAGGAAAATAATAATCCCAAAAAGAATTATTACTGATAATCCTGTTACTCCGTCCATATTTTACTCCATTTCATTGTTTACTAATTCCACTAGAAAATTATAAATAAATACTATGTAATACAAAAAATTAATAAATTATTATTTGATTTTATTGATGAATAGTTTCTGCCTTGAATAACTATTAGTATAACTGTAATTTTCAATCTTTAATAATATTTCCACATAAACATTTGATAAGAATAGTAATCAAAAAATATTGGCTGTTTCTCTTTATTATTAGTATTTCAAATATTTATTCTCAAAGTAAATTAAACAGTGTTGTTGTTACGGATACTTTGAAAATAAATCTTGAAAATCATTATGAAATATCATCTATTTCTATTATCCCGTTTTCTGAAAAAATTAGAATTGGTAAGCATATATTAAATAGGAACGACTATTCATTTAATTATCGCGAATCATATTTTTCCTTAAATGATTCTTTACAATATTCATTGTTAGATACTTTAATAATTAGTTACAGAAGCGTAATTGTTTCATTAAAAAAATCGTATCAAAAAAGAAGACTTGTTGTTAGATATGATAAAACATTGCATGATTCAATTAGCATTCTGCGAACGGATTTATCTTTTTTAAGTCCCGAATCAATTTTCGGCTCCGGAATTCAGAAAAGCGGAACAATTGCGCGAGGTTTTACTATTGGTACAAATCGTGACTTAAAAGTTACCAGCGGTTTTAGGCTTCAACTTTCCGGAAAGTTATCGAAGGATATTGATATTGTTGCTGCATTAACCGATGAAAACAGTCCCATACAACCGGAAGGAAATACAGAGAGACTGCAGGAATTGGATAAAGTGTTTATTCAAATTAAGCATCCAAATGCCGTTGGTACTTTCGGGGATTATGAATTGCATAAAAAAATAGGGGAATTCGGAAATATTAACCGTAAGCTGCAGGGTTTGGAAGTAGAAGCCAATTTCAATAATGCACAAGGAATGATTGCGATTGCAAGTTCAAAAGGGACTTTTAATTCTGTCAAGTTCAACGGACAGGACGGAACACAGGGACCTTACAGGTTATATGGGAAAAATAACGAACGAAATATAATTGTAATTGCCGGGACTGAAAGAGTTTACATTGATGGACAATTGATGATTCGTGGTGAAAATAAGGATTATGTAATTGAGTATGGAAATGCGGAAATTACTTTTACACCGAACAGACTAATAACTTCAGCGAGCAGAATAACCGTTGATTACGAATATTCAAGCAGACAATATCAGCGAAGTTATTTCGGTTCAAACTTAAAAACTAATTTTCTAAATAATAAATTAAAAGTCGCTTTCAGTTTTGCCCAAGAAGGAGATGATAAAAACAATCCGATAGATTTGGTGCTTTCGGATGCAGAAAAAAAAATATTGGAACAAGCCGGCGATAATAAATTATCTGCCGTAAAAAGCGGAGTAGTTCTTGGTGCAGTTGACTCGCTTGGTGTGCACAGAGGTGCTTACACAAAAGTTGATACTATAATTAACGGGAAAGATTTTTCCTATTATATTTATAACCCGGGCGGGGACAGTTCATTTTACAATGCTGTCTTCAGTTTTGTGGGTAACCGACTTGGCGATTATTCCCGTATTAGTTTTGGAAATTATAAATTTGTAGGAATAAAACAAGGTTCATATTTGCCACTGAAATTTCTTCCGTTGCCAGAAAATAAGAGAACAGCAAACGTTGTAATTGATGCTGAACCGCTAAAAAATTTGAATGTGAAAATTGAACTTGCCGGAAGTATGTGGGACAAAAACAGATTTTCCAATCTCGATGATAACGACAATAACGGTTATGCAAGAAGCATTATTTTGGGATTAAAACCACAGCCTGTTTCAATGCTGGGCTTAAAATTAAATAAGCTCGGAATATCTTTTAAAGACAGATTTATTGATAATCGTTTTACAACTTTGGACAGAGTGAATAATATTGAATTTAATCGCGATTACAATGTTGACAGTTCCACAGTTGGGAATGAGCAGTTGAGGGAAATTAACTTACAAATTTCCCCAATTGATAATTTGGATTTTTTTGGGAAATACGGATTTTATAAAAAGGGTAATAATTTCAGCTCCGACAGATATTTAGGTAATATAAATTATAATAGTAAAAAATTTTATGGTTTAAATTACAATGTTGATTTTGTTAAAAGTAAAAGCGGGATAAATCTTACAAATTGGATAAAGCAGCTCGGTGATGTTTTTTTTACTCTGGGCAAAATTAAATCCGGCATTCATATTGATATTGAAAGCAAGCGTAACAAACTAACGATGTCGGATTCTCTTCTTGAGGGAAGCCACAACTATTCGGAACTGTCACCATATTTGGAATTTAATCAATTTGGCGGTTTTACAATCCAAACCGAATATTCCACACGAACCGAGCTATTTCCGCTCAACGGAATTCTCGAAAAAGAATCTGTTGCCGAAACACAAAAGTTAAAACTTTCATATCACGGAATACGTGAATTTTCAACTAATCTGAATGTTACTATCCGCAATAAAAATTTTACCAAAAGATTTAAAAAGACCGGTAAATTGGATAACCAAACAATTCTCGTTCGTTCTCAGTCTCGTTTTAATTTTTGGAATAGATTCGCAGACGGAACTTTCTATTATGAAACCGCAACAGAAAAAGCTTCAAAGTTGGAAAAACTTTTTATAAAAGTTCCGGTAGGGCAGGGAAATTATATCTATCTCGGAGATTTGAATAATGACGGAATAGCTGAGGAAGACGAATATGCACCTACGAATGTAAACGGGGATTTTATTTTGTCCACAATACCAAGCGACCAACTTTTCCCGATAATAAATCTGCAGTTAAATACGCGGTGGAAAATTACTTTTAATAAATTGTTCAAAGGCAGGTCTTTGGTTAGTAAAATAATCAAAGTAATTTCTTCTGAAACTCTTTTTAGAGTGGATGAAAAAAACAATACAAAAAATACAAAAGATATTTACTTGTTGCATTTCTCTAAATTTTTAAATGATTCGACTACACTTCGAGGTTCAAATCAGTTTCAGCAGGACATTTATTTATTCAAGAATAATCGAGAATATTCGTTCCGTTTTAGATTTAATCAGCAGAAAAAACTAACACATTTTTCGAGCGGTTTGGAAAAAGGATATTTTCGCAAAAGGAGTCTGCGTCTAAAAACAAAATTAATGAAGGAAATTAATAATCAAACTGATTTTATAAATACAACTGAAAATGTAATTGCTCCGGGAGCGTTAAACAGTTCACGCAAAGTAAATAAAAATGAACTATTAACAGACTTTTCTTACCGTCCGGTAAAAAATATTGAAGTGGGTTTTAAAATAAATATCGGACAAATAGAAGATAAATTCCCAATTGTTCCAACTAACTTAAATTTGAATTCGGAATCGCTTAGGATTACTTGGTCACTGGCAAGGAAAGGGAGACTGCGTGCAGAAATTGAAAGAACCGAATTAACAGGTGCATCCGGGAATACATCAATTCCTTTTGAGGTAACAAACGGATTTTCAATCGGTAAAAATTATATTGTGCGATTAAATTTTGATTATCGTTTTGCAAATAATCTGCAGGCAACATTTAATTATGAAGGAAGGAAAACCGGTAGTAATAAATTTATTCAAACAATGCGAGCCGAAGCTCGAGCGTATTTTTAAATTTTAGATTTATTAAATTTGAATTAAAAATAGGAGAAATTATGAAAGTTTACATTACGGACAATATCCCTGAATCAGCAGCGGTTTTATTAAAAAAGAATAACATAGACTACAAAATTTATAAAAAGCAAAATCCGATTAGCCGCGAGGAATTAATCAAAAATTGTAAATCTGCTGACGGAATTATTTCAATGCTCAGCAATCCTTTTGATAAAGAAGTGATAAGTAGTTTGAAGAACTGTAAAGTTATTGCAAATTATGCTGTAGGCTTTAACAATATAGATTTACAAGCGGCAAAAGAAAAAAATATTGTTGTTACAAACACACCTGATATTTTAACAGATGCAACCGCTGATTTGGCAATGGCACTTGTGCTTGCCTGTGCCAGAAGAATCGGCGAAGGTGAAAAACTGGTTCGAGAAGAAAAATTTGTTGGTTGGAAACCGCAGCTTTTACTTGGTATTGACTTAAAAGATAAAACTTTCGGGATAATCGGTGCCGGTAGAATCGGTCAAGCAACTGCAAGACGGGCAAAGGCATTCGGATCAAAAATTATTTATTTCAATAAATCAAAAAAATATGATTTTGAAAAAGAAGTCGGGGCAAAAAAAGTTAAATTGGAAACTTTACTGAAAACTTCCGACATTATTTCTATTCATCTTCCACTAAATGATAAGACCGCAAACTTGTTGAACAAGTCCAATATGCATTTAATGAAATCTACGGCAATACTTATAAACACAGCACGAGGCGAAATAATTGACGAGAATGTTTTGATACAAATGCTGAAGAAGAAAAAATTATTTTCAGCCGGACTTGATGTTTACGAAGGCGAACCGAATGTGAAAAAAGGTTTGTTGAAACTAAAAAATGTAGTTCTGCTTCCTCATGTGGGTACGGGAACTATTGAAACAAGAGCAAGAATGGCAGAGCTTACTGCAAAAAATGTAGTGAATGTTTTGAAAGGGAAAAAACCGTTGACTCCTGTGGTTTTTTAAAAGGCTGATTCCATATTATCCGCCTTGGCGGATAGTATCTCAGTAAATGAGTGAGAATTCCGAATTGAAGCATTTCGGAATGTTGTTATGCTGTTCAATCTGCCTTCGGCGAACAGGTGTCAGTATATTAGATAAGTTAGGAAATTTCAATTAGAAATATTTTTCTAAAAAAATATATAGTACGCTCGAAGTAACAAATTATCTCAAATTGGAAAAATGCTGTTTGTTGAGGCAGATAATAAGAATTTTGCTGTTTATTTTTAAAATTTTGAAGACTATAAGTATTCTAAATAAAAATTGTATTAGTTTATCTGTCAGCTCTTGTATCTTATCATTTTCAAGTTACTACTTTACAATAGCTTAGCTAAGTTATCTAACAAAATCCTTGAAAAAATGGGAATAAGAGGTTAAATTTTGAATGTGTGTTATAGTTATAAAGTGCTCTAAATGAAAAAGTTTTTAATACTAATTATATTTTCTGTTTTTATTGTTTCATGTTCTGTTTTTCAAAAGACGGTTAAAGATGAAAGTGTTGCATTGCCGGATAGCTTAAATTCGGCTTCAGCCTCGACAATTGTAAATGAAAAATTAGAGGATGCCCGTGAACATTATGTTGATGCCCTGTATCAGGAAAAGTTAGGATTCAAGGCAAAAGCTATTAATGAATTTGAACAATCCCTCAATACAATAAATGACCTAAGTTACTATCCCGATATTGATGAAAATGATGCGTACAATGAATTGGCCAATTCAATTGTGGACGATTATAAATCATTAATTAATTCTATGGATAAGATTCCCGATAGTGTTTCAATTGCTTCTTTAGAAGATTGGATGAACAAAAATCTTGAATCGGTAAATATTGAAATAGATGATCTTGACAGCGGAAATGTTCAGTTTGTACCGGAGAAAACTAATATTATTAATATCGGAGATTTTCCGCTTGAAGTAAATAAATATGTTGAAAAATATATTGAGTATTTTTCCGGAAAGGGAAGGCCTCAAATGGAAATATGGTTAAGCCGTTCAGGCAGGTATTTCCCGATGATGGCAAAAATATTTAAAAAAGAAAATGTTCCTCAGCAATTAATATTTCTCAGTCTTCCTGAAAGCGGATTAAATCCCAAAATTCATTCTTGGGCAAATGCAGTTGGGGTATGGCAATTTATTAAGGGAACGGGTGGCCTTTACGATTTAAGTACAAATTTTTATGTCGATGAAAGACGTGATCCGGAAAAGGCAACTGAAGCTGCGGCAAAACATTTAAGAGATTTGTACTATTCGCTTGGTGATTGGTATTTAGCAATTGCCGCATATAACTGCGGCGAAGGTAGAGTTAGGCGTGCAATTAATAGGGCAGGTTCAAGTGATTTTTGGAAGTTACGCCGGTATTTACCAAGAGAAACTCGTAACTATGTGCCTCAATATATTGCGGTTACTCTAATTGGAAGTAACCCTGAAAAATATGGTTTCGATAGTATTAAGTATGATAAAGAATTTGATTATAAAATTTATAAGTTGAATTCAGCTGTTGATATTAGTGTTTTGGCAAAATGTGCCGGAATTAGTACTGAATTACTGAAGGAAATGAATCCTGAATTAATACAGCCATACACACCACCAAATTATCCGGGTGGTTATCCATTGAGAATTCCGACTCAAAGTTATGATGAGTTTGTTAAAAATCTTAAAAGTATTCCGGACGATGCAAAGTTACAATATGTAATTCATAAAGTACATCACGGTGAAACACTTTCATCTATTGCCCATATATACAAAGTTAGAACATCTCAGCTCGCTAAATTTAATAATTTATCGTTAAGAAGCAGGATATATCCGGGACAAAAGTTAAAAATTCATGTTGCTAAGATTAAGTCATCGGACATAGTATTAAATACTGATATAGCCCCGGCAATTGAGGAAGAAATAAAATCAAAAGATGGCAAAAGCCCGTATGAACTTGTTGTAAACCAGAGTGACTCTGTGAAGGATTACTCTCAGATATATGCTTCCAAGATTAATGATACTACAAAGGTAATAATTCCTACGGATAAAGCTTTGGTAAAATACAAAGTTAAACGCAGTGATAACCTTGTTGATATTGCTCAATTATTTGACTGCCGGGTTTCCGATATAAGAAATTATAACAATTTACCATACACAAAAAGGATTAGAGTAAATCAGATTTTAAATATTTATGTTGATAAAAATAAAACAAAATATTATTCCTCAATTAATGGTCTGTCCAAAATTCAAAAACTGAGAATTTTATACAGTGAATCCGGTGGTGAATGGATTACTCATAAAATAAGAAGAGGTGAATCACTTTCAACAATTGCGTATAGATTTGGTGTACGGTCAAGGGATATACGTAGGTGGAATAATTTGCATTCGAGCCGAATTGTTGCAGGCAAAAGATTAAAAATTTATACAGGTAGTTCCAAAAATGTTGCTGCTGTTTTTGATAAAGGAAATACTAATTCGGATCATAATATTCGAAGATATAAAATTAAAGCCGGCGATACAATTGGCGAAATTGCTGAAGAATTTAATGTTTCAGTTTCAAAAATTAGAAGTTGGAATCATTTAACTTCAAATAGAATTAGAGCTGGAAAAATTCTGAAAATTTACAACAGTTCAAGAAATAGGAAACTTGCAAATAATAACAATTCACAAAGAAACTCTGGTTTAACAACTTCGGATGATGCAATAATTTACACCATTAAAGAGGGTGATGCAATAAGCTTAATAGCGGGTAAATTCGGAGTAACGTCCAAAGATATCAGGCGTTGGAATAATCTTTATTCTAATAGAATTACAGCAGGCAAAACATTAAAAATATACCCGAGATTGGCGGTTAAGAAAAGTATTATTGCACAAACAAAAAATAGCAGTAATAAAACCGTTTCAAATTCCAATACTGAAAAGATTTTGTACAAAGTAAAACCGAATGATACGATAGGGCAAATTGCCGAAGATTATTTTGTACATTCGGCTGATATTAGAAAATGGAATCATATTAGAGGTAACAAAATAAAAGTCGGGCAGAAATTAATTGTTTATCCGGGGAAGAAACCTTCTGCAGGGGAAAAAGTTGCTGCAGTTTCTGTTGACAAAAAGAACTTACATATTGTAAAAGAAGGGGAATCACTTTGGACAATAGCCCGAAACAATAATGTTCGTGTAGCTGACATAATGAGTTGGAATAATCTTAAAAGTGATAAAGTAAAAGTCGGACAAAAATTTAAAGTTATTCCCGCGAAAAAAGTCAACCCAAAGGTTGCCGTAAAGAACAATGAAATTGTTGATAAAAATATTCACATAGTTGAAGCGGGAGAATCTTTGTGGACTATTGCACGTGACAATAACGTTAGAGTAGCCGATATTATGGACTGGAATAATCTAAAGAGTGATAAAGTAAAGGTCGGGCAAAAATTAAAAGTTATTCCTGCGAAAAAAGTCAACCCAAAGGTTGCAGTAAAAAACAATGAAATTGCTGATAAATATATTCACAGAGTTAAGGAAGGAGAATCTTTGTGGACTATTGCACGTGACAATAATATTAGAGTAACAGATATTATGGAATGGAATAACCTGAAATCCGATGAAGTTAAGGTTGGACAGAAATTGATTGTCGCCGGTAATCCGGTTGACGGAAAAATTTTGATGTCGCAATAATAAGTTATTTAAGCTGATTTATTTTATTTAATTATTAAAATTGGATTAATTTTAATAGTTTTGTAAATGTAACTTTTGTTATTTAATATTTTGAAGAAAGTCGTTAGGGGTGTTTCAATTTGTTTTTTTTGAGACTGAGAATAAACCCTTTAACCTGATCCGGGTAATTCCGGCGTAGGGAAACGGAATATGATTTTTATGCTTGCCGTTTTCTCAAAACGGCTTTTTCATTTTAAACAATTTTTTTAACAATCTATTTTTTAAAGAGGTAAAAAATGAAAAACATAATTATCATCCTTCTATTTGCAATTTCAACTCTCTCGGCAAATCAGATAAAAATTAAAGGTTTAGTAAAAGATTCCGAGAACAACAAACCACTTTATTTATGCAACATATTTGTAAAAGGCACAAACAACGGTGTTACAAGCGATAAAGACGGCAGGTTTGAAATTACGGTCAATGATAGAAATAAATTTCTTGTAATCAGTTATGTCGGTTATAAAACGAAACTGATAAATATTAAAAATATTAAACCTAATCATTTACTTATTATCGGACTCGAAAGAAAATTATTAACAAGTCAGACAATTCTAATTGATGCAAGTATCGGCAAAAAAGGAACTACGCCGATTACATTTTCTAAAATAGACAGAAAGGAAATTGAACAAACATTTGTTACTCAAGACATACCGGAGTATTTGAGCAATCTGCCTTCGACAACCTTCTATTCCGAAGGAGGCAGCGGAATTGGATACAATTATTTAAGTATTCGCGGATTTGATCAGCGAAGAATTTCCGTATCAATAAACGGGATTCCGCAAAACGACCCTGAAGATCACAATGTTTATTGGGTAGATTTTCCAAACCTTCTCGGAAGTACGGGAATGATTCAAGTGCAGCGTGGTGCAGGTTCTGGCGTTGCCGGTTATCCGGCAGTAGGCGGCTCAATAAATATTATTACATCACCGTTTTCAAATGATAAAAAATTTAATTTGAAATCTTCATTCGGGAGCTATAACACACGAAAGTATTCCGTTTCGCTTGCAAGCGGATTGATCAATAATAAATATTCTGTTTATGCGAGTCTTTCAAATATACTTACAAGCGGATACCGGGACAAAAGCTGGGTGAATTTTAAATCGTATCATTTGTCAGCAGTACGGTATGACAAAAATGTTACATCTCATATAAACATCTACGGTGGTCCGATTGCAGATGGGCTTGTGTATAATGGCGTTGCAAAATTTGCCGTAAAGGATAAAAATCTCCGAAGAGCAAACTATTCGGATTTTGGTGTTAACGGAAATAAATATTCCTACACGGTTGATAGACGTCCGGAAGAGATTGAAAATTTTTCACAACCTCATTTTGAATTATTAAATGAAGTTAAAATATCAGATAATGTAAAATTTAATTCAGCATTATTTCTTGTTTTGGGAAACGGTTTTTTTGACTATGACGGTTCATGGTCAATTTACTATAACGATTATTTCAGACTAAAAGCAAACGGATTTGATTCGACGGCAAATGTAACAAATGCTTTAATTCGTGCTCAAGTTGAAAATAAACAATGGGGATGGATACCAAGAGTAAGTATTAAACATAATCACGGAAGGTTAATATTAGGTGGAGAGTATAGAAATCATCGCTCTGTTCATTGGGGAAGTATTAATTTTGCCGAAGGTTTGCCGAAAGGGGTTACTAAAAATTATCGCTATTATTATTTCAACGGCGGTAAGGATATTGCAAATTTGTTTGCCAATGAAAATTATAACTTTTCAAAAAAATTCAGTGTGCTTGCCGAAGTGCAGCTTGCTTATCATAAATATAAATTATTTAATGAAAAATATGTTGGAACTGATTTTAGTGTGAGCGATTTATTTGTTAATCCCAGAATCGGCTTAAATTACAAGTTTACAGATTCAATGAGCGGCTACATTTCCGCCGCAAGGGTTTCCCGTGAACCGAGATTAAAAAATTATTACGATGCAGCAGAATCAAGTGCCGGTGAAAAACCTATGTTTGCAATTGATGCAAACGGCAAATACGATTTTAGTAATCCACTTGTTAAGCCGGAAACGATGAACAGTCTTGACATCGGTTTCAATTCCAAAGGGAAAAAATTCACAGCTTCGGCAAATTTCTTTTATATGTTATTTGAAAATGAGATAGTAAAAAAAGGACAAGTTGACAGATTCGGTCAGCCGGTAACCGGAAATATTGACCGCTCTGTTCATACGGGTATTGAACTCTCTTTCGCTTTAAAGTTTATGAGAAATTTCAAACTTATTGCAAACGGAAGTTACAGTACAAATAAAATTAATAGCGGAAGTACATTTAAAAGTTTCAACGGCAGCAATGTCCAAATTGACTTATCCGGTAATAGAATCAGCGGTTTCCCGGACGAAACTATAAATGCAATTTTACAGTACAGCCGAAAAGGAATATTTGCGCAATTCACTGCAAAATATGTCGGTAATTCTTTTAGCGATAACTTTGATTCAAAATTGATTGCTATTGAAAAAAAATATCCGGGAATTATCGGGTACAACGATAATAAGGTTGATGCATATTTTGTAGCAAATTTTATGGCGAGTTATCAATTTTCCGTTAAACCTGTATTTAAAAAATTAAAATTATTTATAAATGTGAATAATGTGTTTGATAATCTTTATGCACAATATGCGGTGGGAAAAGAATTTTTCCCTGCAGCTGAGAGAAATTTTGTTGCCGGAATTAGTTTAATGTTTTGAAAATAAATTATATTTGGTAAATAACCCTACTAAAATTAACAATGTGTTAAATTTTAGTAGGGTTATTATTAATCGCTAAATTAATTTTAGTAGGCTTACTATGTTCGGTTATTTTAATGAAATATACATAAACGCTTATTTTTAAAAATTGTTTGGGTTATTATGAAAGCAATATTACTTGCAAACGGCAGTGCCCCGAAGAAATCATTAATCAATAAATTAAAATTAATTGGTTACAATAAATTGATTTGTGCCGATGGCGGTGCAAATACAGCGTATAAACTAAATTTAATACCTGATTTTATTATTGGTGACTTGGATTCAATTAGCGATGCTGTTTTAAACTTTTATAATGAAAAAATAAAAATTCAGAAAATCAAACGACAAAATGATACGGATGTAGAAAAAGCTCTCAAATATTTAATTGGTAAAAAATTTGAAAGAGTTATACTTCTAGGCGGAACGGGTAACAGATTAGACCACACGTTTTGCAACCTTGGAATAGTGCTGAAATATTTTGATAAAATTGATGTTGATTTAATTCACGAAAATTCATTGTTAACAGCTTTTAATGGAAAAATTAAATTTGAAGCGGAAATAGGTGAAACAATATCTGTTTACGGATTTGATAACAAAACAAAATTTGTTTCGGACGGACTGAAATATCCATTGAAAAATATTTCGTTAAAATTCGGTGAGCGAGAAAGTACAAGCAACGAAGTTGCAAAAAAGACCGTAAGTATCAACTGCAAAGGTGGAAAAGCATTTTTAATTATAGATGTGAAAACGAGTTTTAAGTATGATTTCATTTAGCCCACTTGATGTCGGAATCGTTATTTCTTTTTTTGTAGTAATTTTAATAACCGGATTTATTGCCGGCAGAAAAAGTAATCAAACTACAGAGACTTATCTGCTCTCAGGTCGGAAAGTCGGATTGTTCCTATTTATTTTAACTAATGTAGCTACATGGTATGGCGGAATTCTTGGCGTAGGTGAGTTTACGTACAGATACGGATTAGTCAGCTGGGTTACTCAAGGATTACCGTATTATATTTTTGCAATTTTATTCGCAATATTTTTTTCAAAAAAAATCAGAAAAGCTTCGCTATTTACTATTCCCGAAAAACTAACCGAAATTTACGGAAGAAAGGTCGGGCTTTTTGCTGCTATTTTAATTTTCATACTTGTCTCGCCTGCTCCATATTTATTAATGATAGGATATTTACTATCTGTAATATTTAATTTTAAAATAGTGTGGGCATTAATAATCGGGATTATTGTTTCAACGGCATATTTATTTAAAGGCGGTTACCGTTCCAATATTTATACAGATGCAGTTCAGTTTTTTGTAATGTTTATTGGTTTTGCAGTTATTTTATTTACGGCTGCTACTAATTTGGGAGGAATTGAATACTTAAAAATAAATTTACCGCAAAATCATTTAAGTTTTACCGGCGGAAATTCACCGGCATTTATTGCCGTGTGGTTTTTAATTGCACTCTGGACATTTGCAGATCCCGGATTTCATCAGAGAAGCTATTCGGCGAGAACTGGCAAAGTTGCAGAG
>Ga0114931_10007262_pt1 | contig 13538 bp, 18 predicted proteins | sample 2SBtaG_FD_89579 | JGI IMG/M metagenome (GOLD analysis project Ga0114931, IMG submission 89579) | Deep subsurface microbial communities from Kolumbo volcano to uncover new lineages of life (NeLLi) - 2SBTROV14_V59a metaG | ecosystem: Environmental > Aquatic > Marine > Volcanic | place: Kolumbo... | reverse complement strand
TATCCGAGATTTATTGGATCGATGCGTTGCAGATAAACGACCAATTGCCATAGGGACATCAAGCAAGAACGCTGATGCCGTGATTGACCGACTCGATCTCAGGCAATATTTCAGCGTGATCGTTGATGGCAATGATATTGCTCATCCGAAGCCGTCTCCCGACATCTTCCTGTTGGCAGCCCAGAAGATTGGCTGTCCACCCGATGAGTGCGTGGTCATTGAGGATGCAGCCAGCGGGATACTAGCTGCTCGTGCAGCAGGGGCTAAAACGGTCTACGTTGGCACTATGGGGATCGAGGCAGATTTGCAAAAAGACTCCATGGACCTTCTGGAATACGATCACTTGCTGGAACTTATGGGAGAGTCTGAATACACCCCATTCAGGTCAGGGCATCACTACATATCGAAGAAGCAAGGTGACGCAGCCCATCGTGACCCAGATAGGTACAATCGATATCGAGAGCAGTATGAAAAGTGGCCGCATCAACAGCGGTTAAGTGAATTTCCAACTCACCTAGATTTGGAGTTATCTAGCGCCTGCAATCTGCATTGCCCGATGTGTCATACCGTATATATCGAAGACCCATCTTTCAAAAAGTTCAAAAGTAATCGAATGAAAGAAGCTCTGATGGATATAGACTTATTCAAGAAGGCTATTAATGAAGCCACTCAGTACGACCACTTTCATTCAATCAAGTTGAATTACAGAGGCGAAAGTACGTTACATCCCCAGATAGTTGATTTCATCGCCTACGCCAAGAGCAAAAAAGTTTTTGAGATCATGCTCAATACTAATGGAAACTATGATGTGGAGTTGAATCAGCAGATGGTCGAAGCTGGCTTGACTTGGTTATCCATTTCTTTGGACGCAATCAACCCAGGGACATATGCGAGGGTTCGGGCAGGTGGTGATTTTTATCGAGCGTATGCCTCTGCCATAGACATGTGCAGATTTGCAGGAGACGTGAATTGCCATGTCAGTTTTGTCAAGCAGAAAATCAACTTTGATGAGGTTGATGAGTTTCTGAGTTTCTGGAACAAAATGCCTCTGAAGAAGATTTTGGTGAGTGACGTATACAACCCAGGCGAGCTTATCAAAAACGATAGTGCATTCACCGTACTGAATTACAAGAAAAGTGACAAGTTTACTTGCCCTCAATTATGGCAGCGCATACTTATGTTCAACGATGGCAGGATGTTTCCGTGCTGTCACGCATTTGAGGCTCCCGACGATTTGTTGTTAGGTGATTTCCACGACGTGTCAATACACGAAGCCTGGAATTCTGACAAGTTGCAAAATATGAGACGCATACATAAGGATGGAGACTATCAAGACATTGCTACTTGTTATAGGTGTGCTTATCCAAAACAGCCTGTGCAGTTGAATGTTGAAAACATTGTAGGAGAATGACATGTACAAGAATAAATTTGGACCTGACCCGAAATGGACACTAGGAAAACATGTAAATGCAGACTTGCCCGAGTTTATTGTTATTGGTGGGCCATGCTCTATTGAGAGTGAGGAGCAAGTAAGCGAAATATTTGATTCCATTCAATGTGATGTGACTCACTTCAGAGGTGGAGTATTCAGAGCAGGCACTTACCCCGGAGATAATTGGGGGTGGCAAATGGATTTGCTGAAGATGTATCACGCTGCTGCCAATTTGAGAGACAAACCCAACATTGTTGACGTACTGGATTTCAGAGACCTAGAAAAAATTGAGCCGTATGCAGACGTATTCCAAATAGGTACTCGCCAAAGTCAACATTATGCGTTGCTTAGAGAGTTAGGGAAACAGAAGAAGCCAGTCGTGCTCAAGAGGGGTACTCATCAGACGCTGGCTGAGTTGATGGGATCGTTAGAGTATATCCTTAAAGGTGGCAACAATAATGTAATGCTTTGTGAGAGAGGTAGCGTATCGTATCTCGACCACTGTAGGTGGGAATTGTCGGTTTCTATGATAGCTACCTTGAAGCATCTGACTCATATGCCGATCATTGTTGATGCAAGTCACGGGACCGGCAATCGTCAGATTGTGAAGCAGATGGCATTAGCTGGCATTGCAGCTGGAGCCGACGGAATGTTAATTGAGACCCATTACGATCCTGAACATTCTATTTCCGATGCAGAGCAGGCTGTCAGTATTGGTGAGTTCAAAGAGATAGTAGATATAGCAAAAGCGATCAGACAGGTTATTTGAGATGAATTATGGTGCATGTGTTACGGTTAGACTGTCATCTAAGCGTTTGCCACGAAAGGCGTTGGTAGATGTTTGTGGCGAGCCCTCCATATACTGGTTGTGTCGCCAACTAAGACAGTCAACGATACCGTTTGTCATTTGCACTTCTATAGAATCATCCGATGATGACATAGAGAAGTATTGCTTGCGAAACGGCATCGACTGTTTCCGAGGGTCTGAGTTGGATGTGTTGGATAGAATGGTTGGGGCCGCCAAAATGTTTGGCTTTGACGTTTTTCTACGCGTTACCGGTGACGACTTGTTTGTTGATCCCGATTATGTGAAGTTAGCAATAGAGCAGCACGATGGCAGTGATTTTGCGTATACCAATCTGCCTAAAGGGACAGATTTTCAGTTGGTGAACCTTGAGTATGCTGAAAAGACTTTGGAGGAGTGGCAAGGTCGAGACACAGAGTATCTGACGTGGATTTTTAACAGTACTCCTCGGCAACAGTTTTTGAAGCTGATGGATGAAGATATTAATTATGCTTTTGAGCTTGACGAAGTTAATGATCTGGACAACATCAGGTTCTTGGTGGAATCTTTGAAAAGTCGTGAGATATTTCACGTCTACGATCTGATTAACGTGGCAACTGAGTCTGGCCGATTTCCGATCAAATACACTATAGACAGGAGAACCTATAATGTCATTACCTGATGTTAGCGTTATAGTGACTTGTTATGACTACGGCAGATATTTGGAAAGGTGTTTACGTAGTCTGTTCAACCAGGAGCATTCTTGTCGGTTTTCTTATGAAGTGATAATGGTTGATGATGCCTCTACTGATGAATCCGATAAGGTTTGTGCAAAATTCAGTAACAGGTTCGATAACTTCAAAACCGTTCGTAACATCCGAAACAGGGGCTTGGCTGCCTCTTGCAACATCGGGATTGACAATGCCGATGGAAGATACATTGTCAGAGTTGATGCGGACGATTATGTCAACAGGCACTTCTTATGGTTGTTGAAAATTGCTTTGGACAAAAACAGAAAATATCAAGCCTTTTGTTGTGACTACGCAGAGTGCAATGAGTTTGAGCAGGTGATTGCAGAAGTTAGTGCAGAAGAACATCAGATAGCATGTGGGACGATGTATAGGCGGGAGTTTCTGTTTGATGTGGGTCTTTATGACGAAGAGTACGAGTATCGAGAAGGACATGAATTAAGGGTTCGTTTTGAACAGAAGTACAAGGTAGGACATTTGCCTATTCCTCTGTACTATGTTAGGAAGCATGGCTCTAACCGTTCGGACAATAAAAAGTATATAGCCTATTACGATTCTAAAATAGAACAAGAATATGGAGATAATAAATGACAAAGATTTATCCATTTGTGAAGGGTATTAATACATGGGCGAAAATGACGGAAGGCAAATACAGGGGCCGCGTGCGGAATATATACAAGCTCTTGAAATTCCCAACTTCCGCAGCCGTGGTTGCCGATATTGGATGCGGGGCGCACGCAGGCATATTCTCCCAGTTTCAATATCCCACGATGTATGCGGTCGATCCCGGCTGGGGAGCGTACAAGAAAAAGGGCCTGGCTCACATACCTAATAGAGTAACAGAAGTTCAATGTATGTCACACGATATGGTACTGCCCAAAAAGTGCGATTTCATTGTGACGGTAAATGCAATAGATCATAGTGGCAATATCAAGAAAAATCTGACTACAGTAATGGACAATATCAAGGAGGGTGGTGATTTCTACCTACATACTCATATGCGAGTGAAAAAGCAACTCGATTATTTACATCGAATAGAGTTGACTGAAGAAATACTTGATGATGCTCTGTCGGATTACACATTTGTGCGAAGAGACATATATAAAAGCGACCCGCTGTTTCCCCCGGCCAAACGAAGGTCTCATAAACGAGATACCTATGTTGCAGTCGTTAGGAAAAAGTAGTGCGAATTGCGTTCATTATCAACAATCTTATCGATATTCGCCAGGTGGCTTCCATAGCGTGTTATTTGAAGCACGACAAGTACCTGTTGCTGAATCATCGTGTTGCTCGACATTATGATAAGCTGTCAATCAGTAACCTCGAATTCTTGGGATGCAAGGTCATTGACTTGTATAGTTCTGCTAACATACCGAAACAAGGATTCGACATGTCGTTTTGCACCCCGATTTTCCTCGCCCACTTTATGAAAAGTCTCAATATCAATGGTGGGTTTATTAAAAAGAAGTTTGGATACTTGGTGGGACTGTCTTGGGGATGGGATACTATGAGGGATTCGTGCTTCAAGAGCCTCAACATGGTTGATTGCTTAGTATCTGAAAGCAGTCAGTTTATACAAATGGGCAAGAAAACCAGAGAGAGGCTGACACAGAAACGATTCGATGTCAAGTTTGCAAAAATCATGAATAGCTTGAAGATCGTTTATTCGCACCCGTATTACGATCCTTGGTATGTTCCTATGGACAAGGACAGTATATATGCCAAGTACGGAATCGAGGACAATGATAAAGAGAAGGCTCTAGTTCTGGAGAGTAAAATCAAGCTGGGTGGTGGGCGGTGGGGAACTACTCATATATCACAAATACGCAAACGACTGAAGAAGCTAGGGTATAACATATTGTTTAGCATAAAGATGAATATTCCCGGTCATATTAAGGATTCCTACGACGCCAACACAATCTATCAACTGCTGGAGTTGGCGCAAGTTTGTGACTTTGGGTTGATAACCAAAGAAGGTCGAGGGGTCACCGAAATTGTGATGGCAGACAAACCCCTATACTACTATGATAAGTATATGACCTTCAACTCCAAGGGCAGGTATAAACTATTTCATAAGTATATCAAAGGATTGGCGTTAACCAACTATAATAAGATCGGCAAGAATCACAAAATTGTTCCTGCTTCTAAGTCTAATCAGTCGTGGCTCAATAAGTGGGTCACCATGCACGATGAGGGAAATGTAGCTCATCTAACTAAAGCACTGGAGATATAATGCCAAAAATTTCTGTAGTACTAACTCATTACAACCGTGAGAAACAGTTGATAAACACTCTTAAGACCATGAATGAATCTGCCATTGCGGATAAAACTGAACTAATTATTGTGGATGATGCGAGTGATGTAAAAATTACCGAAGATTTAATCCAGCCTTACATCGGAAACATGCTCTCTCTTAAATTGGTCTCAATTGATCCATCTGATAAATGGTGGAAGAATCAGTCATGTATCACATTCAATATGGGATTTAATCAATGCACGGGTGACATAATAGTGTTGGGTTGTGCTGAATGCTTACACAGGGGGGATGTTCTGTCCCATGCCTTTAATAACACAAAGAAGGGAGTGTATCTTACTTACTCGTGCTACTCCTTGTCTAAAAAAATAACACAAAAAATGTGCCAAGATAAAAGTGTTGATTATTTAATGAAGCAAGTAAAGTCTATTAAGTTGCTTGACAAGCATTGGTATAACCACCCCAGTCTTAAACCTAAGAGCCGTCATTGGACGGCATCCATTCATAGCGAAGACTTAAAAATCATTGGTGGCTTTGATGAAAAATTTGCAGATGGGCATTGTTATGATGATAATGATTGGCGACATAAAACAAGTTGGTACTTAAAATCTTCTATAGTTCCACCAATGCCTATGGTTTACCACCAGTGGCATCAGAGGGATGGGTGCTCTCCAAGACTTAAGAAAAAGAATAAAAAGATTTTTCAGCAGCTAAAAAGGGAGCGAAAGAAGACCTCCAGAAAGATTCGATGAATAATTTCGGAATCATCTTGCGAGGTAAGTCGCTTGATAAGTTGCCGGTGATCTGTGATAGTTTTGAACATTGTTGGATCATCAACAGCTTTGAAAACCTGCATTCTGAGATCAGAAGTCTGAAAGGCAAAACGATTGAGCATTACTGCAATGTCCTAGAAACTACGGTAATGCCAGAGTCTTTCTATATTGATTTCAATATTAAACGGGTGGTGATTTCTAGGTTTACTTGGACCAGAGACGCACGGCAAGCGAGAAAAAGGTATCAGAAACAGGGGATCAAAAATTTCTCATTAATACCCAAGGATTTGTCGAGATACACAAAGTCGTTTGAGAGAAAACATTTGAAACATCCTTCGACCGGTGTTATGTCCATCATAGATGCGGTTGAGCGATTGAAGCCACAACATCTGGGTGTGTGGGTTAGATTTTTACGAAGTGGACTATCTTTATAGGAGGGATTTGGCGAAACCCGTTGAGAAGCAACGATTCTGTATGCAGCACGACAAGATACCTCAGCAGTTATTTGAATTCATAGAGGAGCATCCTCAGACGTTCTTTCATATTGCTTCGTACTACTCGGAGTTTCCTATCCTTCAGAATTTAGAGTTGATATGAGTTTGCAATTGACAAAAAGAAAAGTCAGAATGGTATGAAGCCGACTACTCTGCTGCTGAAATATAATAAAGTCACTAACGATTCATTCAGTCGATTAGAATCATCCCTGCCGAGTGTGAAGTATGGTGATCTGGCTAGATTCGGCAAGGAAATGGACGTTCTGTTGTATAATACCCTTGCAAGATATCTGACAGAATTGATGCCCTTTCATCGTGTGGTAATAGGCGATGTATTCTGGCCGACCGGACAGCATATCTGCCAATGGTGTAAGCAACAGAAAATAAGATGTTTCTTCTTGCAGCACGGTCAATGGATATACACTAAGAACAAGAAGTCACCGCATCATCTTCCGTATTGTACGATGGTATATGGCGACAACGTGGAGGCAATGACTGATGAGTGGCCTTACGGTAGCAGGTCGAAAGTTGTAGCTACGGGAAATCCAAAATACGACTTAATTACTCCGGTTGCTGGTGGGGACTATATCTACTTCTGTCCCCCGGTCATGAAAGAGCTAGTGCCAAATGGAGCTAACAAAGTACATAAACGGAATGTGAGGCTATTGCAAACGATAGCTTGATTGGACAAAGGTGTGGAGATGTTGTTGCACCCTCATTATCGAGAAGGTAACATATCTGCTTTACGCAAGATGTTTCCCACGGCTCAGATGACTGACCCCAAAGCCGATCCACTCCCGTTGATTCTGAAGTCATCCCACGTTCTGACTCACCGTGATTCTACGACGATTATGGATGCTATCGCTTGTGGCAAGCCATCCATCCTGTTGAATTTCAAAGGGATCAGGTCAATTTTTCCTAAAGGATACTTTGGAGACTTGGCTTTTGATTGCGAAACTCTTGAGGAATGTAGGTCTGCACTAGTTTCTACCCCTTTTGAAGTGAACGAATATTACGCCCAAAAGGCAAAACCACACCTATATCTTGGTAATGCTTCTGCACGCATTGCCGCTTTGTTGGTATAATTTAGTATGTCACATAGAATTACAATTATCTGCGATAGCTGTAAAACGGAATTCACAATGGGAGAGGAAATGGAACTGCCTCCCTATTGGATGGGCTGTCCCATAAGTATTGCCAATGGAGAGGGTATGATTAGCGAGGAGACTTTTGCTCACTGCTGTTCTCTCGAATGTCTGGCAGAGTTTATTCTAAGTGAAAGTATGAAAGAAAAACTCATGCTAGTAGACAAGATGAATGAAGAGTATCCGGGCGACGAAGAGGACGACTAATGCTGACATCTATGCAATGGGATGAAGTTGTAAATCATGTGCGTAGCAAGCTGGATTATTATTATGATCCGGCCCTTGCTTTTGCAGAGAACAAGGAACTCCGAGATCAGCTTGCTTTCAAACACAAAGGGGCTTATCTGGGATTTGAGGACAGCGTGGGCGACAAGTCCTTTCGGGAAGGATTTTTAGCAGAAGACGCCCTTAATGTCTTGGAAAGTTTTGACCGATTGACAGACAAAATGTACTCTACAATGAAGTCTGCTGGCGTGCCGGTCACTAAAGTCAATACGAGCACTTTTTATTACACAATAATTTCTGATGTAACATATATGCCTAATCCGATGCAGTGGAACGAGAATAGAGATGGCGTTTACTTCATGTGGGGTCAAGATTACAGGGCACTATACCTGCCTTATCAGGTCTCTAAGATGAGTTTGAGCAAGATTGAAGTGATGGATCGCCTCTGCTCCTGGGAGGCTGGTGTAGCTGCAAATCTATGGCGCTATCCCGAGGACCTTGTATATAAACTCACTTGTCATAGTTATAAATCGTAGATTTTTTGCATTTTTAGTAGACATCACGATCTCTAACCTTTTTTACAAGACGAGTTTTGCCGCATTTTACACACCTACTCATGGCGTTAGAATTTGTTTTGAATTCATATAGACCACCAACAATCTGCACAATGTACTCGTGTTCGGGATTGATTTGAGTGACTATTCGTACCGCACATTTACATGTTTTCATTACTGTGCCCTTTCAGAATGCCTAGTCTTGATTGGAAAGAATTCTCTTCCCTCTCACCTCTGTATTGTAGCATGATGGAATCAGATGTCAAGAATCAATTCGCAAAGCCACACTCAGCACTTCACTTGTGATGCAGCAAAAATCCATTTTTCTGCTTGCCTTTTCTTAATCTGCGAGTATAATGCTGTGGATAAGTGATTAGGAGGATTGATGATGTTCGAAAAAGTAACCATCAAGTACGACGGCGAAGTAAAAGAATTCGTCCTGGCTGAATTGGACCTTGCGAATCCAGAGCAACCAACGGATGATGAGTTAATCCAGGCACTCAAGCTGGCGCTGGATGTACAATCCCTCAACGGCTACGATGTTTACCGTGCTGAAACGGTAATTAACGTGGCTCCGCACGCACAGTACGCTTAAACAATCATTCTCGTCGAAGCAACGGTGTAATTCCCTAAAAAGCGATGATTACTCATGTGGTCATCGTATTTTTGTGTACAATGGGTTAAAGGTGGTTTAGTGGCTTTCGATGTATAAAGCCTCATGGAAGCCATCGAAGGACAGATCGATTTCAGCTTTGAAGCTTGCATAATAGTGTCAAACTATCTTGGGGATCAAGCGGTATCGAACTGGCGAGATTACCGTCATTGCCAGTACCATATGCGAGATACTTGGGAAATTGTAGGCTTGGTGGAGTTCGTAGAGGCAGATAGCCAGTGGAAATATAAAGTGTGGGGACCGAAAGATGTCGTACAGTGAAGCCGTTGTAGACCATTTTGAACATCCAAGGAATGTTGGATCGCTCAATAAAGATGCTCCCAATGTGGGTACGGGCATTGTCGGCGCGCCCGAGTGCGGCGACGTGATGAAGCTGCAAATTCAGGTCGATGAGAACGAGCGGATCGTTGACGCCAAGTTCAAGACCTTCGGTTGCGGCAGCGCCATTGCGAGCAGTTCGTTGGCCACCGAATGGGTCAAAGGCAAGACGTTGGCGGAAGCGAGCGAGATCAAGAACACGGAAATCGTGAAGGAACTCGCGTTGCCTCCGGTGAAAATCCACTGTAGCGTGTTGGCGGAAGACGCCATTCGCTCCGCAATCAACGACTATAAGCGCAAATTGGAGAATGATAATGAGAATTGAAGATTATGAAGAACAATTTCAATACCACAGAATAATCCCGCTAGTGAAAGTGGCGGAAGATATGGAGAATCAGCCAGAACGAGAAGTTGAAACTGAACTCAGGAATGCTATAGACAATCCTGAATCTGTGGCGATACTGATGAGCCAGGAAGATAAGGAAGCGAATGTAAACTTGCAGGCTGAGTTTCGACGGTTGATGCGTGAGTACGAATGTGATCGCCGAGAAGCAGCAATGCACTATTTCCAGAAGATTTACAACTCGGCGGTAGAATGCAAGAGCGAGATGGCAGAAGGCGAGTTTTATAAAGAAAAGTACGGTAGACTACCAGAGACCAGAGAAGAGGTCATCAATTGGTGGCTTGAGTACGATGCAGCGCATACGACTCCCATTAGTGGTGGAGTGCGGCATAACATCACTATTCAAGAGCAGGCAGATCAGTTGATGGCAATGAGTGATTACCCTGCTGGTATGATGAGTAAGGTGCGCTGCCTCTATTCTGATGAAAAATATGACCAAGTAATCAACTTATTGACTGATTATGATGTTCATAATAGAATAACTGATCTAGTGCCAATTGCAGACAAGATACGAGCTAATAAGAAGCATAAGGTAAATCGCATCATTAGCGATGCAGAAAGAGATTTGGAGAGGTTGAATGATTGTTAACGTATTAGAGCCAATGATCGCTGCACCTATACACCAAGCCTTTGATGGCAGGTTGTCTGAGGAGCAGCGGCATTCCATTATAGGTGATGCTTTGCTTCGACAGGTGGGCAAAGAAGCTGTGGTGGATGTTATGCAGAAGTGGCATTTCAACCCGGCTCATAACCAGCAGGACAAATGCGATTCTTTCCTAAAGTTGCTGACATGGGTGCAGCGGTTTGAATTGGGTCTGGACTGGCTCAGTCAGATCATCAACGCAATACCCATCTCAAGGACCGAGATTGATTGCTGGTATCAATCCCACGGATCGTTCAGGGAGCATGTAGACAAATACTATGCTGTTCCTGATTGGTTAAACTTCATCTACGGAGACAAGGATGATTAAAGTTACAGAAAAAGCAGCGGCAGAAGTCAAAACCATTCTAGCATCGCAGGAATCCGAAGGAAAGTTTTATCTTCGACTGGGCGTGAAGGGTGGTGGGTGTAGTGGCTTCAACTATTCATTGGATTTGGTAAGTGAGAAATCCGAGAATGATGAAGAGTTTGAATGTCACGGCATCTCTGTAATTGTTGATCCGAAGTCAAATATCTATCTTGCAGGGACCGAGCTAGATTTCAAAGACGAACTTATGGGCAGGGGTTTCGTTTTCAATAACCCGAATGCGAGTAGTAGTTGCGGTTGTGGCAGTTCATTTAGTGTATAACGAGGGCAAAGTGGGATACAACCGGAAGACCAAAAAGTATTTCTGGAAATCATTATGAGAGACCCAAAACGCATTCCAGACATTCTAGATAAATTAAGTGCATTATGGGAGAAGTATCCCGATTTGCGCCTTGGTCAGTTGATCGCCAATGCTCATAATTGCTCACCGAGTAGACAGTGCGATATCTTATATTTGGAAGATGATCTACTGGTAGAGGGTTTAGATGAACTAAGTAAGGACACTAGTTAGTTAATGGAGTTACCCAATGGATTGCAGACAGAGTGTTCGTACATGGTGAAGCGCCATTGAAGATTGCTCGCTCGATCTGGGCAATCTTCAGTTGGTTGCTGCTGCTGTGATGGCTACGGTTGGAGCAGGTATTATCTGCGTAACAGTATTCTACCTTGGGGCGTATGGTATGATCGCCTGTTTCTTGGTAAATTTAGCTGTACGCAGGATTGTCAAACGTCGTGCTGATAGACAAGAAGAACGATTGCGTGAGGAAGAAAGCCAGATTTATGGGATGGCAGTAGATTAAGAATCTGCGTTTTTGACTCCGCCAGATGGTTTTTGAGAGAATTTTCGTAAAAACGGTATTTTTGCTTGCCTAATCGAGAGAATCGCGTATAATACCTTGCAGTCGCAACCTACGGGATGTGGCATACAAACTTGGATAAGGTTTACTGCCGGGGCCAATAGCCCCGGCCACGTAGTCCGAACCCGGCAACCGTGAAGGTTGTCGGCAGAAGATTGCGGGATTGCCACTCGAACTTTTGCGAATGCAACTTTTTGCTCTTTGATAATAGAATATCGTCGCATTACGAACGAAACAATGGATGGGCCTGGGTATCTGTTAAAGGAAGCTCGGGGGTAACGGTTGCCGTGAGGCTCCCCCGTCCACCATATATAGTTTGCAGTAGCGAAAGGCTGATGACAACAGGTTATGCTGTTGACAACCCATGCTGCGAACCACTGATTTTGCTGCGACCTACAGGTTTGGCTTACAAACATTTAGCTCAATGATAGAGCGTCACTATTTGGAAGTGAAGGTTGCCGAGTCAAATCGGCAATGTTATCAGTCTTGCCAAGCAAACTCTCGCAGCTTTTTGAGATCAACGATCTTTCGCTAGGCACTATGCCGAGTGAGACTTGTGCCACCCATAACCAGCTTTGGTGGTAGATAAAAGGCTGGGGACTCACGAGCGAAGATCGATCATAAATTGCGGTGGAGTGGAACGGAAATGGTTCGAAAGAGTCAAAACCATACTGGCCTCATAAGCCATTGATAGTGGGTTCGACTCCCATCACCGCTAGTTAAGGGCGACCTAAATGATGTGGCTTACAAACATTTAGCTCATTGGTAGAGCATTGCGCTATTAACGCAAGGGTAACAGGTTCAAATCCTGTATTGTTAACCAGGACTTCGGTCCACTATAACAGCCAATCAAACTTTCGCCCACTTTTTAAGAGCCCGCTAGTCAATGACTGGCGGGCTTTTTTGTGTATAATGGGTGTGAGATGGCGTTAATTTTTTAGGAGCACAATAATGGAATTAGATAAACAGCAGGTAATGCTGGACAAATTCGCATGGAACAATGATGATGAAAAGACTGTTCGATTAGAAGGCGATGGATTTGCCAAAGAAATTGACGAATGTGCTGAGTCTATCGTGCAATCTTTCCTGACTAAAGTGAATAGTCAACACTATAATGGTGAAGAGATTGTTGTCCCGATAGATGCCAATACGCATGAATTGATTGGTAGGATTTTTGGTGACGACATTAACGAGGAGTCACAGAGTCAAGTCTTCAATGTTCTTCAACAGTTGTTTTTTGCAAAGATTTGGCAAGATAAAGGTATGCTCGTTGACAAGATAAATACTCTTGTACTTCCTATAAATGCAGGCCATAAATTGCGCAGTACCGTAGAGAATATTTGGCTACATGATAACGTTGACGACGACGATTGCCCTATTGTGGATATCACAACTGACGCTGACGCTGACGCCAACAAGAATCTTAACGACTTGATGGGTTTAGATTTGGTAGCAGATCATGTCCGCGAAGACGCATCGATTCAGGGTGCAGATGAAGGTGCTTCATCTCCACTTCAAGTGGAAGTTACGATTGAACAAGAGTTGAATCCTGACTATGATCCTGAGTATGAATCAGGCAGATCAATTGAGGAAGGAAATGTTACTTTTACCGACAAAGGCGCTGTTTTTACTGAAGATAATGAAGGACATGGCCCTACTTTTGTCGTATAATATACAGAGACAACGACGAAGGCCCAAGCCGACGTTAAAGCGATGAGTTGCCTTAGCGTAGCCCGCTCAGGGGGCATGAGTCGGATAAATGACCTCGGTCATTTGGGCGAAGTTGTTGTTGTTGATCAGATAAACATGCCCCCTTAAAACCAACTCTACTCCATAGGTGGAGCAGATC
>Ga0114931_10007261_pt1 | contig 13540 bp, 13 predicted proteins | sample 2SBtaG_FD_89579 | JGI IMG/M metagenome (GOLD analysis project Ga0114931, IMG submission 89579) | Deep subsurface microbial communities from Kolumbo volcano to uncover new lineages of life (NeLLi) - 2SBTROV14_V59a metaG | ecosystem: Environmental > Aquatic > Marine > Volcanic | place: Kolumbo... | reverse complement strand
TTGGGTGAATCACGCTACAGGGTGAATAGCAGGCCTACGGGGGCACATGGCGGCGTCGCCTACATGGACGTAGGTGAGGGGCGTGAGCTGGGAGCGGTAAGCTTTACAACTCCTTGGAATAGACAGAAAATTGCTCCTGCATTTTCTGCATACCGTCCATCCTTGGACATAAATGGCTATTCCGCGTCGTTGCGCCTTGCCCTGCACCCCCGCAAACCTACTCTTCACCCTGCCCAACTGAGGATTCTAGGATGAGAATTTGCCAGAGAGGTTGTTTGTGAAATCAATTAAGGTACTGTTCGCCTTGGCTTTTATCAGTGCGTGTTCGGTTGGTCATGCCGCCAGCGATCAGCAGTTGGCCGGCATCAAGAGGCTGGGCGAACTCAATGGCATCGCCCTGCAGTGCCATGAGCTGGAGCAGACCCAGCGGATAAAGCGGGCGTTGATCCTGATCCTCCCCAAACGGCGCCAGTTGGGCGAGTGGTTCGATTATGCGACCAACGACTCCTTCATGACCTTTATATCCGACAAGGGGAGCTGTCCAAGCAGTTCAGACCTTGCGCAACAGGTCGGCACGGCCATCACGGCACTGAAAAAACTCTACGCTCATCACTAGGAGTCAGGGTTGATGGTTCAATCTAGAAAGGTGCGTTGCCGGCTTTTGATCATTGGGCTCTGCTGGCTGCTGGCCCCGACTGCCGGCATGGCGGATGGGGCGTTTCACGTGGTGGTCAGTATCAAGCCGATCCACTCCATCCTGGCGGGCTTGATGGCGGGGGCGGGCACCCCCGAACTGCTGATCGATAAGGGTCAGACACCCTACGACTTCACCCTCTCGGAACAGCAGAAGAGGGATCTGACCAAGGCCAATCTGGTGGTCTGGGTCGGGCCGGAACTTGAGGCATCGCTGGTCAAGCCGCTCGCTAAGCTCAAACCGCCAGTGCAGGTCCTGCAGCTGCTCGACGACCCGGCGTTGAAGGTCCTGCCGTCCCGGGTCGCCGACGATCGTCGTGATCCCTATTTCTGGCTGGACGACCGCAATGCCATCATCCTGCTAGATGACTTGGCGGAGATCCTGGAGCAGGAAGACCCCGCACGGGCGCATATCTACCAGCGCAATCGGCGCAAGATGCTCCAGCAGCTCGGGTTGATCGACCGGGAGTACGAGTATGGCTACCGTGGAATGAAGGCCGGTTTGGCGGTGGAATACTATGACACCCTGCAGTATTTCGAGCAGGCCTATGCCCTATCGGTGGTGGATCATCTGGTCGAGTCACCGCGTCAGCGGGTGAGCGCCGCCTCGCTGTTGCGGGTACGCAAGCGCATCGGCCAGGGCGATGTAGTCTGTATTTTGACCGAGAAAGGGCTGCCCACCGATAATCTGGAGCTCCTCACCCAGGGGCGGAAGATCAACGTGGGGGTGTTGGACAGCCTTGGAACCGGTATCCCGGCAGGTCCCAATCTCTATGTCGAACTCATGGACCGGAATACCGATACCATAAAGCGCTGCCTGAACGCAGACATGCAGCAGGCAGCGAAGGCTAGGCTCGCCGCGCAGAAGGATAGGCGCCCGATAGTGGACAGGATCGGTGAAGGGCGTTTCGTGCTCATGGATCAGTTTGGCCACGAGGTGACACAGGAGACCATGCGCGGCAAATTTCAGCTGCTCTATTTTGGGTACACCTTCTGTCCCGATGTCTGTCCGAACACCCTTCAGGTCATGTCCCAGGCATTGGATCAGTTGGGTGACCTGGCGCAGCAGGTCCAACCCTACTTCATCACCATTGATCCCGAGCGGGATACCCAGAGCGTCATGCGGGATTATGTCAAACACTTCGATCCCCGCCTGATTGGCCTGACCGGCCCACCGGCGATGATTGAAGACATGGCCGCGCACTACAAGGTCCGATATGAAAAGGTGGTCGAAGAGGGGGGGGACCCCCACCTTTACCTGATGAACCATTCCGCCGCTATCTATCTAATGGCCCCGGATGGACGTTTTCTTCATAAGTACCTGTATGGCATTCAGCCCGCCACACTGGCCAAGGAACTGGCCAAGGCGATCCGCCAGTATCATGGCGCCCATCACTAGGCCGGCCATGGCGACGCCATCGTAGACTCCCGGGAACGGCCCCTTCTCCTCTTGGGGGCGCCTGGGGGATCGTACAGGGCGTCACCCACCTCGAGCCGCATCCACCAGAAGGCCTGCAGCGGAGTTCCGTATCATCGAGCGTTCTTCAGGGCGGTTCCTCAAGCCCCTGCCGCTATGGAGACGGCGATCGGCGTGTCATTTGACCTAGATCAATGTGTCAAATGACGCTTTTGCTGGATTATCCACCGAGGCGCGCGTGCCCGGTGCGCGGCGTTTTTATCCATTAAGGGGAAGGTAAGCTTATGAATAGACGATTCAAGCGGGTTTCATCGCTGATAATGGGGTTGGCGTTCGGCCTGGGCGCCGCATCCAGCGCCTGGTCGCAGACTGCTCTCGATAAGGTCATGAAGGCGCGTGGTTTGACCCAGAAAGACTTGCTGGCCGCCGCCAAGACCTATACGCCGACCGGTGGACGCGACGAGTACCTGGCGTTCAGTTCGGGAGGGCAGAGCGGTCAGATAATGGTATACGGCATCCCTTCCATGCGTATCCTCAAGTATATCGGTGTATTCACGCCCGAGCCCTGGCAGGGCTATGGCTTCGACGACGAGTCGAAGGCGGTGCTGGCGGAAGGCAAGATCCAGGGCAAGCAGATCAACATGGGTGATACCCATCACCCGGCCCTCTCCGAGACCAAGGGCGACTACGACGGGCGTTACCTGTTCATCAACGACAAGGCCAACCCACGTATCGCGGTGATCGATCTGAAGGACTTCGAGACCAAGCAGATCGTGGTCAACCCCTTCTTCAGTTCCGAGCACGGTGGTGCCTTCGTGACGCCAAATACCGAGTTTGTGATGGAGGCGACCCAGTACGCAGCCCCCTACAGCAAGGATTACGTACCGCTGGAGGAGTTCAACGACAAGTATCGTGGTGGCCTGACCTACTGGAAGTTCGATAACCAGAAGGGGCGTCTCGATCTGGCCAATTCCATTACCTTCGAACTACCCCCCTACAGCCAGGATCTTTCTGATGCAGGCAAGCTGGCGAGCTACGGCTGGGGTTTCACCAACTCCTTCTGTTCCGAGCGCTATATAGGTGGCATCGAGCGTGGGCGTCCCCCCTTCGAGGCGGGCTGCTCCCAGAAGGATACCGACTTCCTGCACGTGACCAACTGGAAGAAGGCCGAGGCCCTGGTCAAGGCGGGTAAGGTCAAGAAGATGAAGGGGATGTACTACATTCCCATGAAGCAGGCCATAAAAGAGGGTTTGCTCTACCTGATCCCCGAGCCCAAAAGTCCCCATGGCGTGGACGTGAGCCCGGACGGCAAGTACATCGTGGTCAATGGTAAGCTCGACAGCCATACTTGGGTCTATAGCTGGGACAAGATCCAGAAGGCCATCAAGAGTAAGAAATACGAGGGCCGCGACCCCTATGGTATCCCGATCCTCTCTATGAAGGACACCCTGCATACTGAAGTGGAGGTGGGTCTGGGTCCCTTACATACCCAGTTTGGGGCAAAGAAGTGCGTGGCCTATACCTCCATCTATGTGGATTCCATGATTACCAAGTGGGACTACTGCAAGGGTAAGGTGCTGGATCAGATCCATATCCACTATAACGTCGGCCACCTGGTGACCATGGAAGGCGATACCGTCCATCCCGACGGCAAGTATCTGGTTTCATTGAATAAACTTGCTATCGACCGCTTCAACCCGGTGGGTCCGCTGCATCCGCAGAACCATCAGCTGATCGATATCAGCGGTGACAAGATGCAGTTGCTCTACGACATGCCGGTACCCTTGGGCGAGCCTCACTATGTGGTGGCGATCAAGGCCGACAAACTGAAACCCGAAGTACGTTATCGCTCCGGCTGGAACAGCCGTACCAACAAGCGCTCCCCCTGGAGGACCCGTGCCGGCAGGGAGAAGGTCGAGCGCAAGGGTAACGAGGTGAATGTCTTCGGTACGGTCATACGTTCGCATATCACCCCCGAGATCATCGAAGTCAACCAGGGCGACAATGTGCATATCCATTTGACCAACATGGAGCGCGCGGAGGACGAAACGCATGGTTTCGCGATGTATGGACATGATGTGAATCTCTCCATCGAGCCGGGCAAGACCGTTTCCTACAGCTTCAAGGACGACAGGCCTGGTGTCTATCCCTACTACTGCACCGAGTTCTGCTCCGCCCTCCACCTGGAGATGCAGGGTTATCTGCTGGTCAAACCGAAGGGTTACAAGGCCAAGGCGAGCCAGATCAAGGCGGGACAGGTCTACACCAAGCGGGACTATGACAAGCAGGTGAAGACCAACCTGGACACCCAGGCGGTCATCGACTCGGTCGTGGCCTTTATCACCAGCCGTAACTACAAGGACTTTCCTCCGGTAGTCGCCCTGGTGGAAGATGCAACCGACCAGTTGGGCTTCGCCGAGAAGGCGAAGAAGAAGGCCGAGGCGTACGCCGCCAAGAAGGATTGGCAGAACGCCACCCTCTGGGCGGGTCAATGGTGGCAGTATCAGGTCAAGACGGCCGATATGGGTCTGCGTGCCAAGACCTACCTGGAAGAGCATGGAGCTAAAAAAGTGAAATAGGTATGACAGCCCTGGGCCTGGTTCTCCAGGTCCAGGCATGCCTAGGGAAAGGGGCCTTAGCGGTCCCCTTTTGCGTACGGGGCAAAAACCCTGTAATTAGCAGGTTGAGCCGATGGCTAGAGGGTTATGCCATTTGAGATATATCAATGCCCCATCGATGTTTTAGGGTAAAAGTGCTTCATGTTCCGTTCCTGGGCCAGAGTGCTCGATCCAGATTTACAAGAGGTAAGAGAAATGAAACCGATCCATGTCTGTTCCTACATACTGACCGGCGCGCTCGCCCTGGGCGTGTCGGCCGATGCCTTCGCCCTGGATGGCGCGGCCCTGTTCAAATCCAAGACCTGCTGGTCCTGCCATGGCAAGGATGCGCAAACGCCCATCATGCCGGTCTATCCAAAACTGGCGGGTCAAAACGCCGATTATCTGTTCAACCAGATCAAGGACATCAAGTCTGGGGCACGCCATAACGGTCAGACGGCGGCCATGAAAGGCGTACTGGGGCTGGTCAATGAGGAGGAGATGCGGGCCATTGCGGACTGGCTGTCGACCCTGTAACAGTAAGCCGCTACCCTTACCTGGAGTAGGGGCGGTCGCTGTTGATGTATATCAAGGTATACTGATATGCATGGACTTTAGACTGCACGACTCACTCGAGAAAGCCGGGTTCAATTATCAGGTACGTGACTTGGCGGACCGGCAAATGAGCCGGTAATGTATTTCAAACAGGTGGAGAACTGACCCATGAAAGTAAGATTGATCGTATTGATGATGGCTACCGTGATGGGCCTGGCGGTTTCTTTCGGCAGCCTTGCCGGTGAGGGCGACCCACAGGTGACAGACATCAAGGACTGGAACAAGCCGGGAGGAGAGGAGACGGAGGCGATGAAGTTGAAACCGGACAGAAAGCGGGGCATCGCGGTCTTCGAGATCTGTTCCGCCTGCCATCTCACGGAGGGTTGGGGCCAGAAAGACGGCACCTTCCCTCAACTGGCGGGCCAGCATCGTAATGTGCTGATCAAACAGTTGGCCGATATACGCGCCAAGAACCGGGATAACCCGACCATGTATCCCTTTGCGCGCAATGACCAGATCCTGTCGGTCGCGGGTTATCACGAGGGCGAGATCAATCCGGCCCAGTTGGTCGCGGATGTCACGGCCTACATCTCGACCTTGCCGATGAACCCTGACAATGGTAAGGGGAAATGGCCGAAAGGCACCCCTGAATATGCCCAGGGCGAAAAGCTGTTCAAGGAAAACTGTGTAAAGTGTCATGGCAAGCATGGGGAAGGGAACAATGCCAAGTTCTATCCCCGCATCCAAGGCCAGCACTACGCCTATATGATCCGCCAATTCAAATGGATCCGCGATGGCAAAAGGCGTAATGCCAACCCCGATATGGTCAGGCAGATCAAAAATTTCAGCGACAAAGATATGGATATGGTCATCAACTACGTCTCGCGTATCCCCGTGCCCAAGAAGGATCTGGCGCCTTCCAAGGATTGGCTGAACCCAGACTTCGATTGACCCAGGTGCCCCCTGATTGGGGTAAATACGGAATGATCCTAGGGAAAGATCCCTGAGGAGCCCCAGGGATGGGTTTGCGGCGCGCCCTGAGCCGCGCCGCCTGCATGACCCCATGGACCGGCAGTCAGCTGAGATTTACAGCTGAGCGGATGGGGTTTGTCTCGTCGTTTGGAACAGGTAATGATTGCCAGGCATTCTGTGGGTCTGCCTCACAAACACCCATTCGTGGGGCCTGTCTGGGTACTGCGCCACAAGGGTAGCGGTTTTCATTCATCAAGATAATCATCTGAAAAGTCATGAGCATAGCCATAAATTCCAAACCAACGATCCAGGTTGCAGTGCTCACCCTGGTTGCGTTGGGATTACTCGCCGTCATCTTCTACGCCTCTGTCTGGTGGGTATCCCTGACCGCGCCCAACTACCCGAAGGAGTCATTTCCTGATGGGGTACGTATCGAGTTTCACATGAATGGTGTCTTCAACGGCTGTAAGAAACAGAAGCGGGAAGAGATCACTGAGGCCGTCGCGCTGGATTGTGTTCATGAGATGGATACGATCAACCACTATGTTGGTATGTACCCCATTGCGGCCGGTGGTCCGATCGAGCGCGCACTCGGGCAGTTCCTCGTGACCTTTCTGGGGGTCATGCTGCTGGGGTTCATGTGTACCAGGCCCGGCATTCGGATGGGGATCCTGGCAATTGGTTTTACTGGCCTTGCGGTCTGGATGGGCTTCGCACTCTATGGCCCCAATGGGGTTGCCTTGGAAAATGTGGGCTACATCAAATCCATGGTCTCATCACTCGATCAGGAGGCTGCGTCAGGTACGGGTGAGCAGGAGTTCGTGATTGGCGGCATTGTCGGCGCCTTGAAGAATTCCCTGGAGGAGTCCGGAGTCAAGGTCGAACTGCCGTCGGAAAAGGCGGCCAAGGCGCGAAAGCTGGGCGCCGGTGCAAAAAAGGAGGAGATGATCGATCTTCTCAGGACCAACTATGAGGTGGATCAGTCCAAATCAGGGGAGATGCCTCCCTGGAACGGCAGCCTCTATCAACTGATGACCTGGCACTATGGTAAAAGCCTGGGACGCTATTTCAATAATCCAAAAGAGATCGTTCCCATGGTGGCGCATCTCAAGATCGCCATCAACGTCGTCTTCTTTGGCCTGCTCGGCGCCATGCTGCTGCTGATCTACGGGGCGCGTAAAAATGGCGGTATACTCTACTGGTTGCTGGTGTTGGTGCCGATGGCCCTGCCTGCGCTGTTCGTTATCGACTACGCTGCCTGGCTCTGGTGGTATGGCCATACCTTGAACGCCATGGGAGCATTCTCGGTCAAGCCCTTCATGCCCACCGTCTTCGGCGACGGCAAGGTGGCGCAATTTGCAACGCACTCCTATCCAGACAAGGGGTTCGGACTGATGATCCTGACCTCCCTGTTGTTGGCGGTCGCCGCGCTGATCCGTTTCAAGCAGTTCAAAAAGGGCTGATGATCCCCGGACGGGCCCCCAGGAGATCACTGATCATGGTTGATCCTGGTCTGGGCCGCTCCGGCTGTGAGTCGGCCTCCTGGGGAATGGCTTGCCTGCAAGGGCTCCAGCGAAGCGTAAGACTCAAATTTCTGCAAGGCCTCGCCTTGCTGGTGATGCCCATCCTCTCCGCACCAGTGTCAGTGGCATATGCCTACCCTTCGTTGCAGCCCTTGATCGACAAGGCAGATCCTAAGGGCACCTTGGTGCCGCCGCCAGGAATCTATTCGGGGCCGGTGACCATCAAGAGCCCACTGACTCTCGATGGCAAGGGGAAGGTCACCATCGATGCCGCAGGCAAGGGTTCGGTCATCTACCTGAAGACGGATGGTGCGACCTTGATGAATCTGCACCTGCGCAACTCCGGCGAGTCCCACAATGATCTCGATTCAGGAGTTCAGGTGCGTGGTGATTTCAATGTGCTCAAGGGTCTGGAGATCACCAATACCCTGTTCGGAATAGACCTCAAGCAGTCGAGCAACAATATCGTCAAGCAAAACCACATTACACCAAGGTCTTTTCCATTGGGAATACGTGGAGACGCTATTCGCCTCTGGTATAGCTTTGGCAACCAGGTGACCGACAATGTCATCCGTAATGCCCGGGATGACGTGGTCTGGTATTCGAAAGACAATCTGATTGCCCGTAACGATGTCCGAGGCGGACGCTATGCCCTGCATTTCATGTATTCAAAGCATAACGAGGTCATCGATAACCATTTTGAACACAATGCGGTGGGTGTGTTTCTGATGTACAGCGATGGCGTGGTGCTGCGGCGAAATACCATCGCCTATTCCAACGGCGTGACCGGCATGGGGGTGGGTTTCAAGGAGTCCTCTGACGTCGAGCTCACCAACAACCAGATCCTCCACTGCGCCAAGGGGGTCTACCTGGACGTCTCGCCCTATCAACCGGGCACCACCAACCGCTTCCGCAACAATGTCATCGCCTACAGTAACATTGGGATCCTGTTTCTGAACGATTGGCAGGGCAATATCCTGACCGGCAACAGTTTTAAGGGTAATATCACCCAGGTGGCCGTATCCGGCAGGGGGAAGACCGCCAACCGGAATGTCTGGAAGGGCAACTACTGGGACGACTACCGGGGGTTCGATCAGGATGGGAATGGCATAGGGGACAAACCCTACGAACTCTATAGTTATGCCGACCGCATCTGGTTGGATGTTCCACCCGCACAGTTCTTCCAGGGGACACCCGTCCTGGAAGTGATCGATTTCCTCGAGCGTCTGGCGCCCTTCAACAAGCCCAATATGCTGGTCCGGGACGAGCGGCCGTTGATGCTCGCCGAAACTGCTGAAATCTCCCCGCTGGCGACACCCAAGCAGAGTGCGCCGACCCCATCGGTGGGTGGTGTGAAGTCAGGCAAGCCGCCGGCGTTCGATGCCTATAAGGCACTACTGGATTCCCTGGGTCGCAACCCTGGAGGCAATGAACCATGAGTGATAGAAGGCCTTTGAAAGCGAAAGGTAAATCGCCGCTTTCACCCAAGCGCAAGGAGCAGACCCGGCGCGAATTTTTGCGTTCAACTGCCCTGACCGCGGGGGTGGTGACCGCTTCCTTGCTGGGTTTCATCCCGGTGGTCGAGGGGAGTTCGTCACGCCTGCGTCCTCCAGGGGCAATCAAGACACCGGAGAGTGAACGGGAGTTCTTCGCCGCCTGCATCAAGTGTGGCCAGTGTGTCCAGGTCTGCCCGGTGGAGGCGATCAAGCTCGGGGATATCGACGATGGCTTCGGGGTCGGGATTCCCTTCCTCGAACCAAGGCGCCAGGCCTGTGACTTTTCCTGCGATGGTCTGCAGTGCGTCTTGGCATGCCCCACCGGCGCCCTGACCCATCACCTCGACTACCCGGCGGATGTACGTATGGGGTTTGCCCGCCTGGCGCGTCCCAAGGCCTGCCTGGCGGTCCAGGGCAAGGGTTTCAAGGGCCAGGCCCGGGGGGCGGACTTCCCCGGCATCCTGCGTTACAGTGAGGTCGATCGCTGGAATCCGATTCCGGTGGCGGACCACCCCTATGACCTGGAGATATGTGACCTGTGCGTGCGCCAATGCCCGATCGAACAGCGGATCACCCAGTGCGAGGGGCAGGACGACAAACAGAACGGGCAAAACGTCGCCCTGGTGGCCAAGCGGATCGGTGACGAATGTCCGCCCCGGCATGCCATCGAGCTGCGTCCGATAGAGAGTACAGATGGAGTCAAGCGTATGCGGCCGGTGGTGCTGGATGGCTGTGTAGGCTGTGGTGTGTGCGAGATGATCTGCCCGGTCGATAGTGCCGCCATCGTCGTGGATATCGATAAAAATACCGACACCCTGGCCGCCCTAGGGGAGGTTCCAAGCGCGCCGAAACCCCGTTACTCTGGAACGGGAGGTTGACATGGGATACATAAGAGAATCCATCTCCCAGGTACTGGGCGCCAAACCCACACGGCCACGCAAAGAAGATCAGTCACCAGAACTGCTGGCGATCTATGCGGGAAAGAGGAACAAGCTCTCCAAGGCGGAACTCGAGAGCAAACGCACTGAGCACCACTCCGTATTTCGGGGTCACTGGCGGCGCCGGCGCTGGATCACCTTGATCATCATCAATCTCCTGTTTGTGATCTCCTATCATTTCGACGTTCAGTTGGTGGAGGGTGCGTTGACCGCGTCACGTTTCGTCGGTTTTCACATGGCGGATCTCAACTCCGCCCTGCAGGTGACCCTGGCCTACAAGCACATGGTGCTGAACCTGGTGATCGGAACCAGCACGGTGTTCGTACTCTGGTTGTTGCTCGGTGGCCGCACCTTCTGCTCCTGGGTCTGTCCTTACCACCTGCTGGCCGAGTGGGCGGAGTTTCTTCACCTCTGGCTGGTGAAGAAGAAGGTCATCAAGAACCATGTCTTCAACCGCAAGGTGAGGAGTGTCTTCTATGTCATCTTCGCCCTGCTTGCGCTGATATCCGGCTATACGGTGTTCGAGACCATTTCACCCACAGGCATCGTCAGCCGCGCACTGATCTACGGTCCGGGGCTTGCGCTGGTGTGGGTCGGACTGCTGTTGCTGTTCGAGATCTTCTACTCCCGGCGCGCCTGGTGCCGCTATGTCTGCCCGATCGGCGTCACCTATGCCTTGTGGGGCTGGCGTCGCCCATACGGGTGAAGTACAACGCCGAGGCCTGCCATCATGAGGGGGACTGCCGCAAGCTCTGCATGGTCCCGCACGTGCTGGATCTGACCATTCGCGGAGCGGCCCACGACATCGATCAGGATGTGGGCTCGGACTGTACCCGCTGCGGAATGTGTGTGGATGTCTGTCCAACGAATTCCCTGACCTATGAGATCAAGGGCCTGAGCAAGATGCTCTAACCCGCCATGAATAAGGTGGGTTTCATGGCGACTGAGATGGCATGATCCAGTTTGAAAATATCATAAAGCGTTTTCGTCGTCAGACGGTGCTCAAGGGTGTGAATCTAACCATCCGGCGGGGCCATCGGGTCGCCCTGGTGGGCTCCAACGGGGCGGGGAAGACCACCCTGATCCGCTGCCTGCTGGGGGAATACACCTGCGAGGGCAGGGTGACGGTGGATGGCATGGAGCCCCGCAAGAGGCGCCGCGAAGTCCTCTCCAAGGTCGGCTTCGTACCCCAGTTGCCGCCCCCCCTTCACATGCCAGTGGGGCAGTTGATCCGTTTCTCCGCCAGCCTCTGCGGCAGTAATCCCCGGCGTATGGAGGCGGTTGCCGGGGAACTGGGTTTCGATGCCGCACATTTTCACCATCAGCCCTTCGTCAAGCTCTCGGGTGGTCAGAAGCAGAAACTCTTGATCGCCATCGCCCTGGGTCGTGACAGTGAGTTGCTGGTGATGGATGAGCCGGCCGCCAATCTCGATCCCGAGGCGCGGCATAACTTCTTCAAGCTGTTGGCCCATAAGCAGGAGCGTGCCGCCATGTTGATCTCCAGCCACCGTCTCGACGAGGTGGCGACCCTGGTCAACCGGGTGGTGGAGATGGATCAGGGGCAGGTGGTGCTGAATGATCGGGTCGCGGACCTGGTTGAGCTCACGTCGCGTCTGCACTGCCGTATCCACCTGAACCAGCCAGAAGACGCCTTCGCCAGGGCGATTGACGAGTGGGGCTTTACCGGTTCACGGGACCATCGGGTATGGAATGGCTATGTCGCCGGTCCCGATCGCCTGAGGTTCCTCGGCGTATTGTCACGTTACGCGGCATTATTGGCGGGATTGGAGATGGTCGAGGCAGAAACAGTGGAGGGAACTGGCAATGCCCCTTGAACAGAGGTTGTTGGCATTTATATTACTGGTCGTCCTGGCTCAGCTGACGGCCTGTTCCGGAAAACCGGATAAAGGGCCCAAGAAGATCAACTGGGACCGGGATACCTGTGCGCGTTGCCGCATGGTCCTGAGCGACCGTAAGACCGCTGCCGAGATCCGTTATTTTCCACAGGGCAAGCGCTCCAAGGTCGATGTCTTCGACGATATCGGCTGCGCAATTCTCTGGTTGGATGCGCGCCCCTCCTTGAAGAAGGATCCCAGAACCGAGATTTGGGTCATAGACCACCGTACCGGGGAATGGATCGATGCCCGCAAGGCGACCTACATTGGGGGCAAGATCACCCCGATGGAGTATGGTCTCTGGGCCCAGGCCGGGCCTGCGGATGGCGGGCTCGACTTCGCCCAGGCGGAGCGCCATGTCAGGGAGGTTGAGGCCCGCTTCAATCTCCATGGTGTCCATCTCAGGAAAAAGCTCGAACGGCAGGTGCGCCAGGGGGTGAAAGACCAGGAACCAGCGGCCGGTGAAGAGTCCCCACCCCCGGTCATCGGTACGGGAAGCGTCCAGTGAAACACCTGTGGCTGACTGCCTACACAGATATCGTCGAATCCCTGCGGGCACGCTGGTTCCTGGTCTACTCCATGGTGTTTGGCGGTCTGATCGTGATCCTCTTTGCCTCGGGAGTGGCGGAATCCCGCGTCATGGGTTTCACCGGCCTGTCGCGGCTGCTGATTATCTATATCCAGCTTTCCATGGCGATCCTCCCCATCTTTGTTCTGATCACCACGGTTCGCTCTGTGGCGGGTGACCGGGAGGCCGGGGTGTTCGAGTATTTGCTCTCTCTGCCGATCAGCCTGGCCACCTGGTTTTGGGGACGTGTGTTCGGGCGCTTCCTGGTGGTCTTCCTGCCGGTCTTCCTGGCCATGCTGGGGGCTATAGCCTGGGGGGTGATCAAGGGTGCGCAGGTGCCCTGGGAACTGCTGTTCTACTATGGTGGACTGCTGATGTCCCTGGCCTGGTGCTTCCTGGGTATAGGTATGCTGATCTCCACCCTGGCCCGCTCTTCCGACGTGGCCCAGGGGGCGGCCTTCGTGGTCTGGCTGACCCTGCTGTTGTTTCTCGACCTGATCCTGCTGGGGGTGATGATCCAGGAGCAGCTACCGCCGGAGAGTGCGGTGGCGATCGCCCTGATCAACCCGATGCAGGTATTCCGCACCGCCACCATGATGCTCTTCGATCCCCAGCTGGTATTGCTGGGTCCGACCGCCTATGTGATCCTGGATCACTTCGGCCATGCGGGATATATCGCCTATGCCATTCTCTACCCCATCGGGCTGGGGAGCGCGGCGGCGGCATTGGGCTTCTTGCTGTTCAAACGTAGCGACCTGCCATGATCCTAGATTCCTCAGATGATCACTCCATTCTGAAACTAAGTGATTGGCATGAAAAACACTCACTTCGATTTACCTTATCACCCGTTGGGTGAATCAGGCTACAGGGCAAATTGCACGCCTGC
>Ga0114931_10007260_pt1 | contig 13541 bp, 13 predicted proteins | sample 2SBtaG_FD_89579 | JGI IMG/M metagenome (GOLD analysis project Ga0114931, IMG submission 89579) | Deep subsurface microbial communities from Kolumbo volcano to uncover new lineages of life (NeLLi) - 2SBTROV14_V59a metaG | ecosystem: Environmental > Aquatic > Marine > Volcanic | place: Kolumbo... | reverse complement strand
CACGCGGTAAGCTCTTGATCGTCGCAGCTTGCGGCATTGGGGGTGCTCCTTCTCGTGGATCTCGACAACCCACTCGGAGTACCCCCTCTTACCCGCCTGACACAAACATCCGTACATCACCCCTCGAAGGGCCGGGCCACGCCGGGTCCGACCCTTCGGATCGCCACAAGGCGGCGGCTATGGAACCACCACGTAACGTAGATCGAGCACGTTATCGGCCCGCTGCCGGACCTTGACGCCCTCGCGCACGCCCCACGAGAGCGGCTGTTGGTGCAGCGGGATGTGACCGACCTCGTCCTTATGAATCTTGAACGCCTCGTCGATATAGGCTTGGCGCTTCTCCGGGTCGGTTTCCGACTGCACCAGCGCGGTCAGTTCGTCGACGCGCTTGTTGCAGTAGCCGCCCAGGTTGAACTGGCCCTGGGTCTTGCTACGACACGCCATGAGGCTGCTCAGGGGATTGTGGGAATCGATCGAGCCCGGGGTCCAGCCCAGCAGGAAGAAGCTGGTATCGTAGTTGTTTTGGGCCAGGACCTTGGCGAAGTACTTGGACTTGGTCTGCGCCAGGAGGTTCACCCTGACCCCGACCTTGGCCAGCATGCCGACGACCGCCAGACAGATCTTCTCGTCGTTGACGTAGCGGTCGTTCGGGCAATCCATGGTCACCTCGAAGCCGTCGCCGTAGCCGGCCTCGGCGAGCAGGCTCTTGGCCTTCTTCGGGTCGTAGGCCCAGCGGCCGTTGAGCGCCGGGTTGAAGCCGTTGATCTGCGGCGCGACCATCAGGCCCGCGGGGATCGAGGCCCCGCGCATGACCTTTTTCCTGATCGCCTCCACGTCGATCGCGTGGGCGAAGGCGATGCGCACGCGCACGTCCTTGAACGGGTTCTTGCCCTTGATGTTTGAATACAAAAGCTCGTCTCGGGACTGATCGAAGCCGAGGAAGATGGTCCGCGCCTCGGGCCCGGTCAGCGGGCGCACGCCGGGGGCTTTCTTCAGGCGGTCCCAATCCTGCACGGGAATCGGATAGGCGAGATCCAGCTCGCCCGAGATCAACGCCGCCACGCGGGTGGCGTCCTGCCCGATGGGCGTGAAGATACCCTCGGTCACGTTGCTGTCGATCTTGCCCCAGTAATTGGGATTGCGCACCAACACGGTGCGCACGTCCGGCTGGCGCTCCGTGACCATGAACGGCCCGGTGCCGTTGGCGTGCATGTTGGCGTAGTTGCCTTCGTCGCCGCCCTTGACGTTGGTCGCCTCGACGGTGTTGTGCGCGGTCGACCATTCCTTGTCGACGATATACAGAAACACCAATTCGCGCAGGATGATCGGATTCGGCGCCGGGGTTTCCAGCTCGACCGTGTAATCGTCGATCTTGCTGATGTTCTTGATCTTCTGGGCCGGCACCTTGAGGTCGGAGCCCTCGCTCAGCGCGCGCTTCCACGAGAAGATCACGTCGTCGGCGGTGAAATCCTGGCCCTCTTGAAACTTCACGCCCTTGCGCAGCTTGATATTCCATTTGGTGGGCGAGATGTTCTCCCACTCCACGGCGAGCATGGGCTTGAGCGCCAGGTTGGCGTCGTAACCCACCAGCGGCTCGTAGATGTTGCCGAGAAAGCCGAGGGTGAACGTCTCGAACAAGCCATGGGCATCCAGGCTCTGCACGTCGCCCTGGAACGCCCATTTGAAGGTCTTGGCCTGCGCGCCCGGCGCGGACGCCAGCGTGGCGACGGCCACCGCCGCCAATAGGCCCTTACGCACTGTCATACTTGCCTCCCCATGAAACGGTTTGGTTTTTATGGCCGGCGTGTCCGCTCGAACGCCCGGTCTTTACGGTGCCATTATGCTATTACGCCCGGGACCGCCCGAACAAGCGCCGCGGGCCCGGGAATAGCCGCTATATCAAGTCCTTGAAAATCTCCCCGCCCTTCATGACCAGGGCGATGCCCTCGCCCTCGCCGCCCAGCACGGAGAGATCGGCGAGCGGATTGCCGTCCACCACGATCAGGTCCGCGAACGCCCCGGGCGCCACCGTGCCCAGGCTTTCCGTCCGGTTGAGCAGGGCCGCGTTGAGCGAAGTTGCGGAGCGCAGGATCTCCGCCGGGCCGAGGACCTGGGATCGAATGGCGAACTCGGTCAATTGGTATTGGTGCATATCGCCCAGAAGATCGGTGCCGAACCCCATGGAAACCCCCGCGCGCTTGAGAATCTCCAGGGAGCGCAAGCCCGCCTCGCGCACCTCGCCCAGCTTGGCCAGCCCGCTTTCCGGAAAGCCCAGGTCCCGACCGTGGCGGTGCAGGGCCTCGTAGGTCGCCAGGGTGGGCACGACAAAGGCGCCTTGCTCCGCGCACAGGCGCGCCGTCGGCTCGTCGATCAGGTTGGCGTGCTCGAAGGAGCGCACCCCCAGGCGCGCGGCGCGGGCGATGGCCTCGGCGGTGTAGGCATGGGCCATGACGTAGGTGCGCCAGGCGGCCGCCTCGGCCACGATGGCGGATATCTCCTCGTCCGAATACTGCAGGTTCCAGATCGGATCCGAGGGCGAGGCGACGCCGCCGGAAGCCATGATCTTGATCTGATGGGCGCCCTTGCGCAGCTCGTCGCGCGCGGCGCGGCGCACCTCGCTCACCCCGTCGGCGATCCGGGTCATGGCCAGGCTGCCCTGACAGCACAGGCACGCGCCCGCCTCCGCCTCGAAGGAGCGGAAATCCCCGTGTCCGCCGGTCTGCGAAAGCGCGCGGCCCGCGTAGAACACCCGCGGCCCCCGGATCAGCCCGCCCTCGACCGCGCGCGCCAGGCCATGGTCCGCCCCGCCGGCGTCGCGCACGGTGGTAAACCCGCGCGCCAGCGCCCCTTCCAGGATGCGCCGGGCATGCTGATACAAGAGCGACTTGGGCATGACCTCGAGGGCGCCCAGGTTGGCGTCGGCGGCGATCGCGTGGAAGTGCGCGTCGATCAGGCCGGGCATGAGGCAGCGCCCCGTCAGCTCGATCACCCGCGCGTCGGCGGCACGGATCGGGCGGTCCGAGACGTCCTTGATCCGCGCGCCCTCGACCAGGACCTCGACGCCCTCGCGCGGCTCCTCGCCGGCGCCGTCGTAGACAAGACCGCCTCGAAACAGAACCAAAGACATCGCGCGCACCTCCCAACGGGTCTCGAAACGGCGCCACCGCCAATGGGCCAAGGGGCCCCGATCGTGCTTGGCCAACGGGCCGCGAGGATAGTACGCTTGGTAATCCAACACCAACGCCCGCGGCGCAAGAGCATCGGAGTGGTCATGACTATACGGCCGAATTCGCCGGAGGCGCGCGATATCGCAAGCCACCTGCACCCCTACACCAATGCCCGCAAGCACGAGGAGATCGGCCCGCTGGTCATCGCCGAGGGCAAGGGCGTCCACGTCTACGACAATAACGGCAAGGAATATATCGAGGGGCTGGCCGGCCTGTGGTGCGCCTCTCTCGGCTTCGGCGAGGAGCGCCTGGTCGAGGCGGCGGCGGCGCAGATGCGCAAGCTGCCCTACTATCACGGCTTCGCCCACAAGGCGCCCCTGCCCACCATCGACCTGGCCGAGAAGCTGTTGCAAATGGCGCCGGTGCCCATGAGCAAGGTGTTCTTCGCCAACTCGGGCTCGGAAGCCAACGATACCGTGATCAAGCTGGTCTGGTATTACAACAACGCCCGCGGGCGCCCGGCGAAGAAGAAGATCATCAGCCGCGTCAAGGGCTATCACGGAGTCACCGTCGCCTCGGCCAGCCTGACCGGCCTGCCGGCGAACCACCGGGACTTCGACCTGCCCATCGCCAACATCCTGCATACCGGCTGCCCCCATCACTACCGCTTCGCCGAGCCGGGCGAGAGTGAGGAGGCGTTCGCCACCCGCCGCGCGGCCGAGCTCGACCAGATGATCGAGGCGGAAGGGCCGGAGACCGTGGCCGCCTTCATCGGCGAGCCGGTGATGGGCGCCGGCGGGGTTATCGTGCCGCCCGCGACCTATTGGGAGAAGATCCAGAAGGTTTTGAAAAAGCACGACGTGCTGCTGATCGCCGACGAGGTGATCTGCGGCTTCGGGCGCACCGGCAACATGTTCGGCTGCCAGACCTACGGCATCGAGCCGGACATGATAACGGTCGCCAAGGCCCTGAGCGCCGCCTATGTGCCCATCTCCGCGGTGCTGATGTCCGACGCGGTTTACCAGGTGGTGGCCGACGACAGCGCCAAGATCGGCACCTTCGGCCACGGGTATACCTACAGCGGCCACCCGGTCCCGGCCGCGGTGGCCCTGGAAACGCTGAAAATATACGAGGAGCGTGATATCGTGGCCCATGTGCGCCGAGTCGCGCCGGCGTTGCAGGAGGGCTTGCGCCGGTTCGCCGACAACCCATTGGTCGGCGAGGTGCGCGGAATCGGGCTTGTGGCGGCCGTCGAACTGGTCGCCAATAAACAGACCAAGGCCCTCTTCGATCCGGCCGGCGCGGCCGGGGCATACTTGGCCGGGCGCGCCCAGGAACACGGGCTGATCGTGCGCAACTTGGTGGATTCGGTCGCGTTTTCTCCGCCACTGGTCATTACCGAGGCGGAAATCGCGGCGCTGCTGGATCGCTTCGGCCGGGCCCTGGAGGACACGGCCGATTGGGCAACGCGCGAGGGGCTGCTGGCCGCTTGAGCCGCCGGCCCGGAGTGGGCGACGAAAATACCCGGACATGACACATGTCAAGTCCGGCCCGTGAGGTAATGGTGTAGAAACGCGCATACGCGAAGCATGGAGACATTGTCTCGGGGTATGGGTCACATGGATTACGAACGGTTTTTCTCCGACGCGCTGAACGGCCTGAAGGCGGAAGGGCGCTACCGGGTGTTCGCCGATCTGGAGCGCTTGGCCGGGTCGTTTCCCCGTGCCGTGCGCCACGGGCCGGGTGGGCGCGAGGACGTGACGGTCTGGTGCAGCAACGATTACCTGGGCATGGGCCAGCACCCCAAGGTTCTGACGGCCATGCGCGAGGCGCTGGACTCCTGCGGCGCGGGCGCCGGGGGTACGCGCAACATCTCGGGCACCAACCATTACCACGTCCTGCTGGAACAGGAACTGGCCGACCTGCACGGCCGCGAGGCGGCCCTGATTTTTACCTCGGGCTACGTGTCCAACATGGCTTCCCTGGCCACCCTGGCGGCGCGCCTGCCTGGATGCATGGTGCTGTCCGACGAGATGAACCATGCCTCGATGATCGAGGGGATTCGCCACAGCCGCGCCGACAAGCAGATCTTCAAGCATAACGACCCGGCGGACCTGGACCGCCGCCTGGCGGCGCTCGATCCGGCGCGGCCCAAGATCGTGGCCTTCGAATCGGTCTATTCCATGGATGGCGACATCGCGCCCATCGCCGCGTTGTGCGACGTGGCCGAGCGTCATGGCGCCATGACCTATCTGGACGAGGTGCACGCGGTCGGCCTCTATGGCCCGCGCGGCGGCGGCGTTTCGGAACGCGACGGCGTGAACGGCCGCCTGACGGTCATCGAGGGTACCCTGGGCAAGGCGTTCGGGGTCATGGGCGGTTATATCGCCGGCTCCGCGGCGCTGATCGATTTCGTGCGCAGCTTCGCCTCCGGCTTCATCTTCACGACCGCCCTGCCGCCGGCCGTGGCCGCCGGGGCGCTGGCCAGCGTGCGCCATTTGAAGGCGAGCGGCGCGGAGCGGGCGCGCCACCAGGAGCGGGCGGCGACCACGCACCGCCGGCTGGTCGAGGCCGGCCTACCGGTCATGCCCACCGACAGCCACATCGTGCCGGTGCTGGTGGGCGATCCGGTGCGCTGCCGGCAGGTGACGGATACCCTGCTCGATCGCCATGGCATCTATGTCCAGCCGATCAACTATCCGACCGTCCCGCGCGGGACCGAACGCCTGCGGCTGACCCCCTCGCCGGTCCACACCGACGCGGACATCGACCGGCTGATCGCGGCCTTGAGCATAATCTGGACCGAGTTGAACCTGAAACGCGCGGCCTGAACGACCTCCTAAAGCCGGGCGGAAGGGCACATCCACGCCGCGCGCCAAGCTGGACAGACGACGGCGCCCATCCTACCTTATAGGTGATCCTTCGTTAGGGATCGCGCCGTAGGATGGTCCGGTCATGTATCGCGACAACACCCTGATTCCAAGCGAGGCGGTGCGCCTGTTGGCGCTCGGCCTGCTGGGCGCCCGCGAGATGCCCTATGGGGAGTTGGCCGGCGAGGTGCACCATTTCACCCAGCACGTGGTCGGCCCGTCCCTCGACCTGGTGGGGGCGCCGATTCAGGTGCTCAAGGTGGAGGGCCTGATCGATCCGGTCGACAAGACCGCCAAAGGCGCCGAGGACGCGACGGAGGACGAGACGCTGCGCATCACCGACGCCGGGCGGGCCGAGCTCATGCGCCTGCTCAACTCAAACGTGCGCCCGCCGGTGAGCGACATCAACAAGCTGATCGTCACCCTCAAGATGCGCTTCCTGCACTTGCTGAAGCCGGCGGAGCGAAAGTTGCAGGCGGAGATGATCGCCGAGATGTACGAGCGCCAACTCGTGCGCCTGACCGAGCTGCGCGCCCACCACGCGGACTCCCCCGGCTGCCTGCCCGGCTGGCTCGACCTGGAGGTGGCAAAGACCCGGCAGACCCTCGAGTGGTTCCAGTCATTGATGACGAACCCCGCGTAAGCGGTTCACGCCACGCGCTTTTTCAATACAAGTGCTGACCGCCGGTGACGAAGATTTCGGTCCCGGTCACGTAGCCGAAATCCGGCGCGCACAGCTGGTAGACCGCCGAGGCGACCTCCTCGGGCCGGCCCATGCGGTGCATGGGAATGCGTGGAATCAAGGTTTCGTATTCCTCGCCGATCATCTCGGTCTCGATCTCGCCGGGCGCCACCGCGTTGACGCGCACGCCGAGCCCGGCGAACTCCACCGCCATCTCGCGGGTGAGCGCGGAGAGCGCGGCCTTGGAGGTGGAATAGGCGGAGCCCGCGAAGGGGTGTATCCGATGTCCGGCGATGGAGGTGATATTGACCACGCATCCCTGCCCCCGGCGCAGGGCGGTCGCGAAGCCGCGCGCCAGCGCGAGCGGCGTGAACAGATTGAGCTCGAACACCTCGCGCCAGGTATCGAGGCTGCCGTTGAGGCAGCCGAGCCTCTCCTGAAACGATGTCTTGGGCGAGACCGCCGCGTTGTTGACCAGCGCGTGCAGCGGCGCCTCGCCGAGTAGGTCCATGGCCTCCTCGATGAGCGCGTCGACCCCATCTGGCTGGGTCAGATCGGTGGTGAAGTGATGCGCCCAGTTGGGGTCGCGCTTGCACTCGGCCGGCACCGCCTCGCGCGAGCAGGTGAGAATTCGCCACCCTTCCTGGCTGAAGCGCTTGACCGTGGCGTGGCCGATGCCGCGGCTGGCCCCGGTGAGCACCACCGTCTTGGTTTCGCTCGTGGTCATGGCGCGTGAAGGGTCAATCACGCACCCACGAACCGGCGCACCGAGACCACCCGAAACGTGCGGAGATCCCCGTCGGGCTCGCGGAGCGACACGTACTCCCCCTCGTCGAACACATGGCTGTTGAACTTGTAGCCGGGCTCGTCCTCGTCGAACGCGCCCTCGGAATCGTAGTGAAACGCCCAGGACCCGCCGCGCCGGTGCACCAGCAGGCCGTCCTCGTCGGACTCGCCTTCCCAGAAGCGGCGCACCCGGCACCGGGCCCGGTGCTTGCGCCACAAATCGGCATCGATGTGGCCATTCGCGTCCAAGGGCGCGACGAACTCATAGCCCCGCGTGGCGCTTCCCTCCGGGTGCTTTTCGTCGCGCGCGAGTTCCAGTCGAACAAGGCTTAGTGGCATGGCTCGAATTCCATTCTGCGTTGCCTCGCCATTTCGGTTTGCCCCGCCATTTTGCTTTGCGCCGATTGTCCCTCATGATCCGGTGCGGAATCAACCGTCGCCGGCGGTCCGGCGCGTCAATGTGCCAGGAGCACCGGCAAGTCGCCGTGGCTCAGCACGGCGCGGGTCGCCCCGCCGAGCACCAGTTCGCGCAGGCGGCTGTGCCCGTAGGCCCCCATGACCAGAAGGTCCGCCCCTGCCTTGCCGGCCTCGGCCAGCAGTTGGTCGCCCATGGAACCATTGCCTGGCGTGAAGGCCCAGGTCTTGGCCTCGATCCCATGGCCCGCCAGATAGTCGGCCAGCATGCTCGGCCGCGCCGCGTCGTCGCTGTCGCGCCCGGTCAGGATGACCACCTTCTTGGCCGCGCCCAGGAGCGGCAGGGCCATGGCCGTCGCCCGAACCGCCTCGCGCGATCGGTTCCAGGCGAGCGCCACGGTCTCGCCCAGGCGCTCGACCGGCGCGCCCGGCACCAGCAGCACGGGCCGGCCGCTATCGAACAGGATCGCGTCGAAGGCGGGGCTGGCGGTCTCCTCGGGCTCATCGCCGGGCCGGGCCATGACGACCAGATCGCTCACCCGGCCATGGCGCAGCACATGGTCCACCTCGCGCCCGACCACGTGGCGGAAGGACACCGCGAAGGTCCCCGCCTTGAGGGGCTCGTCCGGCTCGACCAAGGGCAATCCGGCCTCGACGCAGCGGCTTTGGTAAAGCGCGCGCGCCGCCGCGAGCCGAGCCTTGGCCTGCTCCTGCAACGACTGAATGATCTGCTCGACCGCGGCGCCGGACATGCCCTCGCCGACGATGGGCGCGACGGTGACCGCGTCGATCTCCACATGCAGCAACTCGACTCGCGCGCCGTGTTGCTTGCCCAAGCGCAGGGCCGCGTCCAGCGCCGCGCCACTGCCGGTCATTCCGTCGATCGCGGCTAGGATTCTAGCCAGGGACATATTCGCCTCCAACCTTGATCTCGATTTCGGTAACCGTGACAGGCACCGCGCGATCCCACATTGATCCGAATCAAGAGGGCACCGAGCGATGGCCCTTCGTCAACCGAACTTGGCGCGCGGTTCCTCGATTCCATAGGGATCTTGGTGGATGATGACCTCGGCGCCAGGAAATTCGGCGAGCAAGAGGGCCTCGACCTCGTCGGCCAACTCGTGGGCGCGATACAGGCTCAAGGCGCCGTCCATCTCGATGTGCACCTGAATGAAGACCATGCGGCCCGACGTGCGCGTGCGCAGGTCGTGCATGCCGGTCACACCCGGGTGCCCGCGCACGATGCGCGCGATGCGCTGGCGCTCCTCGTCCGACAGCTCCCGGTCCATCAGCATATCCAGCGAGCCGCGCGCGATCTTCCACGCGGTGTGCAGAATGTAGGCGGCGATGCCGAGGGCGAAGAGCGGGTCCGCGTAGCGCAGACCGAACTTGGAGGCCAGAACCAGGGCCACGATAACCGCGCCGTTGACCAGCAGATCGCCGACATAGTGCAGGGAATCCGCCTGGATCGCGATCGAGCCGGTCTTGCGCACCACATGGGCCTGAAAGCGCGTGAGCGCGAAGGTCATCGCGATCGCGAAGATCATGACCCCGATGCCCACGTCGCCGCGCAGCACGGGCCGCGGATCGTACAGGCGATGCCCCGCCTCGATCACCAGAAAGATCGCCGAACCGGTGACGAACGCCGATTGCCCCAGGGCCGCCAGGGGCTCGGCCTTGCCGTGACCGAATCGATGCTCCCGATCCGCCGGCATGAGGGCCTGACGCACGGCCAGGAGATTGACCAGCGACGCCGCCGCGTCGAGCAGGGAATCGATCAGGGTCGAGAGCAGGCTGACCGAATCGGTCATCAGCCAGGCCGCGAACTTGACCGCGACCAGGACGGCCGCGACGGCCACCGACGCGCCGGTCGCCATGCGCATGAGGCGGCCAGCCTCGGCGGCCGGCGTGGGCGTCGCGGTTTCACTTTGCTCGGTCATGTCGCGCTCTTCGGTTACGGGCCGGCGCCCGTCCCTCAGGGAAACAGGCGCTCGGTCCGCCAGGAGTCGCCGTCACGATGATAGACCAGGCGGTCGTGCAGACGAAACCGCCCCTCGCGCCAGAACTCGATGAGCCGCGGCACGACCCGAAACCCGGACCAGCAGGGTGGCCGGGGCACCTCCCCGACCGCGTATTTCAGGCCAAACTCGGCGACCCGCTTTTCCAGCTCGAACCGGCCTTCCAGGGACCGCGATTGCCGGCTCGCCCAAGCGCCGATGCGGCTGTCGCGCGGGCGCGAGGCGAAATATTGGTCGGCCTCCGCGTCGCTCACCGTCTCCACCGGGCCCTCGACCCGCACTTGGCGCCCCAGGGACTTCCAGTGCAACACCAGCGCCGCCTTGGGGTAGGCCAGGAGGTGGCGGCCCTTGCGGCTCTCGAAATTGGTATAGAAGACAAACCCGCGCTCGTCGGCGCCCTTGAGCAGGACCATGCGCGCCGCGGGCATGCCGTCGGCGCCCACGGTGGCCAGCGCCATGGCGGTGGCATCGCGCGGCTCGCTGGCCTCGGTCTCGGCCAACCAGCGGTGGAACGCCGCGATGGGGTCCGTCGGCGGGTGTTTACCAAACATGGCCTCGATCCGGCTGTTCGCCCGTTATCGCCCCTCCCCCAACCTCGTTCGATTTGGCTAGTGGGCGGGGATAGCTTAATTATTCTTCCCGTATAAGATTCGTGGATTATATATAACCTCGTTTGCACGTCGGTTCACTCCTTGGAAGGGGCCATCACGATGAAATTGAGAGTTATCATCGCCGTCCTGGCGATCGCGGTCACGGCTGCGGCCTGCGCCCAAAACGGCCAGTACGGCAAGAAACAGACGATCGGTGGCCTGGGCGGCGCGGCGCTGGGCGGCTGGGCCGGATCGACCATCGGCTCGGGCAGCGGCAGGTTGGCGGCGACCGCGGCCGGTGTGTTGATCGGCGCCCTGGTGGGCAGCGAGATCGGCCGCACCATGGACGAGGTGGATCGCCAGAAGGCCGAGCGCGCCTATACCCAGGCAACCACCGCGCCGGTCGGCCAGACGATCACCTGGAACAACCCGAACACCGGCAACAGCGGGGCCGTCACGCCGACCAAGGAGGGCACCTCCAATACCGGCGCCTATTGTCGCGAATTCCAGCAGACCGTGACCATCGGCGGAAATCAGGAAGACGCCTACGGCGTGGCCTGCCGCAAGCCGGACGGCTCCTGGGAGATTCAGCAATAGACGCCGCGTCGACCTGACAAGCCCAGAGAGGCGCTCCCCCGCGCCGGCGACCCGTCCGGCGCGGGGGCCGGCGCGCGTGACGAACCGAAGCGGATCATCGGCTAAACCTCGCCATGAACGACCCATACAAGATTCTCGGCGTGGCGCGCAACGCCAGCGCGGCGGACATCAAGGCGGCCTATCGCAAGCTCGCCAAGAAGCTCCATCCGGACCTCAACCCGGGCAACGCCGGGGTCGAACGCAAGTTCAAGGAGGTCTCCCAGGCCCACGCCATCCTGGGTAACGCGGACAAGCGCAAGCGCTTCGACCGGGGCGAAATCGACGCCAGCGGCCAGGAAAAGGCCCATGCCGCCGGCTTCTACCGGGAATACGCGGAAAAGGGACAGGGCGCCAAGTATCGGCCGTTCGATTTCGGCGCCGAGATCAATGTCGAGGATATCATCTCCGACCTGTTCGGCGGCGGCGGGGCGCGCGGCGCGCGGCAGCGGCGGCAACAGGCGCCGCGCCGGGGGGCGGATGTTTCCTACACCGCGCCCATCGACTTTCTGGATGCCGCCGTCGGCGCGAAAAAGCGCATCCGCCTGTCCGACGGCAAGGTGCTGGAGCTGACCATCCCCGCAGGCACCGCCGACCGGCAAACCCTGCGCCTCAAGGGGCAAGGCGCGGCCGGCGGCAAGGGCGCCCCGCGCGGCGACGCCTATGTTGAGGTTCACATCCAGCCTCATCCATTTTTTACGCGCAAAGACAACGATATAACGGTCGAATTTCCAGTGACGCTTCAAGAGGCGGTCCTGGGCGCGACGATCCATGTCCCCACGGTGCACGGCAAGGTGGCCATGCGCGTTCCGCCCGGCTCCAACACGGGAACCACCCTGCGCCTCAAGGGCAAGGGTATCGTGGACCGCAAGTCGAAGCAGATGGGCGATCAATACGTGAGGCTCAAGGTGATGCTGCCCGATGAGATCGACGGGGAGCTGAAGCGGTTCGTCGAGGACTGGGCGAAGACGCACCCCTACGATCCACGGCAAAAAGCGGGCATGAGCTAAGCGCCGCGCGCCGCGCCCGGAAGGAGAAGAGCAGACCGCCATGCTTGTGACTTTCGAGGAGGTCATCGCCGAGATCGACGTGAAAAGCGGCGAGCTTTCCGCCTGGATCGAGTACAACTGGATCCTGCCGGTGGAAGAGGACGGCCGGTATTATTTCGACGAAACCGACGTGGCGCGCGCCCGGCTGATCGCCGAGTTGCACCGAGACCTGGAGGTAAACGAGGCGGCCATGCCCGTGGTGCTGCGCCTGCTCGACCAGGTCTACGATCTGCGCCGCGCGCTCTCCGCCCTCAACCGGGCGGTCAAGACCCTGCCCGAGGAGGCCCTGACGCAATTGCGCGCGGAACTGGAGCGCATCGCCGGCGAGACCGGCGCGCCGGGCGAAGATACCTCTCTTTAGGCCGCGCCGGCTCCGGCCAGGGCCGCGGCAACGCTGCGCTCGAGGGTTTCGCCGGCCGCGCCGGCCAGGCCATCGACCACCGCCGTTGCGTCCGGGTGCCAGCCCTCGCCCGGGTCGAAGGTTAGACCGAGGGCGCGGATCAGGTCGCCCAGGCTGACCGCCTCCAGATCCCGGCACAGGACCCAGCGCCCGCCGCGCACCCGCTCCGCGTAGCCGCCCTGGCGCAGGGCGCTCAGGGTCTGGTCCAGCTCCGCCGGGGTGACCGGCAGGCCCCGGGCGAGGCTGCGCTCCTTGAGGCGCTCCCCGGCGCGGGCCGCGTCGCGCAGGCGGGCCAGCAGGCTGAGCGCCAACGCCAACCGGGCGCCCGGCCCGACCGCCGCCCCGCCGCGCGCGCGCGCCGCGCGCCATTCCGGCAGGGCCGCGGCGACCTGCGCGCCGAACAGAGTCACCGTCCACGAGAGATACATCCAGATCAGAACAATCGGAATCGTCGACACCGCGCCGTAAACGAGCTGATAGGATGGGAAATAACGCACATAAAGACCGAAGACGGCCTTGAGCGCCTCGAACAGGATGGCGGCGATCAATCCGCCCATGAAGGCATGCGCCGGGCGCACCGCGCGGTTCGGCACCACTAGATAAATGGTCGCGAAGCCGAGCATGGACAGAAGCGTCGAGATCAGCTTGGACAAGCCGATCACCCCGCCCAACGCCGCGCTGTGGAACCATTGCACCGCGGCGAACGCGAAGCCGGAGACCGAGAGCGACGCGCCGATAAAGAGTGGCCCCAAGGTGAGCAACGTCCAGTAGACCACCAGCCGGGCCGCGAGCGGGCGCGGCTCGGCCACGCGCCAGGTCTGATTGAGGACGCCGTTGATGTTGGACATGAGCAGGAGCGCGGTCAGCGCCAGGCCGACCAGCCCGGGCGCCGTCATCTTGCTGGCGTTCTCGACGAAGGTCGTGAGGTACGT